>ENA-OQAA01001555-OQAA01001555.1-human-gut-metagenome-genome-assembly--contig:-NODE-1555-length-11071-cov-7.464090_pt1 | contig 11071 bp, 12 predicted proteins | sample MGYA00242489_ERZ504515 | MGnify/ENA primary metagenome ERZ504515 (study PRJEB26092, sample SAMD00036237) | human gut metagenome | host: Homo sapiens | study: EMG produced TPA metagenomics assembly of...
GGGGCTGTATTCGGTCCCAAGGGTTTGGCTGTTCGCCAATTAAAGCGGTACGCGAGCTGGGTTCAGAACGTCGTGAGACAGTTCGGTCCCTATCTGTCGTGGGCGCAGGATATTTGATGGGAGCTGTTCCTAGTACGAGAGGACCGGAGCGGACGTACCTCTGGCGCACCAGTTGTTCTGCCAAGAGCATAGCTGGGCAACTATGTACGGATCGGATAAACGCTGAAAGCATCTAAGCGTGAAGCCGACCCAAAGATAAGATATCCCATTGTTTCAAACAAGTAAGACCCCTTGAAGACTACAAGGTTGATAGGCACGATGTGTAAGTGGAGTGATCCATTCAGCAAGCGTGTACTAATAGGTCGAGGGCTTGACCACAATTCGCTTGAGACTCTAAGAGTCAACGAAAAAATGTAAGCAGTGATTATTCAGTTTTGAAGGCACGTCCTTCTAAGAAACACTGGACAAAGTACAACAAACATGTTATACTGGTTCAGTCAGACCGGTCGGTGTCGATGACGGTGAGGTTCCACCTGTTCCCATTCCGAACACAGAAGTTAAGCTCACTTGTGCCGAAGATAGTTCGCTGGAAACGGCGCGTGAAATAGGTAGTCGCCGACTTGAACAGAAAGCTCTGAGAGAAATCTCAGGGCTTTTTTGTTGCACAAAAATATGGAGCGGATTTTGGTCGAAATGATAACAGGACAGGACTTGACAAAAATACTACTATGCAATACAATATAGATAAGCTACTATGTATTACATAATAGGCAAAAGGAGGTATCCAGTGGAAAACAACACACAATTGCTCAAGGGCGTTTTGGAATTCTGTGTTCTGAAATTCATTAGCAGAGAGCCGACCTATGGCTATGAGATCGTGATGCATCTAAAACAGGTCGGGTTTTCTGACTTGAGTGAAAGCACGCTTTATCCGCTGCTGCTGCGGCTGGAGCAGCAAGGAAAGGTTACAGTAGAACGCAGACCTTCCCCTAAGGGGCCGAGCCGGAAATATTATATTGTAACTGAAGAAGGTCGAAAGGCACTTCTTGAGTTTCGGCAGGATTGGTATCAGCTCTGCCAGCTGGTGGAGAAAATTTTTAAGGAGGAGCCATATGAATAAGTATTTTGCGTTGCGAAAGGCAAATCGGATGCGTACAAAGCTGCTGAACGAAAAAAGCCAGGAGCAGCTGAAAGAAGTGATCCGGTATCTTCGCCGGGTCAGCTGGGATTTCTGCGGCATTGAACTTGTGTGCAGCGATCTGCTTGATATTTCCATCCAAGCCAATGCAGAAAATCAGGAACTGTTCGATTCGATTTCGGATGCAAAAACCTTTGTAGAGGAGGTCAAGCCATGTTTGAAAACACTGAGAGCTGCGGATTACTTCTGGTTTGTTGCACCGCTGTATTTCTTCTTTGAGTGGGGCGTGGAAGAGCTGCTGCTTTACCCGGTAATTGGTGATTGGGTTTTTGAACTTTCTGTAGGCTATCTGATGCAGCTTGTTGTTGCAGTGACGGTTTTTTGCGCACTGTTCCGCCGGATGATGGAGCAGGTAGGCTTTCCGCCACGAGAGCATTGGCTGAAATATGCTACATGGCTGGTGCTTTATATCGTGACTCTGTATGGAACGGGCTGGTTCTTTACCCAGATCGCGGGTAAGATCGTACTGCTGCGGCTTCCGATCCTTAGCTATTCGATTTTTTGCCTGCTTCTGGGTGCAGGACTGTATGCAATACATTTTTGGAGATATGGAAAAGACCCGCGTCTGAGTGCTCGCATATAAAGTAAAAAGCGCCCCCGCTGCACTGTGCATAACGGTGCAGCGGGGGCGCATACTTTATTGGGTGGTGTACCGGTCAGGATACGAGCTTCCGCTTAGCCCTTGCCTGCGCAGCCGAACAGCTCGATCTTCTCCTTGCACTTGGCCTCGATGGCCTTTGCGCCGGGAGCCAGCAGCTTGCGGGGGTCGAAGCCCTTGCCCTGCTGATCCTTGCCCTCTTCGATGTACTTGCGGGTGGCCTCAGCAAACACCAGCTGGCACTCGGTGTTGATGTTGATCTTGGAAACGCCCAGGCTGATTGCCTTTGCGATCATCTCGTCGGGGATGCCGGTGCCGCCGTGCAGAACCAGAGGAATGTTATTGGTGGCCTTGTGGATGCGGTCCAGAGCCTCGAAGTCCAGACCCTTCCAGTTTGCCGGGTAGACACCATGGATGTTGCCGATGCCGGCAGCCAGGAAGTCGATGCCCAGAGCAGTGATCTTTGCGCACTCCTCGGGGTCTGCGATCTCGCCGGCACCCACAACGCCGTCCTCGACACCGCCGATGGAACCGACCTCGGCCTCGATGCTCAGGCCCTTAGCGTGTGCCAGAGCAACCAGCTCCTTGGTCTTTTCCACATTCTCCTCGATGGAGTAGTGGCTGCCATCGAACATGATGGAAGAGAAGCCGGCCTCGATGCAGGCTTTGCAGCCCTCATAGGTGCCGTGATCCAGATGCAGGGCAACGGGAACGGTGATGCCCATGGAATCGACCATTGCGCTGACCATGGCAGCGACGGTCTTGAAACCGGTCATGTACTTGCCGGCACCCTCGGAAACACCCAGAATCACAGGGCTCTTCATTTCCTCGCAGGCGGTCAGAACGGACTTGGTCCACTCCAGATTGTTGATGTTGAACTGAGCACACCGTAGTGGCCATCACGTGCTTTGATCAGCATTTCGGTTGCATTTACCAACATTATTCATTACCTCCACAAAATCATTGGGGTCTTGCTCGTTTCATATCCGCTTTGTGCACGGTTTAACGAACCTACAGAATTAGTATACCCCAAACAGCGGCCAAAATCAATCCAAACCGGTGTTTTTCCTGTAACAATGCGGGGATTCTGTTTCTGGCAGGGTGCAGGGGGTTACTGCCAGAAGCGCGTATATTCGATAGAATGCAACAAATTTCCATATAATGTGCAATAAGCGGCCGAAAGACAGAAAGCTTGATGAAGGACGGATTTTCAACACAGATCCACATTCGTCAAAATGATATTGGGCAATTTGGCAAAAGCGGACAGGATGCAGTTCAAAAAATTGTCATATTTCCGACTTGTATTCTACAAATTGTACGCAGGAAATCAAAAAAGGTCGAACCAAAAAGTGGAAAACCTTGTGGAAAGTGTGGAATTCCACAGGCAAAACAGGCTTTAAAGCTGGACTTTTGAACTTTCTCCACAGGGTTTTCAACATGTGGAAAAATAATCGCTCTTCTACGGATTGTATACCGCGTTTTTGTGGAAAACTTTTTTCTCCGGCAAAACAGAGGGATATCTACCCAGCAGCCGGGTAAAGCTGATGCAGGGCGGCAGAACATTTCTGCAAAAAAGAGGAAACGGTCTCCGGCACCACGAACAGAAAAACTTTTGCAGGACGCGGATAAAAAACGGTAATTTGCTGGCAAACAAGGTCGGCTTATGCTATACTTCAAAATGAGTTATCATCTTCAGATCATACCGGTGCGCGGCCCAGAGTGCGGCGCGCCTTTTGGAGGGTGTGCACAGCACCTTCCGGTGATACAACGGAAGGAGAAAATCATCATGGAAGAAAAGAACCAGCCGCGCCGTCCGCGCCGCAGCCCGGAAGAGCCGCTGCAGAAGAACGAGAGCCTTGTTTATGGCAAAAATCCGGTGACCGAACTGCTGAAAAGCGGTTCCGGCGTGGACACCGTGCTCATTGCTGAGGGCATGGCTCCGGCCGTGGCGGCTTACTATACCGCATTGGCAAAGGAAGCGGGTGCCACGGTGAAGCGGGTGCACCCTAACAAGCTGCGCCTGATGACCGGCACCGAGAGCCATCAGGGTGTGGCGGCATTTGCCAGCGAGATCGAATACGTGACGGTAGACGACCTGATGGCAGCAGCCAAGGACAAGGGCGAGGCACCTTTTCTGGTGCTGAGCGATGGCATTGAAGACCCGCACAATCTGGGTGCCGTGATGCGCAGTGCTCTGCTGTGCGGTGCGCATGGCATCGTGATCCCAAAGCGCGGCGGCGCATCGGTCACGCCTACCGTCATCAAGTCCAGCGCAGGTGCCGCAGAACGCCTGCCGGTGGCTCGTGTGGCCAACATCGGCGAGACCATCCGCCGCCTGAAGGAGCAGGGTGTGTTCGTCTACTGCGCCGATATGGACGGCGTGTCTCTGCGCAGGAACAACCTGACCGGCCCCATTGCACTGGTGCTGGGCAGCGAGGGCAGCGGTGTTTCGCAGCTGGTGAAAAAGCTGTGCGACGGTGTGGTGCGGCTGGATATGGCAGCACCGGGCACCGGTGTGGACAGCTACAACGTGTCGGTGGCTGCGGGCATTATTCTGTACGAGATCCAGTCCCAGCGCGCAGCACAGCAGGCATGATCCGGCATTCGGGCCGGAACCTCAATTTGAATTACAGGAGGGACAAGAATGCCGAAAGATAAAAATAATGGCCGGGAAATGACCCCGGATGAAAAGTTCCGCTCCTTTTTCAGCACCACGGCGGTGGATATCCCGGAGGAGATGACCCGGAGAGACGAAAACCAGCCGGAGGAAAAGCCGCAGAAACGGTTTGGCCTGTTTGGCCGTGGTAAGGAAAAGCAGGAGACTGACGAAGCTGCAGCAGAGCAGCCGCAGGAAATGCCCACCGGTGAGGTGCGGCTGGGTGAGGATGCGCAGCCGGAGCCGGAAGCGGATCTGGAACTGATGCTGAAGCCGGAGGCAGACCCGGAACAGGAACTGGCCCCGTGGCCTTTTCTGGAGAAGGAAGCAGAGGATGCACAGCCGGAAGCACCCGCCAAAAAGCCGGAGGAAAAATCTGCACCGCAAACGGCGGAACCCCCGGCGGCAGTGAAGCCGGAAACACCCCGGCAGAGCGCTGTCCCGGCGGCAAGACCCGCAGAGCAGCATAGCACGGCAAAGCCTCTCCGGCACCCCAAGAATGCGCCGGAGGTGCTGCTGCCGCAGGAAGAGCAGGAGCAGCAGGAGATGGCACAGCTCAAGGCGATGATCAACGGCCTGAGCGACCAGAAGCCGGAAAAGCCTGCACCGAGGGCCGAAGCAGCCCCGGCAGCAGAAACTGAACCGGCTGAAAGCAAAAAGAAACCGTCCGGTGCACCGCTGCCCGCGGCTGTGTTTGCAGCGGTAAAGGAGACGGCACCGGAGCTGCAGCCGGAACCTGTGCCGCAGCCGAAAAAAACGGAGCAGCCGGAAAAGCAGCCGGTGGCCGATTTCTTTGGCAAGGCGCAGAGCGAGGACGCACCGCAGGCACCTTTGGCCCCGGCAGAGGAGCCTGCCGCAAAAGAGGACACCATGAGCCTGCCGCTGCTGCCGCTGGACGGCGAAGAGCCGCAGCAGGCACCGGAGAAGGCATCCGCTGCGCCACAGCCGGAACTGAAAGCTGAGGCGGAGGACGCGGTGTCTCCGGAGGAACATGCCGAAACGGAGCTGCCCGAGCCGGAGGCTACGGTGGATAAGCTGCACCGTATGAGTGCAGAGCTGACGCTGCGCTGCGTGCTAGGCGGCATTCTGGCTGTGGTGCTGCTGCATTTTGGTTTGGTATCGGATGGGCTGCTGCCCGCCATGGCGGCGCTGGACCGGATGCTGCCCCGGCGGCATTCTATGGTGCAAACCTGCTGCTGCTGGCAGCAAGCCTGTGCGTGGCTTCCCGGTGCTGCGCGACGGCCTGAACGGCCTGCGCGGACGGTCTTCTTCCGAGACGATGCCGGCGCTGGCCGCAGTAGCAGCGCTGGTGCAGGCGGTTACAGCCATGCTGAACGCAAATGTTTACCGCGGCACCACCGGCATCTCGCTGCTCAGCGGCATGGCCGCGCTGGGGCTGTTCCTTGCGCTGCTGGGCAGCCGGGTGATGCTGGCTGCTGTCAAGGGCGGCTATGAGCTGGTGACCAATGGTGTGGAGTTCGAGGGCGCCTACCGCGCCAAGGACAAAGACCTGCTGCGTGCCCTTGCACGGGATCTGGAACAGAAGGACCCCTGGGTGCTGCTGAGCCGCCCGATGAAGGAAGCTGACGGCTTTGTGGAGCAGAGCTTGAGCGAGCGCGCAAGCGAGCGCCGTGCCCGCAAAGTTTCGTACATCCTGCTGGTCGTTGCCCTGCTCAGCGGCGTGCTGTTCCTGCTGGCAGGTGCCGGCTGGAACAAAGCTGCGGCTGCCATAGCCGCTGTGCTGTGCATGGGCGCACCGCTTTCTTCTACCCTGATCGCGGGCGTTGCCTCGCTACGGCTGCAGCGTGCGGCTGCGGCTGTGGGCGCAGTCGTGCCCGGTTGGCAGGCCATTGAGCAGCTGGGCGGCATTGATACGCTGCAGATCGATGCAGATGACCTGTTCACCGCCGACAGCGCACAGCTGGAGGATATCCGCACCTTCAAGGGCGGCCGCATCGACCGCGCCATCCTGTACGCGGCCAGCGTGCTGAACGAGAGCCACGGCACCCTGAAGGGGCTGTTCCGCCAGATCGTTGAGGAACGCACAGACATCCTGTTCCCGGTCAAGGATCTGGAGCAGCACCATGGGCTGGGCTTTTCCGCCTGGTGCGATAACAACCGCATCCTCATTGGTACCCGCCGCTATCTGGAGCAGGAGGGCGTGCCGCTGCCGGACGAGGAATACGAGATACAGCACTCGAAGAACGGCGAGCTGCAAATTTTGTATCTGGCTGTGTCCGGCAACCTGCACGCTATGTTCGTGCTGAAATATGTGGGCGGGCGCAATGTGGCCCGCGGCCTTGCCGTGCTGCAAAAGGAGAACATCCGCCTGCTGGTCACATGTCAGGACCCCAGTCTGACTGCACACCACATTACCGAAGCATACCGCCTGCCGGAAGGCATGATCACCGTGCTGGATCAGGAGCAGTGCAACGCCATCAAGGCCGCACCGGAAGACCCGGAGGACACCTGCTGCATGATCCATCTCAAGCGTTTGCCAGCCTGACCGGCGGCCTTCAGGCTGCGGATCAGGCCCAGAACGCCGAGAGCAGCGCCACCACGGTACAGATGGTCTCGGTGCTGTTCTCCATTATCATTGCAGCGCTGCTCACCAGTGCAGGCAGCATCTGGGAGCTTTCGGTGGCAACGGTGCTGATGTACCAGGCAGCGTGGAGCGCCCTGAGCATTGCTGTGTGTGCACTGAAGCAGCATAACTGAGAAATATTCTCAGAATAAATAGGAATCGTTCTTGATTTCCATCAAAAAATATGGTATACTTTGTTCAGAACCTGAGCCGCAGGCGAAAAAATTACCGCCGGGCTGAATGATAGAGCCGGGATCGGTCGATCCTGACAGAAGATCCGTTTTTGAAAGGAGAGCATCATGGAACTGAAGGGTACCAAAACCGAGAAAAATCTGATGGAAGCGTTTGCAGGCGAGAGCCAGGCACGCAACAAGTACACCTTCTTTGCCAGCATGGCAAAAAAAGAAGGCTACGAGCAGCTGGCCGCGATCTTTGAGGAGACCGCCGGCAATGAGAAGGAGCACGCAAAGATCTGGTTCAAGCTGCTGTGCGGCGGCGCGATCCCCGATACCCTGACTTGTCTGGACATGGCAGCAGGCGGTGAGCACGACGAGTGGACCGAGATGTACCCCCGCATGGCCAAAGAGGCCAAAGAAGAGGGCTTCCCTCAGATCGCAGCACTGTTCACCATGGTGGCACAGATCGAGAAGGAGCACGAGGAGCGCTACCGTGCGCTGGCCGAAAATCTGAAAAACAACAAGGTCTTTGCCCGCGAGGAGCAGCAGGTATGGCAGTGCCGGAACTGCGGCTACACCTATATCGGCAAGTCCGCACCGCTCAAGTGCCCGGTGTGCGCACATCCGCAGAGCTACTTTGAGCTGAAAAAGATCAACTACTAAGCTGAAAATTCAAAAGCAGAACAGCGCCGCCGCATCCGGTTTGCCGGGTGCGGCGGCGTTGTACAAAATTGAAAAGCGGATTTTATTATTCTCCACAAAATAAGGCTCAGCTGCCCGGCAGAATGGGCAAAAAACTTGACCCGGTTTTGCACTGCGTGTAAAATAATACGGAGACAGGAATATTTAAAGAATCTTGCAGCAAAGCAGGCGGGGAGGGCAAAGCCCATGAAGCAGGGGTTCAAAGCGTGTGTTTGTGCAGTGGTGCTGTGCGCAGAACTGTTTGCAGCCGGGGCATTGTCGGCCTATGCTGCGCAGGAGCAGCCGCTGCCGGACAGCGGCATGACATTGGACACTGCCGAACTGACGCTGGATATCACCGAAGGAGACCCGGCCCCGGTGGCCTACCTGAATGTGCAGGCACCCAACGACTACTTCTTCCTGATCTGGACTTCCAGTGATCCGGCAGTGGCATCGGTGGACGGCACCGGCAAGGTGACCGGCCATGCCGAGGGCACAGCGGCCGTCACGGCCCGCAATGAGCGCGGCGAAAAGACCACCTGTACCATCACGGTGCGCAAAAGCACAGCCAGCCGCTTGGTGCTGAACACCAGCGATCTGACGCTTACCATTACAGAGCAGGAGCCTGCCCCGACGAAACAGCTGAAGCTGGAACAGAACAAAGGCGGGTTTACCTATGTGCGGCAGTGGGTCAGCAGCAACCCGGCGGTGGCATCGGTAAGCACAAACGGTACCGTAAAGGCGCAGGGGTCCGGCAAGGCCGTCATCAGCGCACTGACCACAGCCGGGCAGGTGCTGCGCTGCACGGTAACGGTCACATCGGAGATCGGACGGGTGCAGATGAGCAAAAATGCCATGTTGCTGCAGGCAGTGGGAGCCAGTCAGAAGCTGACCGCGCAGGCTGCAGGCACCAAAAACGGAACGATGACATGGCTCAGCAGCAATCCGGGCGTGGCAACTGTGAGTGCGGATGGCATGGTAACGGCGGTGGGCGACGGTGAAACGATGATCCTTGCCGTTACACCGGAGGGTCGTGCCGATGCCTGCTATGTGGCCGTGGGAGCGGCGGCGTGGCGGTTCCGCTCGGAGGACGAGCTTGCCGAAACGCTGACTCTGACCGGCCAGCTGCCCTATTCGGATGGAAAGTAAAAAGAAAAATGGGAGCGTTCTGTGCAGCAGGATGCTCCCATTTTTTCAAAACCCGCTGGGCAGAAAGATCATCGTTCCCCGGGCAGACCACGCCATCCGCTGGGCCATGCAGCCGGGCGCACCGGCCAGCAGAAACAGGGCCAGTGCGGCGAGCAGCAGCACCCATCCAAGGCCGCTGTGCGGCCTGCCGGAAAAAGAATCCCCTTTTTTGCGTCTCATCCAGCTGCCCCCTTTTTGCTGTGCTGGGCCATCCTATGCGCCGCAGGCACCGATTGTGCAACCGGCACGGCTGTGGTACAATAAAACCTTAAGAGATACATTGTGCAGGGAGAACGATTTTATGCTGACCATTACACTGCTGGGCACTGCGGCTACCATGCCACTGCCGGACCGGGCACTCTCGGCGGCGTTTGCTGCCTGCGGCGGTCACGGCCTGCTGTGGGACTGCGGCGAGGGTACGCAGGCAGCGGCACACCGGGCAGGCGTGAACCTGATGCGGGCAGATGCCATCTGCCTGACCCACTACCATGGCGACCACATCTTTGGTCTGCCGGGCCTTTTGCAGACTCTGGGGGCGCAGGCCGCACAAGCGCTTGCGCTGCTGGTCCGGAGGGCCTGCCGGATATCTGGGCGGCGGTGCGGGCACTGACCGGCCCGCTGCCCTATCCGGTGAAGCCGCAGGTGCTTATGCCGGGCCAGCCGCTGGCGCTGGATGCGCTGAGCGATGGCTGGCCTGCCGGTGCGCGGCTGGTGCCGTTTGCCACAAAGCACCGGGTAAAAAGCTTGGCTACCGGCTGGAGCTGCCCCGTGCAGGCAAATTTTCGCCGGAGCAGGCCCAGGTGTTGGGGGTGCCGGTGCAGCAATGGAAGCTGCTGCAGAAAGGGCAGAGCGTTGCCGTGGAGGGCAGAACGGTGCAGCCTGCGCAGGTGCTGGGTGCCCCGCGCAAGGGGTTGAGCGTGGTATTTTCCGGCGATACGGCCCCCTGCCCGTATTATTTGCAGGCGGCGCATGACGCAGACCTGCTGATATGCGATGCCACCTATGCCCTTCCGGAGCAGGAAGACCAGGCCCGTCAGTGGGGGCACAGCACCTTTGGGCAGAGCGCATCCCTTGCCGCGCAGGCGAGAGCAAAGCGGCTTTGGCTGACCCATTATTCCCCCATGATCACCGACCCGGAGGAATATGCCGCGCAGGCACAGAACATCTTCCCAGCGGCGGAGTGCGGCTTTGACGGCAAAAGCATCACCCTGCAGTACGAGGAGGCACAGCCATGACCATCCGGATGGACGAGGGTGCGGCAGAGCTGCTGGACACCCTGCACAGGGCGGGCTATGCAGCTACGTGGTGGGCGGCTGCGTGCGGGACAGTCTGCTGGGCCTTACACCGCACGACTGGGACCTGTGCACCAGTGCTCTGCCGCAGCAGGTGATGGAGCTGTTCGGCGCGCAGCGGTGCATCCCCACCGGCCTGCAGCACGGCACGGTAACGGTGAAGCAGAGCGGTGCCCTTTACGAGATCACCACCTTCCGTACAGAAGGCACCTACACAGATGGCCGCCACCCGGAGAGGTGCACTTTGTGCCGGATGTGCGGGAGGACCTGGCCCGGCGGGATTTTACCATCAACGCCATGGCTACAATGAAAAAGAGGGCCTTGTGGACCCCTTTGGCGGGCAGGCCGACCTGCAAAGCGGCATCGTGCGGGCGGTGGGTGTGCCCCGCCAGCGGTTCACCGAGGACGCGCTGCGCATCCTGCGGCTGTACCGGTTCGCAGCGCGGTTCGGCTTTGCCATCGACCCGCCCACGGCGCAGGCGGCACAGGAGCTGTGTGCCCATCTGGACTGCGTATCGGTGGAGCGCATCGAGGAAGAGCTTGCTAAACTGCTGACCGCACCCGCCCCTGCGGCATATCTTGACAAAAAAATACTACTTGTTATTCTGCCGGAGCTTTCATCGGAGGCACTGGCGGCGGCAAAGCCGGTGGTGGATGCCTGCCCGGCGGGGGAGCAGGCCCTGCCCATCCGGCTGGCG
>ENA-OQAA01001556-OQAA01001556.1-human-gut-metagenome-genome-assembly--contig:-NODE-1556-length-11070-cov-2.026501_pt1 | contig 11070 bp, 14 predicted proteins | sample MGYA00242489_ERZ504515 | MGnify/ENA primary metagenome ERZ504515 (study PRJEB26092, sample SAMD00036237) | human gut metagenome | host: Homo sapiens | study: EMG produced TPA metagenomics assembly of...
AAGGTATAGAAAAGAACAAAAGTGATTAGTGTTTGGTGATAAGTGATTAGCGCCATTCGGTATGTTATTTTTTAGACGCGATGACACGGATAACGCGGATTTAAAAGGCTGCGCTATAAAAGTGGATAAAAAAAAGATCCGCGTCATCCGTGTCATCCGCGTCTAAAAGATTATTTATCATTTAACTCATAACCCTACATAAATGAATGAATTCCGCCAACGAGTTACAATAATATAGGTTTACGATGTCATATCCCGCTGGAAATCGTTACCTTTGCAGCCCTGAACGATAAATTCATTGACACTATGATATCTGTAGAAGGACTGAAGGTAGAATTTAATGCCACTCCTCTGTTCGAAGACGTCTCTTACGTAATCAACAAAAAAGACCGCATCGCCCTGGTGGGCAAGAATGGTGCGGGTAAGTCTACCATGCTCAAGATATTGGCCGGACTACAGCAGCCCACTTCCGGCGTCGTTGCCATTCCCCGCGAATGTACTATCGGTTACCTGCCACAGGTGATGATTCTCAGTGATAAGCGTACCGTGATGCAAGAGGCGGAACTGGCTTTCGAACACATCTTCGAAATGCAAGCAGACATCGAACGCATGAACCAGCAACTTGCCGAACGCACCGATTATGACAGCGAAGAATACCATAAACTCATCGACCGTTTTACTCATGAAAACGAACGTTTCCTGATGATGGGCGGCACCAACTTCCGTGCTGAAATAGAACGAACCTTGCAAGGATTAGGTTTCAGCCGCGAAGACTTCGACCGCTCCACCAGTGAGTTCTCCGGTGGTTGGCGTATGCGTATCGAACTTGCCAAACTCCTGCTTCGCCGTCCCGATGTGCTGTTGCTCGACGAACCTACCAACCACCTGGATATTGAAAGTATCCAATGGCTTGAAAACTTCCTTTCCACACGTGCCAATGCCGTGGTATTGGTGAGTCACGACCGTGCATTTCTCAATAACGTCACCACGCGCACCATTGAAATCACTTGCGGACAGATTTACGACTACAAAGTGAAGTATGACGAATTCGTCGTACTGCGGAAGGAACGTCGCGAACAGCAACTCCGTGCCTATGAGAATCAGCAAAACAGATAGAAGATACGGAAGCCTTTATCGAGCGTTTCCGCTATAAAGCCACGAAAGCTGTGCAGGTGCAGAGCCGCATCAAACAACTGGAAAAGATAGAACGCATCGAGGTAGACGAGGAAGACAACTCTGCATTGCGCCTGAAGTTTGCTTGCAGCAGCCGTAGCGGAAGTTACCCTGTCATCTGTGAGGATGTCCGGAAGGCCTATGGCGACCATGTCATCTTCCACGATGTCAACCTGACCATAAACCGTGGTGAGAAAGTGGCGTTCGTAGGTAAGAATGGTGAAGGTAAATCCACCTGGTAAAGTGTATCATGGGAGAAATAACCGATTATACCGGTAAGCTCACCCTTGGTCATAATGTACAGATCGGTTACTTCGCTCAGAACCAGGCACAACTCCTGGATGAAAGTTTAACGGTATTTGATACCATCGACCGCGTAGCCGTAGGCGATATCCGCCTGAAGATACGCGATATCCTTGGTGCCTTCATGTTCGGCGGTGAAGCTTCTGATAAAAAGGTGAAAGTGCTGTCTGGTGGAGAACGTACCCGCCTTGCAATGATCAAACTCCTGCTGAAACCTGTGAATTTCCTGATACTGGACGAACCGACTAACCACCTCGATATGCGTTCGAAGGATGTACTGAAAGATGCCATTCGCGAATTTGACGGTACAGTCATTTTAGTAAGCCACGACCGTGATTTCCTGGACGGACTTGCGACTAAAGTATATGAGTTCGGTGGTGGAATTGTAAAAGAACACCTCGGTGGCATCTACGACTTCCTGCAAAAGAAGCAGATAGAAAGCCTGAACGAATTACAGAAAGCCCCTGCACTTTCTACCTCACCTTCCGGTGGAAAAGAGAATGCGGATACCGCCACTCAATCTTCCGGTGCCAAGCTTTCCTATGAAGAGCAGAAGGAACTGAACAAGAAGCTCAAAAAACTGGAACGTCGCGTTGCTGACTGTGAATCGGAGATAGAGCAGACCGAGTCTGCCATCGCCATTCTCGAAGCCCGAATGGCAACTCCTGAGGGAGCTTCGGATATGGCCCTTTACGAGCAGCATCAGAAACTGAAACAACAACTCGACTCTGTGATGGAAGAGTGGGATGCCGTCTCTACGAACTGGAAGCAGTTCGGAAAGAACAATAAAACTTATAACATTATTTTATATTTTATGAAAGTAACTCATTATTTACCTTTAGCCGCAGCTTGCCTTATGATGGTGGGATGTGGTACGGGCAAGCAGAAAGCTGAAATGACAGCCGGTATCCAGCTTGCCAATCTTGACACAACTGCTTCCGGGGAGTAGTTTCTATCAGTACGCCTGTGGCGGTTGGATTGAAAGCCATCCACTTTCACCTGAGTATTCACAGTACGGTTCTTTTACAGAACTTGCCGAGAATAACCGTAAGCAGATACAAGGTTTGATTGAAGAACTGGCTGCCACTCAGCATGAAGCAGGTAGTGTAGCGCAAAAGGTAGGCGACCTCTACAAGATTGTTATGGACAGCGTGAAGCTGAACAAGGAAGGTGTTGCTCCTATCAAAGCCGACTTGGAACAAATTGCTTCCCTGAAAGATAAAGAAGCTGTTTATGCTTTGCTCGCCGATCTGCGTAAACAGGGTATCGGTGCTTACCTCGGCCTCTATGTAGCTGCCGACGAAATGAACAGTAACGAGAACGCGTGCAGCTTTATCAAAGCGGCTTGAGCATGGGCGAACGCGATTACTATCTGGCTACTGATCCTTCTACTACCGCTATCCGTGATGCCTTCCGTACTCATGTACAGAAAATGTATCAGTTGGCAGGTTTCGATGAGGCTACTGCAAGAAAGGTATGGAAGTGGTTATGGACGTGGAAACCCGTCTTGCCAAAGCTTTCCGTTCTCGTACCGAACTGCGTGACCCGCATGCTAACTACAATAAGATGAGCATGGAAGAGGTGAAGAAGAATTATCCTACTTTCAACTGGGACGCTTACCTTTCAGGTCTTGGACTGACAGATGTGAAGGAAATCATTGTCGGCCAGCCTGCTTCGGTAGCTGAAGCTGCTAACATCCTTAATACCTTACCTGTTGATCAGCAAGTCCTTTACCTGCAATGGAAGCTGATTGACTCTGCCGCCAGCGCATTGAATGACGAGATGGCTCAGCAGAACTTTGACTTCTACGAACGCACCATGTCTGGAACGCAGGAAATGCAACCCCGCTGGAAGACTGCCGTTTCTGTAGTGAGCTCCGCACTGGGTGAAGCCGTGGGGCAAATGTATGTAGAGAAATACTTCCCTGCCGCTGCCAAGGAACGTATGATATCTTTGGTGAAGAACCTTCAGACCAGCCTGGGCGAACGCATCAACAACCTTGCCTGGATGAGCGACGAAACCAAGCTGAAAGCACAGGAAAAACTGGCTACTTTCCACGTGAAGATCGGTTATCCTGATAAGTGGAAAGACTACTCAACGTTGGAGATCAAGGACGACTCTTACTGGAACAATATCAAGCGTGCCAACCTGTGGAACTATGCCGAAATGGTTGCCAAAGCCGGCAAACCGGTAGACAAGGACGAGTGGTTGATGACTCCGCAGACCGTAAACGCTTATTACAACCCGACAACGAACGAAATCTGTTTCCCTGCCGGTATCCTGCAATATCCGTTCTTCGATATGAATGCTGACGATGCCTTCAATTATGGTGCAATCGGTGTTGTAATCGGTCATGAGATGACACACGGCTTCGACGACCAAGGTCGCCAGTACGACAAAGACGGTAATCTGAAAGACTGGTGGACGGAAGAAGATGCTAAGAACTTCGAGAAACGTGCCGATGTAATGGTTGCTTTCTTTGACAGCATCGAAGTTGCACCGGGGGTACATGCCAACGGTCGTATGACACTGGGTGAGAACATTGCCGACCACGGAGGTTTGCAAGTATCTTATCAGGCATTCAAGAAGGCTACCGCTGCCGCTCCGCTGGAAGTAAAAGACGGTTTCACTCCCGAACAACGCTTCTTCCTGGCTTATGCCAATGTTTGGGCTAACAATACCCGTCCCGAAGCCATCCTGCAATTGACGAAGATCGATGTACACTCTTTGGGCAAATGGCGTGTAGACGCTGCGTTGCCGCACATTGCTGCATGGTATGATGCATTTGGCATTACGGAAAAAGATCCGATGTATGTACCGGTAGAAGAACGCATCTCTATCTGGTAATAGTTTCATGCGGGGGAAATAAATTATTTCATTACCTGAAACTAACAAGCTCATCAGAGCGGAAGATTATGAACTAAGGCAGTAAATCCTAAACAGGATTGCTGCCTTTTTTAATTATACCTAATTTATTGTGTTTGAGTATGTGTGCAAATAAACATTTTTAGTACCTTTGCGCATCAAATACTTATATACGCAATTCCATGTCTGAAACAAAAAGAATTAAAACCGCTTTAGTATCGGTTTATCATAAGGAAGGTTTGGACGAAATCATTACCAAACTGCATGAAGAAGGAGTTGAGTTTCTGTCAACAGGCGGAACTCGTCAGTTTATAGAATCACTGGGGTATCCCTGTAAAGCAGTGGAAGACTTGACCACGTATCCCTCTATCCTGGGTGGACGTGTGAAGACCCTGCATCCGAAAGTGTTCGGTGGTATTCTCTGCCGTCGCGGACTGGAACAGGATATGCAACAGATAGAAAAATATGAAATTCCCGAAATAGACCTCGTTATCGTTGATTTGTACCCGTTTGAAGCTACCGTAGCTTCCGGTGCCGACGAGCCGACTATTATCGAGAAAATAGATATAGGCGGTATCTCACTGATCCGTGCAGCTGCCAAGAATTACAATGATGTGGTTATCATCGCTTCTCAGGCACAATACCAGCCGTTCCGCGATATGCTGATGGAACATGGAGCTACCACTTCGCTGGAAGAACGCCGTTGGTTTGCCAAAGAGGCGTTTTCCGTTTCTTCCCATTACGATTCAGCCATCTTCAACTACTTCGATGGTGAAGAAGGTTCCGCATTCCGTTGCTCTGCCAATAATCAGAAGATTTTGCGCTACGGCGAGAACCCGCATCAGAAGGGTCACTTCTACGGAAATCTGGAAGCTATGTTCGACCAGATTCACGGAAAGGAAATCTCTTACAACAACCTGCTCGATATCAATGCAGCTGTTGACCTGATCGATGAATTTGAGGAGACTACGTTTGCCGTATTGAAGCATAACAATGCTTGCGGTCTGGCTTCACGCCCCACGGTGCTCGAAGCATGGAATGATGCATTGGCCGGTGACCCGGTTTCCGCTTTTGGTGGTGTGCTCATCACAAACGGAGTGATTGATAAGGACGCTGCTGAGGAAATCAATAAAATCTTCTTTGAGGTAATTATCGCTCCTGATTACGATGTAGACGCATTGGAAATCTTGGGACAGAAGAAAAACCGTATTATTCTGGTTCGCAAGCCTGCCGCACTGCCTAAGAAGCAGTTCCGTTCTTTGCTGAATGGCGTATTGGTTACAGGACCGCGAACCTGAACATCGAGAAGCCGGAAGATTTGAAAACTGCAACCACGAAAGCACCTACCGCACAGGAAATAGAAGACATGCTCTTTGCTAACAAGATTGTGAAGAACAGTAAGTCCAACGCTATCGTACTGGCTAAAGGAAAGCAATTGCTGGCAAGCGGTGTGGGACAGACTTCACGTGTGGATGCTTTGAAGCAGGCTATCGAAAAAGCCAAGAACTTCGGCTTCGACCTGAAAGGTGCCGTGATGGCATCCGACGCTTTCTTCCCCTTCCCCGACTGTGTGGAGATTGCCGGAAATGAAGGTGTGACCGCAGTTATTCAACCGGGTGGTTCCATCAAGGATCAGCTTTCGTTCGACTATTGCAACGAACATGGCATCGCGATGGTGACCACAGGAATTCGTCATTTCAAACACTAATTAGATTTATGATTTATAATTTATGAGTTATGACCGCTGAACAGCAAGAGTTGTAAGCGTCCTCATTATCATCCATAAATTATAAATCATAATTCATAAATCATAAATATTCGCATGGGATTATTCTCTTTTACACAAGAAATAGCGATGGACCTTGGTACCGCCAATACCATTATTACAACCAATGGTAAGATTGTGGTGGATGAGCCTTCGGTGGTAGCTCTCGACCGTCGCACCGATAAGATGATTGCCGTGGGTGATAAGGCAAAGATGATGCACGAAAAGACCCATGAAAACATACGTACCATCCGTCCGCTTCGCGACGGTGTAATTGCCGATTTCTATGCTTGCGAGCAGATGATACGCGGTTTGATAAAGATGGTGAATAATCGCAACCGTCTGTTCTCTCCTTCGCTCCGTATGGTTATCGGTGTCCCCTCGGGTAGTACTGAAGTGGAGCTGCGTGCCGTGCGCGACTCTGCCGAGCATGCCGGCGGACGTGACGTCTACCTGATTTTCGAACCTATGGCTGCCGCTATCGGTATCGGTATCGATGTGGAAGCTCCGGAAGGAAACATGATTGTAGATATAGGTGGTGGTTCTACGGAAATTGCCGTTATCTCCTTGGGTGGTATCGTAGCCAACAATTCCATCCGCATAGCGGGTGATGACTTTACTGCGGACATTCAGGAGTATATGAGCCGTCAGCACAATGTGAAGGTCAGTGAGCGTATGGCCGAACGTATTAAGATCAATGCGGGTGCCGCCCTGACTGAACTTGGTGAAGACGCCCCCGAAGATTATATCGTTCACGGACCGAACCGTATCACGGCTCTGCCTATGGAAGTGCCTGTATGCTATCAGGAAGTAGCGCACTGTCTGGAGAAATCAATCTCGAAGATTGAAACCGCTATCTTGAACGCGTTGGAAAATACACCTCCCGAACTGTATGCCGATATCGTGCACAATGGTATTTATCTGGCAGGTGGTGGTGCATTGCTCCGCGGACTCGATAAGCGTTTGACTGATAAGATTAACATTCCGTTCCATATTGCTGAGGATCCCCTGCATGCTGTTGCCAAAGGTACGGGTGTGGCGCTGAAGAATGTGGATCGTTTCTCATTCCTGATGAGATGATAAAGCCATATGCGAAATTTACTGAACTTTCTTATTAAATACAACTACTGGTTCCTCTTTCTACTGTTAGAGGCAGCCAGTTTTGTTTTATTGTTTCGTTTCAACTACTATCAGCAGAGTGTGTTCTTCACATCTGCCAACAGTGTGGCGGGGAAAGTTTACGATGTTTCGGGAACTATTACTTCTTATTTCCATCTGAAATCTGTCAATGAAGACTTGCTCGACCGTAATATGTGGTTGGAGCAGAGGGTGGCTTTTCTGGAGAAAACGCTGAAAAATAAAGGAATGGACTCTGTTCGGTTGTATAGCCTGGAACGGCTCGAACCGGACGAATACCATATTTTCAAAGCGAATGTCATCAAGAATAGTCTGAACCGGGTGGATAACTATATCACCCTTGATGAAGGAACCTCTGCGGGTATCCGTCCGGAAATGGGAGTGGTAGATGCCAACGGAGTAGTGGGCATTGTCTATAAAACTTCTCCGCATTACTCTACCGTTATTCCATTGCTGAACAGTAAATCGAGCATCAGTTGCAAGATTGTGGGCAGTGAATATTTCGGTTATTTGAAGTGGGAATATGGAGACTCTCGTTATGCTTATTTGAAAGATTTACCTCGCCATGCAGAGTTTAATCTGGGTGATACGGTGGTGACAAGTGGGTATTCTACAGTATTTCCTGCAGGCATCATGGTGGGAACGGTGGATGATATGTCTGATTCTCACGACGGTCTCTCTTATCTGTTGAAGATAAAACTGGCCACGGATTTCGGAAAGGTGAGCAACGTTCGGGTGATTGCCCGTACCGGACAAGAAGAGCAGCAGACATTGGAGAAGGAAGAAGGGAAATGATGGGAGTGATAAGGTGATAGAGGATAGGAGTGATAAATGGTAGGGGAGTAGCCCCAATTGTAAATCGTAAATTGTAAATTGTAAATCAAATTGGTTCTCAATTATCTGCATAAAATAGGTTGGTTTATCGGTTTGGTACTATTGCAGGTACTGATACTGAATAATGTGCATATTGCCGGATATGCCACTCCTTTTCTATATATTTATCTCATACTGAAATTTGAGTCGGAAACACCACGGAATACTTTGATGTTGTGGGCGTTTTTTCTGGGACTGACGGTGGATATCTTTTCGGATACGCCGGGTATGAATGCTGCAGCTACGGTGGCACTGGCTTTTCTGCGTTCCTACATTCCTACGCCTGTTTGTGCCGCGGGATGCGTTTGAGAATATAGTTCCTTCGATAAAATCGATGGGAATTGTACCTTTCCTGAAGTATTTGGTTGTTAGCGTTTTTATTCATCATGCAATATTACTTACCATAGAATTCTTTTCGTTCGCCCATATCGGAACGTTGCTGCTGAGAATTGTGGCAAGTGCGTTGCTGACTATAACCTGTATCATGGCTATAGAAGGAGTGAAGAAGAAGTAAGATGGCAAAAGATTATACACTCGAAAAGCGGAAATTTGTGATAGGTGGGGTAGCAATTGTGATTGTTATCATTTATATCATGCGTCTTTTTGTGTTGCAGATCATGACTGATACTTACAAGAAGAATGCAGATAGTAACGCTTTCCTTAATAAAATCCAGTATCCTTCGCGCGGTGCTATTTATGACCGCAATGGAAAATTACTGGTGTTCAATCAACCTGCGTATGATATCACATTCGTGCCGCGAGAGGTGACGGAACTGGATACTCTCGATTTTGCCGCACACTGAATATTACGAAAGAACAGCTGCTGAAGCGGATGAAAGATGTGAAGAACCGCTGGATGAATCCCGGTTATTCCAAATATACGCATCAGGTGTTTATGACGCAGCTCTCGGCGGAAGAGTGCGGTGTATTCCAGGAAAACTCTTTAAATTCCCGGGTTTTTATATTCAGAGACGTACTATCGGCAATATACTTATAATTCTGCCGGACATGCTTTGGGAGATATCGGTGAGGTTTCAATGAGAGATATTGAGGCTGACGACTATTACATTCGTGGTGATTATGTGGGTAAGCAAGGTATAGAAAAGTCATACGAGAAATATCTGCGTGGCGAAAAAGGAGTAGAGGTTTTGCTTCGTGATGCGCACGGACGTATTCAGGGCCACTATATGGATGGGAAACTAGACCGCCCATCCATACCGGGTAAGAACCTGAAATTAGGGTTGGATATTGATTTGCAGATGTTAGGTGAGCGTCTGATGAAAAATAAAATCGGTGCAATTGTGGCTATTGAGCCGGAAACGGGGGAGATCCTTTGTCTGGTGTCTGCTCCGAACTTTGATCCGCACTTGATGATTGGCCGCCAACGTGGTAAAAATCATAATATGCTGCAGAGAGATAAGCAGAAACCTTTGCTGAATCGTGCTATTATGGGTGTCTATCCTCCGGGGTCTACTTTCAAAACAGCGCAGGCGCTGACATTCTTACAGGAAGGTATTATACAGCCATCCACATCGTTTCCTTGTTCTCACGGATTCATTTATGGAGGTCTGCGTGTGGGATGCCACGGGCATGGATCACCTCTTCCGCTGATACCTGCTATTGCCACTTCGTGTAATGCTTATTTTTGTTGGGGGCTTTATCGCATGTTTGGTGATAAGAAATACGGTTCACCACAGAATGCGCTTACTGTATGGAAAGATCACATGGTTTCTCAAGGATTTGGTTATAAGCTGGGAACGGATTTGCCAGGTGAGAAACGTGGATTTATTCCTAATGCAGGTGTTTATGATAAGGCCTATCGTGGATCATGGAATGGATTGACGGTAATCAGTATTTCTATCGGTCAGGGTGAAGTTTTAAGTACACCTTGCAAATGGCAAACTTAGCGGCCACCATTGCCAATCGTGGTTATTTTGTGACTCCGCATATTGTGAAGGATATTCAGGATGCAGAATTGGATAGTACCTATCGGGAGCGTCGTTACACTTCTATTGATCGTTCTTATTATGAAGAAATTGTAGAAGGTATGCGGGCGGCTGTTACGGGAGTTACCGGAAGTGCTACTTGCCGTATAGCCGGAACCATACTGCCGGGTGTAGAAGTCTGTGGAAAGACGGGTACGGCACAGAATCGCGGACATGACCATTCTGCATTTATAGGTTTTGCCCCGATGGACAAGCCGAAGATCGCTATTGCCGTTTATGTGGAGAATGGTGGTTGGGGGCAACCTATGGAGTACCTTATGGTGCTTTAATGATGGAACAGTATTTGAATGGAAAACTTTCGCCTGCCAGCGAAGAAAGAGCGGAAGAAATGAGTAATCGTGTGATAATGTATGGTGACGAGGAGAGATAGTATATGGAAATCACTGGATTGGGTAACGATCTGTGTTTACTTGATTCTGATTGCATTCGGTTGGTTTAGTGTTTGCGGGGCAAGCTATGATTATGGTGACCGCGACTTCTGGGATTTCTCCACTCGTGCAGGTAAGCAACTGGTTTGGATCATTTGCTCTTTTGGATTGGGGTTTGTGTTGTTGATGCTTGAAGACAGCGTTTATGATATGTTTGCCTATCTGATTTATATAGCACTTGCCATATTACTTGTGGTCACTATCTTTATAGCCCCTGATACGAAGGGATCGAGGTCGTGGCTGGTCATGGGGCCGGTAAGTTTGCAGCCGGCGGAGTTCGCCAAGTTTGCTACGGCGCTGGCTCTTGCCAAGTATATGAATTCCTATTCGTTCACCATGAAGAACTGGAAGAATATCTTGATGATGGTTTTCCTTATTTTGTTCCCGATGATACTTATTATCTTGCAGCGGGAGACTGGCTCAGCGTTGGTATATACTGCTTTCTTTTTGGTTCTGTATCGGGAGGGGATGCCGGGTGTGGTACTGTTTTCCGGAGTGTGCGCGGTAGTTTACTTTGTGG
>ENA-OQAA01001557-OQAA01001557.1-human-gut-metagenome-genome-assembly--contig:-NODE-1557-length-11065-cov-4.183032_pt1 | contig 11065 bp, 12 predicted proteins | sample MGYA00242489_ERZ504515 | MGnify/ENA primary metagenome ERZ504515 (study PRJEB26092, sample SAMD00036237) | human gut metagenome | host: Homo sapiens | study: EMG produced TPA metagenomics assembly of...
GGGATTGGGGTTGGAAATAATGTAGTTGCTATAAAAAAAATAAACAGAAATTAAGTTTAATTGGAGCTTACCTGTATAATTAAAAAACAGTAAGATGTTGAAAATTGAAAAATAACCTCAGAGTACAATAAGACTACTGACTGGCAGGTTAGTAAAAATACTTATTGAACAGAGAGGTATCTACAATGAAGTCTAACACACAGAACGCAAAAATTGAAGCTATTACAGAAAAAACTTTGGTGCTCGGAATTGATGTCGGAAGTGAAACGCACTATGCCAGAGCTTTTGATTACAGAGGAATCGAGTATTCGAAGAAGCCATTTAAGTTTAGCAACACAGAGGCTGGATTTGTGACATTTAAGGAATGGATCCTGGACATCAAAGAAAGACATGAGAAGGATAAGGTGGTTCTAGGTATGGAACGACCGGGCACTACTGGTTCAATCTTGGAAAGTTTCTACAGGATAATGAAATGAAACCGGTTCTTGTAAATCCTCACCATGTGAAAAAATCAAAAGAACTCGACGACAATAATCCAACTAAAAATGACCGTAAGGATCCGAAAGTTATAGCAGGATTAGTTAGAGAGGGACGTTACATGATCCCATACCTGCCGGATGGTGTTTACGCTGATCTTAGAACAGCATCAAACATAAGATTCCAGTTACAAGCGGAACTTACAAGAATTCAAAACAGGATCAGTCGTTGGTTCAATATATATTTTCCTGAATATAGAATGGTATACGGAAAGCCAGATGCCAAGAGCGGAATGCTACTCCTTAAAGCAGCACCACTCCCTGAAGATATCCTGACGTTAGGTATCGATGGAGTGAACCAGATCTGGCGTGATGCGAAGTTAAGAGCAGTTGGAAAAGCGAGGGCGAAGACCCTGATAGAAGCTGCAGAGCACAGTGTCGGAAGCAAAGAAGGAGCAGTAGCTGCAAGAATGGAAATCCGAATGCTTCTGGAGGACTATGAATCCAGAAGCATACGTCTTCAGGAAGTTATGACTCTGATTGAAGGGTTGGTAAAACAGATTCCGATGGCTGAGAAGCTGTTGGAGATCAAAGGTGTGGGAATCAGGACAGTGTCAGGGTTCCTTGCAGAAGTAGGTGATATTAGCCGCTTTAACAATCCGAAGGAACTGCAGAAGCTTGCAGGATTGGCATTGGTTGAAAATAGTTCGGGAAAGCACAAGGGCGAGACAACAATAAGCAGACGAGGTCGAAAGAGACTCAGATATCTGCTCTTTGAGGTTGCAATGTCGCTTGTAACGAAGAACCCGGAGTTCAGGGAACTCCATAATTATTATACAACCAGGAGGCTGAATCCCTTGAAGAAAATGCAGTCACTTATGGCGATTGCAGCCAAGCTGATACGAGTCTTTTATGTCATGCTGACTAAAGGTGTGAATTATGATCCGAAAAAGATGGTAAATGACATCAAGAGACCAGCAGTTTATCTACAGACTGCGTAAGAAAGACAAGTAACTATAGTGGAGGTTGTCACGTGGGCAGCCACTGAATCAAGCAGAATGTAACAGATAACGTCCACTGCTCACAGTGCTGGTACAGGAAGCAAGTCAGTAATCAACAATACAAAGAATGAGCCAGTAGTCGGCAGGAATTTTTACCATAGGGCATGACCCTGTAATGGAGCATAGCTGACACCCTGGTTATGGGCAGGCAGGACGAAGGAAGTTAGGACCTCTGGAGATAGAGATGATCCTGGTGGATATAGGAGGTTAGCTGCCATAGAGGGAAGGGTATACACAAGGCCAGTAAAGCGAAAATCAATGACGTTTTATTTCGTATACCATTCAACCGCTATTTCAGTACCTGATACATCGAAATGCTCATAGCTGTGGCTTATTCACTGAGATATGAAAGGTTGAAAAACCTTGAATTTTCAATAAAAAACACTTGATTATATGAGGAGAGTAAAAATAATATGGATAAAACAGATGAAGGTTTACTTGGAAATGAGAAAATCGAGGAAGCAATCGCGGCACTTCAGCAGCAGCCAACGCAGGAATTGCTGGCTCATGCACTGACTGTGGTACGAAGACGTATGCGTGAAAACGGTCAGGTAATCATCGCCGTAGAGCCAAACGCAGCAGCAGGACAGATGAAACTGCAGGCTGTGAAAACTTCCGACGGAAACAGCTGGTGGGCGGTTTTTACCAGTTTCGACGAAGAATTGAAAGGCGGCGGAAGTGTTATGTCAACCTTTATGACTGACATTGGAAAAGTGTTGGAGGCGGCATTGTCCGAGGAAGAAATCAACGGCGTGATCATCAATCCCTGGAACCGGACATTGATGCTGGACAAGACATTGATTCGGATCGTGCTTGGAGATGTGACACAGTAAGTTACTGAAAAATGCCAGGTAAGAAAATAAAAACGTTTCTTCTGTCCATTGGATAGATCGGAGCGCGAAAATTCTGCCTGGCAATTTTTTTATTGCTAAAATTATTGACAAACGATAATTCTAAGTTATAATTAAATTATAAATTATCGTTTTTCAATAATTTTTATAAACCAGTTAGAGAAATCCAGAGTAAAGGTTTAGAAAGTTTAATCCAGCACGATAGCGGATTTTCTCGTTATCAGCAAAAGGAGGTTCCCCATGAAAGAAAGACATTTATTTACCCTCTTATCTGTGGAAGCGGCCGCCTGCGTCCTGTTCTGTATTTTACAGCGCAGCTTATCCGGTCTGTTTTCCACCTTGATCGCATTCCCTTTTGAACAGATCGGAGCTGGCCTGCGGATCCTGTCACTGTCTGGAGCTGTAGGAAATGTGATCGCGATCATCTTATACATGCTGTTGGGGCTTATCCCTGCTGGAATTTGGGGATTCCTGCACTGGCGCAAGAAATCAGAACCCCTGGATTTCATGCTTCTGGCTATCAGCGCTCTTCTTTTTGCAACCCTATACTACATGATCAATCCGGGACTTTTGTCCATCGGAGTACCAGGCACCGGGAAATGGTCCCTGGGAAGTACCTTCTATTCCGTCCTTCTGGGTTACCTGCTTATTCGCATTTTGCTTCATTATAAGAATGCAGGAACGGAGAGACTGCAAAAGGGGCTTTGGTTCCTTCTTGGCGCTGTGAGCGTGGTATTGGTGTACGGCATCTTTGGACAGGAGCTGGGAGGGCTGCTTCAGAATCTGGAAACGGTACAGAAGGGAAATACAGGCATAGAGCTAAGCGATGGATTTTTTACTTTTTCCAACCTTACCCCTACCTATGTTTTCCTGTTCCTCCACTTTGCAGTCCGTATTCTGCCTTATGTACTGGATATTATAGTTGTTTTCCTGGCGAGAAGGCTTCTGGCTGCAATGAAGGAAGACCTGTATCAGGGAGAGAGTATAAAACTGGCGGAAAAACTTTCCCACTTTTGCGTGTGGACCTTAGCATCCACTATTGGGGTGGATGCGGTATTTAACCTACTACAGTTGCTTTTCCAGAGCAGACTTTACCAGCTTGAGTATGTGGTGTCAGTCCCGGTATTTTCCCTGGCCTTTGTGCTGGCGGTGCTGTTGTTTGCAAGGTATATAAGGGAAATGCAGAGGCTGAAAGAGGATAATGACCTGTTCATATAAGCGTATGGAGACATATAAATGATAGCCGGACTGCAAGCATCTTGATTCGTTATATAGGAAGAAGCAAGGGGATTTAGGTAACGACTCTTAATTTAATATCATTGACTATTTAATATGGAGCGATTGGCAATAAGGAAAGGAAATGATTTATGGCAATAAAAGTATGTCTTGAAGACGTATTGAAAGAGCGGGGAATGACGTCTAAGGAACTGTGCAGCCTGATAAACATCACAGAAGCCAACCTGTCCGTCCTAAGAAGCGGAAAGGCCAAGGGCGTGCGGTTCCACACCATTAACCGGATCTGTTATTTCCTGCAATGCGATGTTGGCGATATCTTAAAATTCGATGGAAATCTGGAGGTGGACGAAAATGAAGATTAGGAAATATCTGTTAAAAAGTTTGTTCAAATTATCGGTTGTTTTCATGGCTTTCACAGCCAGCGGCTGTACTCTTGCAGTCCCAGAAGCCGGCACAGATGGAAACGGTGACCGGCTGATTGGCGCTTTTATCACCTCCGAATACCTGGACCTGTATGATATGGAGGGCTATCTGAACGACCATGCCGCCTCCCTTATGAACAACAGCAGTATCACCATAGGAAACGACAGTCGTTATGAGGGGAAACTTGTGGCAACTGTGGATAAAGAAGGTTCCCAGTCTTCTTCTGAGTGGAAAATTTCCTTTGGGGACATAAAAGGAGAATACATTTTAATGCCAGTGACCGAAGACGAGGATGGAAATACATCTGTAGGAAATCTTTGTTCTGACGGAGTAGGAGATCCGTATTTGAACTATAATGTTACCGATGATGGAGAAACACAGGAAATCAGTGCCACCGTTTACCAGGTCTCTGGCAAGTCAGAACACACCCAGTATGTAAACCCGGTTTTCCAGAAAGAAAACGGGGAAATTTATGCCATGGCTGGAAACGGCTATTCCAACGGTGTGGAAGGCTCAGAAGGAAACACTATGGCCGCTACCCTTTCCGGTGAAACTACTACAGTGGAAAATGGAAAGACTAAGACAGAAGGCTGTAAAGTGACGGTTCAGTTTGCCACTATGTACAAACCAGTGCGGACCATCATTTACCAGATGAATGCGGCAAATCAGGTGTTGAAGCAGACTGCCTATAAGCCATCTGAGGTGCCGGATAGCTTGAAGGTAGAAGCAGACACTGTCTATATTCTGGCGGAAATCAGAAAGGAAGATACTTCAGGCAAAATGGTGACAACCAGGACGATCTTGAATTTGAATTCGTCAGAGGATGAGGAAACGCAGTACTTGGAGACTTGGTATCCCCTGGAGAATGGGTTGGTCAGCAAAAAAGATGTAGAGATTGAATACTGAATAAAAATGCCAGGAAAATCAACCTGGCATTTTTGGCGTAATAGGAAATTTCGTTGGAATTTGTTATTTATTTTTTACTCATTTTTTCTCGAAAAAAGCAGAATTTGTACAAAATAAATACATAATTCATACAAAACCAATTCCAAACAATAAAAAGCAATAAAGAATAATAAAAAAACAATTGACAACACTACAACACTTTGCTATACTAAAATTACCAAAAAGAGGCGAGCAAAAAGAACATTTTTTATTTATGCAAAGGCGCATGAAACTACATCGTGACTAAGTTGCAGAATAGAAAATGTTTTTTTACTATAAAGGCATCGACACCAGAATTATAAAATATTTTCTAAAAAATGTCCTGCTTTTATAAGAAAACACCTGCGGCAGCAGGCGCTTCCGCTTTCCGAAAAGGCTTACTACCGTACCGGAATTAAGGACGGATAAGAAAGGAGAAAAAACTATGAAAATGATGAAAGCAGCAGTAGCACTTGGAATGGCACTCACCATGACTGTTACAGGTGCATCAGCAGTATTCGCAGAGGGAGAGACACTCAGCGTTGCTACTGATTTCGAGATCAAGACTCTGGTACCGTGGGCTGCATCCGAGGAGAATGCATTCCTGGTACTGAACCAGGCAGAAGAGGGACTGTTCCGTATGGACGAGAACAACCAGCCTCAGCCGGCTCTTTGCGATACTTATGAGGTATCCGATGACAAGCTTACATACACCTTCCACTTAAGAGACGGAATCCAGTGGAGCAATGGTGAGCCTGTAACAGCAGCAGATTTCGTATACGCATGGCTGAAACAGATGAGCGCAGACGCAACAAACGGCTACAGCTTCATTATGACAGACTACATCGTAAATGGCCAGGAGTACAATGAGGGAAGCGTTGAGGCTTCTGAGGTAGGCGTTAAGGCTGTTGACGATCAGACACTGGAAGTTCAGCTGAAGAGCCCGACACCATACTTCCTGAACCTTACTACAATGGATATGTTCTTCCCGGTTAACGAAGCATTCTGCGAAGAGCAGGGTACAAACTTCGCTCTTTCCCCAGACAGCATGCTCTACTGCGGACCGTACGTGATCACAGATTATGATCCGGCTGTAGGCGTTACTTTCGCTAAGAACGATAACTACTGGGATAAAGACAACGTAGCAATCGAAGATGCACAGGTTCGTGTAATCAAAGATGCTGCAGCTGCATTAAGCGCATATCAGGCTGGCGAGCTTTCCCAGGTTAAACTTGATTCTGCAAACGTAGTAGCATACAAGGATGATCCGGAATTCGCCCAGGAGATCGACTTCCGTACAAGCTATGTACAGTTCAACCTTACAGATGACGTAATGAGCAATGTAAACATGAGAAAAGCTATTTCTCTTGCTATGAACAGAAGCGCTCTTACAGATAACATTCTTGCTGATGGTTCTGCACCAGGATTCGGTCTTGTAGCAGACGGCATGAGCGGTGATGGAGAGAAGACATTCCGTGAACTGAACGGAGATGTTTCCCCATATGATCCGGAGCAGGCAAAAGAGTACTACGACAAAGCAGTTGAGGAACTTGGAAGCGCACCTTCAGAGGTTACTCTTCTTGTAGCTGATGACTCTGTATCCAAATCCGTTGCAACATTTATCCAGAGTGAGCTTGTTACAACACTTGGTCTGAACGTAGTAATCGATACCAAGACTGTACAGGGACGTGGAGAGCTGATGGATGCCAACAACTATCAGTTTGCTGTAACAGCATGGGGTGCTGACTATGATGACGCTATGACATACCTTGATCTGTGGACAAATGGAACTCCATACCGTGGAAACTACAACGATGCAGATTACAATGCACTGATTTCTGATGCTAAGACTCAGACAGACGATGCAGCTCGTCTTGATGACATGCTGAAAGCTGAGAAGAAGCTGGTTGAGGAAGACGCAGTTGTTGCTCCTGTATACCACAGAGGTTCCGCTGTTCTGACAAAATCCAATGTCAAGAACCTGATCAGCCATCCAATCGGTGTTCCGCTTGAGTTCAAGTACGCTTCTTTCGAATAATCTCTTATTCAGGTGATTGTTGGATATAAACTGGCAGCGAAACAGATCTCAGAGGTTTGCTTCAAATTCAAGTAATATTCCTTAAGGAACAAGTAACGGACCGTATACAGCAGTGGCTTACACAGCCGGTATACGGTCTGTTTTTCACAGAAAGAAAAGGAGTACTGTTCACTACGTGCACAGTAACAGAAAAGGTGATGTCATGCTGAAATATGTATTAAAGCGATTGGGGTACATTCTGGTTACCTTGTGGGTAATTGTAACCTGTACCTTTTTCATGATGAAAAATCTTCCAGGTACACCTTTTGATGCTGAGCGTTTTAGTATTATGACACCTCAGCAGCAGGAACGTGTGCTGGAAATGTATGGATTAAATGATTCTCTTCCCATGCAGTATGTGAAATATATTAAGAACATGCTGAAAGGAGACCTGGGTACTTCCTTTACTTATGTAAACCAGGATGTTTCCAAGGTTATCACAGGTCGTCTCGGACCATCTGCGCTGATTGGTATCCAGGCAGTACTGATCGGACTTGCAATCGGATTAATTTTAGGAATCCTGGCTGCCTGGAAGCACAATAGCGGAATTGATTACTTACTATGATATTGGCAGTGCTTGGAGTCTCGGTGCCGAACTTTGTCGCCGCAGCCCTTCTTCAGTATTACATAGGTCTGAAATGGGGCGCTCTCCCGGTTGGATTCTGGACTGGCTGGAATTGTTCCGTATTGCCGTCCATTGCGCTTTCGTTCAGTGCAACAGCTATGGTTGCCCGTTTTATGCGTACCGAAATGCTGGATGTACTGGATCAGGATTACATCGTAACTGCAAGAGCCAAGGGGCTGAGCCAGATGAAAGTCCTTATGCGTCATGCAGTCCGCAACTCCATCCTTCCGGTTGTAACTATTTTAGGACCAATCGTAGTAAACCTTATGACAGGATCTCTTGCTGTAGAGAACATCTTCAGTATTCCTGGTATCGGAAGCCTTTTCGTAGACTGTATCAAGGCCAATGATTATCCGGTGATCATGGGTATTACTATTTTCTATGCCGCATTCTATATGCTGATTGTACTGCTTGTTGACCTGGCTTATTCTCTTATTGATCCGAGAATTCGTCTTGCCAAAGGAAAGGAGAGCTGATCGTGGACAAATCAAAAATTGACCGCAGCATGTATCAGAAAGCGAAAGTAGAAGCCTCTGAAAAAGAGCACATCGCAGCTCCTGCTTCCACTATGCTGCTGACGCATGGATCCGTCTGAAAAAAACAAGGCAGCAGTTGTAGCATTATTTATTTTGATCGGAATTATCCTGCTTGCCATTTTTGCACCGATCTTCAGTAAATATTCATTTAGAGACACTGATTATAACAATGTATATGGACTTCCAAGCGCAGCACACATTTTTGGTGCTGACCAGTTTGGACGTGACCTGTGGGTACGTACCTGGATGGGAACCCGAATTTCCCTTATGATCGCACTGGTAGCTGCAATCCTGGATCTGGTTGTAGGTGTTCTTTACGGTGCTGTTTCCGCTCTTTTCGGGGGAAAGGTAGACGCTGTTATGCAGCGTATTATTGAGGTACTGGTTGGAATCCCAAGCCTTATCATTGTAATCCTTTTCCTGATGGCATTCCCAGCTGGTGTAGGAACTATTATCGCTGCACTTTCCATTACCGGATGGGTAAACATGGCCAGACTGGTTCGTGCCGAGATCCTGAAACTGAAGAATCAGGAATTCGTACTTGCTTCTCAGGTTCTTGGAACCAGCAAATTCAACATTATTATGAAGGATCTGATCCCGAACACAGTCAGCGTTATCGTAATCAACGTGATGTTCACAATCCCAAGCGCTATCTTTACCGAGGCATTCTTAAGCTTCATTGGTATTGGTCTGGCAGAGCCGCAGGCTTCCCTTGGTGTATTGATCAACGGTGGTTATCAGGTACTGCGAATGTATCCACATGTACTGATTTTCCCGGCAATTGTTATCGTACTGATTATGGTATGCTTCAGTATTCTGGGCGACGGACTTCGTGATGCCCTTGATCCGCAGATGAGAAAGTAGGTACAGCTATGGGAAAAATATTAGAAGTTAAGAATCTTACAGTCCACATCAAGACGCACAAGGGCGTTGTCCAGGCTGTGCGCGGCGTGGATTTTTACCTGAATGAGCAGGAGACACTTGCGGTAGTAGGAGAGTCCGGTTCCGGAAAATCCATTACCATGAAAGGTGTTATGGGAATCCTCCCAAAGAATGGAAAAGTAGTAGAAGGAAGCGTAATGTTTCAGGGAAATGATCTGACCAAATATTCAGAACGTCAGATGCAGCAGGTGCGCGGAAGCGAGATTGCCATGATCTTCCAGGATCCCATGACTTCCCTGAACCCGACCATGAAGGTTGGAAAACAGATCGAGGAAATGCTGAAAGAGCACCGCAAGGAGATGAGTAAAGCCGACCGTAAGACAAGAGCCATTGAGCTTCTTTCCCTGGTTGGAATCTCCAATCCGGAGGCACGTTACGACCAGTATCCACACCAGCTGTCCGGTGGTATGAGACAGCGAGTTGTCATCGCCATTGCACTGGCCTGTGATCCCAAGGTGCTGATCGCAGATGAGCCGACCACAGCCCTTGATGTAACGATCCAGGCACAGATTCTGGATCTGATGCGCGATCTTCAGAAAAAGATCAAAACATCCATTATCATCATTACCCATAACCTTGGTGTTGTGGCAAATATTGCAGACCGTGTTGCTGTTATGTATGGCGGAAAATTAGTTGAGACAGGAGATGTGGAAGATATTTTCCACAACCCATGTCACGAATATACAAAAGGCCTTCTTCGTTCTATTCCAAAAGCACACGAAAAAGGCGGTGAGCTTCAGGCAATTCCGGGAACTCCTCCGGATCTTATGGAGCCTCCGGTTGGATGTCCTTTTGCGGCAAGATGTAAGGAGACAATGATCGTTTGCCAGAAATACATGCCGGATTATACCGATTGCGGCAAGAATCACAAGTCAGCATGCTGGATGCTTGACGAGATGGCACAGGAGGTAAACTCTGATGAAAAATGATGAAAAGCAGGTACTTCTTGATGTCAAGAACCTGAAGAAATACTTTAATGTTGGAAATAAAAAGATCCTGAAAGCAGTTGATGACATTTCCCTTCAGATTTATAAAGGAGAGACTCTTGGTCTGGTTGGAGAGTCTGGATGTGGTAAATCTACCTTCGGAAGAACTGTTATCCATCTGTATGATCCTACAGATGGTACGGTAACTTTCGATGGAACGAAAATTGACAAGAATCTGGATACAAAGCAGAGACATGAACTTTGCAGAAGAATGCAGATGATTTTCCAGGATCCATATGCATCCCTGAACCCGCGAAGAAAAATTCTGGATATTGTAGCAGAGGGAATTGATGCTCATGGTCTTGCTGCCAATAAAAAAGAACGTGATGCCAAGGTCATTGAGCTTCTGGAAACCGTTGGTCTTCAGGCAGAGCACGCAGATCGTTTCCCTCATGAGTTTTCCGGTGGACAGCGCCAGCGTGTTGGTATTGCACGTGCACTTGCAGTAATCCGATTTATTGTATGCGATGAGCCCATTTCTGCTTTGGACGTTTCCATCCAGGCACAGGTTATCAACCTTCTGGAGCAGCTTCAGAGAGAGCGTGGGCTGACTTACCTGTTTATTGCACACGACCTTTCCATGGTGAAGCATATCAGTGACCGTATTGGTGTTATGTACCTGGGATCTCTTGTTGAGCTTGCTGACAGTGAGGAGCTTTTTTGAGAACCCAATGCATCCTTATACCAAGCTCTTCTTTCTGCAATCCCGATCCCGGATCCGGATATTGAGAAGAACCGTCAGAGAATCATGCTGGAGGGTACACTTCCGAACCCCATTGATCTTGGCGAGGAGTGTAAGTTCTGCAGTCGCTGTCCTGTTTGCAAGGATAGCTGCCATAAGAGCCAGCCGAAGCTTGTTGAGGTAAAACCGGGACATTTTGTTGCCTGCAGTCAGTGCGCAGAGTAATATTTGACAGACAGATTGGGT
>ENA-OQAA01001558-OQAA01001558.1-human-gut-metagenome-genome-assembly--contig:-NODE-1558-length-11057-cov-2.738975_pt1 | contig 11057 bp, 9 predicted proteins | sample MGYA00242489_ERZ504515 | MGnify/ENA primary metagenome ERZ504515 (study PRJEB26092, sample SAMD00036237) | human gut metagenome | host: Homo sapiens | study: EMG produced TPA metagenomics assembly of...
GCGGCGCACAGAACGCCACCTCGTGGTGGTCCTTCGTCAGCAATGGAAATTCGCCGGGTTTGGCTTCCGCGGCGTGGTTATCGCCGTAAATATTGCAGGGGATCACATGGAAATAATCGCTCTGCCCCGGCACAGCCAGCCACATGCGCAGCTGGGTGGGGTTGGGCGCATCCATTTGCAGGGTGTAGCACAGCGTATCGCCAGCGGGGGTGAACTGCGCACTGTAATGCGCACCGTTCAGCGTCCAGTCAAAGCCGGACTGTGTGCAGGCAGTTTCCGGCACCGGCACCCAGGCATCCTCGATCCGGCAGGCAAAGCTGACGTTTAATGTTTGGGAATTCAGATCCAGTTTCATTATGATACCTCAACAAAAAATGCGGGCCGGGCAGTGCCGGCCCGCAACGGGTCAATGATTTTTAGGAGGAACAAACAAAAAAGAGGAAAACGAAAATCAGCCTTTCAGGCCGGAGGTTGCAATCCTTCCACAAAATATTTCTGTGCGGCAAAGAAGAGGAGAACCAGCGGCAGAACCGCCACGCAGGCCATGGCCATAACGCGGCCCCACACCACAACACTTTCCGCGTCAACGGAAAGGCGCAGCGCCAGCGAGATGGTGTATTTTTTGACCGAGTTGATGAAGATCAAGGAGTTGAAGTAATCGTTATAGGTCCACAGGAACTGGAACAGGCCAGCGGAGAAGAGGGCCGGCTTCATCAGCGGCAGCAGGATCTGCCAGAAGATGCGGAAGGTGCCACAGCCATCAATGCAGGCGGATTCGTCCAGATCGCGGGGGATGCCGCGCATGAACTGGATGAGCTGATAGATGAAGAATGGGTAGCAGGCCAGCAGGGCGGGCACCCAGAATGGCATGTAGGAATCGACCCAGCCGAACTTGTTGAACAGAACGTAACGCGGATGATGATGACCGAGTTGGGAAGCATCAGGGTGGCGATCAGGATGGCAAACAGCTGCTTTTTGAACGGGAAGTTGAACCGTGCAAAGCCATAGGCAACCAGCGCACTGGAAGCGATGGTCAGCAGCGTGGTGGGGATGACCATGATAAAGGAGTTGATGAAATAGGTTGCATAGGTATAAATACCGGCGCTTTTCCAGCCGTCAATAAAGTTCTGGAAGCTGAAGCTTTTGGGCAGCAGTGCAATGGAGCCAAAAATTTCATCGTTGGTTTTGAACGCGGCCGAAATCATCCATGCAATGGGGAACAGCAGCACGCAGCCAATCAGGATGATGACCAGATAGGTCAGCACCAGGTTCAGGGTCTTTTTTTGTTGTTTTGTCATAATGCTCACGCGCCCTTTCTCAGCTTTCGTCGCCATAGAAGACCCACCACTTGGAGGTTGCGAACAGCACCAGAGTGATCAGCATGATCACAACAAAGATGATCCAGGAAATGGCGCTGGCGTAACCCATCTTGAAGTAGGAGAAGCTTCCTTATACAGTTTCATGCCCAGCACATAGGTAGCCTTCATGGGGCCGCCATCGGTGATGACAAAGGCAGAGGTGAAGTTCTGCAAAGCCTGAATGGTCTGCATGATAAGGTTGAAGAAGATGATGGGGGTGATTTGCGGAACGGTGATGCTGAAGAACATCTTGACCTTGCTTGCGCCGTCAATCTCGGCAGCTTCGTACAAATCTGCCGGAACGTTTTTCAGCGCGGCCAGGAACATGACCATGGAAGAACCAAACTGCCAGATCTCCATCATGCAGATGGTGCGCAGGGCCTGATTGGGGTCGCCCAGCCACTGTACGTTGGGCAGGTGCAGGGTGGTCAGGATGGCGTTGATCACGCCGTTATCCATGAACATGATCTTCACAGCAGAGCAACAGCAACGCTGCCGCCGAACAGGGACGGAATGTAGTACAAAGTACGGATGAGGTTGATGCCTTTGATGTTACGGTTGAGGAACACCGCAACAGCCAATGCCATAACCAGCTTGCCGGGCACGGTGTACAGCGTGTAGGCAGGGTAACTTTCAAGGAGTTCCAAAACTCAGTATCCATGGTGAACAACTGGATGTAGTTGTTCAGGCCGGTGAACGAGGGGGTGCCGGTGATTTTGTAGTTGCAGAACGAGTAAACCAGCGAGCTTAAAAACGGGTACAGCTGCAGGACCAGCATACCGATGATCCACGGGGCCAGATAAGCAAACGCCGCGTAATCGCGCTTGGTATAGTGCTTGATTTTGGTTTGTTTTGTCATAGGATCACACCTCTTTGGAAAAAATCCGCCTTTTCACTGGTGTAGCTGAAAACAAAGAAAATGACGGATATTTCGCAAACACAAGCAGGATTTAAGGCAAAGAGCCGCAGGAATCCTTTGTGGATTCCAAGGCTTTTTAACGCAAAATCCGGCTGTGTTTGTAGAAATAGACTAAATTTTCGACTTTTCAGGTACACTTTAATAAAACGGATGCCTCGGTGGGAGACACCCGTTTTTGATGTTCGCTGAGGTTTACTGGGCGCTGATGTAGCTGGAGAGCTGCTTATACATATCGGATGCAGCGCTTGCGGGGTCGGTGGTGCCGTAACCGACAGCCTCGATGGTATCAGCAATGATCTGCTTGGATTCCGGTGCGGAGGAGTACTTGTCGTTGGTCAGGCCGCTGTAGCCGCTGGCAATGTTGGCGGCGGTCATCATGTTCGGGTCCAGGGTACCGTCTTTTTCGCAGATTTCACGGGCCTTTTCCGTCGGGGGAACACTGCGCACGCAGGCCAGGGTGCTTTCGGCGTCATCGCTGTTAAAGAAGTAATCCAGGAACTTCATGGCTGCTTCCGGAGCCTTGCAGGTGGAGGTAACTGCCAGGACCTGCGGGCAGTTGCAAGCCCAGCCGTTGTCCTTAGCGCCGTCCAGCAGGGGCAGGTAGCCGGTGCCATAGGTTGCGCCCTCATTGGCGGCGGTCATAACATTGATGGTGGAGATGTAAGCGAAGGTGCAGACGTACTTGCCAGCGATCCAGTTGGGGTCAGACTGCAGGTCGTCGTTGCTGTAAGCGGAAGAGTAGGAAGCCGGTGCGCAGACATTGTTGTCGTACAGGCTCTTGACGAGATCCAGGCAGTTCTGGATATCTTCCTCGGTATAATTGAACTCTTTGGAGTCAGCGTCAAAGATGGTCTTGCCGGTCAGCTGCTTCATGTAGGTAAAGAACACCAGGTTGGTCACATACTCTTTGTTGGTGCACAGCAGGTAGGTATCGGGGTCTGCTTCATGGACCTTTTTGCCCCATTCAATGAACTGATCCCAGGTGTACTGGGTGTTGAAGTCGATGCCGTACTTTTCGGCCAGCTCTTCGTTCACAACCAGTGCCGGGCCGGCAATGCCGGTGGGCAGACCCAGCTGCTTGCCGTCATAGTTACCATTCACGCGCAGGCCAATGTAGTTGGGGTCAAAGTTGGAAAGATCAAAGTCGTAGTCCTTGTAATCCAGGAAGTAATCGCCGGTGGAAACAAAACTGGGCATCGTTTCGGGGTCAATCTGCACGATGTCGGCGGCGGTGCCGGATGCCAGCTGGGTTGCCAGCTTATCATGGTAGCCGTCAGAAGAGCCATACTCGGCTTCGATCTTGATGTTGGGGTTTTCTTCCATGAACTTGTTGATGACTTCCATGGTGGCGTTGGCGCGCTCATCGCCGCCCCACCAGGCAAGCGCAAAGTCACCTGTTCATCGCTGGAAGTGGAAGCTGCGGTGCTGGTAGAGGCAGCGCCGCTGGTGCTGTCGGCTGCCGGGGCTGCGCTGCTGGCAGCACTGCCGCCGCATGCGGCCAGAGACAATGCCATGCTGGCGGCCATCATACCGGCCATAAGTTGCTTTTTCATATTGTTTTCCTCCTTCTAAATCGGCCCTTTTCGTCGAGCCTTATCATGGTTTTATTATAATTTGTTTGGCAGATTTATAAAAGGACTCACGCTTGCTAAAAGGATTCATCATTTGACACAAAAACGCCGGGCAGGTATCATCTCTTGCGTTTTGGCGCAATTTAAGATACCTTCCCGGCATTTTATTATTCTGTTTTACCCGTTTGCGGGGCATCCGGGGTATATTTTTTGTACGGGATGCAAAACGACACGCTGGTGCCAAGGTTTTTTATGGAACAGATGCGCAGCCCCGTTTCCTCCGGGTAGCGCAGGCGCAGGCGGCGGTCCAGGTTGGTCAGCCAATACTGCGGCTGTTGCGGTCCGCAATGCGTTTGCGCAGCGCTTCCAGCTCTTCCCTTGTCATGCCGTCGCCGTTATCGATCACACGCAGGTTCACCTTATCGCCAATGCGGCGGGCGCGCACCTTCATGTACCGCGCTCGTTGCCGCGCAGGGCGTGCAGCAGGCTGTTTTCTACCACGGGCTGCAGCATCAGGCGGAATACCTCGGCGTCCATCACATCGTCGTCCACTTCATAATAAATAATAAAGCTGTCCCCAAAGCGGTAGTGCTGCACTTCCACATATTTTTTAAGGTAGTCCAGCTCTTCCCGCAGGCTGACGCTCTTTTGCGGGTTGGTCAGCGAATACTTTAGGATATCCGATACATACCCCACCACCGCGCTGATGCGCCCATCATCGTTCAGCTTGCGGGCTTCCATATCCAGCGTTTGCAGGGTATTGTACAAAAAGTGGGGGTTGATCTGCAACTGCAGGGCGGTCAGCTCGGCGTTCTGCTGGCGGTACTGCTTTTCTTTCAGCTGGATGTTCAGGTAGGTGTTGTTCAAAAACATCATCAGGATGTTGTTCATGATAACGTCATATTCATCATTTACCTTGCGCTGGGGGCGCTGGATGGTGCGGCCCGCCTCGGCATCCTCAAACATCTGCAGCATCAGGTTGATCTCGTCAAAGCTGCGCTTGGTGTTGACGTATGCCAAAAACACAATGGCGCACAGCGCCACAACCGCCATCAGCAGCAGCGGCATCAACCGTTCGCCCAGGTTTTCCAGGATCATGGCCCGGTCAATGGTAGATACGATGTAGAAATCCGGGTTCTGGTAGCTTTGCCAGTTCAACAGGCAGACCCGGTCATCCAGCTTGATCCAGAACTCGTGCTCCTGTTCCGCCGTGTTCCCTGCCCCGCTCAGCGTTTTGCCCATCAGGTTTTGCAGCTCTTCCGTCGCGCCTGCGTCCCCTGCCTTTGCCAGCAGGCGGCCGCTGCCGTCAACCAGGTACAGGTGCTGGTTATCGGACGGGCGCAGCACGGCAATTATTTCCTGCAAGTGGCTGATGTTCAGGGTAACGGCCACACAGCCTTCCATCGTCAGCATCCGAGCGCACACTACCAGCTGCCTTCTCTCGCTGGCTTTGCCTGCGTTCACCACCACCGGGGCAATGCAGGTGCGCTCGGTATCCGACATAGAGGAATACACGCTGTACCAGCCGCTGTAATCATCCGCCGAAAGGTTGACCAGCCCGCTGGACGTCAGCGCACGGTCGTACCCATCCATATAGATCAGAACCGAATCCACGTAATCATACGCGTTGGTCATGCCGTTCAGTGAGGATACCAGGCTGCGCAGGTAGATGGCATCGGTGTAAGCAAGGCTTTCCCTTTTCAGAGCTTTGTTCAGCACCATGTTGGTGCGGGTCATGCCGGTCATGTAGCTGTTCTGCGCCAGGACCGAATCCAGCACCAGCGAGATGTTGGAGCGCACAGCCTCAATACCGCGCTCATTGTCCTGCGTCATACGGTGCATCTGGGTCACAAGGGTCATGTAGGTGGTAACGGCCACCAGCAGCAGCGCCGGGATCAGCATGACCACCACAAAGTTCCACATGCGCTTCAAAAAGAACTTCCGCTTCATTCCCTTCATAGCGCGGCACCATCCAGGCGGGATTTGCGGTATTCCGATGGGCTCTGCCCATAATACGCTTTGAACGCACGGGAGAAGTTTTTGGGGTTATCGTACCCGACATAATAGGCAATATCATAGCTTTTATAGTGGATATCCGCCAGCATCTCACATGCTTTTTCCATCCGCGTCTTGAGCAGCAGCTCCGAAAAGCTGGTTCCGCTTTTTTCCTTGAACACGCGGGAAAGATAAGCCGGACTCAAGGAAACCTTGGCCGCGGCTTCTTCCAGCGTGGCAGTGCGGTAATTATCTTTTAAGTATTGCTGCACATCGTACACGATCTGGTCGTAATAGGCCTTGGGGGCGGTTTCCTGCACGGCGCTGCGGGCATCCAGCCGGGCTTTGACCTTTTCAAAGCATTCCAGCAGGGCGCTGTAGGCCACCGGTTTCATCAGGTAATCCGCCACACCGTTTTGCAGCGCCGCGCGGAAGTATTCGTAATTGCTGTAGCTGCTGAAAAATATTTTCTGGATGTTGGGGTATTCCATCAGCCGCTGGCTCAGCTCCAGGCCGTTCATATCCGGCATTTCAATATCGGTCAGCACCACATCCACCGGGTTTTCGGCAATATATTGCAGGGCTTTGCGTGCGCCGGTGAACACCTGCACCACCTCGAACCCAATGTTCTGCCAGGGGAACAGCTGGGCCATTCCGCTGGCGATTTTCTCTTCATCATCAATAATAATCAGTTTATACATCTTGCAGCCCCCATCCGTGTTCAGGGCAAAACCGTTCTTTCTGCCTGCCCTTACACTGGGGCAGACTACCACTCATATACCAGTATAAAGCCCTTTTGCCCCAAGGGCAAGACAAAAATCACGGAATGATGGTTAGGGCAATACCGCATAATTCTAAGTGCCGATACGGCGAGCGAGGTGCGGCAGATGCCAAGCCAAAAGCGCAGATAATACTTTGTGTATTATCGAGCATTTTGGCAACGCAGATGCCGTGCCGCAGCCGCCGGAGCGGTGCTTAAGCCGTCAGGCGGGAATTGTGCGGTGTTGCCTAAAGCTGCCCCCCGCAAAAGAAACGAAGCAGCAAAAGAATAAGCTGATTTGGCACCCCTGCAGCCGCGCAGGGGTGCTTTTGCATGTGCACACAATTTTCACATCCTGGCAAAAAAACGACGCACAATTTTCACAAATAGGCAGTATACTTCTGGATAGTTCAGGGGTACGCCTGCCCTGCGGCGGGCGGCCCCCAAGAAAAGGGGAGTGCATCCATTGATCGAAGTCAAGCATTTGACCAAGCGTTACGGAAAACACACCGCGGTCGATGATATCAGCTTCACTGTGCAGGACGGCTGTATTTACGGCCTGCTGGGGCCCAACGGCGCCGGCAAATCCACCACAATGAACATGATCACCGGGTATCTTGCGCCCACGGGCGGCACCGTTGCCATTGACGGCCATGATGTTCAGGAAGAGCCCAAGGAGGCCAAAGCCTGCATCGGCTACCTGCCGGAAATTCCGCCGCTGTATACCGATATGACCGTGCAGGAATACCTGCTGTTTGTCAGCGAGCTGAAAGGCAAAAAGAAAAAAGCGGACCGCGTGCAGGATGTAGCGCAGGCTGTGCAGCGCGCTGGGCTGCAGGAGATGGAAAAGCGGCTGATCCGCAACCTTTCCAAAGGCTACCGCCAGCGCGTTGGCATTGCCGCTGCGCTGCTGGGCAGCCCCAAGGTGATCATTCTGGACGAACCCACCGTTGGCCTAGACCCCGCCAGATGATCGAGATCCGCAACCTCATCCATGACCTGGGAGAGACCCACACCGTCATCCTTTCCAGCCATATCCTGAGCGAAGTGCAGACGATCTGTGACCGCGTGCTGATTATTGCGCACGGTAAAGTGGCCGCCCAGGGCACGCCGGAAGAGCTGGCCGCCCAGCTGGCTGCCCGCGGCATGATTGCCGCCACGGCACTTGGCACCAAAGAACAGATTCTGGCCGCTGCCGCCAAGGTGGAGGGCCTGACCGACCTGCGCGTGACCGCGGAAAAGGGCGATGAAGTCAGCTTTACCGCCACCAGCACCGCCGGTGCAGACCTGCGCGCGGCCCTGTCCAAGGCGCTGGCCGAAGCTGGCTGCCGGTTGTGTCCCTGACAAGCGATACGATGAGTTTGGAGGATATCTTCCTACAGATCACCGAGACTGCACCGGAGGAAGCCCAGCCGGAAGAAACCGAAGAACCGGCTCCGGAAGCGGCTGCCGCACAGCCGGAACAGTCTGCTGAGCCTGCGAACCGCAGGCCCCGGCGGATGATACTCCGGAACAACCGGAAGCCGAAAACGACCAAAAGGAGGAAGAGTGAGCCATGTTTGCCATTTTTAAGCGGGAACTGCGCAGCTATTTCACCAGCCTGGTCGGCTATGTTGTCATTGGTGTTATGCTGGCGTTTACCGGGTTATATTACTCCGCCAACTGCCTGGTGTATGGCACGTCGGATTTTTCAACCGTTTTGTATTCTACCACGTTGGTCATGCTGTTTTTGCTGCCGGCGCTGACCATGCGCAGCTTTGCGGATGAACGCCGCAATAAAACCGACCAGCTGCTGCTCACCAGCCCGGTGGGGATCCCTTCTATCGTGATGGGTAAGTACTTTGCCCAGCTGGCGGTGTTTGCCGTGCCCATGGCGGCAGCGGCCATCATGCCGCTGGTGCTCATGGCCTTTGGCACCATCTCCCTTACCAGCGCTTACGCCACCTGGCTGGCGTACTTTTTGATGGGCGCTGCCTGCATTGCCATCGGCACCTTTGTCTCCGCCCTGACGGAAAACCAGATCATTGCGTACCTGGCTACTTTTGGTGCGCTGCTGATCTGCTACCTGATGAACGGCATCAAGAGCCTGTTCACCAGCGGCAACATGCTGGCATTCATCGTGTTCTGCGTGGTGCTGGCGGTTGTGGCTCTGCTGGTCGGTCTGGCCTGCAAAAATGTCACGGTGGGCAGCGCGGTGTTCTGCGGCGGTGCCGTGGTGTTGGTGCTGCTGTTTAAGCTGCGCCCGGCCTGGCTGCTGACCGGCTTTAACAGCGTGCTTGGCGCGCTGGCACTGTTCCAGCCGTTTACGGATTTTGTGGGCGGCATGTTCAGCGTGACCGGCATTGTGTATTATCTATCGGTGGCGGGACTGTTCCTCTTCCTGACGGGTCAGGCACTGGAACGCCGCCGCTGGAATTAAAGAGGGGGGTCCGACGATGAACTTTAAGAAAAAGAACGCGGCCAATGCCCCTGCCCCTAACCAGGCACAGCAGGCAGCGCGCCGCCGCAGCCTGCGCAGCGGTGCTTACGCCAGCGTGCTGGCCGTTGTGGTGCTGGTGCTGGTAATTCTGCTCAACCTTGTGGTGGGCGCGGTGCCCACCAAGTTTACCCAGTTTGATATTTCCACCGGCAAAATGTTCACCCTGAGCGATACCACCAAAACCATGCTGCAGGAACTGAACACCGATGTGACCGCCTATTACCTGGCGGAAACCGGCAACGAGGATTCCAACATTACGCGAATGCTGGACCGCTATGCGGGCGAAAGCAGCCATTTTACCTGGCAGCAGCGCGACCCCGCGCTGTACCCCACCTTTGCCCAGCAGTATGACGCGCAGAACGCAAGCTCCTCCAGCGTGATCCTTGTATGCGGGGATAACCACACCGTGGTGGACTACAATGATATGTATACAGCGGATTATTCCAGCTATTATACCACCGGCAGTTACACAATGAGCTTCTCCGCTGAGAACGCGCTGTCCTCCGGCATTGCCAAGGTCACGCGGGAGAACAGCTATGTGCTGTACCAGCTGACCGGCCACGGCGAATCCAGCCTGGAAAGCGATTTTACCGAAACGCTGGATAATTCCGGCGTTACCGTGCAGGACCTGAACCTGCTGACCACCGATACAGTGCCCGAAGATGCCGCAGCCCTGCTGATCAACGACCCGCAGGCGGACCTTTCGACCCTGGATGCCGCTGCCATCAAGACCTATCTGGAAAACGGCGGCCACCTGTTTGTGACCACCGATCTGACGGTGAGCACCCCCAACCTGGATGCCCTGCTGGCAGAGTACGGCATGACCCGCCAGGAAGGCCTTGTGATTGAAAACGACAGCAACTATTACCTTTACGGCACTGCACAGACGTGCCTTTTGCCGAACTTGAGTTCTAACGAGATCACCGCGGGCGTGACCGACGGCATGCATGTCTTTACCCCCGTGGCACAGGGCATTGTGAAGGGCGACAGCACCGATGACCTGACCCTGACCACCCTGCTGAGCACCAGTAGCACGGCTTACGCCATGCAGGATTACGCCCAGGCATCCACCGCTGAGCAGGGCGCAAATGACCCCAACGGCCCCTTTAACATTGCCGTTGCCGCCAGCAACAGCACCACTGGTGCAAAGGTAGTGTGGGTGAACTGCGCTAATCTACTGAACAGCAAGGGGATAGAGTATGTCGCTAGGGAATATGCCTCGTTGTTGATTGGTGGCAACGCACAGCTACTAACAAGTACCGTGAACTGGATGACCGGCGAAGAAAACGGTGTGGTGATTGACAGCAAGAGTATGAGCGCCGAAACCTTGACGGTACCTGCCAAGGCCATCATGCTGCTTGGCCTGCTGTTTACCATCGTGGTGCCGCTGGCTTTATCGTGGCCGGTATTGCCATCACTTTGGTGCGCCGCCGCCGTTGATATTTCCAGTGCCGCAGAAACCTTAGGAGATAACAGCCAATGAACACAAAGAAAATGTTGCCCCTTTTTGTGCTGGTTCCCGTGGTGGTTGTGCTGGGCGTTGCCCTTGGTGTGCTGAACCATGCAGACACCGAGGAAGAGGATACCAGCATTGCACTGTGCAGCCTGGATGCTGACAGTGTGACCGCGATTGCCTACAAAGACGCCAGCGATGGCGCAACGTTGGAATCCGCCCTGACCAAAACGGATGATACCTGGACACTGGATTCTGACCCCGCGCTGCCCCTTGACCAGAGTAAGGCCCAAGGCGTTGCCGACAGCATGACCGCTCTGACCGCGCTGCGCGAACTGAGCGATGACGCCGACGTTGCCAGCATGGGCTTTGATACCCCGACTTATGAGCTGAGCCTGAAAACGGCAGATACCGAATGGACGCTGACCTTGGCAGCAAGAACTCCATCACAAACAACTGGTATGCCCCGCCTGAGCGCAGACGGCCCGGTGTATACGCTGGACAGTTCGGCCCTGAGCGGCA
>ENA-OQAA01001559-OQAA01001559.1-human-gut-metagenome-genome-assembly--contig:-NODE-1559-length-11040-cov-2.339595_pt1 | contig 11040 bp, 11 predicted proteins | sample MGYA00242489_ERZ504515 | MGnify/ENA primary metagenome ERZ504515 (study PRJEB26092, sample SAMD00036237) | human gut metagenome | host: Homo sapiens | study: EMG produced TPA metagenomics assembly of...
GTTGCGAACAGTGTCGGTAGGTTGTGCACTTTCAATACCCAGTCAAGTGCGCGTCGAACTTCAAATCTACTGTGGCAGGATTGGTGTTAGGGTTGTAAGTACCAATCTTCTTCAATAAATTTACCATCACGTGGTCTCTTACGTCTGCAATAACGATAGAGTAGAAAGCGTAGCTTTTACGTCCATGTCTTTGCAATCTGATTTTTGTTGCCATTTAAATAAATGTTTTTAGTTAATGATTTGAATTATGCTGCTATCTCGTAACAGCGGGCGCAAAGATACGCTTTTTCTTTTGATTGACAAAGAGTTTGCCTGATATTTTCATTATCGTGCCATAAATGCGTTTCTGTGTGAAAGACGGATGTGATTGTGTCCTGTTCTTTAAAATGTCTCCCTGCCGTGCCCGGCTGTAATCTGCTTAAATTTCACTTTTTCAACAAATTAACCCTATAGGTATTATCCTCTTATTTGTCCCCCTCTCATTTTTCCCGATTTCATTGTTTCCACGTAATTTTGCCTTATCCGACAAACGATAACATATCAGGAACAAACGGACCTATGTTGTCTTTGCCGGCAGACGAAAACTTTTAATACTAACACTAAAAACAGATTTGTAACAATGAAGAAAATTACAGCAATTTCAGTTGTTTCCCTGCTTTTACTCGCTTCCTGCGGCGGCAAGGGAAAGGATGCCGCTTCCATGGATTATGGATTGGAAGAAGCAAACGAGGTAATATCCTATTACAACACAAGCATCGACATCACCAAGAAAATGGTGGACATGGGAGAGATCTCCAAGATTATCGATTATATGCAGAAAAACGGTAAGACTCTTGTAGCGCCCGTTGTTATCCGCACGCCGGTTTCCGCAACAGACACGACTGCTTTATTGAACCCCGGCGATTGCTTCCCGTCCTCGGCTGCCGACAGTCTGAAGATGTACTACCGTCGTTTCTTCGATGTGTCCAAGCGTCTGTATGCCAATTATGATGCTTACCGCGCCTACATCAAGGCCGAAGACTATAAGGACGACAACTATGCCAAAGGTAATGAAATCTGTAAGGAAGAGAAAGAGTTGGCAGAACAGATTCCCGGACTTCGTTCCCAAATCTATGCCCTGCTTACTCCCTATGCCGATAAAGCCGAAGAGGCCACACTGATGGATAATCCGCTGAAGGACCATATCCTTGCCGGAAAGGCTTTGATTTTTGAGATAGAGAAGACTTTGGAACTCTATTCGCCCGAAGCCAAGAAGGAAGATTTGCAGGCTGCTTACAATGCTGTCAACGCCAAGAAAGAGGCAGCTTCGAAGTTGGAGAAGAAAGCGGATTTCCAGAGTGAGATGTCGAACTACGATAATTTGCTGAAGTATGTGGACAAGTTCCTGGGAGAACTCCGCAAGCAACTGCGCGACGGAAAGTTCACCGAGGATGGTTATAATGATTTAGTATCCGAATATAATGACGTAATCAGCCGTTACAATAGTTTTATAAACTGATCGGCGTTCGGAATACAGCCGGTGTCCGGGAAGAACTATGAGTATCTTCCCGGATACCTTATTAATATGGCGAGTACGGCACAGGCTCCCATGCAGAACGGGTAGTACAGATTGCCTATGATGCTGAGCGGCGAGATGCCCGCCAGTCCTGCGGCTATCAGCATTTGTGCGCCGTAAGGGATAATGCCCTGAATGAGACAGGAAAATGTATCCAGTATGCTTGCTGTTTTCCGGCGGTCCAGGTGAAAGCGTTTGGCTATGTCTTTGGCGATGGGACCGGTGGTGATGATGGCAATGGTGTTGTTGGCGGTGCAAAGATTGGCTACACTCACCAGTGCGGCTATACTGAATTCCGCACCCCGCTTGCCTGTGACGTGGCGGGTGAGGCGGGTGATAACAAAGTCGATACCGCCGTTGTAGCGGATTGTTTCCAGCATTCCGCCTGCCAACAGGGTGATGATGATAAGTTCGCCCATACCGGTGATACCCGTTCCCATAGCGCCGAACCAATCGAAGAAAGCGGTGCTTGCATTCATGTTTTCGGCAGGAGTGACGCCGAAGACGCCCGTTGCCGTGCAAATGCCGATGATTCCCGTAGAGACGATGCCAAGTAGCAAAACCACCATCACATTGACTCCGGTTATTGCCGTACCCAGTACGATAAGGTAGGGGATTACCTTTATCCATTCAATCTCGTATATCTGTGGAACGGCGGATAAGGAAAGTCCCTGAATTACATAGATGCCCAGTACAACCAGTGCAGCCGGCACTACAATCATGAAATTTATTTTGAACTTGTCCCTCATCACACAATCCTGCGTTTTGGTGGATGCAATGGTGGTGTCTGATATGAAGGAAAGATTGTCTCCGAAGAACGAACCGCCCACTACAATGGCTGTCATATAAGGCAGGTCGATACCGGTTTTCTCTGCCAGTCCCACCGCTACCGGAGTCAGGGCAACGATTGTTCCCACGCTTGTACCGATGGATAGGGAGATGAAACAGGCGGCGATGAAAATACCCGCCAGCAGCAGATTGTCCGGCAGGATATGCAGGGTCAGGTTTACAGTGGCGTCGATAGCTCCCATCTGTTTGGCGCTTTGCGCAAACGCTCCGGCAAGGACAAATATCCATATCATCAGCAATATGTTCTTGTTACCGGCCCCGACGGAGAACTGATAGATGCGTTGTTCCAGCTTCAGTCCCCGCGTAATGGCAATGGCGTAGCAGGACGACAGCAGAAAAGCTACCGTTATCGGCACTTTATAGAAATCGTTTATAAGCAGTGATGTGATGAGGTATAAACAAAGAAATACAGCCAACGGACTCAGCGACCACCAGCCGCCCTTTTGCTTGGGAGAGGTATTTGTATCTGCGGACATACTTCTATCATGAGTTTATAAGAACGATTGTTTTGAGTAAATCGGCTGCAAAGATACAAAAACGGATGGAATTCTGGTCATATCTAAATATTCGGACAGAAGAACAAAAGAACAAAAAAGGAAAAATTTTATTTTTCTGGTAACATTACCTGTTTTTATTCTTTTGTTCTTCTGTCCGAATTATTGTGGAATACCCGTCAACATCAGACGATAATTCCGTGCACTCGGGCTATGAGCGCTTGCCGTTACAGTGTCACCCCTGTCTTAAAAATGGCGATTTCTTTATAACCTTTCTTTTCATTGTTCACAAACTCGCCGCTTGCTACGCGGATAATGTAGTCGACGAAACGTTCGCAAGTCTTTTTCCATCGGTTCGTTTTCAAGGATAACGCCGGCGTTGAAGTCAATCCAGCGGTTTGTTCTTGGCGAGGGTGGAGTTGGTGGAAATCTTCATGGTTGGTACGTATGTTCCGAACGGCGTTCCGCGGCCTGTTGTAAACAATACCATGTGGCATCCGCACGAAGCCAGGGCGGTGGCGGCAACCAGGTCGTTTCCCGGAGCGGAAAGCAGGTTCAGACCTTTTACTTTCAGGCGTTCGCCATAAGGAAGTACACCTTCCACATAGCTTTTGCCGCACTTTTGGGTGCATCCCAAAGCCTTGTCTTCCAGTGTGGAGATACCACCAGCCTTGTTGCCCGGCGACGGATTCTCACCTACCGGTTCGCCATGCGAGAGGAAGTATTCCTTGAAGTCGTTAATCAGCTTTACGGTTTCTTCAAACAGTTCTTTGTTGCGGCAACGGTTCATCAGGATTGTTTCCGCACCGAACATTTCGGGCACTTCCGTCAATACACTCGTACCACCTTGTGCAATGAGGAAGTCGGAGAACATGCCCAGCAGCGGATTAGCCGTAATGCCGGAGAATCCGTCGGAACCGCCGCATTTCAAACCTACACGCAATTCGCTCAGAGGCACGTCCACACGTTCGTCCTTGCTGGCTTTCGCGTAGAGTTCGCGCAGCAGTTTCATACCTTCTTCGTATTCGTCGCCCACTTTTTGCGTCACCATGAACTTTACACGGTCGGAATCGTATTCACCCAAAAACTCGCGGAATACATCCGGCTGGTTGTTTTCGCATCCCAAACCTACCACAAGCACGGCGCCTGCATTGGGGTGCAGCACCATGTCGCGCAGTATTTTCTTGGTGTTTTCGTGGTCATCGCCCAGTTGCGAACAGCCGTAGTTGTGCGGGAATGCCATGATTGCATCCACGCCTTTACCGTCTGTCTCGCGGCGCAGGCCTTCTGCCAGTTGGTTGACAATACCGTTTACGCAACCCACCGTGGGGATAATCCATATTTCGTTGCGTACTCCCACATCGCCGTTTTTGCGGCGGTATCCTTTAAATGTCAGGTCCTTGTGCGGAATGTCCAGTTTCACTTCGGTGGGGTTGTACGTATATTCCAGCAGTCCGGCAAGATTGGTCCTGATGTTGTTTTCGTTCATCCAGTCGCCTTGTTTCTGTGCGGTGCGGGCGTGTCCTATGGGATAACCGTATTTAATTACATTCTCGCCTTCCGCAAAATCTTTCAGCGCGAATTTATGTCCGGCGGGGATATCCTCGTTCAGGATGATTTCCTTGCCGTCTACTATGAGTTTTTCACCGGCCGGAAGTGCTGTGATAGCCACCGCAACGTTGTCGGCCGAGTTGATTTTCAGGTACTTTGTTTCCATATACTATGTTTTAATTGGTTTCGTTCGATAGTGTCGTATTACAGTTCCATTGTCTGATTGCCCGGCACTCTTATCTGTTATAATAGAATTCTATATTTTCTTTTGTCAGCAAATCAATCGGCATGAAGTTCTCCCTTGCGATTTCTTTTTTCAGAATCAGGTGGTCGCACAGCGCTTTGATGCCGTCGAAGCCCTGCAGGTAGGCTGTTGGGCGATAAGGAAGAAAATGCTTCCTTCTTTCAGGCAGTCCACATTGCGTTTCAGCAGGTCGTACCCCATAAGGTTGAAATCCGTTTTCCGGTGTCTTTGCAGGTACTCTCCGATGATGTATGCTTTGGAGTTGAATGTGATGCCGTTCTTTACGGTGGGATGGGCGCGGAAGAAATCATCCAGCATCTGTGCATCTTCACCGTCGCGTTTGGCGTGCAAGTCCAGTTCCCAGATGCGACAACCGGGATGATGCTCGCGCATATATTCTCGGAAACCGATTTCCCGCCGTTCCTGTTGGTTCGAACCTACAATGCCTTCGTTTATCTTGCGGAAGATAACGATTTCCTGTGCATCCTCACCGGCAAGCAGCATCAGCATACGTGCGGCAAAATACCCGCTTTGGTGCGAATTCTGTCCGAAGAAAGAGAGGGCGGGAGCTTCCTTGATATTCGAGTCTATATATATATAAGGTATATCCAGCTTTTCAAGTTCATCGGTAAAGGGAGTGGTGTACTGCGGGGCAGTGGGGGCAAACAACACACCGTCGGGCGTCATTTCCACGATACTGCGGGCTTCCCGGGCGAAGGAGCGGTAATCGTACGGGTCGTAGTACCTCAGCTTCACGGTGATGTTGAAATCCGAGTAGGTGGTCAGCGCTTCGTGTATGCCGCTTTCCACTTCGGTCCAATATTCTCCGGTTTCGTGCTGGGGTAGCAGGCAGGCAAAGGCGTACTTCTTGTTGGAAGCCAATGCGCTGGCGTACATATTGGGCTGGTAGTTCAGTTTCTCCAGAATTTCTTCCACGCGTTTGCGGCTGGCTTCCGACACTCCGCTACGTCCGTGGATGACGCGGTCTACGGTTCCTACCGACACATCGGCCATCTTGGCGATGTCTTTGATTCTTATTCTTTCCGGCGTATTCATGGTTTTACTCATGGCTTTTTGTGCCCGTGCACAATAATAATCTAAATATTTTCGATACAAATATATAACAATTTTTGTAATTACGAAATTGTTGTATATTTGTGCCCGCACACGAAAGCTATGAAGAACGAGCTGTCTTTTAGTTTACTCTGCATGGTATCAGGTGTTTAGCTTTTTAATAGGAGCTGATGTGATAATTTGAAAGAAACAATTTAATCATAGTATTTAATAAAAACATAGAATTATGGGAAAGAAAGTCGTTACATTAGGTGAGATTATGTTGAGACTGTCCACTCCGGGCAACACTCGTTTCGTACAGTCCGATTCTTTTGATGTAGTATATGGCGGCGGTGAGGCTAACGTTGCTGTCAGCTGTGCAACTACGGTCATGATGCTTACTTTGTAACAAAATTGCCGAAACACGAAATCGGTCAGTCGGCAGTGAACGCTTTGCGCAAATATGGTGTAAAGACAGACTTCATCGCACGTGGTGGCGACCGCGTAGGTATCTATTATCTGGAAACCGGTGCATCTATGCGTCCCAGCAAGGTGATTTACGACCGTGCCCATTCTGCAATTGCTGAAGCCGATGCAGCAGATTTCGATTTCGACGCTATCATGGAAGGTGCAGACTGGTTCCACTGGTCAGGTATCACTCCCGCTATCTCCGACAAGGCTGCCGAACTTACCCGTCTGGCTTGCGAAGCTGCCAAGCGTCACGGCGTTACGGTATCGGTAGACCTTAACTTCCGTAAGAAACTTTGGACAAAGGAAAAAGCTCAGTCCATCATGAAACCGTTGATGCAATACGTAGACGTTTGCATCGGTAACGAAGAAGATGCCGAACTCTGCCTCGGTTTCAAACCCGATGCCGATGTAGAAGGCGGTAAGACAGATGCAGAAGGCTACAAAGGCATCTTCAAGGCTATGGCTAAGGAATTCGGTTTCAAATACGTTATTTCTACATTGCGTGAATCATTCTCGGCAACGCACAACGGTTGGAAAGCAATGATTTACAACGGTGAGGAATTCTACGAATCAAAACGTTACGATATCAATCCGATCATCGACCGTGTAGGTGGCGGTGACTCTTTCTCAGGCGGTATTATCCACGGTTTGCTGACTAAGCCCAACCAGGGCGCTGCCCTCGAATTCGCAGTGGCTGCTTCCGCTTTGAAGCACACTATCAACGGTGACTTCAACCTCGTTTCAGTTGAGGAGGTAGAAGCGCTGGCAGGCGGTGACGCAAGCGGTCGTGTACAACGCTAATGATTTTTTTCAGGTCACGGATTCCACGGATTCCGGTGTAATAATTACGCAGAACACGCTACTAATCCGTGTCTGAAAGAACAGAAAAAGAGTTATTTCCATACATTAAATTACTGATTAATACAATGGCAAAATTTGATAAAATAGCCGTATTGAACAAAATTGGTTCAACCGGTATGGTTCCTGTATTCTACCACAAAGATGCAGAAGTGGCAAAGAAAGTAGTGAAAGCTTGTTACGATGGTGGTGTTCGTGCATTCGAGTTTACCAACCGCGGTGACTTTGCTCACGAAGTATTTGCAGAAGTTGTGAAGTTCGCAGCAAAAGAATGCCCTGAAATGGCTATGGGTGTAGGTTCTATCGTAGACCCTGCTACTGCGGCACTGTACCTGCAATTGGGTGCAAACTTTATTGTAGGCCCGTTGTTCAACCCCGAAATCGCTAAAATTTGCAACCGCCGTCTGGTGGCTTACACTCCGGGATGCGGAAGCGTTTCAGAAGTAGGTTTCGCACAGGAAGCAGGTTGCGACCTTTGCAAGATATTCCCGGGTGATGTACTAGGCACTAAACTCGTAAAAGGCCTGTTGGCTCCGATGCCGTGGTCTAAGCTGATGGTTACCGGCGGTGTGGAACCGACACAGGAAAACCTGACTTCTTGGATTAAAGCCGGTGTATTCTGTGTAGGTATGGGTTCCAAGCTCTTCCCGGGCGACAAGGTTGCTGCCGAGGACTGGACTTACGTTACGGAGAAATGTAAGGAAGCTTTGGCTTACATTGCAGAAGCAAGAAGTAATTATTATATTTCATTTTGTTTAAAGGTGTTTAAAGGGGACAACCATCGAGGTGCTACGGCACTTCGGTGGTTTGTTTTTTTTATACCCGGTGTAATGCTTTCGGCGGATAGTGTGTCACATTGGTAGCATTTTAACTGTTTACAAGTGTAAAAGAGACGCTTAATCTCTAAAACAATGTTATAAAACACACACTTCTTTCCCCTCCTGTTTGCGCACACGGAAAAAAGTATTACCTTTGCAATGCAGTTGGGAAATTGCTCTTATAAAAGAATAAAAAGATAAAGTTTTCAGTATAGGTAATTAGTTAAGAGGTAAAAAGATTGAATTAATTCATAGGTAAAAGTTTTAGATTAAAGTAGGTAATTAGAAAAAGGTAAAAGTTAAACATTAAGTGTTATTTAATAGGTAATTGAAGTTTGTTTTTTAGAGGTAAAAAGAAAGATTGATTTTCAGGTAACAAAATTTGATGCAAGTAAAAAAAGAAAAGCCTTTGGGCTTTTCTTACACGAGGCGAGGGGTTCGAAAGAGCTTGCTCGTTTTTTTTATTTCTGTATTTTATGCTCACTTTTTTGTATATTCTGTCCAAACTCTTCCCGTTTTTTGTATCTTTGTAACGAATGTCCGGCAGGCAGGCTTTCCGGAACATAGAACAACAGGCTTAAATTGCATGGATTTTGGAACACTTGTTATATACTCTTGATTGGTTGCTATACATTTTATTCGCGATAAATGTGGCATATCTGCTGGTGTGCAGTCTGGCATCGCTGTGCCGTTACAAACCGTTCGTTACCGCACCGGCCCGGACAAGCAAGCGTTTTGCTGTGTTCATTGCCGCTTATCGCGAAGATGCGGTTATATTGCCTACCGTGCATGCCTGTCTGGCGCAGGATTATCCGGACGACAGATATGATGTTGTGGTTATTTCGGACCACATGCGGCCCGAAACCAATGCAGTTTTGTCTTCACTTCCCATAAAGCTGCTTCAAGTCGATTTTGAGAAGAGCACCAATACCAAATCCCTGCAAGCAGCCCTCGGATATCTGGACAAAGCCGCTTACGACATAGCATTGGTAATAGATGCGGATAACATTATTGCTCCTTCCTACCTGTCCGAGCTGAACGATGCTTTCTCCGTGTCCGGCGTCCGGGTGGTACAGACACATCGTGTGGCCAAGAATCTGAATACCGGTATGGCCTATCTGGATGCAATCAGCGAGGAGATAAACAATTCCATATTCCGTTTGGGACATGTCAATTTGGGAATGTCGGCGGCTCTGATAGGTTCGGGGATGGCCTTCGAATATCCCTTGTTTTACGATGCGATGATGGATAACACCTCTGTGGGCGGTTTTGACCGCGTGCTGGAAATGAAGCTTCTTTATAAAGGCATACACATCCATTATCTGCCCGACACTATCGTCAGGGACGAGAAGATACAGAAAGCGAACAGCTTTTACAGGCAGCGCCGCCGTTGGCTGTCCGCCCAGTATTACAGTTTCTTTGAGTTTGCCAATCACCTGCTACCTGCCATTCGCAGCGGGAAGTGGGACTTCTGCGATAAGCTTTATCAGCAAATCTCTCTTTCCAGAGTGTTGCTGCTGGGCTTTGTGTTCATAATTTCCCTCGCACATTCCCTGTTCGCGTCTCCGTCGGCCTGTAAATGGTGGGGGATTTCATACTGTTGCTGTTGGCGCTGGCTTTCGCCATTCCCCGCAAATATTGGAAATGGCGTTTGCTGAAAGCGGTTTGTTGGGTTCCTTACTCTTTCCTGCTGATGCTTTTGAACCTGTTCCGGCTGAAGGAAGCGAACAGGCGGTTTATTCATACAACGCACGGAGTAGATTGAAAAATTATGCCATGGAACGGAACATCCCCGAAATATCAGTGATAGTGCCTGTATATAACGTCGAGCAATACTTGGCCGAATGTATAAGCAGCATTTTATCGCAAACGTTTACTGATTTCGAGTTGCTGTTGGTAGATGACGGCAGCCCGGACCGTTGCGGGGAAATCTGTGATGAATATGCGGGTAAGGATAAGAGGGTAAGAGTTTTCCATCAGGAGAATGCAGGTTGAGTTGCGCCCGGAACAAAGGCTGGAGCACGCATCGGGGACTTATATTGCATTTGTCGATTCGGACGATTACGTCACTTCCACCTATTTGCAGGAGCTTTACGCATCATTGCCTGCCGATAAGTCTCAAAGAGGAACGGTAATCTGCGGGTTCGATAACTGCTTCCCGACGGTTCTTTGCATACCGTTCATGTTCCGCAACAAACCATCTTGCCGATGGACTGTTCGCGTGTGCTTGCAGAACTGGTTGGAAAGTACGTAATGTATGTCTGGGCAAAGCTGTATGACAACAGGCTGATAAAGGAACACGGTATCCGGTTTGTTCCTGCTGTGTCGGGATTGGAAGATATGCTCTTTATGCTCGACTATCTTCCTTATTCGGATTATCTGCTTATCCGCGATACTTCCACCTATATATATAGGGTGGGATATTCTATGGCTACATTATCCACTTGCATAAAAGATTTCCGCAGCGAATACGCCGCTTTTTCCAACTATCTGGAAAGAGTATGCCGATATAAGGAAACCTATCGGTTGGAGGATTCCTCTTTGGTCGGGGTATGGGATTCATTAACGGTGTTTTTTCATAAAATCCTGTTGGCAATCTATAAGAAAGAGAATCATTATAGCCGAAAAGAGCGGATTGTTTTTTTGCGTCAGTTGCTTTCATCCCACAGGAGGTGGATAGAAGAATGCTTCTCTCCCCAGTATAAGGCGGATAAGTTCTCAAGGTTTTGCTGGTCAATGTCGGTGCGGTTGCTTTGATGCGTGGATGCGCTGCCTGTGGGGAATTAAGTTCAGGTATATGTTTGGAGCGGAAAGATGATGGAACAATGTGTCATATCTGTAATAATACCGGTCTATAAGGCAGAAAAATACCTTTCCCGTTGTATCGCAAGTCTGCTTGCCCAGTCTTTTACGGCTTTTGAATTGTTGTTAATCGATGACGGCAGTCCTGACAACAGCGGCAAGATATGCCATGACTGGGCTGAAAGAGACTGCCGTATTCGTGTGCTGCATCAGACGAATGCAGGTGTCAGTACGGCCCGCAACAAGGGGCTGGATGAAGCGAAAGGAGAGTATATCGTTTTTGTCGATTCGGACGATTATGTAGGTACGGACTATCTGAAACATCTCTATGAGGAAAGGCCTTTG
>ENA-OQAA01001560-OQAA01001560.1-human-gut-metagenome-genome-assembly--contig:-NODE-1560-length-11036-cov-2.841599_pt1 | contig 11036 bp, 15 predicted proteins | sample MGYA00242489_ERZ504515 | MGnify/ENA primary metagenome ERZ504515 (study PRJEB26092, sample SAMD00036237) | human gut metagenome | host: Homo sapiens | study: EMG produced TPA metagenomics assembly of...
GGTTCGCTGTTTCCGCCACTGGCGGCGCTCACCTTTGCAGCATCCAGTATTATCTGCGCTTTTGGCTTGGCATCTGCCGCACCTCGCTCGCCGTATCGGCACTTAGAATTATGCGGTATTGCCTTATTCTATAAACTCTATCATCATGCTCTGTGCTTTTTGTGCCTGCTCACCAATACGCCAAGCACTATCGCCAGCACAAAATAGATCACTGCCATCACCACAAAGCGGCCAAACAAACCGCCCACATAAGCAATCAGCAGGTTTTTCAGGGCAGGCGGGTCAATGCCAGGCGCGTTAAGCCGATCATCGGCTTACGCCCACACCCAGCACCAGGCACACCACAGCAGCACCGCCAAGGGCATACACCAGGCAGCGCGCCCCCAGGCGGGCATCTTTGCGGCTGATGTGCAGCATGGACACTACCGCAGCGCACAGCAGCACCGCACTGACCACCAAGCCGATTATCATCACCTTTTGCAGTTTCTGCACCAGGGTACGCAGCTGGCTGACCAGCGGCACCGCGGTGTAGGAGGCATACTCCATACGCACAGCCTCGGCCACGGTTTCCACGGCCGTCTTGGTATCGCCTTCCAGCGTAATGCCACGGTCTGCCGTAGCCTGTTCCATGGCGCTGTAAACGGCTTCCGCGATATTATCGCGGGTATAATAGGTCAGCGTTTTGGCATACAGCCCCGCCACAGCATCCTGCATGTCGCTTTCCACCTGTCAACAGACATAAACCCCGTCATAACATCGGCATCAAAACCGGTGGCTGCACCATAACTGATAAAATCCTGTACCATATCATCATAGGCGCTCTGGGCATAGCCGGAGCTTTTCACGCAGCTCTGCATATAGCCCACGTTACCAAACGTGGTAAACAGCATGACAAACACCGCCAAAAGTGCCAAAATCAGGCTGCTCAGCCAGGAAAGCACCATCGGCCACACAGCGCTGCCTTTGCGGGAGTTTTTTTGTTGCGTCATCTCTGCATCTCCTCCCTCAACGGTCAGCATCCAGCTCCGGGCCGGATGTGTAGCTGGCATAAATAAAGTAGCGGTTAGGGGTAAAGCCCAGCGCATCAAACGGGTAGCAGGTATACAGGATCAGGTTTTCATCGGTGCGTGTAAAGTCATACGTGGTGGTATCCTGGTAATCCCGCACCTCGCAGCGCTCCACCGTATAGGTGTAGGTACCGTAATGGGTCTCGATCGTCACCACATCGCCCACCTCAACGCTCTGCAGATCGTTAAAAAAGGTGTTGTTGTGGCCCGCCATCAAAATAGTCTTCCTTTCACCAGGGATGCCTGCTCCGCTGCTGTCCACATAAGTACCAACACCCCGGTTCAGGATGCTGTTGGTGTCACCGTAATACACCGGCGCATCCACCGTGGTGCCCGCAATCGTAATGCGGCCATAGCGGTCCCCCTTGCTGGGGTAGGTAATGCTGCTCAGCGGGATGGTCTCCTGTTCCGGCTCTTCCTGTGCGGTCCGGTCATTTTCCGTATTGGTCAGGGTCTGGGCTGCCTCATCAAACAGGTCCTTGGGCTGGGTTTCCACCACGCTGGTTTCCATAAACCACTCTACCAGCGAGTAGTACGGTGCGGCAAACACCTTGAACATGACCGCCAGCAGCGCCAATGTGACCAGCGCAAACAGCAGTGGCACTACCACCAGCTGCCGGACCTTGCGCAAAAAATCGTTCTTGTGCGTCATTTATTTTTTCTCCCCGTTCAGGTACAGGCTGCGGCCCATACCTGACACTGAAACAAAAAAATTCGCCGCGGTACGCCGCGGCGAACAACATGTTAGTTAGGCGTGATTACTCAGCGTCACGGCTCTTGCGAACAGCAACACCCATGGTGCCCGCGATGGCAACCACAGCAACCAGCATAGCGATACCAGCATTGTCGCCGGTAGCCTTGATAACGCCATTGCCGCTCTTCAGGCTGGCAGCAGCGGTGGTGGTGCTTTCAGCAACGCCCCAGGTGCCATTCTTGATGGCTTCGCCGATTTCCGGATGGGTATCGGCATTGCTGAAGCTGTAAGGGACGTAGGTGCCGTTGATGTTGGCAGAGATGGTGATATCGTTGCCGTTGACGGTAACCTTTGCATCGGAAACAGAAACGCCCAGAGCATTCAGGATGCTGACAGCCTCGTTCTTTGCACCTTCGGATCAGACTTTGCACGGTCCAGCAGCTCGTTTGCCTTGGCAACCAGGCTGTCGGCAGTGTAGCCAGCAGCAAGAGCCTTGTCAACATCAGAAGCGGTAACAGTGTAGGCAATGCCCTTGGAGTTCAGGTAATCCTGAGCGCGGGCAACCTGTGCATCATTGGCAGCAAATGCGCTGGTAGCGAACATACCAGCCATAGCGGCGCAGGCAACGAAAGTGGTCAGTTTCTTCATTTTCATTACGCACATCTTCTTTCTTCCTATTTGAATATCGGAATGTATATTCTTTAATGCACCCCATATTAGCTGATGATTCATTAGAACTATTAATAATAGCAGTATAGCATTTTTTTGTCAAATGTCAAGATTTCTTCGAGCCTTTATGCTTTCCGTTATTCATTTCGCGCTTTTTGCCAAAAGTAAAATGGAACTTCCACCATTAGCATCACGCACCAGCCGGTGGCGCAGGCAAAGGCAATGCCATACATTCCCATCCGCGGCGCCAAAATGCAGGTCGTCACCACACGCAGGCTGGTCTGGATCAGCGTGCCCAGCAAAGTCATCGGCATGTTGCCCATGCCGCGGTAATACCCTTGGAATCCGTTCGTCATGGCGGGCAACAGGTAGAACAGTGCCATCGTTCCCAGGTACTGCACCGCCAAAGCGATCACCCGGTCAGCGCCCTCCCCTGTCACAAACATTGCGGCCAGCGGGGTCTTGAACAGAGTCACCACCCCGCCGATCAGCATCCAATACGCGGCTTCCATCCCAAGGCCCACCGCAAATCCGCGTCTAATGCGGTCCTGCCTGCCCGCGCCGCGGTTCTGGGCAATGTAGGTGGTAATGCCCTGGGCAATGCTCTGTTCGGGGATACAGGCAAAATCGTCAATGCGCGTCACCGCATTGAACGCAGCGATCACTTCCACACCCAAGGCATTCACCTGCCCCTGGATGAGCACTTTGCCGATTGGCTGCACGGCCTGCTGCAAAGCGGATACCCCGCCATATTGCAGCGTGCGGCCCAGCAGGCTGCGGTCAACGCGCCACTGGCCCCGCCGGGGGCAGAGTTCCGGCGTTTTAGTCCACAGCCACCACCCGGCCAACACGGCGCTGAACGCTTCGGCAATCACCGTTGTCATGGCGGAGCATACAATGCCAAAGCCCAGCCCGCCGATAAAGATCAGGTCCAGCGCTGCGTTCAAAATGGCCGATACCATCAAAAAGCGCAGCGGCGTTCGGGCATCGCCCACACTTTTGAACCCCGCCGCCAACGCATTGTAAAAGCAGGTGAACGGTGCCCCCAAAAAGGTAATGCGCAGGTAGATGGCCGTGATCGCAAAAATCTCCCGCGGAACCGCACAGGCCTGCAGAATCGCCGGGGTGAATAATACCCCCAGCAATGCCACCACTGTGCATGCCGCCGTGCCGGAAAGCACGGTGGTGGCCAGTTCCCGGCGCAGGCTTTCGCCGTCCTTTGCGCCAAAGAACTCGCTCATCAGCACCCCGGCCCCCAGGCAGACACCGGTAATTCCCAGAATAACCAGGTTCATCACCGGGCCCGCAATGCCCTCGGCCGCCAGGGCATCCTTGCCGATGAACCGCCCCGCAATGATGGAATCCACCGCGTTATACGCCAGCTGGAACCAGTTGCCCAGCATCAGCGGCACGGCATAGCGCAGCAGGTGCCCCGCCGCGCCGCCTTTGGTCATATCCTGCATGGCGCTCATTTCTGCTGTGCCGGTTTGCGCTCATCGCGGTCCTGCTCAGTTTCCCGCGTAATGTAGATGGGGCGGTGCTTCACTTCCAGATAGGTTTTGGCCAGGTACTCGCCCACAATGCCAAGGCAGAACAGCTGTACGCCGCTGCACAGCAGCATAATGCAGACCATGCTGGGCCAGCCCGCGGTCGGATCGCCAAAAATCAGAGCACGCACTACAACAAAAATAATGCCCACAAATGCCGCCAGGCAAAAGATCACGCCCGCCAGCGCCGCCATAACCAGCGGCTGGGTCGAAAATCCCACAATGCCCTCAATGGAATACTTGAACAGGCTCCAGAAGTTCCACTTGGTCTGGCCTGCCACGCGCTCCACGTTCTGGTAGGCAAACCACTTGGTCTTAAAGCCCACCCAGCTGAAAATGCCCTTGGAAAAACGGTTATACTCCGACATTTCCAGGACGGCATCCACCATGCGGCGCTCATCAGGCGGAAATCCCGTGCGCCGTCTACTATCTCGGTATCCGACATTTTATTGATGATGCGGTAAAACATCCGGGCAAACCAGCTGCGCACCGGGGGTTCACCCTCGCGGGTGGTGCGGCGGGTAGCCGCGCAGTCATAATCACCAGTCAGCAGGGCATCCAGCATATCCGGCAGCAGCGCAGGCGGATCCTGCAGGTCAGCGTCCAGCGTGGCGACATAATCACCCTTGGCCGCTTTCAGGCCCGCATAAATACCCGCTTCCTTGCCAAAATTGCGGCTGAAGGAAACGTAACGCACACGCGGGTCGGCATCGTGCAGCTCCCGCGCCACGCGCAGGGTGCCGTCTTTGGAGCCATCATCCACAAAAATGATCTCAAATTCTGCGCCGTGGCTCTTTTCCATCTGCGCCGCCACACGGGCCGCTTCCTGATAAAACAGCGGCATGGCTTCTTCTTCGTTATAACATGGAACGATCAGGCTGATCAACATTAGGGGGTCACTCCTCCCATGGTAGTTTCGTATCGTGGGTATTGCGGTCATTCGGCGGTCCATCCGGTAAAGTTCACCAGCAGGTATCCGTCCTGCAGCTTACCCCAACCGGGCTTCGCCTGCCTCGGCCAGGGTATCGGCGGCATCCTGCTGGTCTGCATCCGCCAGGGCGCAGGGGCGGCCCACCTGCTGCATCAGCAGGGCTATCTGTTCTTTGCCGCCAAAGGCATCCTGCGCCCAGTTGATGACCATTGTCTGCGGGTTCTCGTACCGGTCCAGGTCCCCCAGCGGGCCGCCCAGCACGGTATAAATCAGGTATGCGGCCTTATACGCCGGGTTTGCCGCCGGGATCACCAGCCGGTCCTGCAGTTCGGGGCTTAATTCTGCCTGCCCCACAAAGGCCACCGGCAGGGTGCCCGCCGGATCCAGGTCATTCAGTTCATCTGCTGTTTTAATCAGCAAGCGTTCTTCATACTGCCAGCGATCGCGGTTGTATCGTATCGTCCCTGTCAGGGAGATCAGTTCCACCGCCAGCATCGCCCCCGCCAGCGCGGCACAAATGATGGCTTTGGCTCCGCCCTGTTTGCCGCGGTCCAACGCCGGGGCCAGCCACAGCCAGGCCGCAAAGGGCACAAACACAGCAAAGCACTGCACGGCACGGGCCATCTGGCACCGGTGCCTGCAAGATGCCCAGCGAGAACTGCGATACAATCAGCCCCGCCGCAAACAGTGCCCGCCCATTGCCGCCGCGGTGCCGCAGGACCCACAGCACCACCGCCCAGCTGGCAAGTGCCAGCAAGGCCAGCGCCGGAATGCCAAACGCACGGGCCAGATAGTTGGTCAGCCATTCCCGCACAGGATCACAACTGCAGCCCGCACGCTGTCCCGCTGGAACCAGAAGATCGTTTTGGATGCCGTGCCATCTGCCCGCTCACGCCGTTTGCGGCGCACAGCAGGGCGGCCAGCCCTTTGCGCAGCACCAGTGCCGCGGCCAGCGGCCACAGTCCGCGCAGAATGCTGCCCCATATCTTTCCGGCTTTTCGGCTGTGGGGTTCCGCTGCCGCAGCATCCAGCAGCAGGGCGGCGCACAGCAGCGTCAGCCAGACTGGGGCAAAGCTTTCGTACAACCCCAGTGCAAAACACAGGCAGACTACTGCGCCGCAGGCACCGGCAGGCTGTTCCGCCAGCCGCACAGCAGGTGCGGCAGTGCCAGCGCCAATGCCAACGCGCACAGCAGGTAGCCAAACCCAACGCCACACTGGTTGGAATACATCAAAATTTCGCCATGGTAGGGCCACAGCAGTAGCCCTGCCGCCAGCAGCTGCGCCCCCGGCTGTTTTGCCTGCCGCCGTGCCGCCGTGTACAGCACCGCGGCCAGCAGAATGCCCGCCAACACCAGGCTGAGGGCAAAAAACAGCTCCGGCCAAAAGCGCTGGTAGGTCATGATTCCGGTCAGCGCCTGCAGCAGCCACACGGTAATGCGGCCCTGGCGCAAAAATTCTCCGCCCTGCTGGTAGGTGGCAATGGCAAGGTCGTCCATATCCACGGCAGGGGTGTTCATGCGTAGCCGTACCCCCACAAAACTGCCAGCAGCAGCACACCCCACAGCGTTTTGCTGCGGGCCAGCCCGCACAGGTTGTTCCAAATTTGTCCCGATACGGGCAAAGCCCCCGCTTGTGCGGAGCTTGCCGGGTGGTATCAGGTTGTAATGTCTGGCGCGCCACGGGGGACGATCAGCTACGGCGATGTTGACCAGGCGGCCCTTGACGTAAATTTCCTTGGCAATGGTCTTGCCTGCAATGGCTTCGGCCACAGCGGGGTCAGCCTTTGCAGCGGCAATGGCGTCAGCGCTTTCAATGTTAGCGGCAACGTTCAGGCGGGCTTTGACCTTGCCGTTCACCTGAACAGCAATCTCAATGGTCTGCTCCATGCATTTGGCTTCGTCATACTTCGGCCACTCGTGGTAAGCCAGGGTGTCGGTGTGGCCCATCTGCTGCCACAGTTCCTCGGTCATATGGGGAACAAACGGGTTCAGCAGCTGCAGCAGCACTTCGTACTCTGCGCGGGTTGCACCGCCCTCATCGTACAGGGCATTCACCAAAATCATCAGCTGGGCAATGGCAGTATTGGCCTTCAGGGCGTCAATGTCCTCGCCCACCTTCTTAATGGTGCGGTTAATCAAAGCTTCCAGCTTCGGGCGGTAGCTTCGCCCTCCACCTGCTTTTCGCTCAGTGCCCAGATGCGGTCCAGGAAGCGCTTGCAGCCCTTGATGGAGTTGGTGTTCCAGGGAGCGGCTTTCTCAAAGTCGCCAATGAACATCTCGTACAGGCGCAGGGTGTCAGCGCCGTACTCGTTCACCACATCGTCCGGGTTGACAACGTTGCCCAGGGATTTGGACATCTTGACGATCGGGTGCTCGGCCATTTCGCCGTACTTCTCGACCAGAGCTTCGCGGGCAGCCTTTTCGCTGCCGTACTCGGCCAGCAGGCGCTTGCGCTCGGCATCGGCTGGTTTTCAAAGGCATGAGGTTCAGGCCCAGGATCATGCCGTGGGAGGTACGCTTCTGGTACGGTTCTGGCTTGGGCACTACGCCGATATCATACAGGAATTTGTGCCAGAAACGGCTGTACAGCAGATGCAGGGTAGTGTGCTCCATGCCGCCGTTGTACCAGTCCACCGGGCTCCAGTAATCCAGGGCTTCCTTGCTGGCGATGGCATCCTTGTTGTGGGGGTCCATATAGCGCAGGAAGTACCAAGAAGAACCGGCCCACTGGGGCATGGTATCGGTTTCACGGGTAGCGGGGCCGCCGCAGCACGGCAGGTGGTCTTGATCCACTCGGCGTGGCGGGCCAGCGGGCTTTCGCCGTCCGGGCCCGGCTCAAGTCGGTAATTTCCGGCAGGCGCAGCGGCAGCTCGCTTTCGGGGATGGCTGCCAGCCGCACTTTTCGCAGTGCACCATGGGGATAGCTCGCCCCAGTAACGCTGGCGGCTGAACACCCAGTCACGCAGCTTGAAGTTGACCTTCTTGCAGCCCTTGTGGTTTTCTTCCAGCCAGGCATACATCTTTTCCTTGGCATCTTCAACGGACAAACCGGTCAGGAAGCCGGAGTTGACCAGCGTGCCGGTGGCAACATCGGTAAAGGCAGCCTCATCCAGGTTGGCCGGGGTATTGCCCTTGACGACCTCGATGATGGGCAGGCCGAACTTCTTGGCGAACTCCCAGTCGCGGCTGTCGTGGGCAGGCACGGCCATGATAGCACCGGTGCCGTAAGTTGCCAGAACATAGTCAGAGATAAAGATGGGCACCTCTGCGCCGTTGACGGGGTCGGTGGCGGTCACGCCCTCGAGCTTAACGCCGGTCTTTTCCTTATTCAGCTCGGTACGCTCAAAGTCGCTCTTGCGGGCGGCTTCATCCTGGTATGCCTTTACGGCATCCACGTTCTTGATCAGCCCGGCATCGATCCACTTTTTGATGTAGGCATGCTCCGGGAGATGACCATGTAGGTAACGCCGAACAAGGTATCCGCGCGGTGGTATAAACAGTCAGGGTATCACCGGCAGAGGTTTCAAAGTTGACCTCAGCGCCATGGCTGCGGCCGATCCAGTTGCGCTGCTGGGTCTTGACACGGTCGATGTAATCCACCTGGTCCAGATCATCGATCAGGCGGTCCGCGTAAGCGGTGATCTTCAGCATCCACTGGCTCTTCACGCGCTGCACAACGGGGCTGCCGCAGCGCTCGCACACGCCGTTTACAACTTCCTCGTTGGCCAGAACGACCTTGCAGCCGGTGCAGTAGTTGACGGTGGTAGCCTTTTTATAAGCCAGACCGTGCTTGTACAGCTGCAGGAAGATCCACTGGGTCCACTTGTAGTATTCGGGGTCAGTGGTGTTGATCTCGCGGTCCCAGTCAAAGCTCAGGCCCAGTGCCTGCAGCTGGCTCTTGAAGCGGGCCACGTTCTTGGCGGTCACGATTTCCGGGTTGATGTGGTTTTTCAGGCATAGTTCTCGGTCGGCAGACCAAAAGCATCCCAGCCCATAGGGTACAGGACATTATAGCCGCACTGACGCTTTTTGCGTGCCACAATATCCAGCGCGGTATAGCTGCGGGGGTGGCCAACATGCAGGCCGGCCGCAGACGGGTACGGGAATTCTACCAGTGCATAGAACTTGGGTTTGGAATGGTCGATCTCAGCATGGAAGGTGTGTTCATCCTGCCATACCTTTTGCCATTTGGCCTCAACGGCCTTGAAATCATATTTCATAAAGCTTCTCTCCCCACAGAAATTTGTGCGTACTGTGCTTTTGCGCTCCGCATCGGCTCCCCTGAAGGGGAGCTCCGGCGCAGCCGGTGAGTGGTGGTTCAGCGTCACGCACCCCTGTATTTTATGTTCTTTCGGGGTGCCAGCTCCCCTCAAGGGGAGCCATCCAGCATCCATGTTTACGCCTGCTCTTCCGGCTTTTCTTCCATTCTTCGGCGGGCAGCTCCTTGGCGTCAGCCCACAGGTGCTCCAAGTCATAGAAGTCATGGGCTTCCGGCGTAAATACATGCACAATCACGCTGCCGTAATCCAGCAGTACCCAGCGGTTGCCGTCATGGCCTTCGGTGCGCAGCACGTTCACGCCTGCGCGGCCCAGCTGGAAGTCCGCCTCGTCTGCCAGCGCGCCCACATGGTGGTGGAATTGCCGGTTGCAATCACGAAATAATCCGTTACCGTGGTCAGGTTTTCCACATGCAGGATGCGGATATTATAGCCTTTTTTCGCGTCCAGCGCGCGGGCCAGACGGATGGCAAGTTCTTTGCTTTCCATTCAATTCTCCTTTGTTGCAGGATCTATCATTCTGACGGGGTGCTGTCACCATCGGTGCTGTCCCCGTCCGTACTGTCATCCGGCGCCGGGGTTGCGGTATCATAAACATCCGTTGTGGCCGAACCGTCAATGTTGTTTGTCTGCTGTGCGTTGGAAATTTCCTCGTTCAGGGTTCCCATAAACTGCACGCTGGGGTCAGATGCCGTCAGGCCGCTCAAATCAAACAGGCCGTCATCCCCTGCAATGTTCAGCTGGCTGGCATCCACCGGGCCGGTATTCTCGCGGAAATACTCGTTCAGCAGGTCTGCCGTCTCCTGCCTTGCCACCACAACGGTGCTGTTGCCGTTATAGCTGATGGCCTGACCCATATACACAGGAGCCTGGCAGAACATAATGTTGGAGCTGGAAATTTTCAGCATACTGACCGCCACGCTGACAAGCTCGGTTGCGCTCAGGTCGGTTTCCATCTGGCTGGTGATGACCGGCAGCAGCTTGGCGATATCCCACACCGTCATGCTGCGCATACGGGCGAACAGCGCCGCATAGAAGTACCGCTGCATCCGCAGGCGGCCCAGGTCAGAGTCCGCATAAATGTGGCGGGTGCGCAGGAAGAACTCTGCCGCCGCGCCATCCATGGTCTGGTAGCCCTGGCTCAGGTGGCTGCCGCCGTAATCCATATCCTGCGGCACATACACCCGAATGCGCCGAAGGTATCAATGATCTGGGTCAGCGCTTCCAGCCGGACGGACAGGTAGCCGTCCACATGCAGGCCAAAAATGTTATGGATCTCATCGGCCAGCGCGCTGATGTTGTTGCTGCCGTTGGAGCCTGCGTTTTGGCAATGGCGTTGATCTGATAATTGCCGGAGAAGCTGGCATCCGTGGTAACAAAGATGTTGCGCGGGATCTGCAGCATCTTGACCTGGCCGGTCTCATTGTTGAAGTGCAGGTACAAAATCATGTCGGTCATGCCGTCATCTACCTGCGAATCGGTTTCCTGCCCGGTCTCGGTGGAGCGGTCAATGCCCACCACCAGCAGGTTGAACTCTTTGCCCGCATACTCTTTGGGGGTGTTGATCAGCTGGTTCAGGCTGATGGACCCCGCCGACGGTGCAATGGCGTGCATGATAAAGACGACCGTGCCAAAAAAGATCACAGCGATGGCCAGCAGGTGCCCAGTAACACCTTCAACCAGCCGCCTTTTTTCTTTTTCTTGCCGTTCGGGCCATAGGGGCCTGCGCCGCCTTTGCCTTTGCGGCTGCCGCCCTTGGGCGGTTTGCCACCGCCGCCTGCGGCAGATTTGCTGCCGCTCTTGCCTGCGGCGGATTTTCCGCTTCCGGCTGCCGGTTTCCCGGCGCTGCG
>ENA-OQAA01001563-OQAA01001563.1-human-gut-metagenome-genome-assembly--contig:-NODE-1563-length-11023-cov-2.972926_pt1 | contig 11023 bp, 17 predicted proteins | sample MGYA00242489_ERZ504515 | MGnify/ENA primary metagenome ERZ504515 (study PRJEB26092, sample SAMD00036237) | human gut metagenome | host: Homo sapiens | study: EMG produced TPA metagenomics assembly of...
CTGACTCGTGCCGCTGTCCGCCGCCGCAGGGCCATCCGCCGTCTGACGGCGCTGGGCGCTGCTGCTCTGCGTCATCGGGGTGGGCGTCTACCTCACCGTGACCATGCTCTTCAAGATAAACACCTTAGAAGTGGCGGTCGATGGAGAGGTGGTGCAGGAGGTGGGCGGCTATTCCAGCGCTGAGATCCTGCAGGCGCTGGGCGTCCACGCGGAAGAGAACATCTTCAGCTTCGACCCCGCCGAAAAGGCCGCTGCGCTGGAAAAGCAGTTCCCGCTGCTGGAAAATATCCGGGTGGAGCGGGATTACCCTAACACCGTAGTGGTGCGGACCAACGCGGCCGCTGCCGTCTACGCCATGCAGACGTCCGGCGGCTGGCTGAGCCTTTCTGCGGGGCTGAAGATACTGGATCAGGATTCGGCCCAGCCGGACCTTATCATCCTCTGCGGCGGCGAGCCGGTGTCTACGACGCCGGGTACACAGCTGGAATTTGAGACAGGACCGTCCGGCCCGTCTTCGGGCAGCGCGGTGTCTGACAGCGCCGCATCCAGCGAGGCCGGACCGCCCACGGATAAGCGGCTCGAGTCCCTGAACACTCTGCTGACCGCACTGGACAGCAGTGAGCTGGGGGCGGATGTCACCCGCATCGAGTTCGAGGACCCGGAGCAGATGGCGTTTTTGTATCAGGGCCGCATCAGCGTGCTTCTGGGCACCCTGAATGAGCTGGACTACAAGCTCCGGCTGGCAAAGTATGTCCTGCTCAACGAGGACGGCAAGGGCTGCTCGCCCACCGACACCGGTATGCTGGATCTGAGCCACCTGAGCGCCTCTTCCAGCCGCAAATTCCGCTTTGCACAGGGTGAGCCGACCCTGCCTCGGGCTGGACGGCCCCGGAAGAGCCTGCCGCCCCGGCAGAGGCAGAAGCCGAGAGCCAGCCGGAGGAAGCCTCCGGCACCGAACCCGATACTGAGGCGCGGAAGCCGCGCCCGCCGAAGACCCCACTGCCGCAGCGGCAGAACAGCAATAAGGAGCATTTGAACGATGAACTGGAACAACTGTTGGAGGGCGTGTCCTATACGCTGGTGCAGGGCAGCCTTGAACTTGACATCGAGGACATCATCTACGACAGCCGCAAGGCGGCCCCGGGCCGGCTTTTCGTCTGCATCGTGGGTACCCAGCGGGACAGCCACGACTACGCCGCCCAGTGCGTGGCCGACGGCGTGACGGCGCTGGTGGTCCAGCACGACATCGACCTTTCCACCGTCCCCGGTGCTGCCGTGCTGAAGGTGGAGAGCAGCCGCTATGCGCTGGCGCTCATGAGCGGCAACCTGTTCGGCAACCCCTCCCGCCGGATGACCATGATCGGCGTCACCGGCACCAAGGGCAAGACCACCACCACCCACATGATAAAGAGCGTGCTGGAAGCCGCAGGCCGCAAAGTGGGCATGATCGGCACCAACGGCATCTACTTCCTCGGCCACCATCAGGAGACGGCCAACACCACCCCTGAGAGCTATGAGCTGCAGAAGACTTTCCGGGAGTTTCTGGACGCCGGCTGCGATACGGCGCTGATGGAAGTGTCCAGTCAGGGCCTCATGATGGACCGCGTGGCGGGCATCCACTACGACATCGGCGTCTTCACCAACCTCTCGCCCGACCACATCGGCCCCGGCGAGCACAAGACCTTTGAAGAATACCGCAGCTGGAAGGGTCAGCTTTTCAAGCGCTGCACCACCGGCGTCGTGAACATCGACGACGAGAACACCGAGGCCCTGCTGGAAGGCCACACCTGCAAGCTTGTGACCTACGGCTGCAGCGAGAAGGCCGACTACCGCGCCGGTACTTATCAGCTGCTCCGCACCCACGACTTCCTCGGCGTCCGGTTCCATGTCTCCGGCAAGGACGATATGGACGTCAAGGTGAATATGCCCGGCGAGTTCAGCGTCTACAATGCGCTGGCCGCTCTCACTGTGGGCAAGGTGCTGGGCCTGCCCGATGAGGCCATCCACGAAGGTTTGAGCCGCTGTGTGGTCAAGGGCCGCGTGGAGCTGGTCCCCATCAGCAGGAAGTTCACCATCCTGCTGGACTACGCCCACAACGAAGTCTCCACCGAGAGCCTGCTCACGACTCTGCGGGCCTACGCCCCCCACCGCCTCGTGGTGGTGTTCGGCTGCGGCGGCAACCGCTCCAAGCTGCGCCGCTACGGCATGGGCGAAATTTGTGCAAGATGGCCGATTTCTCCATCCTCACGGAGGACAACAACCGCTTTGAGAAGGTGGAGGACATCATCGCCGACATCCGCGTGGGCATGAACAAGGGAAACCCGGACGCAAAGTTCGTGGAGATCCCCGACCGCCTCGACGCCCTGCATTATGCTGTGGACCACGCACAGGAAGGCGACCTCATCGCCGTCATCGGCAAGGGCCATGAGACTTACCGTGACCGCGAGGGCGTCAAGACCCCCTTCCTCGAGCGGGAGCTGCTGGAAGAGTACGCCCAGCAGATCGGCCTTGAGTAATATCTGAGCATAAAAATACCGGCTGTGCTTTAAGCACAGCCGGTATTTTTGTAGTATTTGGACTTTAGTTCTTTTCTGCCAGAGCCTTCTGAGCCTTTTCCTCGGGGATGAGGTTGGTCATGCTCTTGAGCTGATGCCGATGGTGGAGAGGTTGTGCAACATGGCAGAGGACGCAGGCTGCAGGATGCCCATTGCCCCCCAGCGCGATGAGGGCAGAGTTGAAGGTCAGCACGAAGCGGTAGTTGGCGCTGACACGGCGCTGCAGGGAGTTGGCGATGGTCTTGAGGACGACCAGTTCCTCGAGGCTGTCGGCTTGATGGTCACGTCTGCGATCTCGCGGGCGATGGCAGCGCCGGAGTTGATGGCGATGCGACGTCAGCGGCAGAGAGGGCGGGGGAGTCGTTGATGCCGTCGCCGATCATCACGACGGTGTGGCCCTCGCTCTTGGCCTTCTGGACGAAAGCAGCTTTGTCCTCGGGCAGGACTTCGGCGAAGAACTGGTCCACGCCCACCTGCTTTGCGATGGCGGCGGCGGTGCGCTCGCTGTCACCGGTCATCATGACGGTGTTGGTGATGCCGAGGCGCGCAGAGCGCGCAGCACGCGGGAAGCTTCCGGACGCAGCGGGTCGGCGATGCAGATGACGCCGGCCAGATGGCCCGAAGCGGCCAGATAGAGGTGAGAATACTCCGGCTCGAGGTTATCGAACTTCTCGCGCTCGTCCTCGGGGATGGTGCAGTGCTCGTCCTCAAAGACGAAGTGGTGGCTGCCGATGACGACCCGCTCACCGCTGACGCGGCTGGCGATGCCGTGGGCCACGATATACTCTACCTCGGAGTGCATCTCTTCGTGGGAGATGCCGCGCTCTTTGGCCTCCCGGACGACGGCGTTGGCCATCGAGTGGGGAAAGTGCTCCTCGAGGCAGGCGGCCAGCTGCAAAACCTCGCTCTCGCTGCAGCCGGAGAAGGGGACGACCTTGACCACCTTGGGGGTAGCGCGGGTCAGGGTGCCGGTCTTGTCGAAGACGATGGTGTCGGCCTTGGACAGGGTCTCGAGGTACTTACCGCCCTTGACGGTGATGTGGCTTGCGCCGCACTCGCGCATGGCAGAAAGAACGGCCAGCGGCATGGAGAGCTTGAGGGCGCAGGAGAAATCGACCATCAGGCAGGAGATGGCGCGGGTGGCGTTCCGGGTCAGGGCGTAGGTGACGACGGTAGCACCGAGGCACCAGGGGACCAGACGGTCGGCCAGAGCCAGCGCACGGTTCTCGGTGCTGGACTTCAGCTTCTCGGATTCCTCGATCATGGCCACGATCTTGTCGTAGCGGTTTGCGCCGCCCTCGGTCCTGGTGGTCAGGACGCACTCGCCCTCTTCCACCACAGTGCCGGCGTAGACGGTGGCACCGATGGTCTTGCGCACCGGCATGGACTCGCCGGTCAGAGCAGCCTGGTTGACCATGGCTTCGCCCTCGATGACGGTGCCGTCCAGCGGGATCATGTTGCCGGAGCGGACGACGATCTCGTCGCCGGGGTGGACCTTGGTGAGCGGCATGAGCACTTCGGTACCCTGTGCGCGGACCCAGACTTATCGACATTCAGGGCCATACTGCGGGCCAGGTCGTCGAGGCTCTTCTTGCGGGTCCACTCCTCCAGCAGAGAGCCGACGTTGAGCAGGAACATGACGGAGCCTGCGGTGGCGAAATCGCCCCGCAGGAGGGAAACGCCGATGCTCAAAGCATCCAGCACCTCGACTTCCAGTTTGCGGCGCCACAGGCAGCACACACCCTTCCAGAGGAACTTGATGGAGCGGAACACGGTGTAGGCGGCGTTGAGCGGGGCGGGCAGGAACAGCTCGCGCAGCACCCGGCCTGCCAGGAGGTTATACATCTTTTCCTGATATTCCTGATTGATGCGGCGGCTGTCGGCGCTGGTGACCAGTGCGTCCAGTTCGGGGTCATCGAAACGGTAGGTGCTCAGGGCGGCGACGGCGTCCTTGCGGGCACCGGTGTAATACACCACCACATCGCCCGTCCGCTCGTAGACCTTGGCCTTGCTCACAGCGTCGTGGTGGTTCAGATAGGCTTCCAGCACATCGGCCCGGTGCAGGGTCATCCGCACATTGCAGACGTGTACCCGCAGGCGGCCGCGGCTCTCATGAAGAATAGTACATTTCATATCAGAATATCCTCTGCGTATTGCAAAAAATAACCATAAAAAGAGCCGCCCGCAGGCGGCTCAGAGACTGCAAAATTACTCGTTGGTCTCGGTGGTCTCTGCCTCGGCAGCGTCCTCGATGACCTCAGCCTCAGCCTTGGCAGCGCGGGCCTCGTTGATGGCCTTTGCATCCTCGAGGATGTCACCGGCCTGCTCCTGGACCTTGCTGACGGTCTCCATGGTGGAGTCCTTCATGCGCAGGACAGCAGCGGTGGTCTGGGTGTAGACCTTCTTGGCATCGCTGCTGGACAGCAGCTTGAAACCAGCGGAACCGAACAGGGTGCCGGCAGCGAACAGAGCAATCTTCTTAATATCGACCATAGTAGTATACCTTCCTTTTTATCGTATTCCCTCATGTACCCCAAAGGGCATGGAATAAGTGTTTCTGCGGATATTATAGCGCAGATTTCGGAATTTGCAAGGTTTTTTGACGATGTTAAGACGTATTAACTTTTTTACGGGAAGTAGTTTGAAATGTCTATCTTTACGTGTTTTTTGCCGCAAACTACAGTTTGTATTTTCAAACAAACCGGGAATTTCGGAGAAATCTCGGCCAGAGTCTTGCGCAGGATGCTGCATCCGTTGTACAATAAACATCGTATGACCAAAAACAGCGACAGGGCCGGGACGTTCTGGCCTGTAAAAATAAGTGAGGCTGGGTATGGAAAAGAAAGATATTCGTGTGCTGGCGCTCGACCTCGACGGCACCCTGACCAATGACCAGAAGGTCGTCACCCCCGCCACCCGCGCAGCGCTGGATGCAGCTGCTGCCAAAGGTGTGACCATCGTGCTGGCCTCGGGCCGTCCCACGGCAGGCATCATGCCGCTGGCAAAGGAGCTGGGACTGGATAAAAAGGGCGGCTGCATCCTCTCGTATAACGGCGGTGCCATCATCGACTGTGCCACCGGCGAGACGCTCTACCGCAAGCAGCTGGATGCAAAGTATGTGCCGCAGCTCTGTGCCTTCGCCAGGGAGCAGGGCGTGGTCATCATTACCTATAATAAGCAGGGCGTCGTCACCGAAAGCCCGAGGACGAGTGGGCGCTGAAGGAGTGCTTTACCTGCAAGCTGCCCATGCAGAAGGTGGAGGACCTCGCCGCCTATGTGGATTATCCCATCTGCAAGATGCTCATTACCCTCGACCCCGCCCGCCGCGACAAGGTGCTGGAAGCAGGCCGGAAACAGTTTGCGGGCGAGATCGACCTCTACCCGTCCAGCCCCTTCTTCATCGAGCTGTGCCGCTGGGGGTCGCCAAGGACGTGAGCCTCGGCAGTCTGCTGGAAAGCAGGGGTCTGACCCGCGACAACCTCATGGCCTGCGGCGACGGCCTCAATGACTGCTCAATGATACGCTTTGCCGGCGTGGGTGTGGCCATGCAGAATGCAGAGCCCCCCGTCAAGGAGGCGGCGGACTATGTGACCGTCGCCGACAACAACCACGACGGTGTGGCTGAGGCCATTGAGAAGTTCATTTTTTGAAAGGATACCAGACGCAAATGCCGCGCAACTTAGTTTTATTCGATTTGGAGTGGAACATCGGCTATCGGCCGTTTATCTTTAATTATCACGGTGTCCAGCAGACGTTCCGGGGGGAGATCATTGAGATCGGTGCTGTCAAGATCGACGAGGACGCCAATGTGCTGGATACCTTCTCCATCCACCTGCGTCCCCGCATCTTCCGCTGCCTGCAGCACCACATCGCCAAAGTCACCGGTCTGACGCAGGAGGACCTGGACAAGGGCGAACCCATCATCCAGGGCCTCCGCCGTTTTATGAAGTGGTGCGGCCCGGACGCCGAGTTCGCCGAGTGGGGCATGGATGACGTGCCGGTGCTCAAGCAGAACCTTTTCCTCTGCAATCTCGACGAGAGCCGCCCGACGGTCTGGTACGACCTGCAGCAGCTCTTTCTGCGGGAGTATCCCGCAAGGAAGGCGAGGGGATGAAGCTGGAAAATGTCGTCACCCGGATGGGCATCCCGCTGGAACGCCCCTTCCACGACGCTCTGTCCGACACCCTCTACACCGCCGACCTCTGCCGCCTGCTCGACCTGCGGGCCGGACTGGCCGCTTACCCCAGCGAGGAGGACACCCTGCGCCAGAGCCTTTGCCCCACGCCGGGCGACTACCGGGATTTCAGGGTCTTCCAAGGCTATCTGGAACAGTCTATGTGGAAGCTGGACCCCGTCATCGGCACGATGGCCTGCCCGGTCTGTGGCACGGCCCTGCAGCCGGATGACGTCTGGCTGAAAAAAGGGAGCAGCGGCTGGTATACGCTGTCCCAATGTCCCGTCTGTAAGGCCGGGGCGGCGAGGCAGGCCGGGGCGTGTTCCAGAAATACCGGATGTCGCGCCGGGACGGCCTGCACTGGGCCTTCGCCCGCTGCATCCAGATGCCGGACGATGCAAGCCTGGTCCGCTGGAAGAAGCAGAAGGCCCAGTATCTGGAGCGTCAGCGCCTCAAGGCCGAACGGCAGGCCGCCGAAGCAGAGGCCGCCCGGCACATCTTCTGAGGCAGAAGAATAAAATATCGTGCAGGAAAGAACAACGCTGTTTCATATTGTAAGGAGAGACAGGAAGAAAAAGGCAAAAATGCTCAGATTTTGTTCATATCCCGGTCATAGATGCTGGATATACTAAGAAGAAACATCAGGCAGAAACGAAAGGGATGGTACGAGCACGATGGAACGACGCTCATCGACTGGCTCCACCAGCTGGGTACGCTGGAATTCTGGGAGGCATTGTTAGAGGCTTTGAAGGCTGGGGCCGTTTGTCCCTATCCTGCTGGCGATGGTGGAATCCATTTTTCCGCCGCTGCCCTCATCGCCATCGTGGCCCTCAATGTCGCGGCCCACGGCGGATTTCTTGGCTTCGTCTACAGCTGGCTCGGTGTGGCCGCAGGCGGCACGGTGGTGTTTTTATTCTGGCGGCGGGTGGTCAAGCGCTTTTTCTGGAAGCTGGCCTCTCGCTCCGAACAGCTGAAAAAGGCCCAGCAGTGGGTCAGCCATGTGGACACCGCCACCCTCTTCATGCTGGCCGTCCTGCCCTTCACGCCCACGTCGTTCCTGCATCTGCCTTCGGCATCTCGGACTTTGACGAGAAACGCTATCTGCTCACCCTTCTGGCGGGCAAGGCCGTTATGGTGGCCATGATGGCTCTCTTCGGCCAGTCGCTGGTCAGCGCGCTGAAAAATCCGGTGTATCTCATCCTCGCCCTCGCCATCTGGGCCGGGATGTACTGGGTGAGCAGGAAGTTCTGTAAGAAGCACGATTTGGATCGATAAAATTGCGAAGCGCTTGACTTTTTTGCTGAGAGTGCATATAATAAAAGCAATGAAAGAAGATATTGCTTCATAGGTTTTCACCAATGAGCAGCAAACGCCCCACGGTACTGCGAATACCGCGGGGGCGTTTTGCTTACTAGGGGTTAGTGCTTACTGGCCTTAAACTGTTCGTCAAGCCACTTGCCAATGCAATGAGCCACAACATTGGCTGCGACGGACAGAATGAAAGAAGATAACATTTCCATAGGTTCTCACCCCCTTCCCCAATTTGAATGGATCGGAAGCCGACACCTAAAGAATATCATAAAATTTGACAAAGCACAAGAAAAAGCCGCTGTACAGCTACAAAACTGCACAGCGGCTTTCTGTATATAAAGTTTAGTTCTCGGCCAGATTGCCGGTATAGAGCTGGTAATACTTGCCCTTCTTGGCGATGAGCTCGTCATGGCTGCCGCGCTCGATGATGCGGCCCTGCTCCAGGACCACGATGCAGTCTGCGTTGCGGACAGTGGAGAGGCGGTGGGCGATGACGAAGCTGGTGCGGCCATACATCAGGCCGTCCATGCCGCGCTGCACCAGAGCCTCGGTGCGGGTGTCGATGGAGGAAGTAGCCTCATCGAGGATGAGCACCGGCGGGTCGGCAACGGCTGCGCGGGCGATGGCCAGAAGCTGACGCTGGCCCTGCGACAGGTTAGCACCGTCGCCGGTCAGCATGGTGTTGTAGCCCTCGGGCAGGCGCTTGATGAAGCCGTCGGCGTTGGCCAGACGGGCTGCGGCGATGCACTCCTCGTCGGTGGCTTCCAGACGGCCATAGCGGATGTTCTCCATGACCGTGCCGGTGAACAGGTGGGTATCCTGCAGCACGATGCCCAGAGAGCGGCGGAGGTCGGCTTTCCTGATTTTATGGATGTTGATGCCGTCGTACCGGATCTTGCCGTCCTGGATGTCGTAGAAGCGGTTGATAAGGTTGGTGATGGTGGTCTTGCCGGCGCCGGTGGAGCCGACGAAGGCGATCTTCTGGCCCGGACGGCCATAGAGGTTGATGTTGTGCAGGACGGTCTTGCCCGGCACATAGCCGAAATCGACGTCCGTAAAGGTGATGTCGCCTTCCAGCTTGTGGTAGGTGGTGGTGCCGTCGTGGTGGGGGTGCTTCCAGGCCCAGATGCCGGTGCGCTCGTTGGCCTCCACGAGGTTGTCGTCCTTGTCGTACTTGGCGTTGATGAGGGTGACATAGCCCTCATCGGTCTCGCTGGGTTCATCCATCATCTTGAAGATGCGCTCTGCACCGGCCAGTGCCATGATGATGCTGTTGGCCTGCATGGACACCTGACTGATGGGCATATTGAAGCTCTTGTTCAGGGACAGGAACGCCATGACAGTACCAGTGTGACGCCGCCCATGCCGGTGACGGCCATGGCTGCACCCACCAGAGCGCAGATGGCGTAGCTGATATTGCCCAGCTGAGCGTTGACGGGCATCATGATGTTGGCGAAGCTGTTGGCCTGCTTGGCACTGTCCTTGAGCTTGTCGTTCAGCTCGCGGAAGCCCTCGAGGGCCTTTTGCTCGTGGGTGAAGACTTTAACGACCTTCTGGCCTTCCATCATCTCTTCGATGTAGCCGTTCACTTTGCCGAGGTCGCGCTGCTGTGCGATGAAGTACTTGCCGCTCTGCTGGGTGATCTTCTTGGAGCAGAAGAGCATCAGGGCTACCATCAGCATGGTGACGATGGTGAGCTGCAGCTCAGCATGCACATGCTGGCAAAGACGGAAACGATGGTGATGGCGCTGGACACCAGCTGCGGGATGCTCTGGCTGAGCATCTGGCGGAGGGTATCCACGTCGTTGGTGTAGACGGACATGATGTCGCCGTGGGGATGGGTGTCAAAGTAGCGGATGGGCAGGCTCTCCATGTGGGTAAAGAGCTGGATGCGCAGGTTGCGCAGGGTACCCTGGGTGACGTTGACCATGATGCGGGCGTTGAGCCAGGCGGCGAGGATGCCCACCACATAGATGCAGCCGACGCGCACCAGCGCACCGGCCAGCGGTGCAAAGCTGGGGTCCTGCTGCTGGGTCATGGGGATGATATAGTCGTCGATAAGGGTCTGCAGGAACAGGCTTGCCTGCACATTGGCCAGCGCGCTGACCACGATGCAGATGAGCACGAGGATGCAGTGAGGCAGATAGTGCTGGAACACCTCTGCCATGATGCGCTTGAGCAGCTTGCCCGGGTTCTCGACCTTCGGACGCGGGCCTCCCATGCCGCGGGGGCCGGGGCCATGGACGACTTTTGCTTTCTGTTCTGCCATTACTGCTCACCTCCCTGCTTGTCGAAGTCGCCGCCGCCTGAGTCTGGCTGTTGTAGACTTCCTGATAGATCGCGTTGTTCTTCAGCAGTTCCTCGTGGGTGCCGAGGCCGTTGATCTGGCCGTTGTCCAGCACGAGGATGCGGTCGGCATCCTGCACCGAGGAAATGCGCTGTGCAATGATGATCTTGGTGGTGCCGGGGATCTCCTCACGGAACGCCTTCCGGATCTTTGCGTCGGTGGCGGTATCCACGGCACTGGTGGAGTCGTCGAGGATGAGGACCTTCGGCTTGCGCAGCAGGGCGCGGGCGATGGTCAGACGCTGTTTCTGGCCGCCGGACACGTTGGAGCCGCCCTGCTCGATCCAGGTGTTGTACTTGTCCGGGAAGCGCTCGATGAACTCATCGGCGCAGGCCAGCTTCGCCACACGGATGCACTCTTCCTCGCTGGCGTTCTCATTGCCCCAGCGGAGATTGTCGAGGATGGTGCCGGAGAACAGGACGTTCTTCTGGAGCACCATGGAGACCTCGTGGCGGAGGACGTCGAGGTTATAATCCCGGACATCCACGCCGCCCACGCTGACGGTGCCGGTCTCGGCGTCGTACAGGCGGGGGATGAGCTGCACCAGACTGGACTTTGCGCTGCCGGTGCGCCGATGATGCCAGTGTCTCGCCGGGCTTGATGTCAAAGGTGATGTCGTTCAGGACAGGCTGGCCG
>ENA-OQAA01001564-OQAA01001564.1-human-gut-metagenome-genome-assembly--contig:-NODE-1564-length-11023-cov-1.920980_pt1 | contig 11023 bp, 9 predicted proteins | sample MGYA00242489_ERZ504515 | MGnify/ENA primary metagenome ERZ504515 (study PRJEB26092, sample SAMD00036237) | human gut metagenome | host: Homo sapiens | study: EMG produced TPA metagenomics assembly of...
CAGTGTCGGGAAGCATTCCCAACCGATCAGATAGTGTGTTCTGGTAGGAGCATTGAACTGTACAGACAGAATAAATTCGTCACATCCGTCAGCCACTTCCCAGAACAGTTCTTTGTAACGACCTGTATTGTCCTTGTCATACAATTCATACTGACCCAGATCCATTACATTCTTGGCTTCAGTCATGGCAGTTTCCCAGTTGTTGTAGTACAAAGCTGCTCTGGCTTTCATGGCCATGGCTGCACCCTTGGTAATACGTCCGGAATTTGCTTCATCCCACTGAACAGGAAGGTTTGCAATAGCTATATCAAAGTCTTCCATCACCTTGGCATATACTTCGTCCTTCGGAGTACGGGTAATGTTTTCCACATCAGTCAGCTCCAGCGGTTTGTCGATATAAGGAACAGCACCAAAGCTACGGATCAAGGTGAAGTAAGTATAAGCACGGAAGAAACGAGCCTGTCCTTCCAGTTTCTTATAGGCATCTTCGCTCAAATCCATTTCCTGGATTTTTTCCAGAACAAGGTTTGCCTGACGGATATAACCATATTCTCCGCTCCATCCGTAGTCAGCGGGGTCATAAACACCCTTAGACTGGTTTCCGGCTGCCCATTTGATACCATGAACGGCATCGTCCGAGTTGATAGCCTCATCAACATCCCAGTCGGGAGGACATTGTAAAGATTAGAGACCGCCATTTCTGCATCCTTTTCGGTTTTCCAGAAACTTTCATCTGAAAGTTCTTCCAAAGGATAGCGATCCAAGAAGTCACTACATGATGAGAAACTTCCCATCAGCAGGGCTGCTGCTATAATAGATAAATATTTTTTCATAAACTGTATTATATGTTTTTATAGGTTAGAATGAAAGTCTTACTCCGAGAGAAATTTTCTTAACGTTACCGTATGACCAACCACGTTCAGCTCCTTCTTCCGGATCGATACCTCCATCCAGACCAGAGAAAGTAAGCAAGTTTTCACCTGAAAGGAACAATTTCGCATTGGTTACACCCAGTTTAGTCATCCAGTCTTTCGGCAAAGTATAGCCCAAAGTCAGGTTCTCAGACGAACGTAAGAAGCATCCTGCAACCAGAATGAAGAAGTTACAAAGTTTGTCTGGTCTGACTTGGTAATACGCGGATAAGTTGCATCGTGATTTTCCGGAGTCCAGCGATCCAGATGTCTCTTCAAGGCTGTTGCACCATTATAGAATGCATAAGCAGCTTCTGCAGTAAAGTAACCATCCACGTCAAAGGCGCCCTGGAACAAACCGCTCAGGTCAAAGTTCTTATAGCGAACACTGAAGCTCAAACCACCTGTCCAGCTCGGGAAGTTCTTACCGATAATCTGACGGTCACCATCGTTTGTAATCTTGCCGTCACCGTTCAGGTCCTTATACTTGATATCTCCCAGTTTTTCCTGACCTGTACGTTTCGGACAGTTCTTCAGATCATCTTCCGTATTGAAGAATCCGTCAGCAACCAGTCCATAATAAGAACCGATAGGATAGCCTTCCAGATTCCAGATCTTATCATTGCTAGTCGGACCTTCTGTTCCATTCATGTTTGTAATTTCGTTCTTCACATAGCTTACATTCAAAGCAATGTTATAACTCCAGTCCTTACCGATATTCTTGTTGTGGAACAGATTCAAGTCAAAACCAGTATTTTCCACATTACCGGCATTCTGTGCAGGAGCACTCATACCGATAACACCCTGAATCGGCATATACAGCAACATGTCATTGGTTTTCTTCTTGTACACAGCCAGTTCAAAGCCCAGCATGTTGTTCAGGAAACCACCTTCCAACGCAACTTCATAGTTGGTTACGGTTGCCCACTGCAAGTTATAGTTTACATAACGGCTTTCATATGCTGTTGAATACAACGTATTTCCAAACATGTAACTTCCGTATGCATAAGTCGGGACAGCCGGATAAATATCGCTGCTTGACAACTCTTCGTTACCGGTCTTACCCCAACCCAGACGCAACTTCAGGTTGCTCAGCCAGTCAATGTTATCCTTCACGAAGGATTCTTCTGAGATACGCCATCCGGCAGAGAAAGCAGGGAATACACCCCAACGATTGTCTTTCGGGAAGCGGGAAGAAGCATCACTACGAAGATTGGCTTCGAACAGGTACTTACCCAAATAGTCATACTGGATACGGCCGAAATAAGACAGACGGGCCATTTCATAGCCACCGTCGCTATTCTTCTGTGAAGATTCATCCAAAGTATTTAAGGATTCTCCCAGTTCATCATTACCTCCACCCTTACGAGTTGCCTCTGTATATTTATAGATGTGCTCATAAGACTCAAATCCGGCCAATGCACCGATGGTGTGTTTGCCAAATGTCTTATTGTAGTTGATCAGGACCTGTCCGGTATAGTAATTGTTGGTATAATATTTATCATATCCTTCACGCAAACCAGAATCGAAAGAAGATGCTTCATTTCCATAAGAGAAATGACGTTTGAATCCATCCTGATTGCTTGTATAATTACGAACAGAATAAACACCCTTCACACTCAGTTCCGGCAAGATGTGGATGGTAGGCGAAAGTGGTCAGATTTAACTCCTGCTGAGTATTACGGGTAAAACCAGACTTTCCTCCCTGTACAGCCACCGGATTACTCTTTACCAGAATAGTAGAATGTACCATCCTCATTGTAGATCGGATCTGTCGGATACTGACGGGAAACTCCCTGGAATACATTGATAAATCCATTCCAGCATCTTGAGATACGCCACGATAACCAGAAGCATTCATACCTACTGTCAGGTATTTATTGATATCAGAAGTCAGGTTCATACGGGCATTGAAACGAGAATAGTCAATTTCATCCGTCAAACCGTTCTGCTTGGTATATCCTAGAGATCCGTTGTAAGTTGTCTTTTCAGAGCCACCGCTGATAGATACATTGTGCATCTGTTCGAAAGCATTCTTCTTGAATGCTGCATCATACCAGTCTGTACTGGGCAGAGCACCGGTACGATACTGTTCGATCTGTTCTTCAGTGAAAGGCAACGGAGCATTAGGGTTCTCATTGTAAGTAGCCTCATTATATAAGGTTGCAAATTCGTAAGCATTTACATATTCACGCTTGGCAACCGGAGAAGCCCATGAGAAGGTACCTGAATAATTGATGCGTGTCTTGTCACCCTTCTTACCCTGTTTCGTAGTGATCAGGATGACACCATTCGCAGCCTGCACACCATAGATTGCAGCCGAAGCAGCATCTTTCAATACGGTCAATGACTCGATATCAGCCGGGTCGATAGTATTCATGCTACCCGGAACACCGTCTACGATTACCAGCGGAGAAGCTGCATTAATAGAGTTCTTACCACGGATAGTGATCGAGCTGGCCTGAGAACCCGGAGCACCGGAGGACTGAATAGCGGTTACACCCGGCATCTGTCCTGCCAAAGCAGCAGATACGCTGGAAACCGGACGGGTATCCAGTACCTTAGAATCTACCGAAGCAACAGAACCTGTCAAGTTACTCTTCTTCTGAACGCCATAACCGACAACCACTACTTCATCCAACATTTCCGTATCTTCGTGAAGAACAACATTGTATTCACGAACACCGGCTTTCAGATTAATAGTCTGGGTTTTGTAACTACATAACTAATATCCACTGCATTTCCGGAAAGGCTCAAAGAGAAACGTCCGTCCAGGTCAGTAATGACACCGTTCATCGCATTTCCCTTTTCAATTACAGAAGCTCCGATGATCGGTTCACCAGCTTCATCCTTTACTATACCACTAATGGTAACCTTTTGTTGATTTACTGTAGCTACAGCATCAGCATGCGGAGCTTCAGTCTCTGCCAGAGCAGGAATAGGAGCTGCAATCAGTCCTAAAGCCAGCACGAATGTCAGATGTGCTTTTCTTTCATGTAGATAATTTTTCTTCATAATATATTAATAAAGTAGTCTCTTCCTGCGGTAGATCTCAACATACGAAGTGTTTTCAATAGTCATAGTAGAAGTCCCGTAAGAACTTTATTTCACATTCACGCCGCAAATATATAACAATTTATGTCACTTTAGCAAAAATTACAAGAAAATTTTCAAATTGATGAAAAAATGATAGAAAATAAAAGTTTTAGACAAATTTCAATAAGATAGTCTATATTTCCGATAAAATTATCCATCTATTCGATCTGAGAATAAAAATACTTGATTATCTCCATTGACTTCAAATATTTGTACTCAACAATACATTAGTTTCATAAAAAAGCCCGAAGCCTGCAGAAGAACGGATCGAATCATCCATACCATACAGCCGCATTGTCCGGTCAATACAAGAGTTCCACTAAGTCGATACAAAAGTTTCATCAGGTCGATACAAAAGTTTCACCTAGTCGATACTAAAGTTTCACCTGGTCGATACGGCTGCATCGACTAGTCAATCCGGGAGAAGTGTCTGCACGATACAGCCGGATCAACTGGTCGCATAAGCTGAAACGAAAGGTCGTTTCCGGAATTGATTTGGATATTTACGGGAAAAAGCATTACTTTGCAAAGTAACTACTATTCTTGAAAAACAACAGACTATGAAACATTCCTTACTTATGTTACTGACCTTCTGGGGATGCACTACTCTATCTGCATGGGCTGAAAAACAAATTTTCGTATCCCCCAAAGGCAATGACCGCGCAGCGGGAACTTTTACACACCCGCTGAAAAGTATTCAGGCTGCTTTGGAGAAAGCCGGAACACTGGAAAATGAAGACGTACAGATCATCTTACGCAAAGGCATCTACGAACAGTCCCAAACACTGGAGATAGGCAGCAGCGGGAAATATGCTTCCCTGACCATCTGCCCGTACCAGAATGAAAGGTAAGCATTTCCGGAGGAAAAGAGATTCCCCTTTCGGCCATGAAGAAAGTATCCGATAAGAAAATTATCGCACGACTCCCCGAAAGCGCCGTAAACAAATACGGGAAATAGATTTCAACCGGCTTAACATTCCCATGACCGACCTGCGTCCGTCTGGTTTCGGGCGTCCCAGCAGCCCCGCATGGAGCGAACTTTTTGCCAATGATGCACCTCTCAGCCTGTCACGCTGGCCCAACGATTCTACGGTACTGATAGGCAAAGTTCTGGAAGCCGGAACTGGAGAGAAAGTCAAAGAAGCCAAACTACCCGTATTCCAATACAACGAAGACCGCCCGTCGGCCTGGACTCAGGCAGGATCCTTCTGGATAGGCGGTTATTTTGCACACGGCTATGCCAGCGACATGATACGCGTAGATCATCTGGATCCCGAAACAAAGACCATTCATACCGCACAGCAGACCGTCTACGGATTTATGACAGGAGCTGACTGGAGACGCTGGTATGCCCTGAATCTGCTCGAAGAACTGGATCTCCCGGGCGAATATGTCATTGATAAGGAAAACGGAAAGATGTATGTCTATCTGCCTGAAAATACCCGTACCTTGAATGTCTCTGTCATGAACGACCCGCTGGTTGCCATAGAAAACTGCCGGAACATCACCCTCAGCAAACTAACCTTCGAATACGGACGGTCCATCGGGATTTATCTTGAAAACACACAGCATGTACGCATCACCGGATGTACGGTCCGTAATGTCGGCGGTGTAGGTATTTCCATAGGAAAAGGAACAGAACGCCCGACAAGAAGACACTGAAACCACATGCCGCAGAAGCCGGAGGAACGCCTAAGTCACGTGTCGTGGGCGATCTTATGGGAAGACTATATCAGGATATCCTTTTCAACCGCAACGGCGGAACCGATAACGAAATCACCGACTGCTACATCTACAACACAGGAAGCGGAGGTATCAGTCTGGGTGGAGGTGACCGTGCCACACTTACTCCGGCCGGAAACTTTGTGGAAAACTGCCGCATCCATGATTTTAACCGCGTAGAAAAGTCATACAGGCCCGGTATCTGGATCGATGGTGTTGGCAACCGGGTAAGCAAATGCGACATCTACAACGCTCCCAGCATGGCTATTCTCTTTCACGGGAACAATCACACGATTGAATTCTGTAAGATCACGAATGTATGCAGTGAAGTCGATGACCAGGGAGCTATCTATTATGGACGGGATCCGTCGGAACTGGGCAACGTAATCCGTTACTGTTACTTCCACAAACTCAGCCCGCGCCACCGTGTCACAGCTACCTATCATGACGACGGAGCCTGTGGAGGTGAAGTGTACGGAAACATCTACCACAATGCCGGCTCACTCCCCGTACTGATCGGAGGCGGACATTACAACCACTATCATCACAACATTTTCATTGATTCACCTGTAGCCATCCACCTGGACAACCGCATGCAGAACTGGGGAACAGGAATGGTTGCACCTGATGGAATCATTGACCAGCGCCTGAAAACAGTAAAATACAAGGAGGCACCTTACAGCACGACTTATCCGTTTCTGGCACATTACTGGGAAGAAGATCCCTCCTACCCTCATGGCAATGTAATAGAAGGAAACCTGTTCTACCGCATCAAAAACATCGTGAACGGACAGACTCAATGGGGAGAATTCCGGAACAACTGGTCTACCAACAACGATCCGGGATTTATAGATCCGGAAAATCCGCTGAAAGGATTCAAGGAAGATGCTCCCATATATAAGTATATACAGGGATTCCCGCAGTTGCCATTCGACCAGATAGGATGTTCACTGGAAGAGCAGTAATACATCACAGGACACATCCAATAATCGATGAAATAAAAATGGGCATCCACCATCCGGTGGGTGCCCATTTATTATATTTCAGGAATTGCTTCCGTATCCGAAAGCTTATTCTACTTCGCTATAGTCCAATACATTCTTGCGGTTGGCCAGAATACGGTCGTATTCTTCTTTCGAACCTACCACAATCTTTTCGAACTCACGCTGACCGGTACCGGCAGGAATCAGGTGACCACAGATAACGTTCTCCTTCATACCTTCCAGACGGTCTACCTTTCCGTTGATAGCAGCCTCGTTGAGGACCTTCGTCGTTTTCCTGGAAGGAAGCAGCTGACATGAAGCTTGAAGTCTGCAAAGCAGCACGGGTGATACCCTGCAGAATCTGAGTAGAAGTAGCAGGAACTGCATCACGCACTTCAACCAGTTTCATATCACGACGCTTCAACATACTGTTCTCATCACGCAACTTGCGGGCAGTTACAATCTGACCCGGCTGGAGGTTCTGAGAGTCTCCGGCGTCTACAACCACTTTCTTACCCCAGATACGGTCGTTCTCTTCATTGAATTCCAGACGGTCAACAACCTGCTGTTCCAGGAAGCGGGTATCGCCCGGTTCGTCGATCTGAACCTTACGCATCATCTGACGTACGATGATTTCAAAGTGCTTGTCGTTAATCTTCACACCCTGCAGACGGTATACGTCCTGGATTTCATTAACGATGTATTCCTGTACAGCCGTAGGACCCTTGATGGCCAGGATGTCAGCAGGAGTAATAGCACCATCCGACAACGGAGTTCCGGCACGTACATAGTCGTTCTCCTGTACCAGAATCTGCTTGGACAGAGCAACCAGGTATTTCTTCACATCGCCAGTCTTGGAAGTTACGATGATCTCACGGTTACCACGCTTGATCTTACCCATAGTCACTTCACCGTCGATTTCCGATACAACTGCCGGGTTAGACGGATTTCTGGCTTCGAACAGCTCAGTAACACGAGGAAGACCACCGGTGATATCGCCCGCCTTACCTACGGCACGCGGAATCTTAACCAGAATATCACCAGCCTTAACAGTCTGCTTGTCTTCTACCACTACGTGACCTCCTACCGGAAGGTTGTAAGTACGGATAATACCGCCGTTCTCGTCAACAATGTGAAGTGACGGGATCTTGTTCTTATCCTTAGATTCCGTAATGATGATTTCACGCAAACCGGTTGCTTCATCGGATTCAACCTTATAAGTAACGTTCTCAATTACTGATTCGAAGTCGATCTTACCGGCAGCTTCAGTAACGATAACAGCGTTGAACGGATCCCACTTGGCAATCAGCTTACCCTTTTCAACTACATCACCGTCGGATGCATACAGTTTAGAACCATAAGGAACGTTGTGAGTAGAAAGGATAATACCTGTGTTGACGTCAACGAAACGAACTTCAGCCAGACGTCCTACAACAATCTTAACCGGTTCGCCTGTTTCTTCAACAGCATCTACCGTACGCAATTCCTCGAATTCCAGACGAGCATCGTTCTTGGCAACGATACTTGCATTGGCAGCCATGTTACCTGCGATACCTCCGGCGTGGAATGTACGCAGAGTCAACTGAGTACCCGGTTCACCGATAGACTGGGCAGCGATTACGCCGACAGCTTCACCTTTCTGAACCATACGGCTCGTTGCCAGGTTACGTCCGTAACATTTAGCACATACACCCTTCTTGGATTCACAAGTCAATACTGAACGGATTTCTACGCTCTCGATCGGAGATTTTTCGATTTCTTCAGCAATGGCTTCTGTAATCTCTTCACCGGAAGCAACAATCAGCTTACCAGTTGTGGGGTGAATAATATCGTGTACAGACACACGGCCCAGAATACGTTCGTACAAAGTCGCGATGACTTCATCGTTATTCTTCAAGGCTGTGCAGACAAGTCCGCGCAGCGTACCGCAGTCTTCTTCATTAATGATCACGTCATGAGATACATCGACAAGACGACGAGTCAGATATCCGGCATCGGCAGTCTTCAATGCAGTATCGGCAAGACCTTACGAGCACCGTGAGTAGAAATAAAGTATTCCAACACGGACAAACCTTCCTTAAAGTTAGAAAGAATCGGGTTCTCAATGATCTGTGCACCTTCTGCACCGGCTTTCTGGGGTTTCGCCATCAAACCACGCATACCAGACAACTGACGGATCTGTTCCTTAGAACCACGGGCTCCGGAATCCAGCATCATAAATACAGAGTTGAATCCCTGGTCGTCGTTCTTGATAGTCTTGTACAGAATATCGGACAGGTCGCTGTTGACATGAGTCCAGGTATCGATCACCTGATTGTAACGTTCGTTGTCGGTGATGAAACCATGTTATAGTTCATCATGATCTGTTCGATTTCCTCGTTACCGCGTTTAACCAGCTCTTCCTTTTCCTTCGGGATGATGATATCACCCAAGTTGAAGGACAGACCGCCTTCGAAGGCCATCTTGTAACCCAGGTTCTTGATTCCATCCAGGAATTCGCAGGCACGGGCTACACCGACAGTCTTGATAACATCGCTGATGATGTCACGCAGAGACTTCTTGGAAATGATCGTATTGATATATCCACATTCTGCCGGCACGATTTCGTTAACGATCACACGACCAACAGAAGTTTCCTTAATCATCTTATCAACAATATTGCCGTTTTCATCCAGGTCTTTTGCAACAACGCTGACGATAGCATGGATATCTACCTTACCTTCGTTGTAAGCAATCAATGCTTCTTCCGGACCGTAGAAGATCAGGCCTTCACCTTTAGCACCCTTACGCAGCTTGGTGATGTAATACAGACCCAATACCATATCCTGAGCAGGCACTGTGATCGGCGCACCATTCGCAGGGTTCAGAATATTATGAGCCTGGAGCATCAGCATCTGTGCTTCCAGAACTGCTTCGTTGCTCAAAGGCAAGTGAACAGCCATCTGGTCACCGTCGAAGTCGGCATTGAACGCCGTACATGCCAACGGGTGCAGCTGAATAGCTTTTCCTTCGATCATCTTCGGCTGGAAAGCCTGAATACCCAGACGGTGAAGTGTCGGCGCACGGTTCAACAATACCGGATGACCCTTCATTACGTGTTCCAGGATATCCCAGATAACAGGTTCCTTACGGTCAACGATCTTCTTGGCAGACTTCACTGTCTTTACGATACCGCGTTCAATCAATTTACGGATGATAAACGGTTTGTAAAGTTCAGCAGCCATCAGTTTCGGAATACCGCATTCACCCATCTTCAGTTCCGGACCTACGACGATAACCGAACGGGCAGAATAGTCAACACGCTTACCCAGCAAGTTCTGACGGAAACGTCCCTGCTTACCTTTCAAGCTGTCAGAAAGAGATTTCAACGGACGGTTGGCATCAGTCTTCACTGCGCTTGACTTACGAGAGTTATCGAACAATGAATCGACAGCTTCCTGCAACATACGTTTCTCATTACGTAAAATCACCTCAGGAGCCTTGATTTCAATCAATCTCTTCAAGCGGTTGTTACGGATGATAACGCGACGGTAAAGGTCGTTCAAGTCGGAAGTAGCGAAACGCCCGCCATCCAACGGAACCAACGGACGAAGTTCGGGCGGGATAACCGGTACGATACGTACAATCATCCATTCGGGCTTGTTGCGTCCGCGTGATGCACGGAAAGACTCAACTACCTGCAAACGCTTCAAAGCTTCGCTCTTACGCTGTTGTGAAGCATCGCTGCCTGCACGGTTACGCAGTTCGTAAGACAATGAATCAAGATCAATGCGCGACAGCAAGTCATAAATGGCTTCTGCACCCATCTTGGCAACAAACTTATTGGGGTCTGAATCTTCAAGGTACTGATTATCGCTTGGTAACTTTTCCAACAGATCCAGATATTCTCCTTCTTCAAGCAAATCATACTGTGCCACTTCGCCTTCCAATATACCCGGCTGGATTACTACATAACGTTCGTAGTAAATAATAGCATCGAGTTTCTTGGTCGGTAAACCCAGCAAGTAACCGATTTTATTAGGAAGCGAACGGAAATACCAAATGTGAGCCACCGGCACAACCAGCTGGATGTGTCCCATACGCTCACGACGTACTTTCTTTTCTGTCACTTCCACACCGCAACGGTCGCACACAATGCCTTTGTAACGGATACGTTTGTACTTACCGCAATGGCACTCATAATCCTTAATAGGACCGAAGATACGCTCGCAGAACAAACCGTCGCGTTCCGGCTTATACGTCCGATAGTTAATGGTTTCAGGCTTTAAAACTTCACACTCGATCTACTACGTATTCTTCGGGAGAGCCAAA
>ENA-OQAA01001565-OQAA01001565.1-human-gut-metagenome-genome-assembly--contig:-NODE-1565-length-11009-cov-2.054310_pt1 | contig 11009 bp, 12 predicted proteins | sample MGYA00242489_ERZ504515 | MGnify/ENA primary metagenome ERZ504515 (study PRJEB26092, sample SAMD00036237) | human gut metagenome | host: Homo sapiens | study: EMG produced TPA metagenomics assembly of...
GCGTTTTCTAAGCAGATGCATTTCATAAGTGCAATGAGGATCAATTCTTCCTTGTGGACAATGGTAGAAAACTGTTCTGTCACAGCTTCATATTCTCCGCAGAGCAACATAGGAAAGTTCCAGACTGCTCTGCCTTGTAAAAACATTTTGCGAAAATCCATTGATGCTAAGGCTCAAGGGATAACCGAACTTCTGCCCGGAAAAATCATAATATCCATTCATATCTTTCATAATTTCAGATCCTTTCGCTGCATACTGTGACTGTTTCAGTTCTGATGAATCTGATAAGTTCCCACCTCGAGATCTACGGTTACTTCTGTCCCGTCAGCAAAGACAGTTCTTTGTTTCTTATAATTTCCATCTAAAAATTCATGGCGCACCATCTCAGAATAAGCAACCTTTTCCTGAAGTTGTGCCACAGTCCGATAGCGCTCAATCTCCTTTTCGAGTTCCTTTCCTTCTGCTTCGCAGTTTAAATATGCGGCGCCACCGTTTAAAAGTGCATATAGCATATAGTCTCCTTCGGGCTGATCGGCATCCATCATCCATGGAACTACCATACAGTCATGGTATACAAGGTTAAATAGCGGAAACCGAAACCCCAAGCGTCGAACCCTTTTCTTCTACCATAAATGAATACGGGCTGTAATGGGCAGTCACAAGACTTGGCACTGCCCAGTCGATCGTCTCCTCGGAACTTGCAATAATTTCATTTGCGTTTAGAAAGTCAAAACATTTTTTCCGGTATTCCAGACATTCTTTTCGTGTCATTGTATGCCATGGATGCGCGCATTCATCCGGCTCATTGCAGGTAAAGACATCCAGATACGTTCCTTCCAGCTGAATTCCTTGACGAAAAAGTTCTGTAAAGTTTCTTCTCAAGTAAAGTGGGGATTGGCTTGCACAGATGTATGTCTGCCATCCTCCTGCCCAACGGCAAAAATCCGGTTTTTTCCCTTCCGGAGAAATCATGGAGAATTTAGGATCATACGTCTTTGCATCAAAATAATAATCGCGGTACTGATCGTGGATTGCAAAAATATAATTCATCTCTTTCATAGATTTCGACAGTGATCTCATTCCTTCCCATCCACCGGCTTCCTCACAAGCAGGCAGATAATCCGGATGCTGGTTATCATATCCTGGGTTTCCCCATCCATCCAGATGCAGATAAACTTTTTCCAGTCCATGTTCTTTTAATTTCCTCATCTGCGCTTCTCTTACTGCAAACGGAATCACTTCATCATTTTTTTCTGGATGTTCTTTATCATAATAGAAAGAATCTGGCGATACATGTGTCTTAATTCCAGTATGTACGATAGCAGAACCGATAAATTTGTCTACAACCGGATTTTTTGCTGCTTTTTCTTTTAACGTAACAAGCAGTGCGTTCTCCTTCGCGTAAGCTCTATATACTTTACATAGATCATTATAGTCTGCATCCTTTAAGAAACGATATTTGATGGTACGCTTATAAGAAAGCTTTCCAAGGCTCGGAAGCCATCTGACAGATACATGACAATAATCAGACTGTTCCGGATGTTCTACCTGATAGCCGGCATCCCACGGATCACAGACAATCCCGATATACGCAGCTCCAGATCTAACCTGTCCAAACCATGGCATAAATGCCCCTGCACTGCACATTTGCCCGTCAAATACGATTTTTCCGGCATCATATTTCCAGTCATTTGGGATCAGTAAGCCCTGACGGTTTGTAATCACGGTATACCAATCGCCTGTCTTTTTGCGAAACTCCATCTGTCCCGGCCAGTAAAAATTTCCAATACACTGCTCAGATTCTGTCAGAGGATTCAGCTCAAAGAAGATATCCTCCGTCGCATACTCAATCCAGATGACTGTCTGAAAACTTAAAGTATCCTCTTTCCCCGAAAGATGAAAACCGGAAAATACACTTCTGATCCCACAGCCGACACCGGTATTCCACGAAAAGTGTTCTAGTTTTCCAGCCTGATGAAAATATATCTTTTTATCATTTACATAAAAATGTGGCTGATACATCTTTTCTGAACGCCATGTTTCGCCATGTGCTGTAATCTCGATGCCGAGCGTTTCTGTGTTCAGAACAAGCGTTGTACTCTGATGACTTACTTTGATTTCACTCATATCTAAATTCCCTCACTCTTTTTCTTTTCCTACCAATACATCAAACATCTTTGATAGACTGTTTTCAGAACATTATAGCATAAAATCCTGATTCTGCGAAACAAAAACAGAGAGGAGACTCTATTTCCTAATACTCCTCTCTGCGATACCTTCTTTCATTAATAAAGGTGGATACTATTTCTTTCAAATAGATTAATCGCTGTTATAAAAATCTTTCCCTACATCAATTTTCTAAACAGTTCTTTCAAATCTTCTACGCTTGCATCTTTTGGATTTCCCGGAGCGCATGCATCTGCATGAGCTGACTCAGCAAGGAACTGAAGATCTTCTTCTTTCAGTGCCTCCAGTTTTGTCGGGATTCCAACGTCCACGGAAAGTTTCTGTACAGCATCCACAGCTGCTTTCCGATATTCCTCGACAGACATCTCATCGACACCTTTTACTCCCATTGCCCGTGCAATTTCACGGTATTTTTCTCCAGAACACTCTGCATTATACTCCATAACGATCGGAAGCATCATCGCACATGCAACACCATGCGGGGTATCATAAACGGCACCAAGTGTATGTGCCATAGAGTGGGCAATTCCAAGACCGACATTTGAGAATCCCATTCCTGCAATATACTGTCCAAGCGCCATTCCTTCACGTCCTTCTTTTTCGTTTGCTACCGCGCTTCTCAACGATTTTGCAATGATTTCAATCGCTTTTAAATGGAACATATCTGTCATTTCCCATGCTGCTTTTGTTGTATATCCTTCAATCGCATGTGTCAATGCATCCATACCAGTGGATGCAGTCAGCCCTTTTGGCATAGAGGACATCATATCAGGATCTACAATTGCAACAACCGGCATGTCATGTGGGTCTACACAAACAAATTTTCTTTTTCTCTCCACATCTGTAATGACATAGTTGATTGTAACTTCTGCTGCAGTTCCTGCCGTTGTCGGAACAGCGATGATCGGAACACACGGTTTTGTTGTAGGCGCAACACCTTCCAGACTTCTGACATCTTCAAATTCCGGGTTTGCGATAATAATGCCGATTGCCTTTGCGGTATCCATTGAAGAGCCTCCGCCGATTGCAACAATATAGTCTGCGTTTGCCGCTTTAAATGCCTTGACACCATTTTGCACATTCTCAATTGTCGGATTTGCTTTAATATCAGAATACATCTCATAAGCAAGTCCTGCCTCTTCGAGTACGCTTGTCACCTTTCCTGTTACTCCAAATTGGATCAGGTCCGGATCCGAGCAGATAAATGCCTTCTTAAATGCCCGTGCTTTTGCCTCTGTTGCGATTTCTTTGATCGCTCCTGCTCCGTGATAGGATGTCTCGTTTAACATAATTCTGTTTGCCATTGTCCTCAATCTCCTTTTCTCTGATATGGCATGTTTTCTTTACTCTATGCCTATCTCATCTTTCTTTTGTTTACATTTTAACAATTCTTTTTCTAAATAGAAAGTTACAAAAAAAGGAAATCTGTCACTTTACAAAAAGTTTCAGCTTTTTGAACATAGCAGAAAGTTCTTCGGGCATCGCGGCAACAAGCAGTGATGCAAGCTCTTCCGGTGTCCCTTTCCATTGTCCCAACAGCCACTGTACAGTCATATAGATCGATCCGTGACAATACATTTCCAATAAAAATCGAACGCGATCGGAAATCTGCCTTTGCGTATTCTGCTCAATTTTCTCTGTATAAAACTGGAGAATCAACTGAAAATCATGATCCCTCAGACAATTCTGGTCATCATTTTTGAATGCTACCCGGAAAAACATCTTCTCCTGACGAATATAACAAAACTTATTGACAAGTCCCTCATAGATGGTCCCGCCTTCTCCCATGTGTTCAAATGACTCCAGGAGAATTTTGTCAAAATACCAATTGATCAAATCATATTTGTCCTTGAAATTTCGATAAAAGGTCTGCCTTGTTATGCCACACGCCTCCACAATCTCTTTGACTGTAATTTTTTCCACGGGCGCCGTTTTCATGCATTGTTTCATCGCATCCGCAAGCCGGTATTTCATGCGGTCGGTATTTTTTCCGTATGCATTGCTGTCACACAAATATTCCATAGGTATTGCTCCCTCTTTTACCACAAATCTTTTCCTCTCTCTTCTCTGCTCTTAGACAGATTTTGTCTCTTTCTAAGTTCATCTTTCTGTCAAAAATCCTTAAATTTATTATATACAGATTGTCTGAAGAACACAAGAAAAAAAGCCGGCACGCTGTATGATTTGGTACCGGTTTTTTCTCTTGTTTTTATTTCTTTTTTATTTTTAGTATGGTCGGCTCCTCATGATATTTCCGATATCCCGGATGTCTGCCTGTAACCTGATACTGCTCTCTCATAGAGATCAGACGGTCGATATTCTGGCGAGAAAGTTCCCTGGCACCTCCGAGTAATTTTGCATTTAAGGAAATCTGCGCAAACAATTCCAGTGTTTCCATCCGGTAATATGCCCCGATGATATCCGGCCCTACTACCAGTGCGCATGATTCTGTAAAAGCATCGCATCATGATCGGCAAGATACGGAGCGATCGCTTCAGGTACTTCCTCTGTGGAAGGTGTTCCGTAAGGAGTAACCGGAACGGAGCCGAGGGAGATCACAGTTTCAATCATCGAATAATCATCCAGCGGAATGTTTGCCACTGCAACCCGGTCGCCACCGGCGGATGTGCGTGCAGCACTGCTCCGACATCTTCTCTTTCTCTGTAGCAGCGCAGATGCATTTTAATCTCCGAAGAAGGGCGCAGTCCTTGTTCTCCATCAAGAACCTTCCCGTCTTTATCAATATGGACAAGTTTCTCCGGTGTAATAAAACTTTTGCTCATACCTGTAGGGGTTGCAAGAAATGTCCCATCTTCTAATCGAACGGAAACATTTCCATCATTGGCTGCCACCCATCCCTTTTGCCACATTTTATGACACACGTCACAGATCTGTTCTCTTAACTCTCTATACTCTTTCATAATATGTTGTCCTCTCTCACTTTTACTGTATGTTTCCAGATTTCATATATTTCATCCCACACTTCGGTGTCCGAAGGCTCGTACCGTTTAAGATCTTCTGAAGTTCTGATCAGACCACGAAGCTCCTTTACATCTTTCACTTCCTGCTCTGCAATGAGCTGCATCCCAAGATTTCCGTATACCGTTGCTTCCTGTGGGCCAGTGATAACCGGTACCTTGCAGGCATTGGCCGTCATCTGACAGAGCAGATTGCTTTGGATCCCTCCACCCACCATATAGATCGCCCGATATTTTTTTTGCGTACAATCTTGAATTTCTTCCATTGCATTTCTGTAACAAAGTGCAAGACTCTCATCGATTCCTCTGACAATTGCTCCCGGTGTTTCGGGAATGTTCTGTCCGCTCTCTTGACAAAATCTTCGAATTCTTTTTGGCATATTTCCTTCCGGGAGAAAAATCGGTGCATCCGGGTCTAACAGACAGCAAAACGGTTTTGCAGATTTTGCCATGTCCTCTAGTTCTCCAAAGGAATACGCCTGTCCTTCCCGCATCCATTGCCTGCGGCTCTCCTGAATCATCCACAATCCCACAATATTTTTCAAAAAAGAAATTTTATTTTCACAGCCGCCTTCATTTGTCATTCCGTAGGAAAATGCTTTCTCATTGATCAGTGGCTCCTTTACCTCCGTCCCAAATAATGACCATGTACCACAACTCAAAAACAGAAAATCCTCTTCTTCTGCCGGAATTGCCGCCATAGCACTCTGCGTATCGTGACCTGCCACCGTAATAACCTTCAATGACTTCACACCAAGTTCCTGACTCAGCTCTCTTCGGAGCATTCCAAGCGGTGTGCCAGGCATGGAGATATCTGGAAACAGTCTTCTTGAAATCCCTGCTGCTTTTAAGATTTCTTCTGACCAGCTTTTTCCTCTCGCATCCAGAAGCTGTGAAGTGGAAGCAATCGAATATTCCGCAGTCCTTTCTCCTGATAGAAAATACCCGAACAAATCCGGCAGAAACAAAACTTGCTCTGCCATACCAAACAGGTCTTTTCGGATCTTTTTCTCCGCCAGAAGCTGATAGAAAGTATTGATCTCCATAAACTGGCTTCCTGTAATTTCATACAAAAAGGACTCTTCTATCTGTGCAGCAGCTTCTCTTCGCATTCCGCTGGTACGCAGATCACGATAATGGATTGGATTTGTAAGAAGTTGTCCGCTTTGATCAAGCAGACATAATCGACACCCCAGGTATCAATTCCGATGCTGTCTGTGTTCCCTCCTGCTTTTAATATTCCTTTTTTCAGTTCACAGAACAATCTGAGGAAATCCCAGCACATCACGGAAGTCTCTTTGCCCCACAAAGTCACCGGTTCATTTGCAAAACGATGTATTTCTTCCAGAGAAATCTGGTTTCCGTCAAAATTGCCTTTTACCACTCTTCCGCTGGAACCTCCAAAATCGGCCGCCAGCATGTGCTTTTCTGCCATTTTCTATCCTTCTTTCTACTTTTTAGTCGTTGGAGCACTCCAGAAGTTTTATCGATAAAGCGGTCCATAAGCGGAACATGCCCGATAGTCCTGCCCTTCTTTATCCATTCCGAACGCATTCCATGCAGCTGGACGGAAAATGTTCTCTTCTGCTACATTGTGCATAGATACCGGTATCCTTAACATAGAACAAAGTGTGATCAGATCGGCACCGATATGTCCATAGCTGATTGCCCCATGATTTGCTCCCCAATTGTTCATCACATCATAAGCGGTCCGAAATGCCGGACTGTCATTGGTTCTTGGAACAAACCAAGTACACGGCCATGTATAATCTGTCCGCTTCCATAGAATGTCTGATACCTCCTCCGGCAGTCGGATCGTCCATCCCTCTGCAATCTGCAGCGCAGGTCCAAGACCTTTGATCAAATTCAGGCGAACCATTGTCACTGGCATCTCTGCATTGGTAAGAAATCTCGAAGAATAACCACCACCGCGAAAGTATCCAAAATCTGCAGGATTCCATGTGACATTTTCTAGAATCTGTCTCTGATCTTCCTCAGTCACTTCATACCACGGCTTCATGACTGCATTGCCACAATCATCTTTCGCTTCTCCACAGGCATCCAGACATGCTGCGCCGGAGTTGATCAGATGGATCATTCCGCCTGCTTTGGCAGCTTTTCCCCCCATGGTATATCCTGTTGCTTTCCATACAGCCTCTGGGCTCCAGTAAGTTCTGACATCTGCAAAAATCTGTGCACGATTTGTCAAAAGTTTCATAAACAACATTCCAATTCCGTTTAACACATCATTTTCTGTAGCAAGGATATACGGCTCACGCGGTCCATCCCAGTCAAAGGAGGTATTTAAAAATGCCTCTGCAAAATCTCCGTTTGGATAAAAATCTGTCCACTGTCTCTGTCCCTGAAAACCTGCTGCCAAAGCATTGTGTCCCATCTGTTCTTCCTCGCATCCTTCTGGAAGATTCGGATTTCCATTCATGAGGTCTTTGATAATACACATCATTTTTACAACAAATTCCCAGTCCTGCTCTTTCTGTTCTCTTGTTTTTTGTACCGCTTCCGGATTTTTATCAAATCCTTCTTTACAGTGTTCTTTTGTCCATTTGAGTGCCTTCTGAAATTCTTCTTCATCGTAGATCCTTCTTCCATGCGGCGGATCAGTTCTACTTCGTCCACAGATTCCATACGCATACCGAGATACTCTTCCAAAAATGCAGCATCGATGATGGAGCCACCAATTCCCATTGTCACAGATCCAATCTGCAAATAAGAAGTTCCACGCATAGATGCCACTGCTACTGCACTTCTCCCAAATCGCAGAAGCTTCTCCTTGACATCTTCAGGGATCTCGCGCGCGGAGGCCGGCTGTACTTCATGCCCATAGATCCCAAATGCTGGAAGACCTTTCTGCGCGTGTGTTGCAAGGACACTTGCCAGATAGACTGCTCCTGGTCGCTCTGTCCCGTTAAATCCCCAGACAGCTTTTATCGTTTTCGGATCCATGTCCATTGTCTCGGCTCCATAACACCAACATGGTGTCACAGTGAGTGTAATGTCAACCCCCTCCCGACGGAACTTATCCTGGCAGGCCGCCGCCTCTGCGACACCACCAATTGTTGTATCAGCCAGAACAACTTGAACAGGCTCTCCATTTGCATACCGGAGATTCTCACGGAAAAGAGTTGCAGCTGCTTTTGCCATGCTCCAGGTCTGCTCTTCCAATGATTCTCTTACTTTTAAATATCCTCTTCTTCCATCTATCGTTGGGCGAATCCCAATAACCGGATAAGCGCCGATTCTTCTGTTTCTGCTCATCGTTGTACCTCCTCCATTAAATTCTTCTTATAGGTTGCAAAGTCGATCGTCTCTCCACTGAGCCTTGATTCCTCCGCTGCCAGTGCCATCAGATGACTGTCTACAGAAATTCCGGCACCTGTCGGTACCTCGCTATTTTCTGAATTTCCAAGAAGCTGGACAAAATCGTGCATCATTCTCTCGTCACTTCCGCTGTGTCCTTTGGACGGTGTATGTAAATAAATCTCCTCGGTATTTCCACTGACAAAATCAAAAATACGGATTCTTCCTTCCTCCATATCTCCTTGTATTTCTCCATTTGTTCCCATCAGCGTGATCGTGCGCTTACATTCTTTGTAAAAGCACTCATCACAAAGGAAACTTCCACGTCATTTTCAAATTCCATATTGACGATCTGATGGTCTACTACCGTATTATCACAGCGGAACACACAGCGCCCGTACGGTCCTGTTTTCAGCGCCGTGAGCACTGATTCTTTGTCACTTGTCGGAGTCACCGCATAGACGAGTCCGTCTGTCTCTGCCTTTGGATGTTCCAAATAAAACTTCGGTGCATAAAAAGCACAGTGATCTCTATGCGGGCATCCATCCATGCACTGCTTTGGTGCATGTGCAGGCGCATTTTCTTCTTTAAAAAAAGTAAGTTTCCCAAAAGAACTGATTTTTTTGCATGGAGCTTTTGCAAGCCACAGAAGAATATCCATATCATGGCAGCACTTCTGCAGGATCATTGGGCTGGATTCTTTTGCATTTCTCCAGTTTCCTCTCACAAAGCTGTGTGCATGATGCCAGAACCCGACTGATTCCATCGCCTGTATGCTCATTAACTTCCCTATTTTCCCGGAATCAAGTAATTCTTTCAGTTTTGTGTAAAAAGAGGAATAACGAAGCACATGGCAGATTGCCAGCACCCGGTTATATTTTTCCGCAAGCATTCCCATTTGAATGATTTCTTCTTTTTTAGGCGACATCGGCTTTTCACAAAGTACATGATACCCTCTTTGAAGAGCCATCGTCACTGGCTCATAATGCATCTGATCCTGTGTGCAGACAAGTGCACAGTCTGCCATACATTCTTTCTGAAGTAGCTTTTCATAACTTTCATATTGATTTTCTTCTGGAATTTTATGAAGTGCTGCTATCTGCTTTCTGCGCGCAATATCAGGTTCTGCAACTGCTACAATTTGAAATTCATCTGGATGTTCCAGTGCATAGGAGGCGTATACATGTCCTCCGCGAGCCCTGCTCCAATTAGGATGGCTGTTATTTTTCCCATGAGTCTTTGTCTGCTCCTTTCTTTTTCAGGACAATTTTCAAAACAGTATCTGTCTGATCTGGAAGTGGATAAGTAAATACCGGATTTTCTCCAAAAGAAACAAATGCTGATTCTTGAAACTGTACGGTATTCCATGCTTCTCCACGATTCATCTCACTTCCATCTGCCAGATAGTAAACGACATCTAATTCCTCCGGTGTAATCCCGTAAAGCGGCATGGCTCCCAGCGCTTCCTCAAATACATGTGCATAAATCACATCGCCTTTTTGCGTGTATCTCCCCCATTCCGGTTTCGGACGTTCGCAGATAGTATTTCCATAAATACTTTCACCGTTTTTCTTCATCCATACACCAATCTCTTTTAAAATTCTGACACTCTCGCAAGGAATATTTCCTTTTGCATCCGGGCCTACATTCAAAATCATATTTCCGCCTTTGCTTGTACATTCTACTAGCTTGCGTATCAGCATCTGCGATGATTTAAAGGTATGGTCAAAATTGCAGTATCCCCAATGGTTGTTCATTGTCGCACAAAGTTCCCATGGAATCAGCTCTCCCTCCTGATCCCGGATTCCCTCCGGCGGAATGATCTGTTCCGGACTTGCAAAATCACCACTGAAGATCGAAGGCTCCGCCGTCGCAATACTTCCATGATCTTCCCCGGAACCTTCCAGACGGTTATCAATAATAACATCTGCTGATACATTCTCACCATGCGGATCAACTCCTCAGCGCGCCATTTCTCCCCACACATATCATCGTAGGAAAAGTCAAACCAGAGCAGATCTAACTTTCCATAATTCGTCACAAGTTCTTTTACTTGTCCATGCATATAATCTAAATAACGGTCAAAATCAAATTTTTCATCTTTGTATGCTTCACAGTTTCGCATCGGATGCTGGCGGTCTTTGTACTTTGGAAAATCCGGATGATGCCAGTCAATCAGTGAAAAGTAAAGACCAACTTTGATGTCTTCTTCCCGACAGGCATCCACAAACTCTCTCACAAGATCTCTCCCTGCTTTTGTGTTCGTACACTTATAGTCTGTCAGAGCAGAATCAAACAGACAAAATCCATCATGATGTTTCGCCGTCAGCACCGCATATTTCATCCCTGCTTCCTTTGCAAGACGCACCCACACTTTTGGATCATAGTCAACCGGGTCAAACAGGTCAAAATATTTTTCATACTCTTTCACTGTCATCTCGCGCTCTGACATAACCCACTCTCCGCAGGCAGGAATCCGCATAAGTCCCCAAGTGGGATGAACATTACCAAACTCTTGACATCCAA
>ENA-OQAA01001566-OQAA01001566.1-human-gut-metagenome-genome-assembly--contig:-NODE-1566-length-11009-cov-1.658243_pt1 | contig 11009 bp, 7 predicted proteins | sample MGYA00242489_ERZ504515 | MGnify/ENA primary metagenome ERZ504515 (study PRJEB26092, sample SAMD00036237) | human gut metagenome | host: Homo sapiens | study: EMG produced TPA metagenomics assembly of...
GGTGCGCTGGCAGGGGTATGGTTTGCCGCCAGCCTCAGCAAAGGTAGTGACCTGACCTCATGGATAAACAAATGTCTGGATACCTTAGTTTCCATCGTCAGCTTCAAACCTAGAAAGCCGAAAATGAAAGTACACTACGGTACTGGCAAACAAAAAGATTATGATTACAACGCACGGAAAAAAGCCCAATCCGACGAGATAGACCGCATTCTCGACAAATTAAAGAAATCGGGATACGAAAGCCTTACTACAGAGGAAAAGAAAAGCTTGTTCGACGCGAGTAAACGTTAAACCAATGGAAAATGGAAAACGGAAAATGAAAAATGAGAATATAACCGCCACTCTTATTTTCAGTTTTCACCTTTCAATTTTCAACTGTTATAATGAAGCATCTCGGTAATTTTGTCGCTCTCCTGATTTTAGCGGTCAATGCCTTATTTACGGGCCTATTACTGTTCACCGCCTATAGTCCGCACATCCAGCCGGTCACACATCCGGTGCAATCGTGCCTGGGGCTGACATTTCCCGTGTTCCTGATGATAAATGCCGGCTTCCTCATTTTTTGGCTGGTCATCCAGCGCTATAGGTCGGCTTTGCTGCCCCTAATAGGGATGTTGCTCTGCTATTCGCAGATACGCACCTATCTGCCCATCAACTTCCATACAGACCACTTACCGGAAACAAGTATCAAACTGCTCTCCTACAACATTATGGGATTTGACGGTGCCGCCAAACAAGATGGCAAAAACCCGATATTGACCTATTTGAAGGAAAGTGGCGCCGATATCCTCTGTCTGCAGGAATATTCCACAGTACAATCCTCAAAGCATCTTTCGCAAAAAGACGTAGAGCGGGAACTCAAGGCATATCCATACCACCGCATCAACACAGTGGGTAGCGGAAAGGGACATACCAACAAGATAGCATGTTACTCTAAATTTCCGATTCTCTCGTCACGCATATTGGATTATCCCAGCGAATACAACGGTTCGGTACTCTATGAAATCAAGATTGGGGAAGACACGGTTACCCTCATCAACAATCATCTGGAGTCCAACAAGCTGACCAAAGCCGATAAAGTCGTGTACGAAGACATGCTGAAATCTCCCGAAAAGGAAAAAGTGAAAAGCGGCGCACGCCTGCTCATACGCAAGCTGGCAGAAGCATCGGCCATCCGTGCCCCGCAAGCTGACACTATTGCACATGAAATAGCCGCTTCACCGCATCCTTACATTATTGTATGCGGCGATTTCAACGATACCCCCATCTCCTATACCCACCGCACCATCGCCCAGGATTTGGACGACGCATTCACCCAATCAGGACGGGGGCTGGGCATCTCCTACAACCAGAACAGATTCTATTTCCGGATAGACAACATACTGACAAGCAAGAACCTGAGAGCCTACAATTGTACAGTAGACCGTTCCATCAAAGAGTCAGACCACTATCCGATATGGTGCTATATCACTAAGAGATATTGAAAATTAATACTTAACCATTTAATACTTAGAAAACAATGTTCAAGAAATGTATTCTAATTTTAGCAGTAAGTTGTATGATGTACTCCTGTGCCACCCAGACGGAAAGCAATCCGTTCCTTACCGAGTTTCAAACACCCAATGGCGTGCCTCCATTCGATAAAATCAAGTTGGAGCACTATGAACCCGCATTCCAGAAAGGCATGGAAGAGCAAAATGCCAACATCCAAGCCATCATTGACAATACGGAAGCCCCTACTTTCGAAAATGTCATTGTTGCCCTTGACAACAGCTCTCCCACCCTGGACCGTGTAGGTGGTGTATTTTTCAACCTGACGGAGGCCGAAACTACCGATGAACTGACAGCCCTTTCCATGAAACTGGCTCCGACATTGGCCGAACACGAAGACAACATCTCCCTCAACCAGGAGCTTTTCAAGAAAGTGGATGCTGTCTACAGCCAGAAAGATGCTCTCGGCCTGACCCGCGAACAACAAAGGCTGCTGGAAAAAACCCATAAGAAATTTATCCGTTCCGGCGCCAATCTTCCGGCCGACAAACAAGCCCGTCTGCGTGAGATCAACAAGCAGCTTTCCACACTCGGAATCACGTTCAGCAACAACATCCTGAACGAAAACAACGACTTCAAGCTTTATGTAGGAAAAGAGGAAGACCTCGCCGGACTTCCCCAATGGTTCCGCGAAAGCGCCATGGCTGAAGCCCGTGCCACCGGACAGGAAGGCAAATGGCTGTTTACCCTCCATAATGCAAGCCGCCTGCCTTTCCTTCAATACTCTGCTAACCGGCCGCTACGCGAACAGATGTACAAGGCTACATCAACCGCGGCAATAACAATGACAAGAACGACAACAAGAAAATCATTACCGACATCGTACGCCTGAGACTTGAAAAGCGCAACTGCTGGGTTTCGACTGTTACTCCAACTTTGTATTGGAACAATACAATGGCAAAGAATTCCACCGCCGTGATGGACTTCCTCAACAACTTGTGGAGTTATGCACTCCCCAAAGCAAAAGCCGAAGCAGCCGAACTGCAAAAGCTGATGGACAAGGAAGGCAAAGGAGAGAAACTGGAAGCATGGGATTGGTGGTACTACACCGAAAAACTCCGTAAGGAGAAATATAACCTCGAAGAAGAAGAGATTAAGCCCTACTTCAAACTGGAAAACGTACGTGAAGGCGCCTTTGCCGTTGCCAATAAGCTCTATGGCATCACGCTGACAAAGCTCGAAGGTATCCCCGTCTATCATCCCGATGTAGAAGTGTTTGAAGTGAAAGCCGCAGACGGCTCACAAGTAGGTATCTTCTATGTAGATTACTTCCCCCGTCCCGGCAAAAGCGGTGGTGCCTGGATGAGCAATTACCGCGAACAACAAGGCAGCATACGTCCATTGGTATGCAACGTATGCAGCTTCACCAAGCCCGTAGGCGACACTCCTTCCCTGCTGACTATCGACGAAGTGGAAACTTTGTTCCATGAATTCGGCCATGCCCTGCACGGATTATTGACCCAATGCCAGTATAAAGGTACTTCAGGCACCAATGTCGTACGCGACTTCGTGGAACTCCCCTCTCAAATCAACGAGCATTGGGCTACCGAACCCGAAGTATTGAAAATGTATGCCAAGCATTACAAGACCGGCGAGGTCATTCCCGACAGCCTGATTGAAAAGATACTGAACCAGAAAACGTTCAACCAGGGTTTCATGACTACCGAGTTGCTGGCCGCCGCCATCCTCGACATGAACCTGCATAACCTGACTGATACCGAGGTCTTGATGTCGTTGCATACGAAAAAGAAGCGATGGACCAACTGGGCTGATTCCGGAAATAGCTCCCCGCTACCGTACCACATACTTCAACCACATCATCGGCGGTTATGCTGCAGGCTACTACAGCTATCTCTGGGCCAATGTTCTGGACAACGATGCCTTCGAAGCTTTCAAGGAACACGGTATCTTCGACAAGCAGACAGCCGACCTCTTCCGCCAGAATGTTCTGGAAAAAGGAGACAGCGAAGACCCGATGACTCTCTATAAAAACTTCAGAGGAACTGAGCCTCAATTAGACCCGATGTTAAAAAATCGCGGTATGAAGTAAGAATTGTGAAAAAAAAGCTATATTTGCAGCCTTGTATGCAACAGAATTTAATTAAAAAGTAATCATAATAAACTAAAAGTAACATGCAAAACAAAGGATTTGTAAGGGTTTTTGCGATATTGCTCACACTGGTGTGTGTGTTCTATCTCTCCTTCTCTTTTGTAACTCGCCATTACACAAGTAAGGCCAAAGAGTTTGCAAAAGGCGATGTGAAAGTAGAGCAGGACTACCTCGATTCTCTGGCTAATGAGAAAGTGTATTTCGGCAATTGGACGCTGAAACAATGTCGTGAGATGGAAATCAGTTTAGGTTTGGACTTGAAGGGTGGTATGAACGTCATCCTTGAAGTTTCCGTACCCGATGTCATCAAAGTATTGGCTGACAACAAGACTGACGAAGCATTCAACCAAGCATTGGTCACTGCCGCCAAACAAGCTACCACAAGCCAGGATGACGTGATCACCCTATTCGTCAGAGAGTATCACAAGCTTGCTCCGGGTGCTCCTCTTTCACAACTGTTCGCAACCCAACAATTAAAAGACAAGGTAACTCAGAAATCTACCGACGCGGAAGTTGAGAAAGTATTGCGCGAAGAAGTAAAGGCAGCTGTTGACAACTCCTACAATGTACTTCGTACCCGTATCGACCGTTTCGGTGTAGTTCAGCCCAATATCCAGAGTCTGGAAGACAAAATGGGCCGTATCATGGTAGAACTTCCGGGTATCAAAGAACCTGAACGTGTAAGAAAATTATTACAAGGTTCCGCCAATCTGGAATTCTGGGAAACATACACAGCAAAAGACGTTACTCCCTATCTGCAAGCTGCCGACACCAAGTTGCGTGCCATCGTTGCAAGCGAAACTCCGGCAGAAGAGGCAGACAGCGCAGCTACCAAAGCTCCTGCCGTAGCCCAAGCTACCAGCACAGCCGACAGTCTTGCCGCTGCTTTAAAGGGTGAAAACAAGACACAAACCGCTGACCTTGCACAAATAAAGAAAGAACACCCGCTGTTCGCAATCTTGCAAGTCAACCCCAGCGGACAAGGTCCTGTTGTAGCCTATGCCAACTACAAGGATACAGCTGAAATCAACAGATACCTTTCCATGCCGGAAGTTCAAGCCGAAATGCCGAAAGACTTGCGTCTGAAATGGGGAGTATCTCCTTATGAATATGATCCGAAAGCTCAGACTTTCGAACTTTATGCCATCCGTTCTACAGAACGTAACGGCAAGGCGCCTCTGGAAGGTGATGTAGTGGTTAGCGCCAAAGACGAATACGACCATTACGGTAAACCTGCCGTAAGTATGTCCATGAACACTGACGGTGCACGCCGTTGGGCTCAGCTCACCAAGCAGAATATCGGCAAGAGCATCGCTATCGTGCTGGACGGTTACGTTTACTCCGCACCGAACGTAAACAATGAAATCACTGGTGGTAACTCACAGATTACCGGTCACTTTACTCCGGAACAAGCAAAAGACTTGGCAAACGTGTTAAGATCAGGTAAGATGCCAGCTCCTGCGCACATCGTACAAGAAGATATCGTAGGTCCTTCACTGGGACAAGCTTCCATCAATGCCGGTATCATGTCATTCATCGTAGCATTGATTCTGCTGATGGTTTACATGTGCTCTATGTACGGATTCATTCCGGGTATGGTTGCCAATGGTGCTTTGGTGCTGAACTTGTTCTTCACGTTGGGTATCCTTTCTTCTTTCCAGGCAGCATTGACGATGTCCGGTATTGCCGGTATGGTGTTGGCGCTGGGTATGGCTGTGGATGCCAACGTATTGATTTACGAGCGTACCAAAGAAGAACTCCGTGCAGGCAAGGGTGTGAAGAAAGCATTGGCTGACGGTTACTCCAACGCCTTCTCTGCTATCTTCGACTCCAACTTGACGTCTATCATCACCGGTATCATCCTGTTCAACTTCGGTACAGGTCCTATCCGCGGTTTTGCCACTACACTGATTATCGGTATCTTGATTTCGTTCTTTACTGCCGTGTTCATGACACGTCTGTTCTATGATTATTTCATGGGCAAAGACAAATTGCTGAACCTGACATTCTCTTCCAAGATTTCCAAGAACCTAATGGCGAACGTACACTTCGATTCATGGGCAGAAACAAGCTGTGGTTGACCATCACCGGAGCTGCCGTAGTTGTATGCATCGCTTTCCTCGCTACCCGTGGACTGAGCCAGAGCATCGACTTCACCGGTGGACGTAACTTCAAGGTACAGTTTGAGAACAAAGTGGAACCGGAACAGATTCGTGAACTTATCTCCAGCAAGTTCGGCGATGCCAATGTCAGCGTTATCGCTATCGGTACAGACGGCAAGACTGTACGTATCAGCACGAACTACCGCATTGAAGAAGAAGGTAACAACATCGACTCTGAAATCGAAGCATATCTGTATGAGACTCTGAAGCCGGTATTGACTCAGAACATCACTTTGGAAACCTTCATCGACCGCGAAAACCATACGGGCGGAAGTATCATCAGTTCCCAGAAGGTAGGTCCGAGTATCGCAGACGATATCAAGGTTTCAGCCATCTGGTCCGTTGTACTTGCATTGATTGCCATCGGTATCTATATCCTGATCCGTTTCCGCAATATTGCATACAGTATCGGTTCAGTAGCCGCATTGGCTTGTGATACCATCATCATCCTGGGTGCCTACTCTATCTGTTGGGGCTGGATGCCGTTCTCTCTGGAAATCGACCAGACCTTTATCGGTGCCATCCTGACAGCTATCGGTTACTCTATCAATGACAAGGTGGTAATCTTCGACCGTGTACGCGAATTCTTCGGCCTCTATCCGAAGCGTGACAGATTCCAGTTGTTCAATGACTCATTGAACACAACTCTGGCACGTACCATCAATACTTCACTGAGTACTTTGATTGTGTTACTGTGTATCTTCATCCTCGGTGGTGATTCCATCCGCAGCTTCGCATTCGCCATGATTCTGGGTGTTGTATTCGGTACAATGTCTTCTCTGTTCGTTGCATCTCCTATCGCTTACATACTGATAAAAGGCAAAAAGAGCAGTGAACTTAATGAAGTTTCAGAATAAAAGGATTTTACTATAATAATATCCCTAATAAGGCTATCTATTTTCGAATAGCCCCTTAATTAGGGATATTCAGTAAATGTCATAAAAAAGTAAGATGCATATGCAGATGATTTGCTCCTACCATCTCATATGCCATTTTATTGTATTTTCTCTCTCTGAGCTAAAATCTTATCGTTTGGAAGAAGCCTAACAACTTCCTCTATAGGATTTCTGTTTTCCTGTTCCGTACTTTAATTTTCGATAGTGAGTAATACTGTTTTTGTGTACCGAAACGGCCTTCGAGCCTGGTGGCTTTGAAAATTCTATAACAGAAGTTACTTAACACCTATTCAATACAAGCGATGATATTCAATTCTAAAACTTGAAGCATAATTGTAAACTTCAGCATGGCCAAGCGAAGGGTTACATTTGCCAAGTTGAGATTGATAGGACGTACTTCTACTGAAAAGATCTCTTAATCAAGCTTCATATCAGAATGAGAAACACGAGACCTAAACAATGCCAGCTAGGCATAAAACTGATTGGTCATTTCGACTCCTCCTTGTGATTAAGCCATCAGACAAACGTTACTTATGAACATTTTTAAGTGTTTTCCCAGGGACATCATGCAGTTTCGGGCGACTTGGACGTACGTTATAGATGTTCATCCATTTCTCAAGAATATCGCGTAATTCTTGCAGTTTCTGGCCATATGAGTTTTCCATTATCAGGTTTCTCATTTCCCCTCTGTCATTTTGCATATCAAACAGCTGTTCGCGATATCTTCCTTTATCGTAAAGCACATATTTATAACGTTCGCTACGTACTACCCAGCCCCTCGTCTTGCTACCGTCAAACCGTGTTTCGGTGATGATATATTCTTGATGTAAAGCTTGCGGATTTCCTTCCTCTGCAATTTTCCGGAAAGACTTTCCTGCTGCTCCCTTCGGCATTTTGGCACCTGCCCAGTCACACACGGAGGCAAAGAAATCTACACCGTTACTAATAAGCTGGGGTAACACTTTGCCTGCATTCTTCTTGCCTGGCAGCGTTACAATAAGAGGGATATTGATAATCTCCTCATATAAAGCAGACTTCTGGTTCCAACGATGGGCACCTATACCATCGCCGTGATCGCTGGAAAAGATTACCACTGTATTTTCCCAAAGATTATTCCGATCGATGGCATCAATAATCTTTCCTATTTCTCTATCTACTTTTTCTACCAAGCGATAATAAGTATATCGGTACATACGCCAGTCTTCGGGGGTAAAACCAGCGGTTGGATATACATTGTAGTTATTGATTCTTTCACTTTCAATGACGTCAGCATCATACGGGTTTTTGGCAAAATTGGCAGGCAATCCCGGACAATCCCGTATATCAGGTATATCAATATTTCCATAAGGGAAGTTCTGACGACGTGCATATTCGCAGATATTATGTGGGTTGTCATAGGAAGCCACCAAAAAAAACGGCTTTTTATGTTTGCGCGAGAGATATTCGGCACAAGCTTCTGCCAGCCATCATCACTATGTTTATATATATTGTCGAAGCCATATTCTTTGTCTGGAACTTCGAGTAAAGGAAGATGCCATTTACCGCCATAGGCACAATCATAACCGGCATTCTTTATTAAAGTGCCCAGTGTTTGTGCCTTAAGAGAGTCGGGCATCGGTGATCCGTTGACAGACAGCCCTACTGCATCCGGATAGTACCCTGTAAACATAGCTCCACGTGAGGGGCCACTGAGTGGAGCTGTACAATAAGCGTTATTAAATAGTATACCGGCCGCTGCCAAACGGTCAAGGTTGGGAGTGTGCAGATCCGGATTTCCGGCACAGCTCATGGCGCTGGCCGTTTGCTGATCGGTGAAGATGTAGATGATGTTAGGACGTTCGATGGCAGAAGCCATAGAAGAGCATAACAACGAAAAACAAGCCAAATACTTCATTGAATTTTCTTTTACCATATTATTTCAATAATTCAATTTTGTTTTAAAGTGATATCATATTTCAAGTTCCGGTAAGGCATCAACCAGCCTTTTTTCTACTTTCTTTCCGTCTACCCGATCTATGATGGTCGTAGCACCTTTGTTTGAGTCATAATTGAAGTCCAGCGAAACACCGTTCTGTTTATTCTCTATATACAAGAACGCATTACCTTCACCTTCCAGATTACATTCGATAACCCATTCTTCTACTGTTATGCGGTTCCTTTCACGATTAATTACAGCATCGGCACGGTTGTTTCCATGTACATCAATCACATTGAGAAAACAGATTTTGCTGCAAGAAGCTGTCGTTGCTGTAAAATGATAATGATTGGAGAGAGTTTTGCCAAGTCGTTTTTTCCAATCAACAGCAGCCACAAAAAAGGTGTCTGTTTGCGCATAAGTCATTTTCTGTGAGGAGAACAGATGAGCTATAGATACTCCGTCTGCCTTGTTCTTTCCTAAGATGCGCAATCCGTCTTTCTCTTCAGCGACTTCCATGGGCAGTTCTACCGTATGCAGCAGATAATTCCATTCTACCGGTTCTTTACCAACCAGTTCGTCATAAACAACGAACAAACCCGAACGTCCCAGCTGAACAATATGTCTTCGAAAAAAATCCAGTTTATTCTCATCCCAACCTTTCTCCGGTGTATACTGAGTACCAGACAAGCGCCCACGTTCCAGCCACAACGGAGAAACCACTTTTCCATAAGCGTTAGAAGCATCACCTACAACGTAGGAGATTTCTTCTCCTTCATAATAGCGAGGAATCCATCCATAACCTTCCGTTCCAATCTTTTGTCCCATACCATTCACCAATATGGAATTATGGGCGCGAGTATTCCGATAAGCATACATGCAATGGTCATCTGTAAAGCCGGTACGATGTCCACTGCTATAGAAAATTGCCTTTCCACCAAAGAAGTATTGAAGGCGTTTTGATTAGCTAAAGCATGGGAAGTGGCACCATAGGGGCTGCTACGGAAAGAGAGCATGGCATTGTTGGTGTGATGTCCTATGTCTGTGTTCATCAGTGCAGTGCCTGTCTGGCTGAAAACTTTGGACTGAGGCAGCTCCAACAGCTTACTACTATAAGCAGGCCTCTCCTTTTTTGTCGTACAACGATACCAGGTCAAGTCCGCCGGTTTGGTTCAAAAGCTTTCGACAGATATCAGGGTCTTCCTGCATAATTTCGTGTACATAAGCTGCCGCCCACGGATTGTTACATTCGCGTGCCAGCGCATCTGCATATCCTACGCGACCTCCATTCGGAGTGCGCTGTCCCTCATGCGAATTGCCATGTCCTCCGGATTTGGAAAAGGGAGGTTGCTGGTAAATGACATATAAAGCATTGTTGTTATACCACGGATCGGCAAAGAAATTGAAACCGGATATACGGGAGAAAAAGGCCGGTACCTCTATCAGTGTGCGTATATTTACATGAAAATATGAATCTCCATTATGCCAAGCACCATCCTTATTCAGTCCCGGAAGACGGGAGATCCATTCATTATAGCAATAATCTGCCCACACGGATGCTTCCGGAATCTCACCAACTGTGGCAAAGGCCGCCATTGTAAGAATGCGGAAAGTCATTTGCCATACATGATTGTCTGCAATACGGTTCTCCAGATGATTAACGTATTCATTATAGAATTTATTCCCGATATTCCGGATATTATCTAATAATAACTGTTTTTCTGACGGAGACAACAGGTTGTAGAACCCGTCGTACGCCGATGTGCTCATAGAGAGCAAAGTGGATAGATTGAAGTCACCTGCAAAGTATTTGCTTGTTTGCCAGGAAAGGATTTCACTCAACCGGTTGATGCCTTCACGATAATACTTCTTGTCTTTCGTCAGCAAATAGGCGCGTACCAATGCTTCCACATTGGCTTCTTCTCTATCCACAATCTTACGGCTCTCGCGGATAAGGGCTGACTCACGCTGTACTACATTGGTTAATGTAACTACATTTGTTGTATCTATCTCTTCCTGAAGATGCTTCAACGGATGAGAAATGCACCGGGAAGCTTTGTCCATATAGGCCTGAGCTTCCGGATTATTTTTATTCTTCGTTATAATTTCCTCCCAATCATCCGCATCCAATAATACGCGTGGGTGGTGAGACGTATATTTTGCCAAGACTTTCTCCAATGTGGGCGGATTAAATTCCGGTGTATCTTTACCTATATGGAATTGATAAACCGGTGACCATTCTTCTTTACCTCCAGGAGTTGACGTAAGCATATTGCCAGTACATTTCCCTGAGCCAGGCACTGGAAAGGATTGAAAAAAGCCCAGGCGCGTTCCCCAATCAACACTTCCTTTTGAAAGTTCTTGTCCTGAGAAAT
>ENA-OQAA01001567-OQAA01001567.1-human-gut-metagenome-genome-assembly--contig:-NODE-1567-length-11008-cov-2.154949_pt1 | contig 11008 bp, 14 predicted proteins | sample MGYA00242489_ERZ504515 | MGnify/ENA primary metagenome ERZ504515 (study PRJEB26092, sample SAMD00036237) | human gut metagenome | host: Homo sapiens | study: EMG produced TPA metagenomics assembly of...
TTCATCTTTCAGTATCAGTTTGCCGTCCTCCACGAAGATGCTTTCCATGATGGGATTGTCATAATACTGGTGGCGCACGCTCAGATTGGCGTTGAACTGCTTCTTCGAATAGCTGTAAGACAAGGAGTTCGTGAACTGTTGATACGTTTTCAGTAACGGGTTGCCGCGGACTATCTGTATCGTATCCATCGCCTGCTCTACATCCGTCAGCGAGCCGAGCGACGGTATGGCAGGACTGATGTTGAACCGGTAGCGCAGGAATCCCGCCTTCTTCAGATTATAGCTCAACCGCACGGTGGGCGTGAAGGTATAGTAAGCATGCTCTTCCTCGCTCTCCTTGAACCAGGCACGTGTCATGCCTACGCTGCCCGCATAGCTGAAGTCCTTTACCTTGCCCTGCACCTCGAAGAAAGCGGATGTCTGCGACTGGTCCATCTTCGAAGTGGTGGGATTGGAACCTTTATACTCATTCTCCGTCCGCATCTGATAGTGGCGGACACCGTCGCTCAGCTTCACCTCCTTGAAGTTCTTTTCATAAATGGCTTCGCCGATGACGGAGCGTTTGTCGCCGTCCACTAATGTCTGGATGTCTGCCAGCGGTGCGTTCTCGTCCTTGTACTCCTTGTATTTCCGGTTGTTCTTGGTATGGATGAGCGTTCCCGTTACATTCACCTGGATGCTCTGCTGATGGGGCAGGGTATGCTGGAAGTAAAGGTCGAGCGCCGGAGAGTAGCTGGATGTGTGGTTGTTGACGTACGAATAGATGGACTCCGTGCTGCCCGCTGCCCACATCTTGTTCAGCTCATTCTGGTAGGGGGCATTGCTGAGGTTGTTACGGAAGATGGCATTGAATACATATTTGTCCGCTTTCGTCAGATTGTACGTCAGATTCAGGTTGTTGATGAAGCTCAGGGAGGGAGACTCGTCTTCGATGCCTTCCTTGATGCGGTCGATGGTACGGTCGCCCAGATAGAAGGTTTCATGGGATTCGAGGCGGCTGTGATACTTGCCGTTCTTGTTGAAGTAGTCGATGCCCCATTCGGAGTTCTTGTAATTGAACTTCGCGCTCAGGAAATTCTCTCCCCATAGGGTGTGGGGCGAATCGGAGAGTTGGAAGTTCACAACACCGCCCGTTTCGCGGCGGCGCAGGATAATGTTGACTACGGCGCCCAGTTCATCGTCTCCGTACTGCTTGCCGGGGTCTTCGATGAACTCCACACGCAGTACGTCTTTGGCTCTGACGGCCGCTATCTCCTTGTCTGTCACTTTAATGCCGTTGATACGGGTTTGTACGGCCCCACCACTGCTGACGCTCATGCTGTTGCTCAGATTGTCCACTTGCAGACGGGCAATGCCGAGATTGTTCAGCAAGTCGTAGGCACCGAACGAGCGTTTCAGCTGGCTTTCGGAAGGCAGGATGATTTGCCGGTCTACCCGCTGCAGCACATTGCTGGCGGATACCGTCACTTCACCGAGGCTTACGGCATCTTCCTGCAACTGTACATCGCCCAGGTCGAGGCTTTTATTCAGTTTCAGCAGTATGTTTTCACTTTGGAGGCCGATGAAGGAGATGGAAAGGCGGTAATCGCCTGCCTTGATTTTAGGGAGGGCGAACTTGCCTTGTGCATCCGAGGTTACTCCGGTCACCAAAGTAGAGTCTATGGTCCATAATGACACATTGGCGGCTATAACTGCCTCTTGCGAGGCGTCCGTGACGCGTCCTTTGATGGAGAGGCTCTGTGCCTGCGTACTGAGTACGGAGAGGGCAAGCAATAGTAAAAAAAGTTGGGTTTTCATAATCGTTTGTATTAGTCTGTTACTGTTGGATAGGGATGCAAAAGTCACTCTTCCGTTAAGGGAAGATGCTGAAGCTTGTATATCAGTTGTTTATACTTTCCTCGTCTGTCCGATGAAAGTTAGGAATGCATGAAGGAATAAATCTCGTACATCAGTGTCGAAACTTTGACAATCGTAAGTCCGAAGAGGAGTCCGAAGGTAATCCATAATGCAGTCTTTGCGTATCTCTTCATGAACCGTCTTTTTTAAGTTTGTTATATCGTTCTGTTATTTCTTCTATACTGATGCCGAGCAGCTCCATGCTGCGGAACATGTCGGCAAGCTGGTTTTCAAAAAACTCTTTCTTCTGTATTCGCATCACTTTCTTCACCGCATCTTTGGAGAGGTAGAATCCCATTCCCCGTTCCGGGTAGATGATGCCCTCTGCCTGGAGGTATTCATAGGCCTTCAACACGGTACGCGAGTTCACTGCCAGTTGTGTGGAGAGCTCCCTCACGGATACCACCCGCTCTTCTGCCCGCCATTCGCGGGTGAGAATCTTGCTGAAACAGAAATCTACAATCTGCTGGTATATCGGTTTGTTGGTCTTGAAGTCCATAGGCTACAGTTGTTTTTCTTTGAGCAGGAAGTAGCTCGATACCCATGAACCGAGCAGCACACTGATGGGAGCCGCATAATTGCAGAAAGTCACGATGGCTTGTGTACCGGCCGACAACGGATAGTTGGTGTTGGGCCATGTGGCAATGTTGTCTATCCAGTATCCGTCCGCTCTGGCTTCGGGCATGAGGGAGGCCACAAAAGTTACAATTCCTATGCAGACGGCAATGGAGCCAACAAAGATGGTGAAACTTTTCAGCAGGACTTGCCGACTGAAGGCGAAGTAGCCGATGAAGGCGGAAGCATGCAGGATTACATTGGTCAGTATCTGGGTGTTGTGTATCCGGAACATCGTGATGTGCGTTGCGAAATACTGCAGGAACTCGCTGCCGCTTAAGGACAGCAGACCTTTGAGGCAGGCTATCAGTAGACCGCAGAATAGGGGAAGCAGCAGCAGGTATTTTATCCAGATATGCAGGAACTTCTCGAATGCCGATGCCGGCAGCAGTATATCGAGAGTAGAGCTGCGTTTGCTGAAATTTGTTTCCAGCAGGCAGGGGGCCATGAGGATAAACCATAGTACGTAGCGGGAGAATTCGGTGGCAGAGGTATGTTTGCCGTAATAACTTCCACCGCGGTTTATGTCGTAGAGAATGCACAGGATGCAGATGAACGATACGACGGCTGCCGACCAAAGCAGGTGCCTGCCGGTCTCATTCCTTTTATATTGTTCCAGTAGCAGGAGCGTTTCAGATTAAAAGTTGCGTTCATAGTTCTGTTTGTATGATGGATTTTCATTGAAACATGCTCTTTATCTTTTCCGGTTGTTGCAGCACCGCTTTATACAGCAGCTCGATGTCCGGTGTGTTCTCTTCTCCGTCCTCGTTGGGGAGAATGGAGAAATGGCCTGCCAAGTCTTGTTCGCTGTAGATGCTTTCTGCCGGCAGAATGTCCGTACGGGCAAAGAGAAGCCGGTTACTGATTTCGTCCAGCGAACGGTTCAGTAATATTTCGCCTTTGCCAAGGATGACGAGATGGTCCAGCAGATTCTCGAAGTCGTGCGCCTGATGGGTGGAGATGAGCAGCGTGCTTTCATCGTCCATGCTGCGGCTGATGATACGTTTCAAGGCTTGGCGGGAAGTGATGTCCAGCCCGTTTGTCGGTTCGTCGAGCAGGATGTATGGAGTATGCAGGGCAAAGGCGTATGCCAGCATTGCCTTCTTCTGTTGTCCGTAGGAGACGGAAGAGAGTTTTTGTTTCCGGTCGATTTTCAATTCTTCCAGGTTCAGCTCGAATTCTTCTTGATTGAAATGTGGATAGAATACGGAATGGTGTGCAGCGAAGCTGACGATACTCTCGGTTGGCATCTGCATCTCTTCGGGCAAGAAGAAGTAACGGTTTAGCGCCCCGGGCTGTCTCTCCACCGTGTTTCTTCCGTCTATACTGCACTTTCCGTTTTTGGGGAAGAGTAGTCCGCAGATGAGATGCATCAGCGTTGTTTTGCCTGCGCCGTTTTCCCCCAGAAGTCCATATATACCATTTCCTATTTCCAAAGATATATTGTTGAAAATAAATGGATTGGACTTGTAACCGTAGCTCGTATTCTCTATCGTTATCATAGTTTTATTAGTGTTGTACTGATGTACAACACTGCAAACGTAGGGTAAGTTATGGAGAAAAGCAAGGGGGAGAGATACTTATTAACTTCTTTTAGCGGTTGTGCGCTTGCCGTTTGCTTACAGCATCTTCACCAGTATGTCCCATACAGCCACCATGTGGCAGGCTGAACCGCCAATACAAAGAAATGGAAAACCGAATGCATGTACCGTGCTTTGCGCAAGGAGTAGAAGGCGGCTCCCGTGATGTAGCATACCCCCTCGGCAATAATCCAGTAGCAGGCTGTGGGGGAGAGGGCGAAAAGCTGCTTGAATACTACCAGTACGGACAGCCCCATCAAGATGTAGCACACTGTTTCCACGTAACTGTGCTCCTCCATCTTGCGGAAGCTGACAACAGTGCCGATGATGGCGCATAGCCAGACGAAGCCGAAAAGTCCCCAGCCCCAACCGCCGTCCTCTCTCAATGCAATGAGTGTGATGGGGGAATAACTGCCTGCAATGTGCCATAGATGGCTGCATGGTCCCAATGCCGCAAGCGTCGTTTCCACGGATTATGATGTTTCAGGGAGTGGTAGAGTGTGGAGGCAAGATATGAACCGCCCATGCCGAACAGATAGAGCCATACGCCGCATGCTGCCCAAAGATTCTGCGCCTGGTAGCATTTTATCAGGAATAGTGTACTTACAATTACTCCCATGGCAATGCCGATGCATGGAGATGGATTGATGGTTTCTTCTTTTTTACTATAAAATAGTCCGTTACGCTTTCTTTTCATCAGTCGAAGCATCCATAGCATGTGGGCAACAGTTTACGGTCTCCCAACGTGTTGTCTACACGTGCCACGTTCACCCAGAACTTGTTTTCGCGCACGCTTTCTATCGGGTAGGCTGCCTTTTGGCGGGTATAGCTGTGCTCCCATGTGTCGGCTACCACTTCGTATTCGGGATGCGGGGCATTCACCAGCACGTTGTCCGTCTTGTCGACTTCGCCGTTCTTCACCTCTTGAATCTCGTCCCAGATAGTCAGCATCACGTGGACAAAGTTGTCGAGTTCGGCAAGGCTTTCGCTCTCCGTCGGTTCAATCATCAGTGTGCCGTGTACCGGGAAGGAGAGGTAGGGGCATGATATCCATAATCCATCAGGCGCTTGGCGATGTCGTTTTCGCTGATGCCCGTCTCTTCGTGCACCTTACGGCATTCCAATATCATTTCGTGTCCTACGAAGCCGGTAGCACCGCGGTAAACGATGCCGTATGTATCCTTGAGGCAGGCTGCCAGGTAGTTGGCGCTGAGGATGGCTATCTTTGTGGCCCGTGTCAGCCCTTCTGTTCCCATCATGCGGATATAGCCGTAAGTAATGGGGAGGATACCTGCACTGCCGAAAGGAGCTCCGGACACCTGGTTGGCGGCATTGCCGAACAATTTGTGTCCCGGAAGGAACGGAACCAGATGCTCTGCCACGCAGATGGACCTACGCCCGGTCCGCCGCCACCGTGAGGAGAGGCGAACGTTTTGTGCAGATTCAAATGGCAGACATCCGCACCGATAAAGCGGGATTCGTCAAGCTACTTGGGCATTCATATTGGCGCCGTCCATATATACCTGCGCACCGCAGGCGTGTATAATGTGGCAGATTTCCACAATTTCCGTTTCAAAGATACCGTGTGTGGAAGGGTAGGTGATCATTAGGGCGGCGAGGTCTGCCTTGTTTTCTTCCGCTTTGGCACGCAGGTCAGCCATATCCACATTGCCTTGTGCGTCGCAGGCGCAGGTCACGGTGGTAAAGCCTGCCTGGATGGCGGATGCCGGGTTGGTGCCGTGTGCGGATGCAGGTATCAGTATTTTATTGCGGTGCCCTTGTCCTATACTTTCCAGATAGGCGCGGATGACGCGGAGTCCTGCATATTCGCCTGCCGCACCGGAGTTGGGTTGCAGGCTGACATCGGCAAAGCCGGTAATTATCTTCAGCTCTTCACTGAGGTTGCTTATCAGTTCGCGGTAACCTTCGGCCTGGTCTTCGGGCACCAGGGGATGCATGTTCATGAATTCCGGACGGCTGAGCGGCAGCATCTCTGCGGCGGCATTCAGTTTCATGGTGCACGAGCCGAGGGAAATCATGGAGTGTGCCAGTGAGATGTCCTTACGATCGAGGCGCTTGATGTAGCGCATCATCTCCGTTTCCGTATGGTATTTGTTGAATACTTCGTGTGTCAGATAGGCACTTTGGCGCTTCATCTCCGCGCTGATGCTACTTGCCATGGGTACGTCGCTTGTCTTTTCCCAATCCCTTCCGGCGGCAATGGCAAAGATGGAGAGCAGTACATTGACGGCAGCTATATCCGTAGTTTCGTCAATGCTCATGCCTACATCTCCATTCTTGAAATAACGCAGGTTCACTTCCTTGCTTAGAGCGATGGTACGTATCTGCTGTGCCGAAATGGTGTCGGGTAGTGCAAAGCGGAGCGTGTCGAAATATTGTGCATTGACCTGCTTGTACCCCAGTCTGTTGATGCTCTTTTCCAGGAATACGGCAATGCTGTGGATGCGTTCCGCAATGGTGCGGATACCTTCCGGACCATGATATACGGCATAAAAGCCTGCCATTGTAGCCAGCAGTGCCTGCGCGGTACAGATGTTGGAAGTCGCCTTTTCACGCTTGATGTGCTGCTCGCGGGTTTGCAGCGCCATGCGGTAGCACAGCTTGCCGTATTTGTCTTTCGACCAGCCGATGATGCGTCCCGGCATATTGCGCTTGTACTCGTCACGGGTGGCAAAGTAGGCTGCCGACGGCCCTCCATAGAACATCGGGGTACCGAGCCGTTGTGTGGTTCCGAAGACGATGTCGGCTCCCCATTCTCCCGGAGGGGTGAGCAGGGTGAGGCTCAGTATGTCGGCTGCAACGGCCACTTTGCAGTTGGCCGCATGGGCTTTTTCCACGAAGGCGCGATAATCTTCCACGTTGCCGGCGGCGTTGGGATATTGCAGTACGCAGGCGAAGATGTCCGGCGTGAATTCCATTTCATGGTATTTTCCTATACGCAGCTCGATACCTTGCGGAATGGCGCGAGTAGTCATTACCGCCAGTGTCTGCGGGAAGACGGCTTCGTCTACAAATACCACGTTGGCACCCGATTTCTGCATGTCGCGCGGACGCAGGGCGTACATCATCGTCACGGCTTCGGCTGCGGCAGTCGCTTCGTCCAGCAGGGAGCAGTTGGCAAGGGGCATGCCGGTGAGGTCACATACGGCAGTCTGGAAGTTCATTAGGGCTTCCAGGCGTCCTTGTGAGACTTCGGTCTGATAGGGGGTATAGGAAGTGTACCAAACGGGGTTCTCGAATACATTCCGTTGGATAACGGCAGGAGTGATGGTATTGTACCATCCATACCGATATAGGTTGTGTAAAGTTTGTTTTTGGCAGCCAGTCCTGCAATGTGCTGTCCGAATTCGTACTCCGTCATTGTCTTGGGCAGAGCCAGCGGTTCTTTCAGGCGGATGTTGGCAGGAATGGTTTTATCAATCAGCTCGTCCAGGCTTTTCACTCCTATTTTTTGGAGCATCTTCTCCTCGTCTTTTTCGCTGATGCCGATGTGGCGGTAGGCCAATAGGTCGTTTTTCATGGCTGTAATGATTTAAAAGTTTGCTGTATATTTACCGGAAGAACGGATTCTCCGCTTTTTCTATTCCTATGGTAGTCGGTGCTCCGTGTCCGGGATAGACAATCGTGTCGTTGGGCAGGATGAACAGACGGCTGCAAATATGCTCTATCAGTTCGTCGAAGTTGCCGCCGGCAAGGTCGGCACGGCCGATGCTGCCTTGAAACAGCACATCCCCCGAAAACATGCAGTGGTCTGCCGCGCAATAGTACACCAGGCTGCCCGGCGAGTGTCCCGGCACATGGATGGCTTCCAGTTTCGTATTGCCGAAGGTGATGATGTCTCCATCGTGCAGATAAGTGCCCAGGGGCACGGGGGCTTCCTGCAGTTGGAAGCCGAACATGCGGCTTTGTTTCGGCGCTTCGTCAATCCAGAACTCATCGGCCTGGTTGGCTTCGGCCTTCAGACCGAACTCTTTCAGCATGAAAGGATTGCCGAAGATATGGTCCAGATGCAGATGGGTATTCAGCAGATGTTTCACATTCAGCCCATTCTTGGTGATGAAGTTTTTCAAGGCCTGCTTTTCTTCTTCATAAAAACAGCCCGGGTCAATGACGACCGCTTCATTGGTTTCGTCCCAAAGCACATAACAGTTCTCCGGGAACATATTAAACTCAAATCTCTTTATTTTCATATTATGTATTTAGATTTATCCCCCTACATATACTACTTTCTTTGTCTCGAAGAACTCCTCTTCAAAGAACTCCTTCAGGTCCCACAGCGTAGTCTTGTTCTTGACGGGCATGGTTTCGTTTCCCAATTCGCCCCCCTTGAGGCAAATCAGTCCGTTGGGCAATGCATTCTGCTGTTTGGAGGAGATGTTCTTGCGGATAATCTTCAGTAGGTCTGTCAGTGGCATCACGGCACGGCTCACCACAAAGTCGAACTTCCCTTTTTCCTCTTCTGCGCGGGCATGGCGGAAGGTGACGTTTTTCAGCCCGATGCTGTTGGCTATTTCGGAGGCTACGCGTACTTTCTTTCCGATGCTGTCCACCAGATGGAATTGTACTTCGGGGAAAAGGATGGCAAGCGGGATTCCCGGAAAGCTCCTCCCGTGCCGAGGTCCATAATTTGTGTCCCCGGTCTGAACCTGATTACCTTGGCTATGCCAGAGAGTGCAGCACATGGTGTTCGTACAAGTTCTCTATATCTTTGCGTGAAATGACATTAATCTTAGAGTTCCAGTCCAGATAGAGGTCGTAGAGTGCGGCAAACTGCCGTTTCTGTTCTTCCGTCAGGTCCGGGAAATATTTGAGTATTAAATCCATTGTGAATTTTATGTTGATAGACAATTGATTACAGTTCCTATTCGCCGTCTGTTTTTATAGCGCTGCTTAATACAATGAATTTACCGTTCATCAGAGGGGCTATGTCCTCATAAGACAACGTGATTTTGGTTGCTCCCATTACGTATGGGGCAATTTCATATACATTATAATAGAAGGTGATTCCCGTTGGGTCCAGGTAGAAATTCTCGATAGGCTCCAGGTCACCGGTGGTGGCGTAGCCCATGTCCTCCAGCTCTTGGCGGGTGCTGACGTTGTTGTCTGCCATCAGCTGTTTCCAAAGCAAGTCGGTCAGCGCTTCCTTATAGTCGCCTTCAAAGAGGTCGTCCAGGCGGATGGGGCTTAGGGTCTTTAGGTCGAGGTTGAGGAAGGTGGACATATAGATGCCGTGTGCGCCGCCGGTATATTCGTTGTAATCTATACGGTAGGTCAGTACTAAGGTATTGCACAACTGCACATGGCTTTCGATTCCTTTATAATAGGAATACCAGGCTCCTATGCTCTGCTCGTCCTGCTTGTCCTCCTCGTCTTTCTTGTACATCGGCTCCAGGTCATTGCGGTAGTCGCCGACATATTTCTCCGTATATTTCTTGACAGCTTCTTCGGGTGTCATCGCCATGTACTTGTCGCCGAAGCAGGCAGAGAGGAAGAAGGTGTTCAGACTGTCTTTCAGCCTTACGTCGGATGACTGGCTGGCGTAGGCAACGTTGAGGATGAGGTTGCAGGCCGGCTTGGCTGTGTCTCCGAAGAGATGTACGGTTTCGTTTACTTGTATACTGTCGAACTCCAACGCGTATGCGTTTTTGTTCACGGTGTTACCGCAGGAAAAGAAAAAGCCGCTTGCCGCAAGCAGAAGGACAAGTAGGCTGACAGTTTGCTTTTTCATATTGAGTTTCGTTTATAAATCAACATATCAATCAAAAAACTTTATCGACAAATATAGAACTTATTAACGAACTGCACACATAAAAAAGGAAAAATTAATTCCGGCAAACGGTTAAAACTTTCTATCTTTGCAGCGCTTATGAAGGAACTCCGTTACATACTGGCTGTACTCTTTTCCTCCCTTATCATTATAAGCGGAGTGGGGATTTCTGTAGTTCAGTATTGCTGTGCCGGATGCGAGACGACACAAAGTTGCTGCACCTCCGGCTGTTCCAAATGCCATAATGCACATCGTGCCTCACGGCAAACATGCAAGGATACCGGCTGTACAGCCGTCTACTACAAGGTGGATTTCGTGAAGCATTGCACACGAGTCTGTTTCGTTCGTGCCATTCCTTACACTGTTTTGCGAGCAACTGCCGCTGTTTGATCACTCCTTGCCGCAGGTGGCTTGTACTCCGAGAGTTGTTTCAGGAGCACCGCCATATGTCGTCGGCTCGCGTCATTATCTGGCGCTCTATTCCACGCTTCTCATTTAGTGTTGTTTTATACGGGGCAATGACATGAATTGTCCGGAGGGAACTGTTTGTTTTTTAATCACTTCTTTAAGTATAAAACAGAAATGAAATATAGTTTGATAGCCATTCTTCTGTTCTCTTTCACCGCCTTGCAGGCGCAGGTAAAGGGAACGGTAAGGATAATTTGGGCGACCCGATTGCGGGTGCAACCTCTTCTGGCAGAGAACCACCCAAGGTACCACCACTTCGGCGGACGGTACTTTCTCCTTGTCCAAACCCAATGACAAGCATATGCTTGTAGTCAGCTTTATCGGTTTTGAGAACGATACGATACACGTCAGTAACCGCAATGAGACGCTCGACATTGTCTTGCGCGAAGGGGTGGAACTGAGCGAGGTGAATGTGGTCAGCCGTAAGTTGGGCACCATGAAGCTGCGCAACAGTGTGATGAATGAAGATATGATAAGTAGCGCCGAGTTGAGTCGTGCCGCCTGCTGTAACCTGGGAGAGAGTTTTGTGACCAATCCCTCGGTGGACGTCACCTACTCTGACGCCGCCACCGGTGCCAAGCAAATCAAGCTTCTCGCTTGTCCGGTACGTATGTGCAAATGATCGACGGAGAACTATCCCAACCTACCCGCGGCTCTGGCC
>ENA-OQAA01001568-OQAA01001568.1-human-gut-metagenome-genome-assembly--contig:-NODE-1568-length-11008-cov-1.840732_pt1 | contig 11008 bp, 11 predicted proteins | sample MGYA00242489_ERZ504515 | MGnify/ENA primary metagenome ERZ504515 (study PRJEB26092, sample SAMD00036237) | human gut metagenome | host: Homo sapiens | study: EMG produced TPA metagenomics assembly of...
GAAAAGAAGAAATAGAGCGGCTTTATACAGATAAGATAAAGAGATACATCCAGCGGTATAAGATTATGATGTCTTCCAAACAACGCTTGCTGTGTGCTCTTGCCTTGTATTGGGAGAATCAGCCGGAACGGGCGAAAGAGATTTATGAAAAAGTAGCGCGCAAGCGGGATAAGTATTTGCTGCAAGGCGAGGTTAACTCTGATCTGGATATTATGGAGACGATGCTCCGGGAGGCACAAGTACAGGTCTAAGTGAAGCCACCATTATTTTCTTTGCATTATTACTTTATAATAATTATCTTTGCATAATCATCATAAAGTAAAGAAGCCATGCTAATCATCCGAAACCCTTTCATTATAAACGGATACATATCCCCCACCTATTTCTGTGACAGGAAAGCGGAGAGTGAGATGCTTATCCGGCAAATTACCAATGGTAATAATACCGCGTTAATCTCAACGCGAAGAATGGGTAAGACAGGATTGATACGTCATTGTTTCCAGAGTAAAGAAATTCAAAAGACATATTACACATTCTTTATTGATATATATGCGACCAAATCTCTGCGTGAATTTGTGTTTGCTCTCAGCAAAGAAATTATCGAGTCATTGAAGTCCTCGGGCAAGAAAACGATACAGACTTTCTGGGAAACGATGAAGTCACTGCAAGCCAGTCTGACATTCGACTTCAATGGTAACCCTTCATTCAATTTAGGCTTGGGAGACATCCAATCTCCGGACGCTACGCTGGATGAAATATTCCATTATCTGGAACAGGCGAACAAGCCCTGCATCGTAGCCATTGACGAATTCCAGCAAATCACAAATTATGCGGAAGACAATGTGGAAGCTATCCTGCGCACTTACGTGCAACATTGCAACAATGCCCATTTCATCTTTGCCGGAAGCCAGAGGCACATTATGGCAATATATTTCTGACAGCCTCACGCCCTTTCTATCAGAGTGTATCGATGATGCATCTGGAAAGTATTCCTTTAGAGGAATACATCAAATTTGCTCAGAAACACTTCAAAGAAGCAGAGAAGAACATATCCAAAGAAGCTATCGAACAGATATACCAATATTTCGAAGGCATCACCTGGTATATGCAGAAAGTATTGCATACCCTGTATGACATGACGCCTGTTCATGAGGTCGCAGATGTTTCGATGGTTGAGGAAGCCATCTGTCAAATCATAGGCTCATTCCAATATACCTACTCCGAAACCCTTTTCCGGATGCCCGAGAAACAAAAAGAACTGCTCATTGCCATTACCAAAGAAGGGAAAGCAAGTGCCATCACTTCCGGTGCATTTATCAAGAAATATAGATTGCCATCTTCCAGCTCTGTACAATCGGCATTAAAAGGACTGTTGGAAAAGGATTTTGTCACACAAGAGGCGGGAGCTTATCAGATTTACGACCGTTTCTTCGGATTATGGCTTCAAAGAAACTACTAAACGACAAGGTTTATGGAATTGAATGGCGAAACCCTTCGTTTTATACGTGAACATTGCAAGGATGATGTACGCAGCCTGGCTCTGCAAGCACCGAAATATCCCGGTGTGGATATGCCTGTTGCACTGACGCAGATAGCGGGCAGACAGGCGGCAGCTGAGAAAATACCGTCCTGGCATGAGGAAGAAGGCGTTCTATATCCCCGTCACCTATCGTTAGAGCAATGTTCTTCGGAAGCTACGGCACGATACAAAGCATCTATCATTCCGGAGTCTTCCTCCGGCACACTGACCGACTTAACCGGAGGCTTCGGCATAGACTGTGCTTTTCTTTCTCCGAAATTCCATCATGTCACCTATGTGGAACGGCAAGAAGTTCTTTGCGAGATTGCATCGCACAACTTCCCATTACTAGGTCTGAATCATATCCAGATAGAAAACAAAGACGGCATCCGGCATCTGCAAGAGATGTCTTCCGTCGACTGGATATTCATTGATCCTGCCCGTCGTGACGGGCATGGCGGTAAGACTGTTGCCATTGCCGACTGTGAACCGAATGTAGCGGAACTGGAATCCCTGCTGCTCGAAAAGGCGCAGCACGTAATGGTGAAGCTCTCCCCTATGCTCGACCTGTCTTTGGCTATTCAGGATTTAAAGTACGTACAGGAAGCACATATTGTTTCTGTAAACAATGAATGCAAGGAACTCTTGCTTATCCTGGGACACAACACTGTTGCCGCAGAGAATATTCCTATCCATTGCATCAATCTGCAAACGAAGGATGGGAGAAATACAAAGACAACCGGACAGTTCTTCACCTTCACCCGCGAACAGGAACAATCAAGCCCGAGTGAATACACCGATACTTTAGATAAATATCTGTACGAACCCAACGCGTCCATCCTCAAAGCAGGGGCTTTCCGCAATGTAGCCTGTATATATAAGGTAAAGAAGCTGCATCCTAACAGCCACCTCTATACTTCCGGTGAACCGATAAAGAACTTCCCGGAAGAAGTTTCCGGATAACGGGGGTATGTACATTAAATAAGAAAGAGCTAAAAGGCGTATTAGGAGATCTGAAGAAAGCCAATATCACGGTTCGTAACTTTCCAAGTTCAGTAGCGGAACTCCGTAAACGTATCAAACTGAGCGAAGGCGGAGAAGTTTATCTGTTCGCTACGACCTTAAATAATGAACAGAAGGTTCTAATCCGATGTGAGAAAGCAGAAGGAAGGAACTAATATGATTTGTTGGCGCAATTGATTCCTTCTTGTAAGATTATGAGTTAAATGATAAATAATCTTTTAGACGCGGATGACACGGATGACGCGGATCTTTTTTATCCACTTTTATAGCGCAGCTTTTTAAATCCGCGTTATCGTGTCATCCGCGTCTAAAAAATAATATACCGAATGGCGCTAATCACTTATCACTAAACACTAATCACTTTTGTTCTTTTCTATACCGGAAAGAAACAAATCCCGCCAACAGGTTAACACAACAAATTACAATATCCCCCTCCGGAATATACCTGTAACAGGCATTTTTCTCTTTAATGTAACCTCAGCAAAACAAGATGTAACATCCGGAGGAAATCTGTAACATAGACTCAACTTTCTGAAATACGATTCTTCTTCCAAATCCTCTTTTCTGCCTATTTTTGTAATCGTCATCCACAATGACAAAACAGAAGTCTATTAATAACAATAAAAACGCACTAATACCATGAAAAGAAAACTTCAGTTGCTCACCGGAATCGGATGCCTGTGTCTGTGCTTCCTTTCCTGTTCACAACCTCCCTACAAGAACCCGGCTCTAAGCCGGAAGAACGCGCCAATGATCTGGTAGGCCGACTTACATTGGAAGAGAAAGCCGCATTGATGCAAAACACATCTCCTGCCATCCCCCGACTGGCATAAAAGCCTATGACTGGTGGAACGAAGCGCTGCACGGCGTAGGACGTGCCGGACTGGCCACCGTATTCCCGCAAGCCATCGGTATGGGAGCTTCTTTCAACAACGAACTGCTTTACGATGTATTCACCGCAGTTTCGGATGAAGCACGTGCCAAGAATACCGAATTCAGCAAAGAAGGCGGATTAAAACGTTATCAGGGCTCACCATGTGGACACCCAATATCAACATCTTCCGTGATCCGCGCTGGGGACGGGGACAGGAAACTTACGGAGAAGATCCTTACCTCACAGGGCAGATGGGTATGGCAGTGGTACGCGGCCTGCAAGGACCTGAAGGAGAGAAGTATGATAAGCTGCATGCCTGTGCCAAGCACTATGCCGTACATTCCGGTCCGGAGTGGAACCGCCATAGTTTCAATGCCGAGAACATCGACCGCGTGATTTATGGGAAACTTATCTGCCCGCTTTTAAAGACCTGGTTCAAAAAGCGCATGTAAAAGAAGTGATGTGTGCCTACAACCGCTTTGAAGGTGAACCCTGCTGCGGAAGTAACCGCCTGCTTATGCAAATTCTGCGTGATGAATGGGGATATAAAGAAATCGTAGTATCGGATTGCTGGGCAATCAGCGACTTCTACAACAAAGGTGCCCATGAAACTGATCCCGACAAACAACACGCTTCCGCCAAAGCCGTACTCTCCGGAACAGATGTGGAATGTGGCGACAGCTATGCTTCACTGCCCGAAGCCGTAAAGGAAGGATTGATTGACGAGAAACAGATAGACATCTCCCTGAAGCGCCTGATGAAAGCCCGCTTTGAGTTGGGTGAGATGGACGAACCTTCGCAAGTGTCCTGGGCACAAATTCCTTACAGCGTGGTAGATAGTAAAGAACATCGTGAACTGGCACTCCGTATGGCACGTGAGAGCCTTGTGTTGCTGCAAAACAATCAAAGTTTACTGCCTTTAAACAAGAACCTGAAAGTGGCCGTGGTAGGACCTAATGCCAATGACTCCGTAATGCAATGGGGCAACTACAATGGTTTTCCCTCACATACCATCACTCTATTGGAGGGTATCCGCGAATATCTGCCCGAATCACAGATCATCTACGAACCCGGATGCGACCTGACCTCCGACGTCACTTTGCAAAGTGTATTCCAGCAATGCAGCATGGATGGCAAGCAAGGTTTCAGTGCCAAATACTGGAATAATACGAAACAGGAAGGAACACCGGATGTAACCAATCACATCAGCACACCCTTCCACTTCATCACCACCGGTGCCACGACCTTTGCTGCCGGCATCAACCTGCAAGATTTCTCCGCCAGTTACGAATCCGTATTCCGTCCCGCCAAGAGTGAAGATATCGCCTTCCGTTTCCAGACTCAAGGGATAACCAAACTCTCAATTGACGGCAAGGAAGTTGCCGCAGGCATGAATTTCAAAAACAAGTCCAAAGTCTACACCCTCCAGGCAGAAGCCGGAAAAGAATATCGTATCAAGATTGATTTTGCTTTCCGCAACCGTGATGCCGCACTCGATTTTGACATGGGACGCGAAGTTCCCGTTGACCTGAAACAAACCGTAGACAAGGTAAAAGAGGCAGATGTTATCATCTTTGCCGGAGGTATATCCCCGGCAGTGGAAGGTGAGGAAATGCATGTTAACATTCCCGGCTTCAAGGGAGGTGACCGCGAAACCATCGAACTTCCGTCTATCCAAAGCCGTCTGCTTGCCGAATTGAAGAAAGCCGGAAAGAAGATCGTATTCGTCAACTTCTCCGGTTCCGCTATCGCCCTGACTCCCGAATCGAAAACATGCGATGCTATCCTGCAAGCATGGTATCCCGGTCAGGCAGGTGGTACGGCCATCGCAAACGTTCTATTCGGAGATTATAATCCGGCAGGACGCCTTCCGGTGACTTTCTATAAGAGCACCAAGCAATTGCCGGACTTCGAGGACTACTCCATGAAAGGACGTACTTACCGCTATATGACGGAAAACCCGCTCTTCCCCTTTGGTCATGGTTGAGTTACACGACTTTCCAATATGGAAACGCCTCATTGAATACATCTGAAATCAAAGATGGGGAACAAGTTACTTTGACTATTCCTGTTAGCAACACGGGTAAATACGATGGTGAAGAAGTGGTACAGGTATATCTGCGCCATCCGGGCGATAAAGAAGGACCTTCACATGCACTCCGTGCCTTTAAACGTGTAGCGATAGCTAAAGGGGCAACAAATAATGTCACCATACCTTTGAGCAAAGAAAATTTTGAATGGTTTGATACAAGTACCAACACTATGCGTCCGATAGAAGGTGATTATGAAATTCTGTATGGCGGTACATCGGAACTGAAACAACTGAAATCAATTCCTGTCACTATTAAATAGCTCGCTTAACTCCTTTAAATTCACTAAAAACACTCCTTTATGAAGAATTTATTCTATCTCCTCCTCTGTCTCATCGCCGGAGCATCGTGCAGTCAGGCAGACCCGACAAAGCCCTGGGATAAAGGTGCCTTTGAGACACAGAAATACCGGAATCTCTTTGCCGAGATGGGTTATAAACAGGCAGACATTGACGCCAAACTCAAATCCGTCTTCGACGGTGTGTTCTACGGCCCTGACAAAGTATATTTTGAAGTAGGCGATTCTATGGCATATATCAGCGACGTCAAAAATCATGACGTCCGCACCGAAGGTATGTCCTACGGATTAATGATTGCCGTCCAGTTCGACCGTCAGGATATCTTCGACCGTCTCTGGCGATGGGGCACAAAGTACATGCAGCACCAGGATGGTCCATTGAAAGGTTACTTTGCCTGGAGTTGTGCAACGGACGGTACCCGTAACTCCCAAGGCCCCGCCTCCGACGGAGAGCTTTACTATGTAACCGCCCTCATCTTCGCTTCCAACCGTTGGGGAAATGACACCGGCATCAACTACCTTGCCGAAGCCCAGAATATCCTGAACTGTTCCATGGAGAAAGACGGCACAAACCGTGTAATGCCTTTCATCAATGTGGAGCATAAGCTCATCACTTTCGTTCCGGACATACATGGCGGACGTTTTACCGACCCGTCTTACCATGTACCCGCTTTTTACGAAGTATTGGGCGACGCTGGGCCAATGACGGCAGAGCTGACTTTTGGCGTGAATGCGCCGAACGCAGCCGCGAATATCTGCATAAAAGTATCCACCCCGTAACCGGACTAAACCCCGATTATAACAACTATGACGGCAGTTTGCTGGGCAACAACCGCATCATCGGCGATGCTTTCCGCTTTGACTCCTGGCGCGTACCGATGAACATCGCCTTAGATTACTCTTGGGCATGTGCCGACAAAGAGTGGCAACAGGAATACGGCAATAAAATCCAGAACTTCCTTTACAGCCAGGGTATTGATACCTTCGTAGATCAGTATAACGTAGACGGCACGCAAGTAAAAGACACCCTCCGGGCCGGAGAGCATAAGGCATTAAGACATTCTTTAGGTCTGGTTGCTACTTCCGCCGCCGCCTCACTGATGTGTACCCACGAGAAAAGCCGCGAGTTTGTAGATAAGTTATGGAACGCAAAACATGAGCCGTATGAAGACGGATATTTCGATGCTTACTATGACGGATTGCTCCGCCTCTTCGCTTTCATGCATCTGAGCGGAAATTATAGAATCATATTCCCGGAAAAGTAAAGAATAAGTAACAAACAATTGCAATATACTTGTAGGGGTAACATTGCCCCTACAAGTATAATATAAACACACCATTACTACAGAAAACGTTAAAAACTACCGAAAACACCCCTTATCCACTACCATAGATATCAAGAATGAACAAATAGTTTTATTTTTTGGTGCTATACTACTACGATTTCAAAACAATCTTCACTACGTTTGTAATAAGTAAAAGTTACGCATAATGCAACTACTTATCACAATGCCACAGTCACTTTAATTAAAACTATATGAATAAACTGATTCTTTTGGTATGCACAGTTCTGATGGCTGGATGTACCGCAACTACAAAAGAAGAACTGACCGAATCCGGATTGAAGCGAAGCGATTTCCAGACAGAAGTCAATGGTGAGAAAACGGACTTGTTCGTTCTGAAGAACAAGAACAAGATGGAAGTGTGTGTCACTAATTTCGGAGGTCGCATCGTATCGGTCATGGTTCCCGACAAGGATGGAAACATGAAGGATGTGGTACTGGGCTTTGATTCCATACAGGACTACATCAAATATCCGTCTGATTTCGGAGCAAGTATCGGACGATATGCCAATCGTATTAACCAGGGACGCTTCACACTGGATGGTGTGGAATATCAATTGCCGCAGAATAACTACGGTCATTGCTTGCATGGCGGTCCGAAAGGTTTCCAGTATCGTGTGTACAAAGGGGTACAGAAGAGCGACCAGGAATTGCAACTGACTTATCTGGCAAAGGACGGAGAAGAAGGATTCCCCGGCAATCTGCAATGCACCGTTATCATGAAACTGACAGATGACAATGCCATCGATATACAATATGAAGCAGAAACGGATAAACCTACCATCGTCAACATGACCAACCATTCTTACTTCAACCTGGATGGTGATCCGTCTACGGATAACTCCGCTTACCTGCTGACACTGAATGCCGATAGTTATACTCCGGTAGACAGTACTTTCATGACAACCGGCGAAATAGTAACAGTAGAAGGAACTCCCATGGATTTCAGAAAGCCCACCGCTATCGGTGCCAATATCAACCAGGACTTTGAACAGTTGAAGAATGGCAACGGAATCGATCATAACTGGGTTTTGAATACTCAAGGAGATGTAAACAAGGTGTGTGCCACCCTTGAATCACCGACTACCGGCATCATTCTGGATGTTTATACCAATGAACCCGGTATACAGGTATATTGCGGCAACTTCCTGGATGGAACTTTGACGGGCAAGAAGGGAATCGTTTATAACTTCCGTGCATCTGTCTGCTTGGAAACACAGAAGTATCCTGATACACCAAATAAGCCGGAATGGGCATCGGCGGTATTAAGACCGGGAGAAAAGTATCATAGTGAGTGTATTTATAAGTTCTCGGTACGAGAATAATCGGAGTACGATTTCCGTAAAAATGAGCGATAAGAATGTTCTGTATTTCTTCTCTCTCAAGACCTGAACCGTATCTGGCCCGTATTTCCTCCGCATCTATACGCATGGACCAGATACGGACCAGGTACGGGCCAGACACGGATCGGGTATGGTTCAAATAAGAATACTGTTCTAAATCTCCGATTATCAGTGATAAGAATTACGGTATTCCTGAGGTGTCAGTCCGGTTGTCTTTTTAAATAGTCGGTTAAAATAAGAATAGTCATCAAAAGAAAGAGAAAAAGCCACGTTCTTTACGGACATCTCATCAGTTACCAAAATGAGTTGTGCCTTTTCTATTTTCTTCTGATTGATATATTTTGAAGGGGTCACACCAGTTTCTTTTTTGAATAAACGGATAAAATGATCTTTTGACAGACATGAGTTCTCAGACAAAGTTGCCAAGTCTATAGCCTCATAGATATGTTTGCGTATATAAAGAATAGCTTCTCTATCCGATCGTCCTTTGTCTCCACTTTAATTTGCGCACGCTTTAAGAAACGTGCCAGTAACTGGTATACAATACCACGTGATTCAACCTTGTCACATAATGCACGCTGCTTGTTCTTCAGAAGATTTTCCATCAACGTCGAGTTATTATCATAAGTCGAGGGGTCCGATTTAGGCAAACTCATGTGAGGATTTATCGCACACAAGCGTTGAAACAACGCCAGATCCAAATCGCCGGCAGGTATCTCTACCGGAAATTCCCATTCATCCAATAAGTTCGTATCTGATTGATGCTCCTCATAAATGTGCAGATAGTAATGGCAGAAATAAGAATTACATATATAACTGTGTATAGTAAAAGCTGGGATGAAATACAGATAATTTGGTTTCAGAATTTGTATACCTCCCGATAGTTGTATTTGAGCCGTCCCTTCTGTTATATAGTACAAACGCGTAAACGGGCTATTTACGTTTTTCCAGTTCCAATCTGCATTGTGCACAGCCAAACCGACATTTAATACCAAAGGGTGCAATTTATCAACTAATAAAGCCATAGTATATAGTATTTAATAACTTGATAAAGTTAAGCGATTTTATTAAGTCTTCAAAACGGTTATCGATATTCTCTATATAAAAATCGTTATTATCCTACCATGAAAGGTGTTTTCTAATAAAATCATCGATATATTCCAATACAAGCACTTTTTAATCCTATCAAAGCGACTAATTAATCCATATCTTTGCAATGTAGAATAGAAACAAAATTAATACCTATGAGAACCAAAATTTTATTAGCATCTTTAGCTATTTCGATAGGAACATTATCTGACTCAAACTATCAGGTTCCGGTATCGGAAAAAATGAACCCATGATGAAAGGTAAATTCCAACCCACATGGAGTTCACTGGAGACTTATCAAGTTCCCGAATGGTTTAGAAATGCCAAGTTCGGAATCTGGGCACATTGGGGACCACAGTGTGTGGAAGGTTCGGGCGACTGGATGGCACGTTCCATGTATCTGGAAGGATCAGCGGAGTATAAGTATCATGTAGAACACTATGGGCATCCCTCTGAAGTGGGTTTCAAAGACATCATTCCTTTATTTAAAGCTGAAAAATGGAACCCGGACGCACTGGTTGCTTTCTATAAGAAGATAGGTGCACAGTATTTCTTCGCTTTAGGCAATCATCACGATAATTTTCGACCTTTTGGGACAGCAAATATCAGGCTTGGAACTCAAAGAATATGGGACCTAAACGCGATATTCTGGCAGAATGGGAACAAGCTGCACGAAAAGTATGAACTTCCATTCGGTATCAGTTTTCCAATGCCGACCATGCCTGGACTTGGTACGAGCCCTCTCAACGTTATGATAGAAACGGCCCCAAAGCCGGTGTTCCTTACGACGGTACACTGACAAAAGCTGATGGCAAAGGTAAGTGGTGGGAAGGATACGATCCGCAGGAGTTGTATGCACAAAACCATCCGATGAGTAAAGGAAGTTGGGTGGACGGTATGATACATAGCCAATGGGCTGGGGAAACGGAGCATCTTTACCAACTCAAGAATATTGTACTAATTTTTATGACCGCACGGTAGATGCTATCAATCGTTACAATCCTGATCTCATCTATTTTGATGTAACAGTAGTTCCATTCTACCCTATCAGCGATGCAGGATTGAAGATCGCAGCTCACTTCTACAATCATAATATGGCCACTCATAAAGGAAAACTGGAGGCTGTCATGCTGAGTAAGATATTGGATGAAAACCAACGCAAAGCTATAGTCTGGGATGTAGAGCGCGGGGCACCCAATGAGATTATGGAGCAACCATGGCAATCCTGCTCATGCATTGGAGGATGGCATTACAATACATCTATCTATGAGAATAACTGGTATAAATCCGCGGCAGATGTTGTAAAACTATTAGTTGACATCGTAAGTAAAAATGGTAATCTACTGCTCAGTGTTCCATTACGGGCTGATGGTACCTTTGATGAAAAGGAGGAGAAAATATTGAATGAATTGGCGACTGGATGAACATT
>ENA-OQAA01001569-OQAA01001569.1-human-gut-metagenome-genome-assembly--contig:-NODE-1569-length-11004-cov-3.378321_pt1 | contig 11004 bp, 11 predicted proteins | sample MGYA00242489_ERZ504515 | MGnify/ENA primary metagenome ERZ504515 (study PRJEB26092, sample SAMD00036237) | human gut metagenome | host: Homo sapiens | study: EMG produced TPA metagenomics assembly of...
ACCAGGGCTATCCGGTGACCTTTCTCATTATGTTTATTGTGGCATTTATTACCGGCTCTCTGGCAATCCGTCTGAAAAACACGGCCAGTCAGGCAACCAGGGCTGCTTATAGAACCAGATTCTTTTTTGATACCAATCAGATGCTGCAGCAGGCTCAGGACAGGAATCAGATTATCACAGCAATGGCAAATCAGTTGGGAAAGCTTCTGGGGAAGAATATTATTGTTTATCTGGAGCAGGAGGGTAATCTGGGAGAACCTCATTTATTCTGGCAGGAGGGAAAGGAAGAGAATCAGTCCTGTACTGGGGAAAAAGAAAGACAGGTTGCACAGTGGGTATGGGAACATAACCGGCGGGCAGGGGCTTTCACCAGGAATTTTCCGGAGTGTCAGTGCTTGTATCTGGCTATCCGCATTAATGAGCAGGTGTATGGTGTGGTAGGAATCGTCATGGAAGATTCCCGTATGGATGATTTTGTAAACAGTATTGTCCTGTCTATTCTAGGGGAGTGTGCCCTGGCCCTGGAAAGTGAGAAAAATGCCAGGGAAAAGGAAGAGGCAGCTATTCTGGCTAAAAATGAGCAGCTACGTGCCAACCTGCTGCGTGCCATTTCTCATGATCTGCGCACACCACTTACTTCTATTTCAGGAAATGCCAGCAATCTTATGGCAAATGGAAAAGAGTTTGATGAAGAGACAAAAATGGGAATCTATACCGATATTTATGATGATTCTATGTGGCTCATTAATCTGGTGGAGAATCTTCTTTCAGTAACCAGAATTGAGGAAGGACGTATGAATCTGAAGGCTTCCGCAGAGCTTGTAGATGAAGTGATTATGGAAGCTTTGCGCCATGTGAACCGTAAGAGCGTGGAACACACCATTACAGTAAGCAGTGAGGAGGAATTCCTTCTGGTAAAGGTGGATGCCCGTCTTATGGTGCAGACTATTATTAATATTGTGGACAATGCCATTAAATATACGCCGCCTGGTTCAGAGATTTGGATTCACACCAGGCAGAAGGAAAACCTGGTGGAAATTCAGATTGCAGACAATGGACCAGGAATCCCGGATGAAGTGAAATCCCATGTATTTGAAATGTTTTACAGTGGGGCAAACAAAGTGGCAGACAGCAGAAGAAGCCTGGGACTTGGGTTGTCTTTGTGCAAGTCCATTATCAATGCTCATGAAGGAGAGATTACCGTTTCTGATAATCAGCCTCATGGAACTATTTTTACCATTACATTACCAGCAGGGGAGGTACAACTACATGAATAAAAATCTGATTTTAGTAGTAGAAGATGACGCGCCGGTGAGAAATCTTATTACAACCACCTTGAAAACCCATGATTACCGATACCTTACAGCGCCAAGCGGGGAAACTGCCATTGTGGAGGCTTCTTCTCACAATCCGGACATTATGCTGCTGGATTTGGGGCTGCCGGATATGGATGGAATAGAAGTCATCAAAAAGGTGCGGACCTGGTCCAATATGCCGATTATTGTAATCAGTGCCAGAAGTGAGGATACAGATAAAATTGACGCGTTGGATGCAGGCGCAGATGATTATCTGACAAAACCCTTTTCCGTAGAAGAACTGCTGGCAAGACTGCGGGTAACGCAGAGGAGGTTAGCCATGATGCAGGGAGAGGTACAGATAGAGTCTGCTATTTTCCAAAATGGAAGTCTCAGGATTGATTATGCAGCAGGATGTGCTTATCTGGATGGGGAAGAACTTCACTTGACGCCCATAGAATATAAGTTGTTAAGTCTTCTGTCCAAAAATGTGGGAAAGGTTTTGACCCATACGTTTATTACACAGAAAATATGGGGCAGCAGTTGGGACAATGATGTGGCATCTCTGAGAGTGTTCATGGCAACACTCAGGAAGAAAATAGAGAAACAGCCCAATGCGCCTCAGTATATTCAGACCCATATCGGGGTAGGATACCGTATGTTAAAAGTAGAGTAGCGCCATATGGCCTACTCTACTTTTTATACCAAATCTTATAAAACCGGAGCCAGAAGTACCTTTCCGGTTCCGCGGTAAACATTTACCAGACCTTCTCCAGAGGCGGCAGAACCAATGAGTGTTTTGCCGGAGCGTTCTACGGTAAGTCCAGACTTCCGCTCCAGGCAATAGCCATATTGCCATCTATCTTTAACACATCATCCTGCAGGGGAAATTTCCACCAGCTCTTCTTTGGGACAGGGAGATTCCAGGCAGACCACACCATTTCCCACAATACCCAGGTTAAAGAGACCTTCATTTCCGGCAACAGCAGAAGAAAGATTGGAACGCATGACCGCTTTGTGTTTGAGGCTGGAATCACAGGCCAGAAACAGACCGTCATCTAAGACAATGGAGCCATTCCAGTCTTCTAAATCCAGAAGGAGCAGATGCTTGTAGGTTGGTTCTAAAACCAGGATTCCCTCTCCTGTATATTCTGGCTTGATTGCCGACTCTCCGGTAACCTTTCCGCGAACTGCCTTGCCGAATAAGTCCCCAACACCTTTTAAACCGGTAGTGGCATGTACATTGCCCACCATCCACTGCATGGCTCCTGCCTGAACCGTAACGTTGGCTTTGCTGGTGTCACAGATTACCTGACGCTTCCGCACATTCATGGCATTACAGAAATAGGCGGTCTGTGCATCCGAAGGTGTAACACTTAAATCTCTAAGGTATTCAATCACCGTAAAAGGCCCCAGCTTGGAAAGCACCTGAATATCATCGTTGCTGGTAAAATTTGAAATATGAAACATGAAAATCCCCCTTTCATTTCTCCTGAAATCTATCATATGTACTGATTATACAAAAAGGCATGAAAAAATACAACTGTATTTGTGAGGAAATGGATTGACTTCAAATTTTAGAATTATTATAATTTTTTCAGAACTAAATAGGAGGACACAATATGTTATCGCGTTATAGTGTAAAAAAACCGTACACCGTGGTGGTGGCAGTGGTTCTTGTGCTGATTTTGGGAGTGGTATCCTTCACAAAAATGAACACAGATTTGCTGCCAAGTATGGATATGCCTATGCCATGGTTATGACCACCTACCGGGAGCAAGTCCTGAGACCGTAGAACAGACGGTTACCAGACCCATTGAACAAAGTATGGCTACAGTAAGCAATATTACGAATGTAAGCTCTGTTTCCAGTGAGAATGCTTCGGTTGTTATTCTGGAATTTTCCGAAGATGCAAATATGGATTCCGTTACACTGGAGATGCGGGAAAATCTGGATCAGATAAAGGGATACTGGATGAAAGCGTTGGAAATCCCATGATTATGAAATTAAATCCAGATATGCTGCCTGTTTTTGTAGCGGCAGTGGATATGGATGGTCTTACTGCGCCCCAGACCACAGATTATGTGGAGAATCATATTCTGCAGGAAATGGAAAGCATTGCCGGGGTGGCAAGAGTCAGCGTTTCCGGTGGCGTAACAGAACAGATTCGTGTGGAACTTCAGCAAGATAAAATTGATGGGGTAAACCAAAAGGTACAAGATGCCATCAATGGAAAATTTGCAGGAGAAGAGCAGAAACTTCAGGATGCCCAGAAACAGTTGGAAGAAGGCCAGGCGCAGTTAGAAAGCGGCAGGCAGCAGTTGGAGAGCGGACAGCAGGCTGCGGCAGGCAGATTGGACAGGGAAGCGCCCAGTTAAGTCAGGCAAAGGAACAAATGCAGGCAGGATTACAGGAAATTTCTGCCCAGCTTCAGACTCTGGAAGAAAAACAGGCAGAACTGGAGAAACAGGGAGAGGTACTGACTGCTCCAGAGCTCCAATAGAAGCCATGTTAAAAGAACTGACAGCAGCCAAAAATGAATATTATCAGGCTGCAGCAGGGAAGCAGGAACTGGAAAACACCATTGCACAGTTGGAAACTCAGATTGCCACAGCAACAGAAAGCATTGCCCAGTTAGAAAGCCAGTTGGAACAGGCACAGACGCCGGAGGAGCAGCAGGAGCTGCAAAATGCCATTGGGAAAATGAACGCCCAGTTAGACAGTCTCAACATGGCAAAAACAGAAGCCCAGGCCCAACTGCAAACCTTAAATGAAGGTCTTGCGCTTATGGATATCGAGGTAATTAATAAGGGAATTGAAGAGGCAAACAGCGGGCTTTCTCAAATTGCCCAGGCCCAGGCTCAGCTAGATGCGGGACTGGCTCAGATTACCCAGGGAAAAGAGAAACTTAATCAGGCCAGAGAACAACTGGAATCCGGAAAAAGCCAGATGTCTGCAGCAGAAGTGCAACTGGAGACCCAGAAGATTTTAGCAGCAGTACAGATGAGCTCTGCAGCAGCGAAAATAGAAGTAAGCACCTCCCAGATGCAGGCAGCGCAAAGCCAGATTGATGCGGGAAAAGAACAATTAGATGCAGCAAAGGAACAGATTCAGGAACAGACAGATTTACATACTATTCTTACACAGGACATGATTAAAGGAATTCTGGCAGCAGAAAACTTTGCAATGCCTGCAGGCTATGTCCAGGAAGACAAAGAAGATTATCTGGTCCGGGTGGGAGAAAAGGTTCAGGATGTAGATACGTTAAAAGACCTGGTGATTCTGGATTTAGGGCTGGAAGGTCTGGATCCCATTAAGCTTTCTGATGTAGCAGAGATTCAGGTGACGGATGATTCCTCTGAAGTTTATGCAGTTATTAATGGCAATCCCGGGGTTATGCTCACCATTGAGAAGCAGACCGGATATTCCACAGGAGAGGTAACAGACAAAATTTTAGACCGTATGGAGAGCCTGGAACAAGAAGAAAAGGGACTGCATTTTACAACGTTGATGGATCAGGGGATTTATATTGACATGGTAATTCAATCGGTTATGCAGAACATGATTTACGGAGGCATTCTGGCTGTTCTCATCCTGTTTGTATTTCTTCGCAGTGTCCGTCCCACCTTTGTGATTGCCTGCTCCATTCCTATTAGCGTTGTAGCAGCGCTGGTCATGATGTATTTTTCAGGGGTTACCTTAAACATTATTTCCCTTTCCGGCCTGGCTCTTGGGGTGGGAATGCTGGTAGATAACTCCATTGTTGTAATTGAAAATATTTACCGTATGCGTAATGAAGGTGTTCCGGCCAGAAAAGCGGCTATTGAAGGCGCAAAGCAGGTGGCAGGAGCCATTACTTCCTCCACCCTCACAACGGTCTGTGTGTTTGCTCCCATTGTCTTTACAGAGGGGATTACCAGGCAGCTTTTTGTGGAGATGGGACTGACTATTGCCTACTCTCTGGCAGCAAGCTGCTTGTGGCGCTGACTGTGGTGCCCATGATGTCTGCAGGACTGCTGCAGAAAACAGAAGAAAAGCAGTCCAGATTCCTGGATAAACTACAGGAAGGCTACAGTCAGCTCATTTTAAAAGCGCTGCATCATAAAACCTGGGTACTTTTGGGAGCTTTAGGCTTGTTCCTTTTAAGCGCTGTTCTTTCCATCAGTAAAGGAACAGAATTTTTCCCATCCATGGAAAGCACCCAGGTGACCATGACCATTACCACAGAAAAGGGAACCCCTCTGGAAGAGACAGCAGCCAAATCCAATGAAGTGATGGAGAAGATTTCAGATATCAAAGATATTGATCCATAGGTGCTATGGCTTCCGGTTCCTCTATGATGTCGGGAGAAAGTAATACCAATACAGTTACCATGTATCTGGTGCTGAAAGAGGAAAAAACACTGAACAATGCCCAACTGGAAAAGGAAATCAAAAAACGCACGAAGGACGTGAAAGACTGTGAAATCCAGATTTCTACGGACTCCATGGACATGAGCGCCCTGGGAGGCAGCGGCATCAATATTCAAATCAGTGGAAAAGAATTGGATGAGCTGCAGAGCATTGCAAAAGATCTGGCAAAGAAACTGGAGGGCATCAAAGGAACCCAGAATGTCAGTGATGGCCTGGAGGATGCAGATGCTGAGTATGAAGTCATTGTAAATAAAGAAAAAGCCATGGAATATAATCTTACGGTAGCACAGGTGTTCCAGGCTATTAATAAAGAACTGGCAGAGGCAGCATCTGCAACCACTATTTCTACAGCAGCTAAGGACTATGAGGTTTATGTAGAGAGCGATGCAAAAGAAACCATGACAAGAGAATCCATTGGAAAAATCCCAGTGGAATATACAGACAGCGAAGGCAAAAAGGGAGAGGTTCTGGTAGGAGAGCTTGCGGAATTTAAAGATTCCTTTACGCCCCAGGCGATTACAAGGGAAGACCAGAGCCGCTATGTGTCTGTGTCCGCAGAAATTGCCACTGGCTATAATATTGGTCTGGTAAGCCAGAAGGTTCAGAAGATGCTGGATGATTACCATATGCCGGAAGGTTATCGTGGACAGATGACAGGAGAGGATGAAACTATCAACGAAGCTATGGGACAGCTCATGCTTATGCTGGTATTGGCGCTGGTATTTATGTATTTGATTATGGTAGCTCAGTTCCAGTCCCTGCTGTCACCATTTATTATCATGTTTACCATTCCCCTGGCGTTTACCGGAGGATTTCTGGGACTTTTGCTGACCGGAAAGCCTGTCAGCATTATTGCCATGATTGGTTTTGTCATGCTTTCTGGTATTATTGTAAATAACGGAATCGTGCTGGTAGATTATATTAATCAGATGCGAAAAGAAGGTATGGAGAAATATGCAGCCATTGCCAAGGCTGGAAAAGACCGCCTGCGCCCCATTATTATGACAGCCCTGACACAGTGCTGGGTCTGGTTACCATGGCTATGGGACTTGGCATGGGAGGCGATATGGTACAGCCAATGGCTATTGTTACCATCGGAGGACTCCTTTACGGAACCCTTCTGACCCTGTTCGTAGTACCATGTATCTATGATATTTTAAATCATAAGAGTTATCAGAAAGATGAAAACGGTTAGAGGATAAAGAATAAAAAATGTAGAAAAAGCATGAATGCTATGCCAGAAGAAAAACGGGCAAAGCACTCATGCTTTTTAAATATTATTTTCTGGATGCAAATACGGGAAGTCCGTCTGTTCCCAGAGGAATTTCCACACTGCCCTGAATCAGTGGAAGGGCATAAGCAAAGAATTCTTCTGTTACATCAGAAGCATCTTCGGAAATCCATTCCAGAGGAACCGTTTTCTCCTGGTTGCAGATTGCATTTACATCTTCCAGCCCAAGAGTCATGCGGTAAGGAAGATTGGAGGTTCTTACATAGGAAACCATTTTACCTGTTTCACCTTTTAAGGCAGCTCTTACACCAAATTCTCCTGCCATCACAGCTTCCCTCTGGTCTGTGGCTGACATCATGGAAGCAGAGCAGCGCTGGCTTACGTTTAATTCAACAGAGCGGGCTTTTACACCAAGACGATTTCTCACCAGATTTTCCAGGTATTTGCCGCAGCCAGCCAGCATTTTGTGACCAAAGGTGTCGGTTCCTACACTATTATCATACTCACAGATAAAAGTACCTTCCTGATCATGAATTCCCTCAGATACACAGACAATGACATTTGGATTTTTTTCAAAGCAGGTTTCCACTTTTGCAAGGAAAGCTTCCTGGTCAAAATCTGTTTCCGGAAGATAAATCAGCAGAGGATTATCCCAACGTGTTTTCTGGCAAGTGCGCTGGCAGCAGTAAGCCATCCTGCATGACGTCCCATAATTTCCACAATAGTTACAGATTTTGTTTCATATACATTGGCATCAATGACAATTTCTCTTACTGTAGATGCCACATATCTGGCAGCGCTTCCGAAACCAGGTGTATGGTCTGTGAGAACCAGGTCATTGTCAATGGTTTTGGGTTCTCCGATAATACGGATAGAACTTCCGGTTTTTTCTGCATATCTTGATAATTTACTTACAGTATCCATGGAATCATTTCCGCCGATATAGAAGAAATATCCAATGCCCAGATCTTCAAACTTCTGGAAAAGGAGGGGATATACAGGATCCTCCAGATTTTCCGGAAGCTTATAGCGGCAGGAGCCAAGATAAGCGCCTGGAGTGGTTTTTAATTTTTCTAATTCCTGTCCCGGAAGGGCTTCTTCAAAACTAAGAACACGTCCTGCCAGAAAACCTTCAATGCCATTTACCATACCATATACAGTACCAATAGAAGGCTGGCGCAATCCTTCTGATACAACGCCATATAACTGCTGTTAATGACTGCGGTTGGTCCGCCGGACTGGCCTACAATTAAATTATTCATACTCATAGAAATCACTGTATTCCTTTCTTGAATCATATTCTTGCTCTTTATTCTACCATGAAATTGTAGGAATTGCATTAAGAAATACTTGCCTGGCACAGAAAATGTGTTATAATGAATGTAAACTTTAAATTGGAGGTCATTATTATGTTAGTATCAGCAGCAGAAATGTTAAAAAAAGCAAAAGCAGGACATTATGCAGTAGGTCAGTTCAATATCAATAATATGGAGTGGACAAAAGCAGCCCTGCTTACAGCAGAAGAATGCAAATCCCCAATTATCTTAGGTGTTTCTGAAGGTGCAGGAAAATATATGTGCGGATTTAAAACCGTTGCAGATATGGTAAAAGCTATGATTGAGGAATTAAACATTACCGTTCCGGTTGCTCTTCACTTAGACCACGGTACATATGACGGATGCTACAAATGCATCAAAGCTGGTTTCTCATCTATTATGTTCGATGGTTCTCATTATCCAATCGAAGAGAACGTTGCAAAAACAAGAGAATTAGCGGGTGTGTGCAAAGGTCTTGGACTTTCTCTGGAAGCTGAAGTTGGTTCTATTGGCGGAGAAGAAGACGGTGTTGTAGGTATGGGCGAATGTGCAGATCCAAAGGAATGCAAGATGATTGCTGACTTAGGCGTTGATATGCTGGCAGCAGGTATCGGAAACATTCATGGAAAATATCCTGAAAACTGGGGCGGACTTCGCTTTGACGTTCTGGACAACATCCAGAAATTAACAGGTGAAATGCCATTAGTTCTTCACGGCGGTACAGGAATCCCTGCAGACATGATTAAAAAAGCCATTGATTTAGGCGTATCCAAAATCAATGTAAATACAGAATGCCAGTTATCTTTCGCTGCAGCTACACGTGAATACATTGAAGCCGGAAAAGACAACGAGGGCAAAGGATATGACCCACGTAAATTATTAAAACCAGGATTTGACGCAATCTGCGCTACAATCAAAGAAAAAATGGAACTCTTCGGTTCTGTTGGAAAAGCATTTGAATAAAAAATAAAAAAACTGGGACTGTTGCACAATGATATTTCATGCAACAGTCCCAGTTTTTACATCTCTTTATCGTATTTCATACGATAATAAAGAGCGTATCCCTGAACCAATAAATATACAAATACTAGAAGGAGTAATGGAATAAGTGCTACTCTCATAAAGGAAAAAATTAATAACAAAGCACCAAAAGCATAGGTCATAAGGTCATAACCTTTGGCTTTCGCATAATTGGATATCATTAGATTTCTTTCATCCTTTTGAAGAATTTCCATTTGCTTTTGAAATTCAGGATTACGTCTTCCAGTCTTTTCCGCAATAAAATTTCCCATTCCATGTCCGAATACTCCACAGCCCACCCCAATACAAATATAAGGGAGTACGAGAGTCCATTCATTAGGAGTTTTAAAACTGGAAATCAGACAGATTCCACCTATCACAAAAGCAATACCACAAAAAGTAATAAAATAATTTTTTCTGCTTTTCATTTTATTTTTCCTCCTCATAGATAAAAATATCTTCAATGTTCATATGAAAATACCGTGCAATTTTAAATGCTAAAAGAATGGAAGGGTTATATCGTCCGTTTTCTAAAGAGCCAATGGTCTGCCTGGATACTTCAAGAGCAGAAGCCAATTCTTCTTGGCGGATACCTTTTTGTTTTCGTAATTCTTCTAAACGGTTTTTCATAAAATCCTCCATTCTATGGAAAGTATACTTTCCTTTCTTGCTTTTACTATAGCATTAACAGATAATAATGTCAAGCATACTTTCCATAAATTATAGCTAAATTATAAATTTTACAGGTAAAGAGGTTTAAAAAGCATCTTTTGGTGCAAGAAATCTTGTTTTTATAACGTTATTGCGATAAACTGTATAAACAGAATGTAGTTACATGATGAAAACAACAAGCGGAGGATAGAAAATCATGGTAATACGCAGGGCACAGCAACAGGATATGGAACGGATTAATGAACTTTTAATGCAAGTATGCCTGGTTCATCACAGGGGCAGACCAGATTTATTTCAGTATGGACAGAAAAAATATACAGACGCACAATTAGCGGAAATTATTCAGGACGATAACAGGCCTGTTTTTGTGGCAGTGGATGAGAAGAATAAGGTTCTTGGATATGCCTTTTGCATTTTCAAGCAGTTTTTGAATCACAATATTATGACAGACATCAAAACCTTGTATATTGATGATTTATGTGTGGATGAAGCGCTAAGAGGACAACATATCGGGAAAACCCTTTATGAGGAAGTGCTGAAATTTGCAAAAGCAGAAGGTTGTTATAATGTGACTCTGAATGTGTGGAGCTGTAATGAAAGCGCACAGAAGTTCTACGAATCCTGCGGCTTGAAACCACAGAAAGTGGGGATGGAGACGATTTTGTAGAATTAGAGTTTACGAATCATTTGTACCATGGGCTGTTGAGAATATATGGAGGGATTTAATTCCTGAAAGTGGTTGTTTTTATAGAATTGAATCAGTTTTGTGTGCTTGGAACACTCAATCATCATGTAACGGCTCCTACAATGTCAACAGCAGATTGGATAATATCATAGGCAAAAGAAGTAGTTTTTCGCCGGATAAAGAGGATTTTGGCACATTAGAATTCCTGGAAAGCTGTCCAATAAGATAGCAGGGAAAAGCATTGACAGGGAATCCATGTAGCTTGGCACTGAAGCATCTAATTCCTTTCGGAGACGGTTGGAAAATCAGGAGATAAGGATAAAACTTTTAGTGCAATAGAAATGTAACCATAAATGATAAGAGGGGAAGAACA
>ENA-OQAA01001571-OQAA01001571.1-human-gut-metagenome-genome-assembly--contig:-NODE-1571-length-10994-cov-2.730928_pt1 | contig 10994 bp, 17 predicted proteins | sample MGYA00242489_ERZ504515 | MGnify/ENA primary metagenome ERZ504515 (study PRJEB26092, sample SAMD00036237) | human gut metagenome | host: Homo sapiens | study: EMG produced TPA metagenomics assembly of...
GCCGCAAGGTGAGCCGCGCCGTGGAGCAGGCCCTGGCCGACCGCATTGCCGCCGGTACCGCCCGCCCCGGCGTGTTGTTTGTGGCGGATGCCGCTCCGGACGGACACATTACCCTGACAATGGGGGATGTGGCGGCGTGCGCATCGTGAGAGAGTGGGTAGTGGTCAGTGGACAGGGAGCAGTGCAGGCAGCCCGGCGGGCCGATGGCGAGCATCGGCCCCTACAAATGGGGTTTAGGGGTGTTGCCTTAGCAATGCGCCCCAAAACATTCTGTAGGGAACGGTCTTGACCGTTCCGGAACGCTGCAAATATTGGAAACCAAAACACGAAGAAAAACGCCTTAAGGCAATACCGCATAATTCTAAGTGCCGCAGCCGCCGGAGCGGTGCTTAAGCCGTAAGGCGGGAATTATGCGGTGTTGCCTTAAATGCAATCCAAAAATAAAAACGGAATACACCAACAAAAAATCTGCCCGCTTCCCCGCATCATACCGGGGAAACAGGCAGATATTATTATTTTATGGGATAATAGCGTCTATATAGCGATAACGGCATGGTGCGCAGCATAAATTTTACGCCTTGCCCACCATCATATCACAGGCTTTGTACAGATCGCCGCAGCTCATGCAAACCACAAGGTCGCCTTCGCGGGCGTTCTGCTTGACCCAGTTGGCAGCGCTTTCCAGCCCGTCAACCACAATGCTGCCGGGAATCTTGGCAGCCAGGTCCTCGCTCTTCACACTGCCGTCGTCAACCTCGCGGCTGCCCATGATCGGCAGCAGTACGCACTGGTCGGCCTGGCGCAGCACGGCAGCAAAGTCATCTATCAGGGCCTTGGTGCGGCTGTAGGTGAACGGCTGGTGCACAGCGATAATGCGCTTGTAGCCCATCTTTTTGGCGGTTGCCATGGTGGCGGCAAGCTCGGTGGGGTGGTGGGCATAATCATCTACCACGGGGGCACCGTTGCATTCGCCCTTAATCTCAAACCGGCGGCCGGTGCCGTGAAACTCTGCCGCGGCGCGCTCGGCATCGGCGGGCTGCAGGCCCAGCGGGCGCACGCAGCAGCACATGGCCAGCGCATTGTAAATGTTGTGGTAGCCCGGAACACCCAGCTTGATGTGGGCAAACTGCTCGCCCAGCTCCAGAACGTCAATTCATAGAAACCGGGGCGGTATTCCTGAATGTTCACTGCGCGGAAGCGGGCTTCCTCATTGATGCCGAAAGAGAGCACCGGGCGGTCAATGGAGTTGACCACATCCACCGTGTTGCGGTCGTCCATGTTGAACACGACCGTGCGGGAAAGCAGGGCAAACTTCTGGAACGCCATCTTCAGGCGGCCCATCGTGCCGTAATACTCCAGGTGATCGTTATCAATGTTCAAAATAACGCCTATAAACGGGGTCAGATGCAGGAAGGTCTCACTGTATTCGCAGGCTTCGATCACAACGTCATCGCCGTGGCCAGCTTTGCCGTAACCGCCGATCAGTGGCAGCTTGCCGCCGATTACGGCGGCGGGGTCTTTGCCGGCCAGTTCCAGCATGGTCGTGATCATGCCGGTGGTGGTGGTTTTGCCGTGGGTGCCGGAAACGCAGACGCTGTGGGAATACATGCGGCTGACATAACCCAGCATCACGCTGCGCTCCACGGCGGGAATGCCGCGGGCGCGGGCAGCTTTCAGCTCAGGGTTTTCATCATGGATGCGGCGCTGTAAACCACCAGCTGGGCATCACCCAAATGGGCGGCGTCATGCTCCAGATATACTGTCACGCCCATGGCGCGCTCGGCCTTGGTGATCTTGGTTTCTTCCACATCGCTGCCGGAAATGGTCAGCCCGCGGCTGTGCAGGATCTGGATCAGGGGATAGGTTCCGGAACCGCCGCAGCCGATAAAATGCACATGCTGCACACCATCAAGCAAATGGGGATTATAGCTGCCGATAAAAGACATAAGTTTCACCTCAAAAAAATCAGGCGCAGCCGCAGCTGCCAGCCTGGCAATCAGTTCGTTTGGCGCATGGCGCTATGATTTTTATATTATAAAGGTTTTTCGCTGCAAAATAAACACTTTTTTGAAAATTTCTGCTATAATAACCAAAAACGTCAGCCCAAAGGCATCCAGGAGGTACCCAATGAAACATCACCTTTTTGTTTGGGGCACTAACCCGCAGCCGTTCCGCGGCAAGGCGGACAGCAGCATCGTGCTGCCCATCAGTGTGGAAGAAATGGCCCGCATTGGCATTCCAGCGCGCAAAATCCCCCGCGTGCGGAAGAATTGCAGCGCCTGATTGCAGCGGACCCCGCGCTACGGGACCGCAAAATGGTGCTGCAGCTGGCCAGGCAGATTGCGGCTGAAATTTTGTGACGTGCAGAGAGCATTGATATAAGGCAACACCGCACAATTCCCGCCTTACGGCTTAAGCACCGCTCCGACGGCTGCGGCACGGCATCTGCGTTGCCAAAATACTCGATAATACACAAAGTATTATCTGCGCTTTTGGCTTGGCATCTGCCGCACCTCGCTCGCCGTATCGACACTTAGAATTATGCGGTATTGCCATAATTCAGCAGTTGTGCCAAATTTGTTCCGGCTTTTTTGGCGGCAGTGTTGCCACTGCCCGCGGCCCGTGCTATAATAAAGGCCTGACGGCGCACCGTGCGCCGGTTAAATCGCTTTGTGTGGCAGCCAGCCATGCGGAAGGAGTTAGAAAATGAAGAACAGCGAAAAGACCCTGGACATGATCGTCAACCTGTGCAAAAATCGTGGTTTCATCTACCCTGGTAGCGAAATTTACGGCGGCCTTGCCAACAGCTGGGACTATGGCCCCCTGGGCGTGAGTTCAAAAACAACGTCAAAAAAGCATGGATGAAAAAGTTTGTGCAGGAAAGCCCCTACAACGTCGGCCTGGATGCCGCTATCCTGATGAACCCGCAGACCTGGGTCACCACCGGCCATGTGGGCAACTTCAGCGACCCGCTGGTGGACTGCCGCGCTTGCAAGAGCCGCAACCGTGCGGACAAGCTGATTGCTGACTGCGAGCAGGGCAAGAACGTGGATGTGGACGGCATGACCTTTGACCAGATGGATGAATTTATTGCCACCCATCCTGAAGTTGTCTGCCCTGTGTGCGGCAAGCATGACTTTACCCCCATCCGCAAGTTTAACCTGATGTTCAAAACGGCCATCGGCGTAACCGAGGATTCTTCCTCTACCTGCTATCTGCGCCCCGAAACCGCACAGGGCATTTTCGTCAACTTTGCCAACATCCAGCGTACCACCCGCGCAAGCTGCCGTTTGGCGTCTGCCAGGTGGGCAAGGCGTTCCGCAATGAGATCACGCCGGGCAACTTCACCTTCCGTACCCGCGAGTTCGAACAGATGGAATGCGAGTTCTTCTGCAAGCCGGGCACCGACCTGGATTGGTTCGCCTACTGGAAAGATTACTGCGAAAAGTGGCTGCTGTCCTTGGGCATCAACAAGGAAAACCTGCGCCTGCGCGACCATGAGCCTGCCGAGCTGGCTTTCTACAGCCGCGCCACCACCGATATCGAGTACGCTTTCCCGTTCACCGACTGGGGCGAGCTGTGGGGCATTGCAGACCGTACCAATTACGATCTGGGCCGCCATCAGGAAGCATCCGGCAAGAGCTGGAATATTTTGACCCCGAAACCAACGAGCATTACATTCCTTATGTCATTGAGCCTTCCCTGGGCTGTGACCGTGTGCACTGGCTTTCCTGTGCGAAGCTTATGATGAAGAGCATCTGACCGACTCCAAGGGCAAGGAGGATGTGCGCACCGTGCTGCACCTGCATCCGTTCCTGGCACCGTTCAAGTGCGCTGTGCTGCCTCTGTCCAAAAAGCTGGCGATAAGCCATGGAGATCCGCAACGAGCTGGCCAAAGACTTTATGGTGGATTACGACGATGCCGGTTCCATCGGCAAGCGTTACCGCCGCCAGGATGAGATCGGCACCCCGCTGTGCATCACCGTGGACTTCCAGACTGTCGGCGATGACAAGGTGGAAGCCGATAACTGCGTGACCGTGCGTGACCGCGACACCATGGAGCAGATCCGTATGCCCATCAGCGAGCTGAAAGAATACATTGCCAAGAAGGTTGCTTTCTAAGCGATTTAGGGCATAACACTGCTGAATCACCAATAAAATGCAAATACCCGTACAGCCTGAAAGCTGTACGGGTATTTTTGGTTAAGGCAACACCGCACAATTCCCGCCTTACGGCTTAAGCACCGCTTCGGCGGCTGCGGCACGGCATCTGCGTTGCCAAAATGCTCGATAATACACAAAGTATTATCTGCGCTTTTGGCTTAGCAGCTGCCGCACCTCGCTCGCCGTATCGGCACTTAGAATTATGCGGTATTGCCTTAAAAATCTGCATTTTGCCCGGCAGAAATAATGGGGTTACTCACCTTACAGGGAAAGCACCGGGCATAAAATTTATTTGTAGGGGCCGATGCTCGTCATCGGCCTGCATGGCGGGCAGAAAGTGGCATTTTACCCTGAAATATTGTAAACGGTCGCGGGCGCACAATGCGCGCCCCTGTGGTGTGAAATGACAAAAATAACTGCGAACGACACCTGTTAATTTTGATGCAGACGGCAGCGGGAGAACAGGGGATAATACCGGACGGACAGGGGAAAAACGGTGGAGCAAGACAGGAAACAAGCTGACTTTTTGCCATCCCCATGTAAAAAACCGGGAAAATGTGAAATAATTGTTGACAGCCCCCCAAAACAATGTATAATGAAGCTTGTGTGTTGCATCTGTTAAACATCAGAACACATTGGCGTTGTATGTGCTGCTGTAGCTGCCGCGTTTGCGGTGGTGTAACAAACCTTTTGCGGGGCGGCATAATTGGCGCTGACCCACCGGGAAAAGCCGGCGAGCCGGCATCAAGGAGGCCCGAGGTGGGACTAAATTCCGCAAAGGGGGATGCAGTAAAAATGAATGAAATTGTATCACTGAAAGACATTGTCGTCGATTTTGACGGGGAAAGAATCCTGGACGAACTTTCCCTTGACATCCACGATAAGGAGTTTGTTACGTTCCTTGGCCCTTCCGGCTGCGGCAAAACAACCACCTTGCGTGTGATCGCCGGGTTTATTACCCCAAAATCGGGCAATGTCTTTTTCGATGGCAAGGATATCGCCTCGGTACCGCCGTATAAGCGGCAGGTGAATACCGTGTTCCAGAAATACGCACTGTTCCCGCACCTGAACGTGTACGAGAATGTGGCCTTTGGCCTGCGGCTGAAAAAGCTGCCGGAGGAAACCATCCGCCCCAAAGTGCTGGAAATGCTGGAAACCGTGGGCCTGCGCGGCTTTGAGCGCCGCAGCATCAACCAGCTGTCCGGCGGCCAGCAGCAGCGCGTGGCCATTGCCCGCAGCCTGGTCAACCAGCCCCGTGTTCTGCTGCTGGACGAACCGCTTGGTGCTTTGGACCTGAAGCTGCGCAAGGAAATGCAGCTGGAACTCAAACGCCTGCAGCGTGAGATGAATATTACCTTTGTGTACGTTACCCACGATCAGGAAGAAGCTCTGACCATGTCCGATACCGTTGTTGTCATGAACAAGGGCAACATCCAGCAGATCGGCAGCCCGCAGGATATTTATAACGAGCCGCGCAATGCCTTTGTTGCCAAGTTCATCGGAGATTCCAACATTGTGGACGGCATTATGGAAAAAGACTTCCTTGTCAGCTTTGGCGGGCAGGAATTTGCCTGCGTGGACCGCGGCTTTAAGCCGCGCGAGCCGGTGCAGGTGGTTATCCGCCCGGAGGACGTGGATATCGTTCCGCCGTCCGCCGGCAAGCTGACCGGCCTTGTGCGCGAGGTGATCTTCAAGGGCGTGCATTTTGAAATGCACGTTGACGTGGAAGGCAAAGAATGGCTGATCCACTCCACCCAGCCAGCCAGCCGGGCGAGCTGATCGGCATGAACATTGGCCCGGATGAAATTCACATCATGTCCCGCGAGGAGGTGTGATGGGATGCTGCGTTCCAAGCTTCGCGCTGGGCTGCCGCACCGTACCTGGTGTGGATGGTCCTGTTTATTGTGGTGCCGCTGGGCATTGTTGTGTGGTATGCCCTGACCAACAGTGACGGCCAGGTTACCCTTGCCAACCTGACCAGCATTGGGCGGTACGTCCTCGGTTTTTGGCCGCAGCTGCTGCTTGCGGCGGAGGCTACCATCATCTGCCTGGTGCTGGCGTTCCCGGTGGGGTATTTCCTCAGCCGGCTGCGCGCCAATAAACAGCATATTATGCTGATGCTGGTCATGCTGCCCATGTGGATGAACTTTTTGCTGCGCACCTATGCGTGGATGACCCTGCTGGAAAAAAACGGCCTGATCAACAAGCTGTTGGGCCTGTTCGGCATCGGCCCCTTTAATATGATCAATACCTCCGGCGCCGTGGTACTGGGCATGGTGTATAACTACCTGCCGTATATGATCCTGCCGCTGTACACCGCCATGACCAAGATCGACAATTCTGTGGTGGAAGCTGCGCAGGACCTGGGAGCCAATGTGTTCCAGATTTTAGGCCGCGTGCTGATCCCGCTGAGCAAGCCCGGCATTGCCACCGGCATTACCATGGTGTTTGTTCCGGCAGTTTCCACCTTTATTATCAGCCGTATGCTGGGCGGCGGCGCTAACCTGCTGATTGGCGACTTGATCGAGCTGCAGTTCCTTGGCAACTCTTACAACCTGAATCTCGCTCTGCCATGAGCCTTGTGCTGATGGTGATCGTTCTGCTCTGCATGAGCTTTACCTCCAGCTTTGACGAAGAGGAAATGGAGGGTGTGATGTAATGAAAACACAGTATAAGCATTTGCTGCAGCGCACCTACTGGTGCTGGTGTTCGGGTTTATGTACCTGCATCGCGGTCCTCATCGCCTACAGCTTTAACGAAAATAAGAGCCGTGCGGTATTTACCGGTTTTTCCTTAAAATGGTATGCCAGCCTGTTCCATAATGAGATGATCCTTTCCGCTTTGGGGCTTTCACTGGTATTGGCATTTGTTTCGGCTATCATTGCCACGGTGCTGGGCACCCTGGCCACCATCGGCATCAACTCCATGAGCCGCAAGGCACAGCTGATTATCAATAACATCAGTTATGTCCCGGTTGTCAACCCGGAAATCATCACCGGCGTTTCCCTCATGCTGCTGTTCGTCATCGTGCAAAAAATGGGCATTGGCGGCGAAAATGGCGTGTTCGGCTGGATCACCCTGCTGGTTGCGCACATTACGTTCAATGTGCCGTATGTTATTTTTAATGTCGGCCCCAAGCTGCGCCAGCTGGACGGCAGCCTGTACAATGCCGCCCTGGACCTGGGCTGCACCCCGCGCCAGGCGTTCTTCAAGGTCATTCTGCCGCAGCTCAGCCCGGCCATCATGTCGGCATTTTTGATCTGCCTGACTTACTCCATTGATGACTTCATGATCTCCTACTTCAACTGTGGCACCATGCAGACCCTGCCCATTGCCATCTACTCCATGACCCGCAAAAAGGTCAGCCCGGAGATCAACGCGCTGTCTGCCATCATATTCCTGGTCATTCTGGCAATCATCCTTACCTCCAACGCTATGGATTCCCGCGCCTACAAGCGCAACCAGAAGGCCATCCGCCGCGCTGCGGCCGAACAGTAAAGGGGGTAAGCAGAGATGAAACAGTTTACCCGCGCGGTTGTCAGCGCTGCCTTGTGCGCAGCCCTAAGCCTTGCCTGCACCCTGCCTGCTTATGCAGCGGAAGGGGAGATGCTGGAGGTCAACGAGGATATCTCGGTTTCTGCCGATTACGATTGGACCGCTTTGCCAACGACCATCTGACCCTGAACGTGTATAACTGGGGCCTGTATATCTCGGATGGTTCCGATGACAGCGTGAACGTGATTTCGGCCTTCGAGGACCTGACCGGTATCAAGGTCAACTATACCACCTTTGACTCCAACGAGAGCCTGTACGCCAAAATGAAATCCGGCGGCGCCAGCTATGATGTGATCGTGCCGTCTGAGTACATGGTGGGCAAAATGATTGCCGAAAACATGCTGGCCGAGCTGGATTACGATAACATCCCCAATATGGCCAACATCGGCGAGAATTATCTCGGCTGGAGCTATGACCCTGATAATACTTACAGTGTGCCGTATACCTGGGGCACCACCGGCATTATTTATAACACCACCATGGTGGAAGAACCGCCCACATCCTGGGCGGACCTGTGGGATGTGGAGTACGCCGGTAATGTGCTGATGTTCAATAACTCCCGCGATGCTTACGCTATTGCAGCTAAAAAGATGGGCCTTTCGCTGAACCCTTCCAGCGTGGAAGAAGTAGACGACGTAATGAAGGAACTGCAGGCTCAGAAATCTGTAGTGCAGGCCTATGTTATGGATGAGATCTTCGATAAAATGGAGGGCGGCGAAGCTGCCATGGCCCCGTATTATGCGGGCGATGCCCTGACCATGATCGATGAAAACCCGGATCTGGCGTTCGTTTCGCCGGAGGAGGGCGTCAACTTCTTTGTGGACAGCATGTGCATCCCGGCTTCCAGCAAACATAAGGAAGCCGCCGAAATGTTCATCAACTTTATGTGTGAACCGGATGTCGGCTACCAGAATTGTGACTTCATCGGCTACTCCACCCCCATCACCGAAGTGTGGGAGCGGCTGGACGATGATTTGAAGTACAGCCCGATCGCTTACCCCAGCGATGAAGTGATGAATAAGGCGGAAGTCTTTGTGACCTTGCCGGATGACATCAACGCCGAAATGGACGCTAAATGGAGTGAGATGAAGAGCTACGATGATTCCGGCAGCGGCTGGCTGATCGTGGTGTTCCTGCTGGGGGCCATTGCAATTTCCGGCTTTAACATCTGGCGCAAGATGAGCAAAAAGGTGCGGGACAATTATTAAGCAGCCCGGCACCGTTTAAAATCAATTTGAAACACAAGCCCCGATTTGTCCTTTGTGATGAACCGGGGCTTGTGTTATACTATAAAAAAGATTTGTGTGCAAAAACAATACAGATGAATAGAGGGCAGAGAGATGAAATACACCCAGGAATATAGGATCTACGAAAATGATGTTGACTTCCGCAAAATGGCGACCCTTGGCACCCTGCTGCGCTACTGCCAGCAAATTGGCACCGAGGATGCGGAACATTACGGCATTACCCCGGAATTGTATGCCAGAACCCACACGTCTTACGTGCTGGCCAAGCTGGCTCTGCACATTACCCGTACCCCGCGCGTGGAAGAAACCATTACCGTGCAGACCGAGCCGGAAGCCCTGCACCGCGCGTCAACCGCCGCTTTACCACCTTTTGCGATGCACAGGGCAGGGAAGAAGCGTGTGTGGACAGCCGCTGGGTGTTGATTGATACCGACAAGCGGATGATCCTGCGCAAGCACCCGGAAGGTTTCCCCACAACGGCTGGTGGATAAGCTGGACCGGGAACTGCCCATCAAGCTGACAAAAGTCAAGCGGGAGGATTGTGAAGAGCTTGGCACCCATCGCGCTGTGTACAGCCGGTGCGATCGGAACGGCCATATGAACAATACCGTGTATGCGGACCTGATCTGTGATGCGCTGCCGCTGGAAGTATGGCGGACCCACACTGTAACGGATGTGATCCTATATTATCACAAGGAAGTACCCATGGGCGAAAGCACCCGCCTGTACCGCGCCGCAGTGGGCGAAAACCACTGGTATATGGCCGGGTGGCAGGGGGATACCTGCAACTTTGAAGCCGAAATTACCCTGGCACCCCTGCAGGATAACGCGGATTGACGGGGCAACAAAGAGAAGGATGAAGCGTTCACACAAAAAACACAAAATTGGTTACAAATCTTTTACAATTTGGCCTTGACAAAAGGTTTCAAAAAGGTTACAATTTAGTTGCAAGCGAAAGATAAATATTAACAAATCTTTTTCATGTGTTCTTCTCCTCCTTTCTCAAATCCCCGCCTTTCCCTCAGGCGGGGATTTCCTTTTGTGCAGTTTTTTATAGCGGGAACATCACGGCATGATTGCGATGGAGTTGAACAATAACAGCGCTGTTTCGTAAGATACTGACGGGATTCCATGCATTTTAAAAGCACGCTTTGCAAAACCGCAGCAACAAAAAGTGTAAAAAGCAAAAATAAAGGGTGTGCAGCAAACCGTTCGCTGCGCACCCTTTTGTGTTTTGGTTAAGGTTGTTCCAAATTGTTACAATTTGCCGCTCAGTTGGCGGCTTTTACCAGGGCGGTCATTTCATCGGCGGTCAGCCCGGTGCCATCTTCGCGGTAAATGCCGATGGAGTAGGTATAGTCCCCGTCCAGCCAGGTGGCAAGCTGAACCTGGCCGTCGTTGCCTGCAGGGTCACGCTGCGGCCGTCAACATCAACGGCATTGCTTTCCGCATACTGGTTGAAATCTCCGCTGATGTCATCGCTGCCGGGAGCTTTGCGCAGGCAAAGGCGGGCATTGCCGGAGCTGTACTGCACCTCGGTCAGCTGCTCGCTTTCCAATACGGCAATGGTAACGTCCGGGTAGCCATCCACGGAATCGGGCACGGTAAAATCGTACCCGGTCAGGGCGGCGGCATCCGCCAGGGTGGTGCAGCCGGTCCATGGGTTGGGGATTTGAGAGGTATCACTGGTGGCGCTGCTGGAAGCACTGCCTGCAGTGCTGGCGGCATCGGAAGCGGCAGGCTGGCTGCAGGCGGCAAGGCTGACAGCCAACAGGGCAGAACAAGCAAGCAGGGTGGTGTGTTTGATAAAATTGATGGAATGGATATTTTTCATGGTATTCAAATTCCTTTCGTAATAAACGCTTTTTGCGGGAGAGCCTTGGAAAATTTTTCAGGCAAACACCTTTAGGGCAACACCGCACAATTCCCGCCTGACGGCTTAAGCACCGCTCCGGCGGCTGCGGCACGGCATCTGCGTTGCCAAAATGCTCGATAAGACATCCAGTATTATCTGCGCTTTTGGCTTAG
>ENA-OQAA01001572-OQAA01001572.1-human-gut-metagenome-genome-assembly--contig:-NODE-1572-length-10988-cov-6.812540_pt1 | contig 10988 bp, 16 predicted proteins | sample MGYA00242489_ERZ504515 | MGnify/ENA primary metagenome ERZ504515 (study PRJEB26092, sample SAMD00036237) | human gut metagenome | host: Homo sapiens | study: EMG produced TPA metagenomics assembly of...
CTTCCTTGCTACGGGAGACCGAGACAGCTGCAGCTGGTCAGTGACACCACCACTGTGGCTGCTTGCCGCCACTGTCATGGGACGCAGCAAGACGGTGACAATGGACGTGGACGCCATTCAGGAAAAATACGGCATCCAGCAGACAGCTCATTGAGGTGAAGAGCCTGATGGGCGATGCTTCGGATAATATTCCGGGCGTGAAGGCATTGGTGAAAAGACCGCCCTGACCCTTGTGCAGAACTTTGGCACGCTGGAAGGCGTGTACGAGCACATCGACGATAAGCTCATCAAGCCCAAACAGCGGGAACATTTGCTGGAATGCCGCGAGATGGCCCAGCTGAGCCACACCCTTGGCACCATCCGCACCGATGCCCCCATCGACACGGCCGAGGGCACCTATGCCGTGGGCGAGGGCAACAAAGCCGAGGCCGTGCGCCTTTTGCAGGAATTGGAGATCCACTCTCTGATCCCTCGCTTTGGGCTGGACGGCATTGCACCTGCCGCCCCGGAAGAAGAGGACGGCATCGAGCTGGCTGAAGCAGAGCTGGAAGCTCTGCCGCTGGCTCCTTCCGGCACCTATCTGGTGGCATCGCGCCCGGCCGTGATGGGCAAGCAGGGCACCCGCAACGTGGTGCTGCAGCCGGAGAGCTGGTACGCCGTGCAGGACTGCACCGTTTACCCGCTGGAGGATGCCGACCTTGTGCGCCTGCTGGACAACGCAGACGTAACGCTGGAAGTGTTCAATGCAGCGCCCCTCTATGCCAAGGCCATGGCCGCAGGCGGCTGGGGCAGCAGCATCGTGTGGGATGCAAGCTTGCCGCCTACCTGCTGGATGCATCCGCTTCCAAGTATCAGATCAGCGAGCTGACCGCCAGCTACCGCGCCGTTGCTGCCTTTACCTGTGCCGATTACCCGGATGCAGGCCGCCTTGCAGACCTGTTCTGCAAGATGAAGGCCGAGATCACCGCCTGCGGTGAGGACAGCCTTTACAACGAGATCGAGTTCCCGCTGGCACAGGTGCTGGCCGATATGACCCGCACCGGTGTGCTGGTGGATAAGGACGGCATCGAGCAGTTCGGCGTAAAGCTGCGCACCGAGCTGGAGCAGGTGCTCACCCGCATCCACATGGAGACCGGCAGCGCCAGCTTCAACCCCAACAGCCCCAAGCAGTTGGGCGAAATGCTGTTTGACACCATGGGCCTGCCCCACGGCAAAAAGACCCAGCGCGGCTGGTCCACGGATGCCGAAACACTGGAAAGCCTGCGGGATTACCCGCTGGTGGAGGACATTCTGCAGTACCGCGCCTACCAGAAGCTGAACTCCACCTACGTGGAGGGTCTTTTGAAGGTGATCGGCGAGGATGGCCGCATCCACTCCACCTTCAACCAGACCGAGGCCCGCACCGGACGGCTCTCGTCCGATAACCCCAACCTGCAGAACATCCCCATCCGCACCGAGCTGGGCAGCCAGCTGCGCGCCTACTTTATTGCAAAGCCGGGCTGTGTGCTGGTGGATGCCGACTACAGCCAGATCGAGCTGCGCATTCTGGCCCACATTACCGGCGATGAGCACATGCAGCAGGCGTTTTTGAACGGCGAGGACATCCACCGCAGCACCGCCGCAAAAATTTACGGCATCCCGCAGGAAGAGGTCACCTCCCGGCTGCGCTCTTCTGCCAAGGCCATCAACTTTGGCATCATGTACGGCAAGGGCGCTTACAGCCTTGCCAAGGATATCGGCGTGAGTGTGAAGGAGGCAGATGCCTTCCTCAAGAACTATCTGGCCGCGTTCCCCAAGGTGAGCGGCTACATGGATAAGACCATTGCCGATGCCAAGGCCTGCGGCTATGTATCCACCCTGTTCGGCCGCCGCCGTGCTCTGCCGGAGCTGGCAAGCAGCAACTTCAATGTGCGTTCCAGCGGCGAACGCATGGCCCGCAACACCCCCATTCAGGGCACTGCGGCCGACGTGATCAAGCTGGCCATGGTGCGGGTATGGAAGCGGCTGCGGAACGAAAAGATGGAAAGCCGCCTGATCCTGACCGTCCACGATGAACTGATCGTGGAAGCACCGCAGGCTGAAGCCGAAAAGGCTGCGCAGATCCTGCGGGAGGAAATGGAAGGCTGCGTGCAGTATGCCGTGCCCCTGAGCACCGATGTGCACGCAGGCAAAAACTGGCTGGAGGCCCACTAAAACATGATTATTTTGGGAATTGAATCCACCTGCGACGAGACCGCCGCAGCTCTGGTGGAGGACGGCCGGCACCTGCTGAGCAACGTCATTTCCACCAGCGTAAAAGAACAGGCTCTTTACGGCGGCGTTGTGCCGGAGATCGCCAGCCGCCGCCACTGCGAATTTATCAGTGCTACCGTCAAAAAAGCCCTGCTGGATGCAGGCAAGACCATCGACGATGTGGATGCCGTGGCCGTCACCTTTGCGCCGGGCCTGATCGGTGCAGTGCTGGTGGGCGTGAATTTTGCCAAGGGTCTGGCCTACTCGGCCAATAAGCCTTTGGTGCCGGTGCACCACCTGCGCGGACACATTGCCGCACTGTACCTCACCCACCCGGAGCTGAAGCCTCCCTTCCTCTGCCTTGTGGCATCCGGCGGCCACAGCCACATTGTGGAGGTGCAGGACTACACTCACTACCACATCCTCGGCCACACGGTGGACGATGCCGCCGGTGAAGCCTTTGACAAAGTGGCCCGCACGCTGGGTCTGCCCTATCCCGGCGGCCCCAGCGTGGCCAATGCCGCCAAGACCGGCAACCCCAAGGCCTATCGCCTGCCGGTGCCCCATGTGGACGGCAAGTACAACGTGAGCTTTTCCGGCCTGAAAACCGCCGTGCTCAATGAGGTGAACAAGGCCCAGATGAAGGGCGAAGAAATCAATGTGCCCGACCTTGCCGCCAGCTTTCAGGACCGCATTGCGGGCATTCTGGCCGAAAAGCTGCTGCTGGCCGCAGCGGACACCGGCGCAAAGCAGGTGTGTCTGGCAGGCGGCGTTGCCGCCAACGGACGGCTGCGCCAGCTGGTGAACGACGGTGCCAGAAGCTGGGTGCAAAAGTTTATCTGCCGGAGCTGAAATTCTGCGGTGACAACGGCGCTATGATCGCGGCGCAGGGGTATTACCAGTACATTGCAGGCCACACAGCGGGCCTTGAACTGAACGGTCTGCCCACTTTACCCATCGACTACGAATAAGCAGTAAAAAAAAGACCTGCCTTTCCGGGATCTCCGGAAGGACAGGTCTTTTTCTTATGCAAAATATTCCTGCGCACGCTTTGCAGCGTTGTTGATGCAGGCCCGCAGCTCGTCCAGCGTATCAAACTTTTTGCTGGGGCTGAGGTAGGCGTGGAACTCCACCACCGGGTCGGTGCCGTAGAGGTCGCCGGAAAAGCCCGGGATAAAGGTCTCGCAGGTCACCTTGGTGGCATCATCATTGACGGTAGGGCGGCTGCCAAGCCGGTGGCCGAAGGATACCACACCCCGCCAATGTGGGTGCGGGTGATATAAATGCCGCTGCGGGGCAGCTGAAAGCCCTCGGGATACAGCTGGTTGATGGTGGGCACCCCCAGCGTGTGGCCCAGACCTGCACCGTGCTGCACCTCGAACCGGATGGCGTAGGGCATCCCCAGCATGGCGTTTGCTGCCGGGATGTCGCCGCCTTCCAGCGCGGTGCGGATGCGGGTGGAAGACACCGGCTTTTCCTCAAACTGCGCCATGGGCACCACGATCACCTCCACGCCCAACGGAGCGCAGAGGGTGCGCAGCAGCTCCGGGTTGCCGGCCGCTTTGGCACCAAAGGTAAAGTTTTCGCCGCAGACCAGCGCACGGGCATTGCAGTCCCGCACGATGCCCAGCACGAACTGCTCCGGGGTCAGGCCCTTGATCTCCTCAAAGTCCGGCGTGAGGTAATACTCCACGCCAAGGCTTGCGATCAGAGCATGCTTATCCGCTGTGGAAAGCAGGCGCTTGCCCTTCATCTTATTCACCATCGGCAGCTTGAAGGTAAACACCGCCGGGGCGGCATCGTGTTCTTTGGCCCACTGCACGGCGCTTTCGATCACCGCACGGTGGCCGATGTGGATGCCGTCAAAAAAGCCATTGCCACTGCGGTGCCTTTTTTCGGCTGCGCCAGCGGCAGCGGTGCAAATTGTGAAATGATCTGCATGGGTTTTGTTTCCTTTTTCAATTACGTTCTACGAACAGTTTTTCCACCCGCAGCACACCCTGTACGATATTGGCAAGGCCCAAAAACTGTCCGGCGGCATTGCGCACCCGGTAGCGGCCATCTGCTGCCGGATACCGGCTGGTGGGGCAGCCGTTGTACAAATGCTGTTCCACCCAAGGCTCCACCACCAGCAGCGGTAGGCTTTCAAACACGCTCTCCACCGGCAGCATCAGCGCTTCCAGTGCGTCCATGCCCTGCTCTTTTGCGGCAAGAATTTCCTCCAGCGTGTGGGCATCGGCTTCGGTGTACACGCCCGCCGAGGTGCGGCGCAGTGCGCTCATGGTGCCCTTCTGGCCTATGGCGGCGGCAATGTCTTCCAGCAATGTGCGGATATAGGTGCCCTTGGAGCACGTTACATCCAGCACATACTCATTCTCTGCCGGGCTTCCGCCGTAGGTGATGCTGTAAATTTCAATGGGGCGCGCCTTGCGCTCCACGGTCACGCCCTCACGGGCCAGCTTATACAGCGGCTGACCGTTCAGCTTGATGGCCGAGTACATAGGCGGCACCTGCATCTGCGGGCCGATGAATTGTGGCAGCACGGCCAGCAGTTCCCCTTCGCCCGCCGTGACCGGAGCCGTTTCCAGCACAGTGCCGGTCACATCGCCGGTGTCGGTGCGCGCGCCCAGTTTTAAAACCGCACGGTAGCTTTTATTGTGGTTCAGCTGCAGGTCCACTGCCTTGCTGGCACCGCCGCAGAACACCGGCAGCACGCCGGTGGCCATGGGGTCCAGCGTGCCGCTGTGGCCCAGCTTGCGGGTGCCCAGCACGCCGCGCAGCTTTGCCACCACATCAAAGCTGGTCCAGTCCATGGGCTTGTCAACGATCAGGATGCCCTGCATTTATGCTTCCTCCTGCGGTGCGTCCAGCTCGGCTTCCACCTCTGCCAGAATTGCATTTTTTGCGTTTTCCAGATTGCCCAGCAGCTCACAGCCTGCAGCGCGGCTGTGACCGCCTCCGCCCAGACGCCGAGCGATGGCGCAGGCGTCCACGCCCTTTGCGGTGCGCACACTGATACGGTAGCTGCCGCCGGGCTGCTGCCGCAGGGTCAGGCCCACCTTTACGCCCTCAATGCTCACAGGCAGGCTGGTCAGTTCTTCCAGATCGGCCGGGTCCACCCCGCTCTGCTCGATCTCGTCCCGGGTGAGGTAGATGAGCGCGCACCGGCCATCCAGATAGTATTCCAGATGGTTGCGGGCAATGCGCTCGGCCTCCATGCGCTCACGGGGCTTGGTATCGAACAGCAGGGTGTTCAGCTCCTCCACATGGCAGCCCGCCTCAATGAGCTTTGCCGCCACGATGTGGGTGTTTGCCGTGGTGGAAGAGAACCGGAAGCAGCCGGTGTCGGTTGCAAGGCCGGTGTAAAGGCAGTCTGCAATATGCGGCGTAATGGCAACGCCCATGGCGTTGATCACCTCGTACAGCAGCTCTGCCGCCGCTGCGGCGCTGCCATTGAGCAGGGTGAAGTCGGCATAGCCGCTGTTGCCTGCATGGTGGTCGATGCACAGGTCCACATGGCGTGAGAACTGCGTCATACCGTTGTTTTCTCCAAACAGCTGCACGCTGGCGACATCCACCGCTACCACCGTCTGCGGCTCAAACTCACCTTTGAACATATGTGCGTTGGTAAACGCATACCGGTTGGGAATGGCATCGGAGCAGAGCACTGCCACGTTTTTATCCAGTGCTTTCAGTGCACAATATAGCGCGCTGCCGCAGCCAATGGTATCGCCATCCGGGTTTTTGTGACACAGAATCAAAATGTTGTCCGCCGTCATCAGGCGCTGGGCCATCTGCTGCACATTCAACTGTTCTGTCATTCCATGATCCATCCTTTCCGCAGGCGGAATTATTCTTCGGTCTCCTCCGGTGCGCTGGCTTCGGTGTCAGCGTCGCCGTTCACGTTCAGCGTGCGGAGCAGCTCGTTGATGTGGGCTGCATAGGCGGCACCGTCATCCTCTACGAAGATGAAGCGGGGAGCCTTGCGGATGTGCATTTTCTTGCTCACTTCAGTGCGCACATGGCCTGCCGCGCGGTTCAGTGCTCGATGGCGGGCTTTGGTCCGTCCTCGCGGCCCATCACGCTCACATACACCTTGGCCACATCCAGATCAGGGGTCACATCCAGACGGGTGACGGTGAGCAGGCCGCCCTCCAGACGCGGGTCCTTCAGCCTGCCGATGATGGCAATGATCTCGCGCTTCATATCCTGCGCCAGACGGCCCATATTCTTCTGAGACATAGTATTTCTCCCTATAAAAGAAAACCCTCTCAGCTCGCTTCGCTCGGCAGCTCTCCCGAGGGACGAGCTTTTTGCGTGGATACGGCAAACGTTCCGTTTCTCTGCAAACCTCCCACCTCGGGGGAGGTGGCATTGCGCCAGCAATGACGGAGAGGGTTATTTCAGATCTTAATCGCGGTACTCTTCCATCTTGAAGGCTTCGTACACGTCGCCTTCCTTGACGTCGGCAAACTTTGCCAGAGTAACGCCGCATTCGTAGCCCTCGGCCACTTCCTTGACGTCGTCCTTGAAGCGCTTCAGGGATGCGATCTCGTCCTCGGTGATCACGATGCCGTCACGCACCACGCGCACCTTGCTGTCGCGGGTGATCTTGCCGCTGGTCACACGGCAGCCTGCAACGGTGCCCACATTGGAGATCCTGTACACCTGACGCACCTGCAGCTCACCCAGAGACACCTCGCGGAACTTGGGAGCCAGCATGCCCTTCATAGCGTCGGTGACATCGTTGATGGCATCATAGATGACGCGGTACATACGCATTTCCACCTTGGTGGCAGCAGCTTCTTCCTTGGCCACATTGTCCGGGCGGACGTTGAAGCCGATGATGATGGCGTTGGAGGCATCGGCCAGATCCACGTCGGACTTGCTGATAGCGCCGACACCGGCGTGGATGACCCGCACACGCACCTCGTCGTTGGAGATCTTCTCCAGACTCTGCTTGACGGCCTCGGCAGAGCCCTGCACATCGGCCTTGACCACGATGGCCAGTTCCTTCATGTCGTTCTGTGCCATCTGGCTGAACAGGTTATCCAGAGTGACCTTCTGGAAGGAGGAGAACTGCTTTTCCTTGGCGGCAGCAACGCGCTGTTCGGCCAGCTCACGGGCCAGACGCTCGTCCTCAACAGCCTCGAACAGGTCGCCTGCTTCCGGCACTGCGGTCAGGCCGGTGATCTCCACAGGGGTAGAGGGGCCGGCATCGCTCAGCAGCTGGCCCTTGTCGTTGCGCATGGTACGCACGCGGCCCACAGCGGTACCGGCAATGATGACGTCGCCGGAGTGCAGGGTGCCGTTCTGCACCAGAATGGTGGCAATGGGGCCCTGGCCCTTGTCCAGACGGGCCTCGACGACCGCACCCTTGGCGCGGCGGTTGGGGTTTGCCTTCAGCTCCATGACCTCAGCTTCCAGAGCGATGCGCTCCAGCAGGTCGTTGATGCCCATGCCGGTCAGGGCAGACACCGGGATGCAGGCCACATCGCCGCCCCAGTCCTCGGTGATGATGCCGTACTTGGTCAGGCCTTCCATCACGCGCTCGGGGTTTGCGGTGGGCTTATCCATCTTGTTCATTGCCACGATAATCTTGACATTTGCAGCCTTGGCGTGGTTGATGGACTCGATGGTCTGGGGCATGATGCCGTCGTCGGCAGCAACCACCAGAACGGCGATATCGGTCATGTTGGCACCGCGGGCACGCATGGAGGTGAATGCCTCATGGCCCGGGGTATCCAGGAAGGTGATGAGCTGTCGTTGACCTTGACCTGATATGCACCGATGGCCTGCGTGATGCCGCCGGCCTCGCCTGCGGTAACGTTGGTCTTGCGGATGGCGTCCAGAATACTGGTCTTGCCGTGGTCAACATGGCCCATGACGCAGACCACCGGGGGACGCTCCACCAGGTCCTCCTGCGAATCCTCTTCCTGCGTGAACAGGCGCTCTTCGATGGTCACATGCACCTCGTGCTCGACCTTTGCGTGGAACTCCTCTGCCAACAGAGAAGCGGTATCAAAATCGATCACATCGTTGATGGCGTGCATCTCACCCATCTGCATGAACTTGGCAATGACCTTGCCGGCCTGCTGCTTCAGGCGGGCAGCCAGCTCGCCCACGGTGATCTCGTCGGGGATCATCACCTTCAGCTGTGCGCTGCGGGCCTTTTCCAGCTGGATGCGCTGCAGACGCTCGAACTCGGTCTCGCGCTTGCCCTTCTGGAACTGCTGGCGCTGGCGCTGACCGCGCTGGGTGAACTTTTGCTTGTTGCCCTGCGGGGTGGGCTTGCGGCGGTTCTCGGTGTTCTTGGTGGAAGCCAGATCATCGTAACGGGCATCGAAGCGGTCCACGTTCATATCCACAGTGCGGGTATCCACGGTGACCTGATTGTCCTCGCGGCGCACGGACACAGCCTGTGCCGGAGCAGCGGATGCCTTGGCACCGGTCTCACGAGCCAGTTCGCTGAGAGAAACGGTCTTTTCCTCGCGCTTCTTGTGCTGCTCGTTCTTCTTTTCGTTATGCTTATTGCCGTTCTTATCCTGCTGGGCAGGCTCTGCCTTTTTGGCGGCAGACTGCTCCGGCTTCTTTTCTGCCTTGGGAGCTTCGGGCTTTTTCTCGGCCTTCTTCTCAGTGGGCTTCGGCTCTTCCTTTGCGGCCTTGGCGCTGTTCAGGAATTCGTCCAGATTTGCCACGCTGTTATCCTTGCTGAACTTTTCCAGCAGGTAGTTCAGCTCGTTCTCTTCCAGATTGGAGCTGTTCTTCTTGCCGGTGCTGCCCATGGCGTTCAGCTCATCCAGGACCTTCTTGGCGGAAAGGTTCAGGTCCTTTGCAAAATCACTCACTTTATATTTTACGATCATTCGGTCATATCCTCCTCATTTTTGATTGCTCCGCAGTCCGACAGGCGGTCAAAGCAGAGCTTTGCGAGGTTGCGGTCAGTCACCGCGTAAACAGCCACAGGCTTGCGGCTGATATCGGCCAGTTTATCCTGCGTAAGCGGCATGGTGATCACATCCACCAGATCGCCCACAGAATAGTCGAGGCGCTGCACGGTCTTGGCGCTGGCATCGCTTGCCACCATCACCAGCCATGCCTTGCTCTTGACACAGGCATCTTCCACGGCATCAAAGCCCATGGTCAGTGCGCCCGCCTTGCGGCACAGGCTCAGCGCCTGAAACAGTGCTTCCTCCGGCGGCAGCTTGGGCTTTGCGGGGGTGTTATTCTTCTTTGCCATTTGCTGCTGCCTCCTTTGCGGCCTCGGCCAGCTGTGCGGCCAGAGCCTCGTAAACTTCGGCGGGAACCGGCTGCTCAAAGCAGCGCTCCAGCGCCTTTTTCTTTTTTGCCTTGGTCAGGCAGTCGGGGTTCGGGCAGAGATACGCGCCGCGGCCCGGCTTTTTGCCGACCAGATCAATGCTGATCTCTCCGCTGGGTGCACGCACCACACGCACCAGCTCCTTTTTGGGGCGGCTGGTCATGCAGCCGATGCACTGGCGGGAAGGGATCTTTTTCTGTGCCATCCGGTTTCCCTCCTTTGGCCATCTGCGCCGGAATTACTCGGCGTCGGTCTCAGCTTCCTTCTTCGGCTCTTCCTCGCATAATAGCCGCTCTCGGGGCGGATATCAATGTTGTAGCCGGTCAGGCGTGCGCACAGGCGTGCGTTCTGGCCCTTGTTGCCAATGGCAAGGCTCAGCTGCTGGTCGGGCACGGTCACACGGCAGGAACGGGTCTCGCCGGGCAGCAGTTCCACCTTGACCACCTTGGCCGGGCTGAGTGCTGCGGAGATGAACTCGGAGATATCCTCGCTCCACTTCACAATGTCGATCTTTTCGCCGCCCAGTTTTTCCACAACAGCAGCTACACGGGCACCGTGCTCGCCGATGCAGGCGGAAACAGGGTTCACGTTGGGGTCCTTGCTCCAAACAGCCATCTTGGTGCGGGCACCGGCCTCGCGGCTGATGGCCTTGACCTCCACAGTGCCGTCAAAAATTTCGGGCACTTCCAGCTCAAACAGGCGCTTGACAAGGCCGGGGTGGGTGCGGCTGATCATAACGCGGGGGCCGCGCTCAGTGCTGACCACGTCCACAACGTAGACCTGCAGGGTCTGGCCCTCGGTGTACACCTCGCCGGGCACCTGCTCGTTGTGGGGCAGGATAGCCTCGCCGCCCTTGCCCAGATCCAGAGCAACGATGCCCTTCTCCGGGTCCACGCGGGTAACGGTGGCCTGCACGATGTCGTGTGCACGGGACTGGATCTCGCTCAGCTGCTGGCTGCGCTCAGCCTCGCGGATGCCCTGACGGATCACGTGCTTTGCGGTCTGGGCTGCAATGCGGCCGAAGTCCTTGGTCTTGAGGGGGGTCACGATGCGGTCGCCCACTTCGTAGCTCTTGCGGATCTTCTGTGCCTCGGTAATGCCGATCTCAGAGTGCTCGTCGTACCAGTCCTCGTCGGCCACAACGTCCTGGATCAGGGCCACATCAAAGCGGCCTGCGGCGGGGTCGATATCCACCTTCACGTGGTCCTCTTCCACCTCATAGTTCTTCTTGACGGCAATGATGATCGCAGCTTGATCTTTTCGATCAGGTATTCTGCGGTGATGCCGCGCTCGTGCTCCAGCATGGAGAGAGCTTCAAAAAAATTCATTGTTCGCTGCTGCCATTTTTCGGGTTCCTCCTGTAATTTACTCTCTATCTATGTTAGTCAAACAGGTCTTCATCGTCGCACAGGTTCACGCTGGATGCGGCGTTCACCTC
>ENA-OQAA01001573-OQAA01001573.1-human-gut-metagenome-genome-assembly--contig:-NODE-1573-length-10986-cov-1.675937_pt1 | contig 10986 bp, 15 predicted proteins | sample MGYA00242489_ERZ504515 | MGnify/ENA primary metagenome ERZ504515 (study PRJEB26092, sample SAMD00036237) | human gut metagenome | host: Homo sapiens | study: EMG produced TPA metagenomics assembly of...
ACCCAAAAGTTACTTGCCGGTGGTGAAACAGTAGTAGGATGGCAGGAAAGTAAAGCTGAAAAAGGAGAACGCATTCTGTGGATAAACCTTGCACATACATTTCCACAGACAAATGCCGGAGAAATATGTATGAAAGAAATAAAGAAAGCCGGGCGTCAAGGATTTAAAAAGCTACAAAGTAACGCATCGCAAATGGTGGAATGCCTATTATCCTGCCAGTTTCATCACATTGCCCGAAATCCAAAAAGAAAACCTTTACTGGATACAGATGTACAAACTGGCTTCCGCTACTCGCGGTGACCGCGCCTTGATAGACAATACAGGTCCCTGGCTGACCGTCACTCCCTGGCCTAATGCGTGGTGGAACTTAAATGTCCAACTGACTTACTGGCCTTTAAATACGTCCAATCATCTGGATCTCGCCCGATCACTCGAAAATGCGATCTATGGCAACATAGAAAACTTGCGTACAAATATTCCGGAACCTTACCGTTATAACTCATTAGGCATCGGAAGAACTTCCGATCTGGAATGTGCATCCGAAACCGTTAAGAATCCCAGGAAAGATCCAACGGCTTGAAATCGGACTTGTTGACCTGGACTTGCCACAATCTATGGCTGATTTACCGTCATAAAATGGATGATCAGTTATTGAAAGAACATCTGTTTCCTGTTCTGAAAGGATCGGTCAATTATTACCTGCATTTCCTTTATAAAGGGAAGAATGGCCGGCTGCATCTACCGGTTACTTACTCTCCGGAGTATGGATCAGCAGAAGACTGCAATTTTGATCTGGCACTCTTAAAATGGGGATGCCAGACTCTGACCGAGATCTGTAAGCGATTAGGCATCAAAGACTGTCAAGAAAAAGAATGGAGGGACGTTCTAAAGAATCTAACTTCATTTCCCTGTAACCAAGACGGGCTGATGATCGGACGAAATGTTCCATACAGTTCATCTCATCGTCATTTCTCCCACCTCATGTCTGCATATCCGCTTCATCTGCTCAATCCGGAAAATCCGGAAGAGCGAGCACTTATCGAACGCTCACTGACTCACTGGCTGAGTAAACCGGAAGGGCTCCGCGGATTTTCCTTTACCGGGGCCTCATCACTATATGCCTTGCTTGGAAAAGGAAACCAATCACTGGATTGTCTGAATAGTCTCTTTGACAAACTGCTCGGAGTAAATACACTCTATCAAGAGTCAGGCCCTGTCATCGAAACGCCCTTATCCGGAGCTCAGTCGGTCCACGACATGTTGTTACAAAGCTGGGGAAACAAAATACGTGTCTTTCCCGCTGTTCCCTCTTTGTGGAACAACCTGAATTTCCACAACTGGCGTACAGAAGGAGCTTTTCTGATCAGTGCACGCAGAACAAATGGAAAAACGGAATTCATCCGGATTTTGAGTGAAGCTGGAGAACCTTGTACCATCGTTACAGACATACAGAAACCGATCTTTGAAGGTAAACGAAATTTCCAAACTCAGCAAACAGCCCCGAATACCTATGTCATAGACTGAAAAAAGGAGAAGAAGTATTTATCAGAAACTCCGATACTCCAACAACCTTCACGATCAGTCCACAGACAGGAGATTCTCATCTTTCAAGAGTCTATAATCCTTTCGGAAAAAAAGCACTGCACTGATCTTCCGTTTTTTACAAATAATATGATGGAATCGTACAATTATACAAAAGAAAGTACAAATGGAAAAAATCATAGGTTTTTTCCGTACAATAGCATCAGTTCCCTCACAGGGAAATGCACTAATATTGCGACTGAAAAGAATTGTCATTTTAATAGATAAACCAAAACCATGAAGAAACTGAAAAACAAAATCCTTAATCGGATGTGCATGTCATGTTGGCATCAAGCTTTACAGGTTGTGCTCCTCAAAAACAAGATCAGAAAGAATCTTCCTGGCCTCAGGCCGCACTTCAAAATGCAACACGTCAGCTGACTCTTTCACTGGACAGCACAGGACGTGACGGAAATGTTCGCACTCCCGTCACTCTCACTCCGTCCGGCAAGGTTTATTACTGTTCTCCCGAAGACTGGCGGAGCGGATTTTATGCCGGCAGTCTGTGGTATCTGTATGAACTGACGGCAGACACAGCCCTGTTGAACCCTGCCATCCGTCACACCGAAACTCTGGAAAGCGCCAAAAACCTGACCTGGCATCATGATATCGGATTTATCATCAACTGTAGTTTCGGAAATGCCCTCCGTCTGACAGGCGACCGCCGCTATGCAGAAGTCATGACCCAGGCTGCACGTTCTCTCTGCACCCGCTTCCGCCCCGCAGCAGGAGTAATCCAAAGCTGGGATGTCAACGGCAACAGCTGGCAGGCCAAACGGGGATGGAAATGTCCCGTCATCATAGACAACATGATGAATCTGGAACTTCTTTTCGAAGCAACCAAACTGACAGGCGACTCCACCTTCTGCCGCGTAGCCCTCTCGCACGCCGACCGCACTCTGAAGGAACAGTTCCGGCCCGATGGAAGCTGTTTCCATGTAGTTGACTATGACCCTCAGGATGGCACCGTACGCAGCCGTCAGACTGCTCAAGGATATGCTGACAGTTCTGCCTGTCACGCGGACAGGCATGGGCCATCTACGGATATACCGTCTGCTACCGTGAGACTGGCCGGCAGATCTATCTGGACCAGGCGCTCAAGACATTCAACTTCATGAAAAACCATCCTCATATGCCCGCTGACCGCGTTCCTTACTGGGACATGGACGCTCCCGGCATTCCGAACGAACCCGCGACGCATCTTCAGCGACAGTGATTGCCTCGGCTCTCTACGAAATCAGTACCTTCGATGTTCCGCAGGCTGAAGAATACCGGACATACGCCGACAGCATCATGTCATCGCTTACTTCGCCGGACTATACGGCTGCTCCGGGCACTAACGGACTGTTTCTGCTGATGCACAGCGTAGGAAGCATCCCCCACAACAGCGAAATCGACGTGCCGCTCAACTATGCGGACTATTACTACATGGAAGCGCTCAAGCGCCGCAATGATATAGACAAGGCATCTAATAAATAATTCCTTAAAGAAAAGAACTATGAAGAAAAATCAGACACTGACCAGCCGGATTCGTACATTCCTGCTGGTTCTGCTGGCCTGCACCATGACAGGAAACGTGCAAGCCCGTACCCCCAACAACTCTTCCCCCTCCCCCCGTCAGCAGTGGGCCGACCTCTGTTACCGCATCGCCCGGCCTGTGCTGGAAAACATGAGCAGGGGAGAACTCCAGAAGAACATGCAGCTGGAGTTGAGCCCCACCTGGGACGGACGCGACAGGCGGGTGGCCTACATGGAGACCTTCGGCCGCCTGATGGCAGGCATCTCCCCCTGGCTCTCGCTGCCCGACGACGACACCCCCGAGGACGCCGCCGCAGCCAGCTCCGCCAGTGGGCGCTGAAGGATACCGCAACGCAGTCGACCCCGCAAGCCCCGACTGCCTGCTCTGGAAGGCCCAACCGCAGATTCTGGTAGATGCAGCCTATCTGCCGAAAGCTTCCTGCGGGCTCCCGAAGCCACCTGGAAGCAGCTCGACAAGGAAACGCAGCAGCGCTACATCCAGCGCTTCAAGGAACTGAGAGTGATCCGTCCGGCCTACAACAACTGGCTGCTCTTCCGCGCCATGACCGAAGCCTTCCTGATGAGCATCGGAGAAGAAGCCGACCAGTATGCCCTGACTGTTGCCGTCAACAAGATCAACGAATGGTATCTCAGCGACGGATGGTACTCCGACGGACCGGAGATGGCCCTCGACTATTACAACTCCTACGTCATCCATCCCATGTACATCGAAGTGCTCGAAACCTGCAAGGCCTGCGGCTTCTGGACCCCCGTCACCCCGCAGCTGGCCGTCAGACGCATGCAGCGCTTCAACGTGTTCCTCGAACGCCTGATCTCCCCCGAAGGCACCTACCCGCTTTCGGACGCTCCGTGGTCTACCGCATGGGAGCCTTCCAGACCATGGCCATGGCCGCCTGGAAATACGGACTCCCCGAAGGAATCAGCAACGGACAGGTGCGCAACGCGCTGACCGCCGTCATGAAGAACATGTTTGCCGTGGAAGGAAACTTCAACTCTTCGGGCTTCCTGCAGCTGGGCTTTGCCGGACACCAGCCCGGCCTGGCCAACTACTACACGAACAACGGAAGCCTGTATATGACCTCGCTCGTGTTCATGCCCCTGGGACTGCGGCCGACCATCCTTTCTGGACAGATCCCGCCGAGCCGTGGACCTCGCAGAAGGCATGGAGCGGACAGCCCTTCCCCATCGACGGACACCACTCGCTGCGGACGGAATAAAGACAACCCTTAAAAAAACAAACAATATCTGATCTTATGGTAAACTTTTCACTTGAAGGTAAGACAGCCCTGGTTACCGGAGCTTCTTACGGCATAGGATTCGCCATCGCCACAGCTTTTGCCGAGGCAGGTGCAACCATCGTTTTCAATGACATCCGGCAGGAACTGGTCGACAAGGGACTAGCTGCCTACCGCGAAAAAGGAATCCAGGCCCACGGATACGTGTGCGACGTGACCGACGAGGAAGCGGTGAAGGCTTTCATCGCCCGCGTGGAACAGGAAGTGGGAACCATCGACATTCTGGTGAACAACGCCGGAATCATCAAACGCATCCCCATGTGCGAAATGTCGGCCGCAGAATTCCGCCAGGTGATCGACGTCGACCTGAACGCCCCGTTCATCGTCTCCAAGGCAGTCATCCCCGGCATGATCCGCAAGGGACACGGAAAAATCATCAACATCTGCTCCATGATGAGCGAACTGGGACGCGAAACCGTCTCTGCCTATGCGGCTGCCAAGGGCGGACTCAAGATGCTCACACGCAACATCGCTTCGGAATACGGCGAATACAACATCCAGTGTAACGGCATCGGGCCGGGCTACATCGCCACTCCCCAGACCGCACCACTCCGTGAACGTCAGGCCGACGGATCGCGCCATCCCTTCGATGCATTCATCGTGGCCAAGACTCCGGCTGCCCGCTGGGGAACTCCGGAAGATCTGATGGGACCGGCCGTGTTCCTGGCTTCCGAAGCATCCGACTTCGTCAACGGACACGTGCTGTATGTCGACGGAGGTATTCTGGCTTATATCGGAAAACAACCCAAATAACTCCGGTTCCCATGAACATGCACATCAGTCTTCCTTCCGTCATCCGGCGGAAAAGCATACCGGCAGGGCTTCTGGCTCTGCTGGCGGCCGGATGCGTCCCGGATTCCGGAACACAGGTCACGGTAGAAAATCCGCTTCCGTCCGACCGCGTAAACGAAATCGTGGAGATTCCTCTTTCCGCTCTCGGGCAGGAAGCGGGACAGGAGAACGGCAGCACGCTGGTCGTAACGGACGGCCGGGGAAAGCAGGTCCCGTCGCAGATCACATTCGACGGGAAGCTGATCTTCCCGGCCAGCGTGAAAGCCGGTTCCAGTGCCCGGTATCAGATCCGGAAAGGAAATCCCGACACCCTCTCAGTCATAGCCTGCGGACGGCATTATCCGGAGCGCATGGACGATATCGCCTGGGAAAACGACAAGGCGGCCTACCGGGCATACGGTCCGGCGCTGGAAGCAAGCGGCGAACGGGCATGGGGATATGATGTCTTTACCAAATCGGTCAGTGAACCGGTTGTGGAGATGCGCTATGCACGCGAACTCGATCCGCAGGCACGCGCAAAGATCAGTGCCTGGCGGAAAGAAGGCAGAAAAGAACAGGCCGACAGTCTGGCACAGGCCATTTCCTATCACGTTGACCACGGAAACGGAATGGACTGCTACAGCGTCGGGCCTACATTGGGTGGAGGTACGGCAGCCCTGATGACCGCTGACTCCATGCTGATCTATCCCCGCTGCTACAAAGAGTATGAGATACTGGACAACGGCCCCCTGCGGTTCACCGTACGGCTGAAATATGCCCCGTTCACTGCCGGAAGCGACACTTCCGTCGTGGAAACCCGCCTGATCAGTCTGGACTACGGTTCTCACCTAAACCGTACGGAAGTCAGCTACGGCGGACTCCGGCAGAGCCTGCCCGTCGCATCCGGCATCGTCATCCACCCGCAGAATCCGGACGGCTACGTCTGCCAGCCGGATAAAGGATACGTGGCCTACGCCGACTCAACCGACAATCCGCACGGGAACAACGGTATCATCTATCTGGGAATGGTCTTCCCCCAGCCTTTGTCTCACGCCGCTCCCCAATGGTTCACCCCCGATGAAAGGAAACAGCACGGCGGGGCCCTGGGACATGTTCTCGGCATCGGAACGTATCAGCCGGACTCACGTGGACTTATTACTGGGGAAGCGGATGGAGCAAAGCAGGCATCGGATCCATGGAACAGTGGAACGCCTGTCTGGAAGACTTCGCAAAGAAACTTCAGACTCCTCTCCGGATAACCGTAGAATAACCGCCGGAAGCAGAAAGCAAGCTGCCGGAAAAAACAGAAGGATATACCTTAACAAACCGATCTATCAGAAAAATATGGAACAAGTATTCAATTATATCATCGGCCTGGGAGCCGCGGTCATGATGCCGGTCATTTTCACCATTCTGGGAATATGCGTCCGGATTCCTTTCGGAAAAGCGCTCAAAAGCGGTCTGCTCGTAGGAGTGGGATTCATCGGACTGTCTGTAGTAACTGCCCTGCTGACATCCAGCCTGGGAGAACCGCTGAAACGGGTAACGGAAATCTACGGACTCAATCTGGGCATCTTCGATATGGGATGGCCCGCTGCTGCTGCCGTAGCCTACAACACATCAGTGGGAGCTTTCATCATTCCCGTTTGCCTGGGGGTAAATATCCTCATGCTTCTGACACGTACGACACGCACCGTCAACATTGATCTCTGGAACTACTGGCATTTTGTTCATCGGTGCCGTAGTCTATTTTGCTTCGGACAATATCTGGTGGGGGTTCTTTGCAGCCATCATCTGCTACATCATCACACTGGTCATGGCGGATCTCACCTCCCGGAAGTTCCAGCAATACTACAACAACCTGGAAGGGATCTCTATTCCCCAACCTTTCTGCCAGGGCTTCGTCCCTTTTGCAATCGTAGTCAACAACCTGTTTGACCGGATTCCCGGAATCAACCGGCTGAACATCGATGCGGAAGGTATGAAGCGCAAATTCGGTATTCTGGGCGAACCCCTGTTCCTGGGAGTTGTGGTGGGTTGTGCCATCGGAGCACTGGCGTGTCAGAACAGCCGGGAGCTGATCAACGGCATTCCTTCCATTTTAGGATTAGGTATCAAAATGGGAGCAGTCATGGAGCTGATTCCCCGGATCACCTCGCTCTTCATCGAAGGACTCCGCCCCATTTCCGATGCTACCCGCGAACTGGTTGCCCGCCGCTTCAAAAACAGTTCGGGACTGAACATCGGTATGAGCCCGGCTCTTGTCATCGGACATCCCACCACCCTGGTCGTTTCCTTATTGCTGATTCCGGCCACTCTGTTCCTGTCAGTCATCCTTCCCGGAAACCAGTTTCTGCCGCTTGCCTCACTTGCAGGCATGTTCTATCTGTTTCCGGCCGTACTCCCCATAACCAGAGGGAATGTTCTGAAAACTTTTCTGGTAGGACTGACCGCTATCCTTGTCGGACTCTATTTCGTTACAGACCTGGCTCCGTTCTTTACCCAGCAGCTCAGGATGTATATCTCCGCACTCAGGATAGTGCCGTTCTGATTCCGGAAGGATTTCAGGGAGGAGCACTTGATTTTGCTTCGAGCCTGTTCTCCTGGGTGATCTTCCATCTCGTCTATCATTTCAAGATAGCCGGAGCAATCGTTCTGGTACTGATAACACTGGCCATGGCCATTTATAACCGCCGCCAGATTATCCGGCAGACGGCCCAGGAAACCAGCCGGCAGAACCCGTAAGGAACCAGGCCGGAAACAAAAAGCTTAGTAAAAACAACTTATTATAACACTAAACAGATGAAAAGACTCGTATTTCTCATGGCACTGGGATTGACAACCCTCACTTCCTATGCACAGATCAATGTACACATGCAAACGGCATGTAACCCGCAAGACGTAAAAACCTACGATACAGAACGCCTTCGCAGCAGTTTCCTGATGGAAAAAGTCATGTCACCCAATGAAATCAACCTGACCTATTCCATGTACGACCGTTTTATTTTCGGCGGAGCCATGCCGGTCAGCAAGGAACTCTCACTCGATACTTTGACGCTCTCAAAGCTCCCTACTTTCTTTACAACCGGGAACTCGGTGTCATTAATGTAGGAGGAGAAGGTATTGTCACCGTTGACGGAAAAGAATATACCTTGAATTTCAAAGAAGCCCTGTATGTGGGACGAGGAAACAAGAAAGTAACCTTCCGCAGCAAAGATGCATCACAGCCGGCCAAGTTCTATCTGAACTCCGCGACTGCCCACCATGCTTACAAAACCCAGCTTGTCACCATTGACGGAAGAAAAGGATCGATCAAAGCCAATTCCTTTGCTGCCGGAAAGATGGAAGAAAGCAATGACCGCGTGATCAATCAGCTGATTGTGGGCAATGTACTTGAAGAAGGCCCCTGCCAGTTGCAGATGGGACTCACAGAACTGAAACCCGGAAGCGTATGGAACACAATGCCTGCTCACACGCACAGCCGCCGCATCGAAGCTTACTTCTACTTTAATGTTCCCCAGGGAAACATGATCTGCCATCTGATGGGAGAGCCCCGGCAACAACGCCTGATCTGGATGAACAACGAACAGGCAGTCATGTCACCAGAATGGTCAATCCATGCAGCTGCAGGAACCAGCAACTATATGTTCATCTGGGGAATGGCCGGAGAAAACCTGGATTACAACGATATGGATAAAATTCCATACACTGAAATGAGATAAAATCTGCCCCCAGCATACAAGCTGGCGAAAACCCGGAACAAGCAGAAAATACCAGACTGAAGAAAATCCCAACGCACAAGGAGAGTACCAGACTGGTAGAATAAAGAATACAAGACAAAAAGGAAACAATCATGGCAAAGATCATCACTATGGGCGAAATTATGCTTCGCCTTTCAACTCCGGGAAACTCCCGGTTCATACAAACGGACTGTTTCGATGCAGTTTATGGAGGAGGAGAAGCCAATGTAGCCGTCAGTTGCGCCAACTACGGACATCAGGCTTCATTCATCACCAGGCTTCCGGCACACGAAATCGGTCAGGCCGCAATCAATGCCTTAAGACGATACGGAGTGGACACTTCATACATCGCACGGGGAGGAGAACGCATCGGTATCTATTACCTGGAAACCGGTTCCGCCATGCGCCCCAGCAAAGTCATCTATGACCCGTGCCCACTCGGCCATGGCAGAAGCCGTCCCCGAAGACTTTGATTTCGACGCAATCATGCAGGGAGCCGACTGGTTCCACTGGAGCGGCATCACACCCGCCCTCTCAGCCGGTGCAGCCCAACTCGTACAGGCCGCCTGTGAAGCAGCCCGCCGGCACCACGTTACCGTGTCGGCAGATTTGAACTACCGCCGGAAACTCTGGACTCCCGAACAGGCCCAGGAAACAATGCGTCCCTTAATGAAATACGTTGATGTCTGCATCGGAAACGAAGAAGATGCAGAACTTTGCCTGGGTTTCCATCCCGAAGCAGATGTCCGCGCCGGAAAAACCGATGCGGAAGGCTACAAGGAAACCTTCCGGGCCATGGCCAGTGAATTCGGATTCCGCTATGTAGCTTCCACGCTCAGAGAATCCTACTCCGCTTCCCACAACGGATGGAAGGCACTGATCTACGACAGCCGGGAAACCAACCCGGAATGCCAGTTCCATCAGTCCCGCCATTATGACATTGCTCCCATCGTGGACCGCGTAGGAGGCGGAGACGCTTTTGCCGCCGGCATTATCCACGGACTGCTGACAGCCACTCCGGCACAGGCCGTCGAATTCGCTGCTGCCGCCTCTGCCCTGAAACACACGGTCGAAGGCGATTTCAATCTGGTATCTGCGGCTGAAGTGGAAGCCCTGGCCGGAGGAGACGGAAGCGGCCGCGTACAACGGTAACCCCTCCGGCTGAATCAGGAAATTCAGGACCGGAACACTGTCTGAAGCATATTAAGAAACCATTTGAATATTGAAATATGGCAAGATTTGATAAAATAGCGTCATGGAAAAGATCGGCTCCACGGGCATGGTTCCCGTTTTCTATCACCCCGACACAGAAACCGTCATGCAGGTTGTCAAAGCCTGCTATGCCGGCGGAGTGCGCGCGTTCGAATTCACCAACCGCGGCGATTTCGCCCACGAAGTATTTGCAGCCGTCGTACGCCGTGCCGCCACTGAATGCCCCGAAATGGCCATCGGTGCCGGATCCATAGTAGATGCTCCCACTGCCGCCCTCTACATGCAGTCAGGAGCCTGCTTCATTGTCGGTCCCCTGTTCAACCCCGAAGTGGCCAGAGTCTGCAACCGGCGCCTTGTTCCTTACACCCCCGGCTGCGGCAGCGTGACCGAAGTAGGCTACGCCCAGGAAGCCGGATGTGACCTCTGCAAGATCTTCCCCGGAGATGTCCTGGGCCCGGGAATGGTCAAGGGACTGCTTGCTCCCCTTCCCTGGAGCAAACTGATGGTAACAGGAGGCGTCGAACCCACAGAAGAAAATCTGACAGCCTGGTTCCGTGCCGGAGCCTACTGTGTAGGAATGGGCTCCAAACTCTTCCCCGCACACACCATCGGACAGGCAGACTGGAACTCCATTACCGGGAACTGCCGGGATGCACTGGAGATCATCAGAAAAGCCAGAAAGCAATAACGGTTCCCCCACTTCCGGTAAAACCGCCACAGCAGCTGCCCCCATACGCAGAATGAAACCCTCCGGCAGCTGAAGCCGGAGAAACGACCAGACACCCCGAAGCAGCAGAACCGCCCGGCCCGATGCCCCAGGAACCGGCAGCCCCTAACGGACAGCACAG
>ENA-OQAA01001574-OQAA01001574.1-human-gut-metagenome-genome-assembly--contig:-NODE-1574-length-10985-cov-2.796187_pt1 | contig 10985 bp, 17 predicted proteins | sample MGYA00242489_ERZ504515 | MGnify/ENA primary metagenome ERZ504515 (study PRJEB26092, sample SAMD00036237) | human gut metagenome | host: Homo sapiens | study: EMG produced TPA metagenomics assembly of...
GCAGGTGCCAGACCCGCATTGGCGGCACGAGGCTATACCTTTGTGCGGAGCTGGGCGGTTGGATCGGTGACCAGGCCGAAAAGCTGGCAACCGAAAAGGAACTGACGGCGGGCAAGCGGCTGTTTGGCACCTATTCCAGTGCGCTGGAAGCCATGACTGGCCAGCTGCAGCTACCGGCACGGATTACATCATCCATGCCTTGGGGGATCGCCAACGCCTGGCGTACCTGCAAACCTTCCAGCAGGGAAATTTTGACATTGTCGTGACCCCCAGCCCCAAGGTGGCCCCGCCGGAGCGGTGGAGCCGCAACGCCAACTGGTGGTTCTACCGGGAGCTGTACCGTTACTGGCAGCCGGTGGCAAACACCTTCCAGTCCGGCGGCATGCACCTTTTCTGGGAGCGCACCGGAACCGATAACAATCTGAACGTGGAAGCCACGACCGCTGCCACCCTGCAGGGAGATGGCACTGTGCTGGTGACCGTAACGGCGGCGGACGCGGATTTTTGCGGTGTGGCGGATGTAACGCTGCACTATGGGCTGGTCAGCTCTGACAGCATGGACACCCGTTTGACCGGCAGTTCCTGCATGTGACCTGTGTGACGGAAAACGAACTCTGCGCCGCCGCGGAACGCGACACCAACCAGGGCGATTTCTACCTGCCACCGACCGCGACAGTTACGAGGTGCCTATCACCATTTCCAACGGTGTGGGGCAAATTCTGCTGACGGCAAAATCCGGCAGCGGCACCGTGTACCCGCAGGTAAACGCAGTTGAAGTGAATGCGACGTATCAGGATTGGGAGTACTTTTTCGAATAACGCGGAAAAACTGCAGGTCCGGCAGCGGGAGTGGAAAGTTGTAAAATCTGCTTCAGCGCCGCAGCAAAACCGCCGTTGGTTGAAACCGGATGGATTTTATGATATACTAAAATGATTGAAATATGGCGTACAGAGAGGGGGCAGCAGGATTGCTCAGTGAAAATCAGCGTATCAGGGGCTTGATCAGCAGTGTGATTGATATTGTGCTGCTGATTGCCGCATACCTGCTGGCCAATTTCCTGCGCTTTAACTGGCTGCCTTTTTTTGAGGAGGGCGGCGCCGGCCCGGCACTGGATATTGCCCGCAGCCCTATGGTTGCCTTGGGGTGGGCGGGCTACGCCGTGGTGATGGTGCTGCTCTATTGGAGCCGCGGGCTGTATAACCCCTCACGCCTTCGGGGGCTGTGGCAGCGCAGCACCACCATTGCGTTCGGCAACGCGCTGGGCGTGGTGGGCTTTATGGCGCTGCTCTTCGTTTTCCGCCTGCAAAACTTCTCCCGCGGGTCATGCTGCTGCTGTACGGGTTCAGCACCGGCTTTTTGATCTTCAAGCGGATGATCAAGCGCTGGTATGACCGTGCCCGCAACCGGAAAGGGGAGGACCTGCGCCATATCTTGCTGGTCGGCGGCGGCGATATGGCTGCCAAGTACCTGCTGGCACTCGAACATAACCCGTATTATGGCTTCCATGTGGATGGCTACCTGGCGCCTTATGCCAACCCGGACCTGGATGTGCGCTACCTGGGCGGATATGACAAAATGGAAGTCACGCTGGATGAACCCGGCATTGACGAGGTGGTGGTGGCCCTGGATGCCGCCGAGATGCACATGCTGACCCGCGCCTTTGCCGCCTGCGATAAGCACGGCACCCGCATTACCATGGTGCCGTTTTATAACGATTACCTGCCCGCCCGCCCCACCATTGATGTGCTGGGCGATTGTAAGCTCATCAACATCCGGCAGACGCCGTTTGATAATATCCTGAACGCCTTTATCAAGCGCGCCATGGATGTGGTGGGCAGCCTGGTGCTGATTGTGCTCACCAGCCCATCATGCTGGGGGTAGCCATCGGCGTCAAGCTGTCCAGCCCTGGGCCGATCATCTTTAAGCAGGAGCGCGTGGGGCTGAACAAACGCCCCTTTATGATGTATAAGTTCCGCTCCATGCGGGTGAACGCCGCCGAGGATTCGGCCTGGAGCACCAACAGCGACCCACGCAAAACGCGGTTCGGCAGCATTATCCGCAAATTCAGCCTGGATGAACTGCCGCAGTTTTTCAATGTATTAAAAGGGGATATGAGCCTGGTTGGCCCGCGGCCAGAGATCCCGTTCCATGTAGAGCATTTTAAGGAAGAAATTCCCCGTTACCTGGTGCGCCAGCAGGTGCGCCCCGGCCTGACCGGCTGGGCGCAGATCAACGGCCTGCGCGGTGACACTGATATTGCGGAGCGTATCCGTTATGATATCTGGTACATCGAAAACTGGACCGTTGCACTGGATATCAAAATTTTGTTCCGCACCGTGTTTGGCGGCAAAATGGTCAACGATGAAAAGATCCAGTAACCAACCAAAGGAGGGCTGAGGATGAAAAACGGCAAGCCGAAGGTAGCCATTGTGCATGACTGGTTGGTGGCATACGCCGGTGCAGACCGCGTGGTGGACTGTATGCACCATGTTTTCCCTGATGCACCCATCTATACCCTCGTCTATGACGAAAACAACATGCCTGCGTGGTTCAAGGATTATGATATCCGCACCACCTATCTCCAAAAGCTGCCTTTTGCCACCAAGCTGTACCGTGCCATGCTGCCGTGGATGCCCCGCGCGTTTGAAGCACTGGATCTTTCGGAATACGATATGGTCATTTCGTCCTGCTCTTCCTGCAGCAAGGGCGTGATCACCCGGCCGGACGCCGTGCATATCTGCTACTGCCATACGCCCACCCGCTATGTCTGGGATTTTTATTATACCTACCGCAACAATGCCAACGCGCTGGTGCGGGCGGTCATGCCCGGCCAGATGCTCAAGCTGCGCCAGTGGGATAAGTGCGCCGCGGACCGGGTGGACTATTTTATCGCCAACTCGCATTATATTGCCAAGCGCATCAAAAAATATTACCGGCGCGACAGTGATGTGATCTACCCCTGCGTGCATATCAACGAAGAACCCTTTGTGCCCAAAGAGGATTTTTACCTTGTGGTGGGCCGCTTTACCTGGTACAAGCGGATTGACCTGGCTGTGGCAGCCTGCACCAAGCTGAACAAGCCGCTGATCGTGATCGGCGGCGGCGGCGAGGGCGACAAGCTGCGCGCATGGCTGGCCCGACCATCCGCTTTTGGGCGGCGGCCTGAGCGACGAAGAGGTGCGCGGCTATTATCTGCGCGCCAAGGCGTTCCTGTTCCCCGGCGAGGAGGATTTTGGCATTACCCCTGTGGAAGCCCAGAGCGCAGGCACCCCGGTGCTGGCCTTTGGCCGCGGCGGCGCCTGTGAGACTGTGCTGGACGGCAAAACCGGCCTGCTGTTTGACGAGCAGACACCCGAAAGCTGGAAGCCTGCATCCAGAAGTTTGAGACCGAAGGCGTGGCTTATCCCCCACAGCAGATCCGGGAACACAGCCGCAGCTTCAGCGAGCAGCGCTTTGAGGACGAGCTGCGGGATTACTGCACCCGCCGCTATGCGGACTGGCAGCGTGAGCTGGAAGCCTGCTCTCACCACGAAACCGCCAAGGAGGCCGAAGAGTGAACCCCATTGTGATCAATGGCACAGTGCTGTGTGACCCCATCACGGGCATTCCGCGCTTTGTGTATGAAGTTGTGACCCGGCTGGACCCCCTGCTGGAAGGTACCGGCCTGGATGTGCGGCTGTGCTACCGGGACGATGGCCGCCCGCTGCACCTGCCCGAACTGAAAAACATCAAAATTGTTCCGCTCAAGGCCATTAAGTATAGTTACAATCTGGTGGTGCTGCCGCGCTACCTGCGCAAACACCACGCCTTTTACGTTGGCCTTGCCAGCGATATGCTCATGACCCGCCGCAGCGTGGTGGTGCTGCATGATATCCGCCCCCTGGTAATGAAAACCGACCGTGCGTTTTTCCGCTTCAAGTTCTGGTTCCACTGCCTTTCCACCAAATGGTTTGCCCGGCGGGTGTTCACCGTCAGTGATAACCAGCGCCACCTGATCAGCGAGCGGTTGGGCATCCCACTGGATAAAATCGGTGTGACCTATAACGCTGGGAGCATCTGCAGAACGTCCAGCCGGATATGACGGTGTTTGACAAGCTGCCTGGCGTGAAGAAAAAAGAATACTATTACGCACTGGGAAGCCTGGCCGGGCACAAAAACTTTAAGTGGGTGCGCGAGGTTGCCGCCCGCAACCCGGATAAAACCTTTGTTGTGGCCGGCGGCAAGGACCTTGCTGCCTTTGGCAGCGCCGAAGCAGATGCTGCCCAAAACACCAGCAATATCTTTTACCCCGGCTATGTGACGGACGGCCAGAACAAAGCGCTGATGCAGAATTGCAAAGGCTTTTTGCACCCCGCCGTGTTTGAAGGGTTCGGCATTCCGCCGCTGGAAGCGCTCAGCCTGGGGGCACCCATTGCCCTGGCCCGTGCCAGCTGCCTGCCGGAGCTGTATGGCGATACCGCCCGCTACTTTGACCCCTATGACTATGATGTGGACCTTGACGCGCTGTTTGCCAAGCCTGCGGCCCCGCCGGACAAAGTGCTGGCCAAGTACAGCTGGGAGAAAACCGCACGGTTCTGGCTGGACGAGATCAAAAAGTGCGCGGAAGCGTAAGAGCAGCTGGGACAGCCCCGAAAAATAGAAGCACATAACGGTTCGGCAGGGTGGGGCTGCCTCGCCCTGCAGGATAGGGAAATACCTCTTACGCAGGGGGACATGCGGTGCGCCTACGCTGTGCACAGATGTTACGTGCATCAAGCTGTATAACCCACCCCGTAGGGGCGCACATTGTGCGCCCGCTGCATACCCCAAAATCACGCACCTGAAACACAAAAATCTACCCGCAAAAGGAAAGTGAATATCATTGGATAAAATAGCAGTTCTTATCCCCTGTTATAACGAATCTCAGACAGTACAAAAGGTTGTGATGGATTTCCGCCGCGTTCTGCCGGAAGCTACGATCTATGTGTACGATAACAACTCTACCGATGGCACGGCAGAGCTGGCCCGCACAGCCGGTGCCGTGGTGCGCCACGAATACCAGCAGGGCAAAGGCAACGTCATCCGCCGCATGTTCCGCGAAATTGACGCCGAAGCCTATATCATGGTGGACGGCGACGATACCTACCCGGCGGAAGCGGCCCCGGAAATGGTCAAAGCCGTCACCGAACACCAGGCTGATATGGTGGTGGGGGATCGGCTTTCCTCCACCTATTACACCCAGAACAAACGCCCATTCCACAATTTTGGCAACGACTGGTGCGGTTTTTTACCAACAACCTCTTCGGCGGCCAAATCAAGGATATCATGACGGGCTACCGTGCGTTCAGCTACCAGTTTGTCAAAACCTACCCGGTGCTGAGCCGCGGCTTTGAAATCGAGACCGAAATGACCATCCACGCCCTGCACCGCAACATGCAGGTGGAGAATGTGATCATTGACTATCGTGACCGCCCCGCAGGCAGCGAAAGTAAGCTGAATACCTATTCGGACGGCTTCCGCGTGCTGCGCACCATTGCACGGCTGTATAAAAACTACCGCCCGTTCGGATTTTTCAGCACCCTGGCTGCGGTGCTTGGCATTATCAGCCTGTGCTTTTTGGCCCCTGTTCTGGGCGAATATTTTGCCACCGGCCTAGTGCCGCGCTTCCCTACGCTGATCGTGTGTGCCTGCGTACTGGTGGCGGCGCTTTTGCTGTTTATTTCCGGCGTGATCCTTTCCAGCAGCTGACAAAGGATGACCGCGATTTTGAATTCCACCTGCAGCAGGTGCAGCAGTGGAAAAACCGTTCCGCTGATCCGTTCAGCCATTCTGCCAAATAACAAGGAGGTTCCCCATGAAACAGTATGATTACCTGATCGTCGGCGCTGGTCTGTTTGGCGCAGTGTTTGCACAGCAGGCTACCAAGCAGGCAAAAGCTGCCTGGTGATCGATAAGCGCGACCACATTGCCGGCAATATCTACACCGAAAATGTTGAGGGCATCAATGTCCACCGCTATGGCGCACATATCTTCCATACCAACAATAAAGAAGTGTGGGACTATGTGAACCAGTTCGCTGTGTTCAACCGCTATACCAACTCCCCGGTGGCAAACTATAAGGCGAACTGTACAACCTGCCGTTCAACATGAACACCTTCAACAAGATGTGGGGCGTTGTGACCCCCGCCGAGGCCGAGGCAAAGATCGAGGAGCAGCGCGCTGCCCACTTTACCGCCGAGCCCAAAAACCTGGAGGAGCAGGCCATCAACCTGGTCGGCACCGATATTTACGAAAAGCTGGTCAAGCACTATACCGAAAAGCAGTGGGGCCGCCCCTGCACTGAGCTGCCGGCGTTCATCATCAAGCGCCTGCCGGTGCGCCTGATTTTTGATAACAACTACTTCAATGCGCTGTATCAGGGTATTCCCAACGGCGGCTACACCCAGATGGTGGCCAACATGCTGCAGGGTGTGGAAGTTCGCCTGGGTGTGAACTACCTGGCTAACAAGGCTGAACTGGATGCTCTGGCTGACCGTGTGATCTACACCGGCCCCATTGACGCTTATTTTGATTACTCCCTGGGCACCTTGCAGTACCGCAGCGTTCGCTTTGAAACCGAAACGCTGGCCTGCCCCAACTATCAGGCAACGCTGTCATCAACTACACCGATGCCGAAACCCCGTACACCCGCATCATTGAGCACAAGCACTTTGAGTTCGGCTCCACCGAGCCGGGCACCAAGACGGTCATCAGCCGCGAATACTCCGCTGAGTGGAAGCCGGGCGATGAGCCGTACTACCCGGTCAACGATGACAAGAACAGCGCCCTGTACGCCAAGTACAAGGCACTGGCCGATGCCGAGCCGCACGTTGTGTTCGGCGGCCGCCTGGGCGAGTATAAGTACTATGATATGGACAAGGTAATTGAAAGCGCGCTGGCCTGCGTTGCTGTGCAGATGGATAAGATCAACCAGTACAAAGCATAAGGCAGGCGTAAACCAGGATTTATAGCAAAACCGCATGATTCCAAATACCGCTGCGGCGGGAATGATGCGGTGCAATTTGAGATAAAGGACAAAGCAATGACGGAATTGAGTGTTTCCATCCTGTCTGCCGATCTGGCCAACCTTGCCGCCGAAACGGCCGATTCTATGGTGTGCGGTGCAGACATGGTGCATTTTGATGTGATGGACGGCCACTTTGTACCCAACATCACCTATGGCGCACCGGTGCTGAAATGCCTGAAAAAGGCCGTGCCGGAAGCATTTTATGATGTTCACCTGATGATCTCCGACCCTGCACGCTATGCACAGGATTTTGCGGCAGCAGGGGCAAACCTGATCAATTTCCACATTGAAGCTGTGCCCAACCATGTGGGGCAGACCATTGCCGCTGTGCGGGAGACTGGGTGCTTGGTGGGCCTGACCATCAGCCCGTCTACCCCGCCGCAGGCAGTGTTCCCCTACCTGGATGAACTGGACCTGGTGTTGGTCATGGGGGTGGAGCCCGGCTTTGGCGGGCAGAAGTTCATCCCCACAACCGTCAGCCGTGTGGCAGCCATCAAGGCAGAGTGCAACCGGCGCGGTGTTTCCCCCCACATTGAGGTGGACGGCGGCATTAACACCGAAACCGCCTCCCTGTGCGCCCAGGCCGGAGCCAGTGTGCTGGTCATGGGCAGCGCGTTCTTTAAGGCGCAGGACCGTGCCGCGCTGGCCAAACAGGTTCGGGCGCTGTAACCCCCCAAAGGAGTATCCATGCCAAAACGTCATGATAAGATCACCAAAAGTGTAAACTATGATTATTATTGGGACATTTTGTTTTGCACTGTCCCGCTTTTGGCGGTCAGTTGTTTTTATTACGGGGCGCGCCCGCTGCTGATGATGGCGGCCGGGCTGCTGACTGCGTATGTGGCGGACTGTGTTGTTACCCCGCTGCATGCGGCGGGTTACCGCGCACATGAGCCTTCCAGCGAAGCTTTTGCTGCGCTGATTGTGCTGATGATGCCGGCTTCGGCCCCGTATTATATGGTGGTCACGGCAACGATCATTGCCGTGCTTGTCAAAGAAGCGTTCGGCGGAGAGGGGCACTATCCCTTCCATCCGGCGGCGGTGGGATTGGTGGCGGCAACGCTGGCATGGCCGCGAGTCATGTCGTCCTACCCGGCACCGGGTACAGTGCTGGCACTTTTCAGCAGCACCGGAGTGGTGCTGACCCAAGGCAGCAACACCACCCTGTCTGCCGGCGGCCTGCCGTCTGACAGTACCATCAACCTGTTGACCGGTAATGTGGCTGGGCCGCTGGGCTGCTGCGCTATTCTGGTCATTGTGGCCTGTGGGCTGTACCTGCTGGTGCGCGGCCACATGCAGCTTTCTACCTTTGTGCCGTACCTTGCGGTATGCGTACTGGTGCCCTGCTGCTGCCCAACCTGAACGAACTTCCAGCCTGAGTGCCCCATGGGAATATGTGCGCCAGCGCATCTACCTGGAAAAGTATATCCTGCTTTCCGGCAGCATGCTGTTTGGCGGGATATTCCTGGCGTGCGAGCCGGTGGTGCAGCCCAACCGCTGGAGCAGCCGTTTGATTTACGGCCTGTTCCTGGGCGCAATGGCAACGGCGTTCCGCTATTACAGCGTATACGAAACCGGCGTATGCTTTGCCGTTGTATTGGCTGGTGCTTTCCCCGAATGGCTGGACCGCCTGGCCCAGCGCGCAGAAAGGATCAGATTCATGCGGAAGGAGGAAAAGCGCCTTGCCCAACACAGAGAACCGTAAGAACAGCAACAAAAAGCCGACCCTGCAGGAACATTCCCAAACCGTTATCATCCCCCAGCTGACCCCCGAAATGCTGGAACAGGCGCGCCGCGCCGCAGAGCAGGGCAAAACCGCCGAGCAGATCGAGCAGGAAGCCCTGGCCGCCGCTCAGGCGGAGCAGAAAGCGGTAGAAAGCAAGCAGGAAGCACCTACGGCCGAAAAGCCCAAAACGGTCCAGCCCGCCAATAAGCCAAGACCCGCAAAGAGGCCGAGGAAGAGCTGGCCCAGAATATCCATGATGACCACCTGTGGCTGAATAACCCCGTTATGGTGCGTGGTCTGGGGCTGGCACCCATTGTGGCGGCTGCTGTAAGCGGCCAGAATGCCTGGATGCTGTGCGCTGCCACCATTCTGCTTGTAACGGCAACCCGTATGTTGGCTGTGGCAATCTGCCACCTGACCGACAACCGCTTCCGCGGTGTGGTATACTCTTACGCTGCCGCTATTGTGTATATCCCGGCTTATATCATTTTGTACAACCTGTTTGGGGCGGATCTTTCGCTGCTGGGGATCTATCTGCCCATGCTGGTAGTGGAACCCGCCGTGATCAAACGTATGGAATCCAACGACCTGGAAACGGTGGGCGAGGCGTTCCGCCGCGGCATCAACAATACCATTGGTATCTGCTTTTCGGTGCTGCTGGTTGGGGTTGTGCGTGAACTGCTGGCGGAAGGCACCGTGTTCGGCAACGTGGTATTTCCCGTGGCACCGCTGCCGCTGGCCGACCAGCCGGGCACCGGGTTTATCATCATTGGCCTGATTGCCGCCGTGTGGACCGCCATCGGCGGTGCCTATGTGCATTATAAGATCGAGGAGGTGCGTCATCTGTATGGCAATAAACGCAAGCGCTGAGCTTTCCGTTTTGCAGGCTGTGGCGCAGTTCCTGACCTACGCCGTCATGGCTGTGTTTGCGGAGAATGCAGTGTTCTTCCGCGCGCTGGGCGTTTCCCGTCTGAACAAGCTGGTCAACGACCCCAAAATCAGCACATGGCAGTACTGCATTCCCATCATTCTGGTACAGACCATCAGCGCCCCCATGGGTTGGGCTGCCCAAGCTTAACGCTGCCCGCTTTGGCAAAGGTGCTGCCCGGCTGGCTGCCGGTCAACGCCCTGCGCCCGCTGGTATTTTTGAACTGCTCACTGATCGCTATGGGCATTGTGTGGCTGCTGTTGGGCCTGTTCCCCAAAAGCCGCGATGCCTGCCGCGAACAGCTGCCCGGCGCAACCTTCAACTGTTGCGTGCTGGGCACCCTGCTGGTTGCAGCCAGCCAGAACTATAACCTGCTGCAGTCCATCGGCTTCGGCTTTGGCAGCGGCGTGGGCTACCTGGTCGCCGTGCTGGTGGTGGATGAAGGCCGCCGCCGGCTGCGCAGCAAAGATATTCCACATATATTCCGCGGCCTGCCAGTGTGCTGATTTATATCGGCATTCTCTCGCTGGCAATTTACGGGCTGGTTGGCACTGTGGATTGAGCCGCGCCCGGACGTAAAAAACGGCATCCGTGAAAGAGGAGTGATTACCATGCAGAATTGTTTTGTCCCTGCTGATATCCTGCTGCCCGGTGCAGCGACCCCGCTGGATCCGTGGGCCTGCATTGCGGTGGATCAGTTTACCTCCCAGCCGGAATACTGGCAGAAAGCGGAGGAACTGGCAAAGGGTAAACCCAGCACCCTGCACATTGTTCTGCCGGAAGCTTACCTTGGAACCGCGCAGGAAGAATCGCGCCTTGCGGCGATCCGTGCGGCCATGCAGGATTACCGCGATAACCTGCTGACCCGCTGTGTACATGGCTATGTGTATGTGGAGCGCACCCAGATGGACGGTACCATCCGCCAGGGTCTGGTTGGTGCTGTGGACCTGGAACAGTACAGCTTTAAAAAAGGCAGCAAGCCCGCCATCCGCCCCAGCGAGAGCACAGTGGTGGCGCGCATCCCGCCCCGGCTCAAGATCCGCCGCGGGGCCCAGCTGGAAACCCCGCATGTGATGATGTTGGCCGACGATGAAGCCTGTACCCTGATTGAACCCATTGCCGCCCATAAGGCGGAGCTGCCGCTGCTGTATGATGGCGCGCTGATGCTGAACGGCGGCCACCTGGCCGGTTGGGCCGTGGAGGACCCCGCGCTGGTGGAGCAGATCAACACTGCGTTGGCAAACCTTGGCGATGCCGCTGCTTTTGCCGCACGCTGGCCTGCCGCA
>ENA-OQAA01001575-OQAA01001575.1-human-gut-metagenome-genome-assembly--contig:-NODE-1575-length-10985-cov-2.503131_pt1 | contig 10985 bp, 8 predicted proteins | sample MGYA00242489_ERZ504515 | MGnify/ENA primary metagenome ERZ504515 (study PRJEB26092, sample SAMD00036237) | human gut metagenome | host: Homo sapiens | study: EMG produced TPA metagenomics assembly of...
TTCTTTGAAGGTTACGCAACGCGCAGAAGGATAATGCAGTAGATAACTAACTAAATCGTAACCTATTACTATCAAGAGCAATTAACCTACGCTCATTTCCAATAAATTACACTCTTTTCGTAACTTCATATCGCAAATATACAAAAAAAATGTAAATACAGTATGAGTATCCTTGAAATCTAGTTAAATTCTACTTGAGGACAAAGAATGTCCTCACTAATTATCCGCTTCGCAAATGATATATTGATAAAGGTCGGAATGCCCGGTTTTATCGATTATCTTATGCTTTTCGAGTTGGAATTTCAGTTGGGCCAAACCAAGAGCGCCAAAGCCGGGAAGGTCTAATAAAGAGTCGAGTCCGTTTTTGAGGGCGTAACGTAGAATATCTTCTATGATTTCTATTTTCAAGGTTGTAAGGCATTTACGGATATAGGGCGCTAAGGTGAGACGGGTAATGGGTTGGCATATCCGTTTCGCGGCATTTAAGGGAACGGGGGTAAGTGATCGGGGAGATTCGATACATAGACCGTTTTGGAGCGCCTTTTTATATAATCTTCTCAATTCGTATTCCATGTTCCTGTTCTCTATCCACAGACGTTCTATCTCAAGGTCTTGGTTCGTGATTGTTTTCTTGTATTCGGTCAGGAAGCCCATGTTTTCTTGCAAGCGGAGCGATATGACCTTATATCGGCGACAGATTCCGTCGTAGGATATACCACAACGTTTAGCTACGTCTTCTATCTTGGCTCCGGAAGTTATTTCCGTAAAGATAAGTCGGTCTTTCTTGTCGTGTATGAATGTTGATAGTTCGGCGATAATGAGTTTAAGTAGGGGAGAGATGTTTTTAAGGGATCGCAGGCAGAAAAGGTAATCATCGAATTGGGAGATGATCTCGTTTATCTCTTCTTCCTTGTCTTGGATGATAAGTTGCAGGTATAGCTTTTGTATTCCCATACGCTCGATATGGGAAATGAATTCACGCAAATTGGTCAGATCGACTAGGCGAACACCTTGCTTCACGACGTAAGATGTTTATTTTTTTAGATATCGCCCATTGCTGGATTTCTTGAGATGGAAAGCCGGTGATACGAGCGGCTTCTTCAAGAGTAATAAACTCAGGCATAACTATTTGATTAAAGTAAAACTTATACTATTTATCTTTAAAAAGGGCGTTATTTGGCGTTATATTGAAGAGCTGGCCTTTCATTATAAAATAAAGAAAGGGCGATTGGCTGAAAATATTGTTGACAAAGGCTCGGCCAAGCCTCAACACTCAATAAAGTCAGCCGCACGCCCCCCTTATCTGTATACAATAATCTATCTATACTATACAGTAGCATAGATAACACGTATATCTAATAAAGGGTTGCGGGGCTTTCTCTGTGCATTGAGTGTCTCGAAAAATTTGGCCGATTTTTGTCAACTCGCACAAATATCGCACGCAACACAAGGCTTCTAACTTAAAAGCCTTTTATTGTCGCAAATATACGTATTAAAAATATTTTAGTCTATGATAATCCATACGTTTTCTATTTTATCATTGTTTTACTACCAACAAAGAAAGAATAAGTAGATAAAAACCTACGCTTTTACCTTTTGCTTTTCTGTCTTAATTACTAGCTAGGCAAATATATGATATATTCTTTAATTATAATTGATTATTAAGGAAAAAATCAAGATGGCGATCCATCAAACAGTACGAAGACTACTACCCTAAAGTCTACGGAATGACCTTACAAAATACTTTTATAGCGCAAAAAAGATTAGGTACATTGCCAAATGGCTTTTTAGGTAGAAAGTTACCAGTTAACTAACATTTCAAAGTAAGTTAGCTTCAACGGCAAAGTAAGTTAACTTCATAAATCCGGGTTGAAATCCGCAAACGACATACAACACGCGTCTACACTCCCAACACTATATAACCGCTATGGATATTTGAAGTATTGATAATAGGCGGTTTACTTCTGTTATCCGTAACTCCAACCTTATCAGTCAACAAGCCTTTCATTAAAAGATAAGCACATCATAATGGCACGACTGTGCATCCCAATGGCACACCATTGCCATAAGGAAGGCACAGCTATGCCACGCTGATGGCACTGTCGTGCCACGATATGGAAAATGATTGGCACTGCGGAAGTCTGTTAACTAGACAGTTAAGGATGGATAAATAATTATTCCCCTAACTTATCAAGCAACTCATACGACGGAACGAAGAAAAGAGTTCCCGTTATCGGCGTGCTGAAGTCCAGCAGACGATCCGTATTGCTACGGGATCACCGACGAACATATTCTCCAGCATTCGTCGGGTGGTGCTGAACGTGCTGGCATAGGCGATAAAATAGGTACCGTATTCACCTTTGGAGGTATGGGCGAATGGCATGTTAGCACGGACTATTTTCAGATCGTCTCCGATGTTCGTCACGGCGTTATGAGCGTTCTTCGGTTTTTCTTCATCTGATAGCTCAACATCGTTGAATTTACGGCGACCGATGACTTTCTCTTGCTCTTCCACTGGAAGCGCATTCCATGCCACCATATCATGAATGTATTTTTGCACAAACACATAACTTCCGCCCATAAACTCGGGGTCCTCATCGATTACCGCGAAACGATAGGGGTCTTCATCCACGGCAGGATTCTCCGTACCGTCCACGAAACCGATAATCGCCTTACCGTCTCTATACCGAAAACCGTGGGTCTCATCAATCGATTCCACGACACCTCGCAGTTTCTGGTCTATAATGGAGGCGAACTCAAAGCACAGTCCCATCTGCTTACAGCGGATGTGGAATAGTAAATCCCCGGGGGTAGAAACAGCCGTAAGCTTAACTCCTTTGATCTCTTCAAACGGTTGCAATTCTTTGGGGTTTCCTTGCTCCGGAAAGAAACGTTTCCAAGCATCCGCCCCGAATCCTATCGTACAACTGAATTGCATATCAGGATAGCGATTGCGCATACTACGTATCAAAGCGGAGAAATTAGCGCACACGTCCTTTACCTTATCAATCGTGTCGGGGAGATCTTTTAGAGCATAGACAATGAAAACCGCATTCTCGCCCGGTTTTTGGGTAACATCTTGCGGATAGTTAGCGTTCAATGGATTTTGTAGAGAGTTCATAGCACATCTTTAATTATATTGTTATTATATGGATATAACTCTATAGATGCGCTCTTGTTCAAGGAAATGTAACGAAAAATGTCCTAGCGGTTATTTTTCAATATCTATTTGTAGAGACGGGGCGTGCCCCGTCTCTACAACTGGGTAGTTATTTCACCTCCACGCTGATTCTCTGCTTGATATCTGAGGCGGAGGCTCCTAGTTGGAGGATGAACTCGCCGGGTTCTACGACGAATTGGCTTTGTGCCTCACTATAGAAAGCTAAAGAGGATACGGGGATGTCCAACGTGATTCGCCGACTCTCACCGGGTTTAAGGAATACCTTCTTGAAGCCTTTTAACTCCTTGACCGGACGCATCACGGAGCAAACCGGATCGCTTACATACAATTGGGCCACCTCAGCTCCTTCACGGTCTCCGGTATTGGTTAGGGTGAAAGTCGCTTGGATCGTGTCCGCTTGATCATACGTCTTTTTATCCGTATTCAGATTGGAATAGTTGAATGTCGTATAGGATAAGCCGTAACCGAACGGATAAACGACCGGAAGCCCCTTCGTATCGAACCAGCGGTAACCTACCAAGATATCTTCCTCATAATTCACTTTCAGATCTGCCGGGGAAGTTGCCCAACGCATGCGCCGGAGATTGATCCAAGCTCACGGGAGTGGTGAACGGCATCTTACCGCTCGGATTCACCTTGCCGGATAATACGTCCACCAAGCATTCCTCCTTCCATGCCGTTGAACCAAGCCCAAACGATAGCCGGGGAACAAATATCTACGGCGGCCATATTCAACGGCGATCCGGCGATCATGACCACGATCGTACGAGGATTCGCCTTTACCACCTCTTGAATCAACTCAACCTGCCCGTATGGGATATCCATATTCAGACGGTCGAACGACTCGGTATCATAATCATGGTTTAACACAAACCAAAAGGGCCACGTCACTCGTGCGGGCAACCTCTACCGCCTCTTTCAATAACGCGTCGCTTTCCTGTGTCTTGGAAGAGAAAGTACCAGAGCTTTGCCCATTATTGCTACCCTCCACGAAAGTAGATAACTTCTCATAACCTTGGGCAAAACGGATATCCACCTTATCGCCCCATTTCGCACGAAGCGCCTCTAATGGAGTTACCTCGTAAACCGCCTTGATCTCGGAACTCAAGCCACCATTGGAATGTTTGCGGGTAGCGTTATCGCCAATTACCGCCAGACTCTTGATCGAGGAGAAATCCAACGGGAGAAGATTATTCTGGTTCTTCAATAAGACAATGGCTTCGGCAGCCGCGTCGTAAGTGGCTTGCTGATGCTCTTTCGTATTCATGGAGCCGGGGCCGAAACGCTTTTTCGGGTCCAAGACATTCGTCTTGATCATCACACGTAAGACATCGCCCACCTTCTCGTCCACCAAGCTCATTGGAATCTTACCAGATTTAACAGCCTCGATCAAGGGGTTGGCATAATACCAATCCTCATATTTATCGATCAGCGTGCCCATCTCCAGATCCAAGCCGGCCTCCATAGAAGGAACCGTGCTATGGGCAGCTCCCCCAGTCGGTTACATATACGCCATCGAATCCCCATTCATTCCGAAGGATCTTGCGAACCAAGTAGTTATTCTCCGCGCAGAACTCCCCACGGAATTTATTATAAGCGGCCATTACCGTCAAGGCGCCTCCCTCCTGTACGGCCGCCTTGAAAGCGGGTAAATAAATCTCACGCAAGGCACGCTCGCTACATTCCACATCGACAGTCGTACGGTTTGTCTCTTGGTTATTCACGGCGAAATGCTTTACGCTGCAAGCCACGTCACGGCTCTGCAAACCCTTGATATAAGCGACCGCCAATACGGAGTTCATATAAGGGTCCTCGCTCATATACTCGAAGTTACGGCCACAAAGCGGGGAGCGAATGATATTCACGCCCGGGCCCAGCAATACGTCCTTCTTACGCCAACGAGCCTCCTCGCCCAGCACCTCGCCCCGACGGTAAGCCAACTCCGGATTCCAAGCGGCGGCGAAAGCCGTGCCGGTCGGGAAATAAGAGGCGGAATCATTTGTCCAACCCGCATATGCCAGTCGTGGCGATTGATCTCCGCACGTACCCCGTGAGGCCCGTCGCTCAAGCTCCACTCGGGAATCCCCAGACGCTCTACTCCGGCAACATAGAATTTTGAGTTACCATGCAATAATCCGACCTTTTCCTCCAAGGTCATCTTCTTAATCAGTTTCTCGATACGTTTCTCCATTTGTACCTTCTCTTTATCCGTGACCTGCGAGCTCGCGGCAGCCGCGTTCAAGAATAGCCCGCAAGCGATCACGCCTATTATCTTTTTCATTTCCTTTTTATTTATAGGTTTATTATTGCGCTTGAATCGTTACCGTCGCCTCGGGTAAGCCCTCGGCTATGGCTTTTAAGTGGATGTCGCCTTGTCCGCCCTTGTTCCGGATCACGACCAAGGCTTTCCATAGTAAGCTTGCCGTTTCGGTTTACGGAGGCTGTTCGGATCGTTCGGATCTCCGTTATCCGTTCCGGCGATCTCACCCGGGCCCTCCACGAAGAAACGGATCAATGGAGTAGCGTCGGGAACCCGGTTACCATCGATATCGCATACATCTACGGTTACAAACGATAGGTCCGAGCCATCCGCTTGGATGACGCTACGATCCGGTGTCAAGACCAAACGGGCCGGCTCTCCTGCCGTATGGATCTCTTTCACCAAGACCTCCTTACCCCCTAAGCGGGAGACGGCTCTCAAGGTTCCGGGCGTAAAAGGCATACGCCAAGAGACATGATAGGTACTGTCCGTTTTTTGTCGTACGCTAGGCTCTTTCCGTTTAGGTATAGTTCCACCTCATCGGCATTGTTATAATAGGCCAGATATCCACCGGTTCGCCTTCTTTCCAGTTCCAATGCGGGAAAATGTGCAATACGGGTTCATCCGTCCACTCGCTTTTATACATATAATATACATCCTTCGGGAAACCCGCCAGATCCACGATACCGAAGAAGCTGCTCCGGCTGGGCCACCAATAGGGGGTAGGCTCTCCCAAGTAATCGAAACCCGTCCAGACGAACAGGCCGGATACATGCGGAAGCGTCTTCACCAGATGCCAAGTCTTCTCGTGCGTAGAGCCCCAAGGTACATGGCAATTATCATAAGAGGAGCAAACATGCTCGGGAGCCTCGAAAGGCTTGTCCCACGATTCCGGACGGATATAAATATGATCAGACGGCATCTCATAATAGCCACGGGTCATCAAGGCCGAGGTAGATTCGCTCACGATCAGTTTCTTTCCGGGGAAATTCCGGAGGAACGGCTCGAAATATCGCTCATGGTAGTTGAAGCCCAGCACATCCAAGGCATCCGAGCGGAACAGATGATTCGCAGGGTTTACCTCGTTACAGCCGGCGGTAGACCCGGGAGGTATCTAGCCGTTTCACGATAGCCGCCAGATGACGGGTGATCAAGGATTGACGGCTAAGGTCGTATCCTTCAGCAAAGCGGGATCGATGGCATGGCCGGCATTCAAGATCAGGTTCGCCGCTTGCAGATCCAGCTCGGTAGCGTCGGCATGACTCCATTGCTCAAGTACCTCATTGCCTATACTCCACATGAAAACAGAGGCGTGATTCCGGTCACGCAAGATCTCGTCCGTCAAATCCCGCTCGTGCCACTCCGCGAAATACCGGGCGTAATCGTATGGGGACTTACGGCGTTCCCACATATCGAAAGACTCATCCTGTACCAGAAGGCCCATACGATCGCAAAGATCCAGCAACTCGGGTGCCGGGGCGTTATGGCTGGTACGGATCGCGTTCACACCCATCTCCTTCATGATCTGTAGCTGGCGCTCGATAGCCCGTGTATTCACGGCGGCACCCAGACAGCCTAAATCATGATGCAGGCAAACCCCTTTTATCTTCAAAGGCTTATCATTCAAATAAAAGCCGGTAGCGGAATCCCAACGGAACGAGCGAAGGCCGAATACCGTCTCGTAACGATCTACCACCTTACCAGCCACTTTCACTTCCGTGACGGCCGTGTAGAGCGAGGGAGAATCGGGACTCCAAAGCTTGGGATTTGGGATCGAGACTGATGATCGACAGATGCCTCCCGCATACGGGCGTCGTAACAGGGCGTATACGGTACCCGTAATAGAGTTGTTACGGGTGCCGTAACAACTCTGTTACGGTCATCGTAAATAGAGGTAGAGATTTCGGCATCCCTATCCGCCTCCGAGCTATTCCTTATTCTCACCTCCAACGAGAAGGTAGCCTCCTCCGGCGAGATCCTCATGTCATGCACGAAAGTACCCCAGTTGTCCACATGTACCGGATTCACCTTTACTAACCATACGTTACGGTAGATACCGGAGCCTGAATACCAGCGGGAATTCGGTTGCTCGCTATTATCCGCCTTCACGACAATCACGTTCGGTTGGCTTCCATACCTCAAATAAGGCGTCAAGTCATAACGAAACGATACATAACCATTCGGACGGAATCCCAGCGAATGACCATTGATCCAGACCTCGCTATTCCGGTAAACCCCGTCGAAATCAACATAAACAACCTTACCCCGATCCGTCTCCGGAAGGGTAAATGTCTTTCGATACCAACCAATCCCGCCCGGTAGCGCGCCGCCGCCCGGGGTAGACGGGTTATCGAGGGAGAAATCCCCCTCGATACTCCAATCATGCGGTAAAGATAAGATACGCCAAGTGGAATCATCGCTGTCCGGGGATGAATAATCCTGAACGCTATCCGACAAGGCAAATTTCCAATCGTCATTCCATGGGCTACGTTCACGCACCTGCTCCCCGGTGGGGGAACAGGCGGTGAGCAATAGGCCCAGAAGCCACGCAAGTGGCCGATTCATCAGTGGTATCATTAGTGATTATATAGTTTAATTGATACTACCCAGTTGTAGAGACGGGGCGTGCCCCGTCTTAGCACAGACTGATGGGTATTATTTAAAGTTACCATTTAGAGGGGTTGAGACGGGGCACGCCCCGTCTCTACAACTAGAGGTTTACCTTGGTAAGATATTGTCACGTCCTTGCCAGCGGGGTTCTCCGGCGTGATGAGACGTACCGTGATCTGACGCTCGCGGATCATGCCCGGATAGTCGCCCTCCCGTGCGCCGATCGTGAGCGTTCGCCTCGCATCATCATAAACAAACGGATGGTAGCGTAATTTCCTTTCTCGTAATCGTAGGTCACGCCATTATCCTCATATAAGGTGAAGGAACCGTCGGCACCGGCGTAAACAGAGACGATTAAGTCTTTCTGTTCCTCTTTCGTAGACTGGATTACCTTTCCGGTCGGTACGATAGAGCCGGCTCTCACGAACAAAGGCATATGCTCGTAAGGAGCATCCACGTCCATTGTCGTTCCGCCTTGTATACGCTTGCCGTTGTAGAAATCGTACCAAATGCCGGCCGGGAAGTACACCTCACGGTCGCGAGCCTTATACTCATACACCGGGCATGCATGAAGGCCGGGCCAAACATAAACTGGTCGTCTATATCGTAAGTCTTCTCATCGTCCGAATAATCCATCACCAAGGCACGCATGATCGTATAATCCTCAAAATGCGTCTTGGAGGCCAAGCTATAGATATACGGCATCAATTGATAGCGCAACTCGGTATAATACTTCATCGATTGGTACGTAGGCGATCCTTCCGGAGCGATATTATAGATCTCGCGGCAAGGATATTGCCCGTGGCTACGGAACAACGGACAGAAAGCTCCGAACTGATACCAACGGTTGTTCAACTCCCTCCATTCCCTCAAATCCTCGCTACCTTCCTTAGCGGCCATATAACGGTTCTCCACGCTGAAGCCACCTATATCCATCGTCCAGTAAGGGATACCGGACATGGCGAAGTTCAAGCCGGCGCTGATCTGCGCTTTCATATCCTCCCAGCGAGTACCGATATCGCCACTCCATGTAGCGGTAGAATAACGTTGCTGGCCGGCGAAACCGGAACGGGTCAATAGGAATACACGGTCATCCGGGTTTACGCTACGTTGTCCGTCGTAGATCGCCTCGGCGTTAGCCAAAGCGTAAGCGTTGAAGTATTTCGTGGACGGGCCCAGATAAGTCGGTCCGCAAAGCGCCTTGCGATACTCGATATCCGTATTATCCTGTACGTTCGGCTCGGAAGCGTCCATCCACCAAGCGTCGATGCCCAAGGAATACAGATGCTCGTTCATCTGTTCCCAGAAAAGCTTGCGGGCTTCCGGGTTGTACGCGTCATAGAAAGAACCGATATAACCCGGATAAATCCAGTCGCAGATACTATCCTTAATCGCCTGCTGATACATAGCACCAGTGCGTCCAACTCTTTATAATGCTCTGTCGTATAATAGAACTTCGGCCATACGGAGATCATGATACGGGCATCCTTATCGTGGATTTCCTGAATCATGCCTTTCGGGTCCGGGAAGCGTTCCTTATCAAACTCGTGGCTACCCCATGCGTCTACCGGCCAATAGCTCCAATCCTGTACGATCACATCCAAGGGAACCTGCCGCCGGCGGTATTCGTTCAAGGCGGTCAATAGCTCCTCTTGCGTCTTATAACGCTCACGGCTCAACCAGAATCCCATCGCCCATTTCGGCATGATCTGGCTCTTGCCCGTAACCGTGCGGTAACCGCTGATCACCTTATCCATGGAAGACTCTCCGTTGATGAAGTAGTAATCGATATCATCCCCCATTTCCGACCAGAAAGCCAACCGCTCCCGCTCCTCCTCCGGTAGCGGAGATAATACCTTCAAGCCGATATAAGATACATCTCCATCCGGCAACCATTCGATACGGATCGGATAACGTTTGCCCTTTTCCAGATCGGCCGTAGCCTTGTAATCATTCGGGTTCCATGCCGCACGCCAACGTTCCGGGATGATCTCCTCGTTATTCACAAATACCTTGGTATAACCGGCGTAATGTAGTTTGAAATGATAAGTACCCGTCTCTTTCGCCTCGATCTCACCCTCCCAAGTAGCGGAAGCGCTCGGCTTCGGGAAGTCTGCCGGCAGGTTCTTGATGGTTTTCAGATTCTCATAATCTACCTTATCTTCATCCCGCTGGATTAAAACGGAATTCTTCGCCTTATCCGTATAGTAGGTAGCGGTCAACGCCCCTGCCCTCCCGTCTTTTCCGTATAGACCAAAGACATCGCCCAAATCGGCGTATGGACGCTTGTCGCCGAAACGGCTCAAGGAATAGTTATGCCAAAGTACACCATACCCTTTTGAGGAAACGATAAACGGCACGCTCACCTTCGTGTTATATTGGAAAAGCTCCTCGTTCTTGCCTTTATAGTTGAACTCATCGCTCTGATGCTGTCCTAGGCCGTAAAGCCCTTCCTCGTCCTCACTCTCAAATACCTGACGTAAGGTATAGCCTTTGGTTCCTTCCACCTCGATCGGCGTAAATTCCTTGCCTCCGTTTGTCTTCTCACGAAGGATCGTGTGTCCGTTGGCGTCGGTAAAGCGAACCTCTCCGGTCTCCCGTGAAAGACGGGCCTGTGTGGTTTGCGTACTTACGATGATCGTATCCCCCGAGGTCGTTATCTGAAACGATGGGGCGGGCAACGATTTCGTGTCCTTGATCAAGTTCACTTGGTTGGAAAACTTACCATCCGGAGAGGCGATTACCCGGATAATATCATCAGAGATTACTTCCAATTTAACAGCCTTCGCCTGTCCGGAACGGATATCGGCGACCAAAGCCATTCTCGACCTTCCGGTAAGCGGAATCAGTCATGCAGGAAGTCAGCAGGGAAAGCCCTAACGTGAATACCGCGATGTGTTGTTTCATATTCTATAGATTCTTTAATTATTTCCG
>ENA-OQAA01001576-OQAA01001576.1-human-gut-metagenome-genome-assembly--contig:-NODE-1576-length-10979-cov-1.608367_pt1 | contig 10979 bp, 12 predicted proteins | sample MGYA00242489_ERZ504515 | MGnify/ENA primary metagenome ERZ504515 (study PRJEB26092, sample SAMD00036237) | human gut metagenome | host: Homo sapiens | study: EMG produced TPA metagenomics assembly of...
CTACGCTACTACATTAGAAAACGAAGTGGCAGAAGTGGACGATCAGCTCAGACAGAGAGCCATACAAGATATACGTATACAGGCTTTGATGGCATATATGAATCAGTATTTTGGTAACTACCGGAGAGGTTCCGTAAACGCTCAAAGAGGAAATGGGACGACGCTTAACGCCCAGATGTTGGATTTTGCAAACGTCGGTCAGGCTGAAAGCGTATTCTCTCCTGCATTTGCAGATGTCGTATCGAATATGGCAGGCATAGATATTTTCATGCAACATGAAAGACGCACGAATGATGACAATGAACGCAATCAACTGTTATTCGATTGGTATAAAACAAATCTGCAAGGCCGGTACAGGAGGCTGCAATGGGACTTCTCATTCTGGAAGATGAAAGCCGTGAGTATTTTGCAACTGGTATTCCTGCATTGTATGAGGAATTCAAGACATTATATCCTAAAAGCGTGCTAATGCCGAAATTAGAAACAGCGATACAAAGGAACAAAGCGTTCAATGAAGCCGAACTTCCGAAAGATATTCATATATTGAATACGGACAGTGTACGCACCTTTAAGGAAATTACTGACTTATACCCGGGTAAAGTGATCTTTATCGACGTATGGGCTACCTGGTGCGGTCCTTGTCGTGCATCGTTTGCACACATCAAACCTTTGCAGAAATATGCTGCTGAAAATGATATCGTGTTATTGTATGTTTCCATCGATACTCCCCAGAAAGCTGAACTCTGGAAAAAAATGACAGGCACTATAACTTAAAAGGAGAGCATGTCATCATCAACGAGGCTTTCAAAATGGAAATTTATGAGAAGTTCGGGCGGAACGGTATGTTGTCAATCCCGCATTATGCCATTGTCAATAAAGAAGGAGAACTACAATTCCCATCGGCAGCCAGCCGGAAGATATGGATAAGTTGACGGAACAACTGAAAGAAGCCTCTAAATAAAAGATTATTAACGAATACTAAGGCTCACCGAAATATAACAAAAACAGGCTGATTCCACAAATTCTTTTGATTTTTATGGATTCAATTCCATAAATCTTATAAGATTTGTGGAATCATTGTTTTAAATCCCTTATTTTTGAGTGAAGCTTATTCCTCGTTCGTAATTAATACTGTAAAAAACAAAAAAACATGAATAGATATAGACTGCTTTTTTCGATCATCCTCTTGTTGTTCTTCTCTCCCTGTTTGCGGCAGGGGAATGGCAATGGTCTGTGACCCTTGACGGATTCGCCTCTAATGAAACGAACCGGAATCCTACGGCTTTCTTATGGATACCCGCTGACTGTATGCAGATAAAAGCAATTATTGTAGGACAACACAATATGAGCGAAGAAACTCTTTTTGATAATCCCCTTTTCCGCGAAAAGATGCAGAAGCTTGGAATCGGCTTTGTATGGATAACTCCCGGTATCGATCAGCAATGGGATGTATCGAAAGGCACACAACAGATATTTGAGAAAATGATGGTCTCCCTGGCAGACGTCAGCGGATATAGCGAACTGAAAAATGTCCCCATCGTTCCCATAGGCCATTCGGCTATGGCTACCTATCCCTGGAACTTCGCAGCATGGAATCCGGAACGCACTTTGGCTATCATTTCCCTGCATGGCGATGCTCCGCGTACGAATCTTACCGGCTACGGGCGTGAGAATCTGGAATGGGGACGTACCCGTAATATAGATGGAATACCCGGACTGATGATTGAAGGAGAATATGAATGGTGGGAAGCCCGGGTAAATCCGGCACTGGCCTTCCGCATGATGTATCCTGAAAGTTGCATCTCATTTCTGTGTGACGCAGGACGGGGACATTTCGATGTGGCAGATGAAACAGCCGCATACATCGCTCTGTTTCTGGAAAAGGCTGTCTGCCTGCGACTGACGGATGAAGTGACGAAAGACGGTAAAGTAAACTGAATCCGATAAACCCGACCAAAGGCTGGCTGGCAGAACGCTGGCATCCCAATCAGAAGAAACGAGCCAAAGCTGCTTTCTACTCACAATATAAAGGCGATGTGCATGACGCTTTCTGGTATTTTGACCGTGAAATGGCAGAAGCGACTGAAGCACGGTATGTGCAAAGTCGCGGTAAGGAAGAACAGTATCTGGGATTTGAACAAAGCGGCAGTCTGCTGGCATACGACAAGAAACAGCATGTACGTGTACAGCCTCGCTTCAATCCGAAAGCCGATGGAATTACTTTCCATCTGAAAGCCGTATGTACGGATTCCCTGAGAACGAAACTGTCTGACGAACACGCAGATGCAACGCCGACAATCAGTCGCATCTGCGGACCGGTAGAAAAGGTAAATGACACGACATTTAAGGTATCTTTCTATCGGATGGGTATGGATAACCCACGCCGCACCGGTGATATATGCCTGCTGGCAAGCCAGACAGGAGACCGGAGGTATAAAAGTGCCGTTCAGGAAGTCAGTATCCGCATCCCCTACCGGAATACGGCAGGAGAAAGGCAGCATATACTGTTTCCGGGACTGCCCGATGTGGAAACAGGAAGCGGGTCTCTATCTTTAAAAGCCACAAGTGATTGCGGACTGCCGGTCTCTTACTACATCAAAGAAGGTCCGGCCGAGATAGAAGGAGACCAAATTGTATTCACTCCTATTCCTCCTCGCAGCAAATTTCCGGTAAAAGTGACGGTAGTTGCCTGGCAATACGGCGTTGCAGGTAAGGTGCAGACGGCCGAGCCGGTGGAACGTAGTTTTTATATAAAGAAAGAATTAATAAAAAAGTTATGAGAAATAAGAGTTTAATCCTAATGACAATCTGTGCGGCTCTATCAACCGGCCTTTCCGCTCAATCCATTTATCCCGGACAACATGCCGGAAAAATGAAAAAAGTGACAACAGCGCCGATACAGGTAGAGAGTTTCGACTTAAAAGACGTGCGTTTATTACCAACCGTTTTCGCGACAATATGATGCGTGATTCTGTTTGGATGACTTCTATAGCAACCAATCGTTTGCTACACAGTTTCCGCAACAACGCCGGAGTATTTGCCGGACGTGAAGGTGGATATATGACCGTAAAGAAACTAGGCGGCTGGGAATCACTGGACTGCGAACTGCGCGGACATACAACAGGCATTTACTATCAGCCTATGCGCTCATGTACGCATCTACCGGAAGTGAAATATTCAAGTTGAAGGGCGACAGCTTGTTACAGGTCTGGCAGAGGTACAGGCGGCTTTGGGAAACGGATATCTCAGTGCATATCCGGAAGAATTGATTAATCGGAACATACGTGGGACAAGTGTATGGGCACCCTGGTATACACTGCACAAACTCTTCTCCGGATTGATTGACCAATACCTCTATGCAGATAACAAACCGGCATTGGAAGTTGTGACCCGCATGGGCGACTGGCTTATAATAAACTTAAACCACTGGATGAAGCCACCCGGAAAAGGATGATACGGAATGAGTTCGGCGGTGTGAACGAATCTTTTTATAATCTTTATGCCATCACCGGCGACGAGCGTTATCAATGGCTTGCCGAATTCTTCTATCACAATGATGTGATAGATCCGCTGAAAGAACAACGCGATGATTTAGGTACCAAGCACACGAATACCTTTATTCCAAAAGTTCTTGCCGAAGCACGCAACTACGAGCTGACGCAGGATAACGACAGTCGGAAACTGACAGATTTCTTTTGGCATACCATGATAGACCACCATACCTTTGCACCGGGATGCAGTAGTGATAAAGAGCATTATTTCGATCCACAACAATTATCCAAACATCTGACCGGATATACCGGTGAGACTTGTTGTACGTACAATATGCTGAAACTAAGCCGTCACCTGTTCTGCTGGACGGGAGATGCCAAAGTTGCCGATTACTACGAACGTGCACTCTATAATCATATTCTTGGACAACAAGATCCTGAAACGGGAATGGTATCCTATTTCTTGCCCTTACTCTCCGGCTCTCACAAAGTTTATAGTACCCGGGAGAATTCCTTTTGGTGTTGTGTAGGCAGTGGTTTTGAAAGTCATGCCAAATACGGAGAAGCTATCTATTGTCACAATGAAAAAGGAATTTACGTGAATCTCTTTATTCCGTCAGAAGTAAACTGGAAAGCAAAAGGAATAACTCTGCGTCAGGAAACAGGTTTCCCAGCAGAAGAAAACACTACATTGACCATCCAAACAGACAAACCTGTCACCACTACGATTTATCTGCGCTATCCATCATGGAGTAAAAATGTGAAAGTAAACGTCAATGGAAAAAAAGTATCGGTAAAACAGAAACCGGGATCATACATTGCCGTAACCCGCCAATGGAAAGACGGTGATCGCATTGAAGCTAATTATCCGATGAGCCTGCAATTGGAAACAACGCCAGACAATCCACAAAAGGGGGCCCTGCTATACGGACCGCTGGTATTGGCCGGTGAATCGGGAACAGAAGGTATGCAATCTCCGGCACCATTCTCTGATCCGGCATTATATAATGATTACTATACTTACAATTATCATATTCCGGCTGAGCTGAATACCACCTTACAAATAGACCGGAAACACCCCGGACACAGTTTACAGCGTACAGGCGAGGAACTGATATTTAAAACATCACAGGGCAATGTTTTAAAGCCACTGTATGACTTACATCACCAACGTTACGTTGTATACTGGGATTTAATAGAAAAGTAAAAATGAAACAAATTATTATTATAGTTTCTCTCATAGGTATTTATCTGTCATTCACATCATGCCGTCCTGCCGATAACCGGCAGGCGGATTATGATTTTACACCACTTGATTCCATTATCACCTCATGGATGAATAAAGGATACTATCCGGGAGCCTCAATCTGTGTAGTCAGAGACGATAGCGTTATCTTTCAGAAAAACTACAAAGACGTTACCCCTGACACTAAAGTCTATGTACCTCTGCCGGAAATGGGTAGCCGCCGCAGTAATCGGAGCTGTGGTAGACTGCACCGAACTGGACTGGAATGACAGTGTAAAGAAATGGATTCCTGAATTTTAAAAACGACATAAAAAGGAATGATTACTTTACGTCAGTTGCTTTCGCACACATCGGGTGTCCGCCCTTATCTGCCGGAACCACGCGTAGACAATTACAATTATCTGGATTCGGCAATCATGGAGATTCTTCCACTTGACACGGTTTTCACTCCCGGCACCCGCTTTGAATATGGCGGACTTGCCATGCAGATAGCCGGCCGATGGCAGAAAAAGCTATGAATAAAGAATTCGAGGAATTATTTCAGGAATTAATAGCCCGACCTTTAGGAATGAAAAATTCCCATTTCACGCCCGTGAATACAGATGGAGGACACGCTCCCATGTTGGTGGAGGTCTCTGTACCACTTTGCACGACTACATGCGTTTTCTTGATATGATCTACCACAATGGCGTATTTGAAGAAAAGCAACTACTGAAACCCGAAACCATACATGAAATGCAAGCAAACCAAGTGGGAAATGCAGAAGTTCATCCGGGTGAATATGTGGAACGTGCGCTGAAAAAATATCATACTGGCATATATGGTTTGGGAGAATGGCGGGAACTTATTGATGAAGCAACAGGAGAAGCCTATCAGATCAGTTCACCGGGTTGGGCCGGCGCTATCCATGGATCAATAAACAGGGCCGGGTATATGGATTCTTCATAGCTCATGTACAGGGAAGTTCACAAAAGGAAGATGGTTTCTCGTCATTTTATGGAAGTCCCGTCATTTCACAAACTGTCTCGAACATTATTTCCCTAAAAAGATAGAATACATTGAGTATCCCCATATCTTAAATCGTATTTATATAAAAACAATAAATACGAGGATATGAAGACTATCGGCTCAACAATTATTATGTTAGCTCTCGCTTCTTCCCTTTTTGCGGACAATGGCAAGGAACTGAAGCTGGCATCTCCTGACGGAACACATGAAATAGTATTTTACCAAAAGCAGGTTTCACCTGCGGTAAACGAACTTGTTATCGGGTAGATTACAAATCACAACCCGTAGTCAATGAGTCGCGTGCCGGGTTGGAACTGGACAACCGGATATGGGAAATGGCTTTGGGAGTTCGAAATCTGAAACAGCCTGCCTGCTGGATGGACAATCTGGAAGTGGACTCCGTGACTTACCAGCCGAAACAAACCTCACCTGGCAGCCGCCTTTACGGTGACGTAGCAGTGTACGCGATCATTACCGGGCCGGCACCCTTTGTCTCTCCAAGAAAGACAACTCCGGTTATCGGCTCAATATAGAGGTACGTGCCTATAATGAAGGAGTGGCTTTCCGCTATTTCTTCCCGGAACATCCGAAGGCTATCTTTCATAAAGTAGTAGGTGATCTCACAGAATACGCCTTACCGGCAGGCACAAAAGCATGGACTGAACAATGGGCACAGGCTTTCTTCGAACGCCTGAATATCGATGATATCAAACATCCGGTGGAACGTGCCCTTACGTTTGAACTCCCGAATGGCAAATGGGCCGCACTGGCAGATGCGGATGTAGACGACTGGTGCCTGACCAAATACCTCGTCTCCACCGATAAGAAGAACACGTTGACTTCTGTAATGTATAGCCCCGTAGATGTGGTGACCTATTATGCCACTCCTTGGAAGATAGTCATGGCAGCCGACAAACCGGGTGAATTGCTGGAACACAATGATATCATCCAGAATCTGAATCCGCCGTGTGAAATTGCCGATGCCGCCGCATGGGTAAAACCAGGCAAGATTATGCGCGAAACAACTATCACAACCGAAGGAGCTATTGCAACCATCGACTTCTGTGCAGCACATAATATCCCGTATATGCTTTTCGACTGGCAATGGTATATGCCTGTACTTCACATGACGGGGATGCTACAAAAGTGGTTGACAAACTGGATATGCCCCGCGTAGTAGCATACGGTAAGGAGAAAGGAGTTGGCATCTGGGTGTACGTCAACCAGCATGCACTCATGAAACAAATGCGTGAACTCTTCCCATTGCTACGCCAATGGGGAATTGTCGGAGTGAAATCCGGTTTCGTACAATACGCCAGCCATCGCTGGGCTACCTGGTTGCACGACATGGTCCGCTTGGCAGCAGAGAACCATCTGCTGATGAATATCCATGATGAGTATCGCCCTTCAGGCTTCAGTCGTACTTATCCGAATTTATTGACTCAGGAAGGTATTTGCGGAAACGAAGAGTTTCCCGATGCAACTCATAATGTCACGCTTCCCTTCACTCGCATGATAAACGGTGCAGCCGACTATACGATCTGTTATTTCGACAAACGGCTGAAAACGACTCATGCCCACCAACTGGCAGCATCGCTCGTGTTCTACAGTCCGCTGCAAACTATCTTCTGGTATGACAAACCGTCGTTCTATCACGGAGAACCGGAAATGGAATGGTTTGAGAACTTGCAAACTGTATTCGACGATACGAAAGTATTGGATGGCGCTCCCGGCAAAAACATAACGATGGCCCGTCGTAAAGGGCAGGAATGGTTCTTGGGGGCGATGACCAATAATGAAGGTTCCGAAGAAGAAATTCCTTTGGATTTCTTGGATAAGAATAAAGTCTATCTTGCTTCTGTCTATACCGATGGCGGCGAAAAGGTGAAAACACGTACGCAGGTGGAATGCAGCTATTTATTGGTGGATGCTTCCATGACGATGAAGTTTGACCTGAAACCCAGTGGCGGTGCTGCGGTTCGTTTTGTACCGGTGGAGGCGAAAGAGGCGAAGGGATTGAAAAAATATAAAGGAAAAATATTATAAAGGTTTAGGTGTAATTCTCCCTTTGAACGTAATAGATGATGGATTATTCAAAGAAGGTATTGTTATGGTAAAGATGTTTTTTATACTGTTTGGAGTACTTGCATTTTGTCAGGCTGTATGTGGGCAGTCCGTTTCCAAAGTTTGGGTTGCCGACCGGAAGGATGGGACGTATATGAATCCTGTTCTGCATGCCGACTATTCCGATCCGGATGTGTGTGCGGTGGGAGATGATTTTTATATGACCGCTTCCAGTTTTAATTGTACTCCGGGGTTGCCCATTCTCCATTCCAAGGATTTGGTGAATTGGAAACTGGTAAACTACGCGTTGAAAGTTATCGAACCGGAAGAATTCTATAACAAGCCTCAGCATGGAAAGGGCGTGTGGGCTCCTTCCATACGTTACCATAACGGTGAGTTCTATATTTATTGGGGAGACCCGGATTTCGGCATTTTTATGGTGAAGGCCAAAGACCCGCAAGGTGAATGGGATAAACCGGTATTGGTAAAGGCCGGAAAAGGCATGATAGACCTACGCCTTTGTGGGATGAAGACGGGAAGGCCTATCTGGTTCATGCGTGGGCCGGAAGCCGTGCCGCTTTCAACAGTGTCGTCACGGTATGCGAAATGAATCCGGAAGGAACCAAAGTCATCAGCGAACCGGTGTTGGTATTTGATGGCAATGACGGGGTGAACCATACGGTGGAAGGCCCCAAATTCTACAAACGCAATGGGTATTATTATATATTGGCCCCTGCCGGTGGGGTGGTTACCGGTTGGCAACTGGCACTCCGTTCAAAGAATGTTTATGGCCCTTACGAAGTGAAAAGGGTGATGGCGCAAGGAAGTACGGACATCAACGGCCCACATCAGGGTGCTTGGGTAGAGACGAATTCCGGTGAATCCTGGTTTGTACATTTTCAGGATAAAGCAATGTATGGGCGGGTCATTCATCTTAATCCGGTGAAGTGGACGGAGGGTTGGCCTGTCATTGGTGAAGATAAGGACGGTGACGGTTGCGGAGAACCGGTAAGACGGTATCGGAAACCGAATGTCGGGAAGACATATCCGGTAGAGACTCCGGCAGAGAGTGATGAGTTCAATTCCCGCCGGTTGGGGCTGCAATGGGAATGGCATGCCAATTATCAGGATGCTTTTGGTTTTACTTCCGATTTGGGGTATATGCGTATCTATGGGCATGTGCTGTCCGAGGACTTCGTGAATTTCTGGGAAGTGCCGAATCTGTTGTTGCAAAAGTTTCCGGCAGAAGAGTTTGCTGCCACGACCAAGTTGAAGGTGGTGGCTAAAGCTGACGGACAGCAATCCGGATTGATTGTGATGGGATGGGACTATTGTTACATTGGAGTGGAGAAGCAAGGCGACAGATTCGTACTAAAGCAGGTGGTCTGCAAAGATGCCGAGCAACAAAATAAGGAAACTTCTACCCGATTGATGGAATTGCCGGTAAGCCGGAAGCTTGAAGCCGGACTGTTCCCCAATTATGAACGGGACATCGTATTTGCGGGTAAAGGTAGGTAAGAATGGGGTCTGCCATTTCCATTATAGTTTGGACGGAAAGAAATATCAACCGGCCGGTGAACCGTTTACTGCACGTCAAGGCAAGTGGATTGCGCTAAAGTCGGTTTGTTCAGTACGGCTCCGTTTGGTAAAGACAGAGGTTGGTTGATGCTGACTGGTTTCGCATAGAAAAATAAAAAGATAAGATAAATGAAAACAAAAACACTATTGGCAGGCTTGGGACTATGCTTGCTTGCTGCTTGTTCAACTTCAAAAGAGGAGTTGATTGTTGATAAGGAACTGGATTATTGTAATCGTCAGGTGCATCGTACTTTGGACATCATGCGTGGAAAGGGAGGTAAGATTGACTATACGATGATGCCTCGTAATATCTTGGATGGCCAGTACGACTGGAATTATCGCAAGGCTACGAAAGATGAATGGTGCAGCGGCTTCTGGCCGGGTATTTTGTGGTATGATTACGAGTACACCGGTGATGAAAAGATTAAAGAGGAAGCGGAGAAATTCACAGCTTCTCTGAAATTCCTTTCCGAAATCCCGGCTTTCGACCATGATTTGGGCTTTTTGGTCTTTTGCAGTTATGGAAACGGGTACCGGTTGACCCATAATCCCGAATACAAGCAGGTGATTCTGAATACGGCAGATTCATTGGCTACCTTGTTCAATCCCCGTGTAGGCACTATCCTTTCGTGGCCGCGCAATGTGGAGATGTTCGGTGGGCATAATACGATTATGGATAACCTGATTAATCTGGAGATGTTGTTTTGGGCAGCCAAGAATGGCGGTAATCCATATCTGGCAGATATAGCCGTCTCTCATGCCGATAAGACAATGAAGTACCAGTTCCGTCCGGATTATACTTCCTGTCATGTAGCAGTTTACGATACGCTGACGGGAGATTTTATCCGGGGATGTACCCATCAGGGATATGCGGACAATTCAATGTGGGCCCGTGGGCAGGCTTGGGGAATTTATGGATATACTACTGTCTATCGTGAAACAAAAGATGTCCGTTATCTGGATTTTGTGCAAAAGGTGACGGATGTATATCTCAAGAATTTGCCGGAAGATTATGTGCCGTACTGGGATTTTAATGACCCTGCCATCCCGGATGCTCCACGTGATGCATCGGCTGCCGCAGTAGTAGCTTCCGCATTATTGGAACTTTCTACTTATCTGCCTGGTGAAAAGGGGAGGGAGTACAAGGGTGCTGCCATAAAGATGTTGAAAAGTCTTAGTTCGGATAAATATCAGAGTAGAAAGAGCAAACCTTCTTTCTTGTTGCACTCTACCGGACACTGGCCTGCCAAGTCGGAGATTGATGCCTCTATCATCTATGCTGATTACTACTATATGGAGGCATTGTTGAGGCTGAAAAAGCTGGATGAAAAGGAAAACGGATAAAGTTTGTTTCGAGTGTTGGGATAGGAGCAATACCCTGATTTTCGGGACTTATCTATCTGTTTTCCGATGAGCCTGGCTTTATCTTCTTAACCTGATGAGGTTACTGACTTTCCGTTGTATTGCCAGTACGTTCAGCAGTGATACTGCCAGAAACAGCAGACCGCCGGTCAATATGCATGGAAGCAGTTGAACCGCTCTCCAGTTGCGGGAAGAGGTTTTGGACTACTTCTATAGTAGTAACTGCTATC
>ENA-OQAA01001577-OQAA01001577.1-human-gut-metagenome-genome-assembly--contig:-NODE-1577-length-10972-cov-4.387828_pt1 | contig 10972 bp, 11 predicted proteins | sample MGYA00242489_ERZ504515 | MGnify/ENA primary metagenome ERZ504515 (study PRJEB26092, sample SAMD00036237) | human gut metagenome | host: Homo sapiens | study: EMG produced TPA metagenomics assembly of...
CACAGCTTTCGGATGTGGCACGTTCTGCCGGTCGTTTTGTCATGTTGATCTGAAAAATATCTTCCGGTATTGGGCGCGGTTTGTCAGAAAAACTGCTTTGACGCAACAGTGGCAGCCTATCTTCTGAATCCGCTGAAAAATGATTATACCTATGAAGATGTGGCAAGAGAACAGCTGGGACTGATGATGGATGACAAGGCAGATGAGTGGACAAAGAGCTGTTATGAAGCATATACTGCCTATGCGGCATCTGAAAAATTGATGGAAAAACTCAAAGAGGAGCAGATGGACAGGCTGTTTCTGGAAATTGAGATGCCGCTTGTTTTTACCTTATTTGATATGGAACAGGCTGGGGTGCGCATTGAGGCTGAGGAGCTGAAAAAATATGGAGAACAATTGGGCGAACAGATCGTACAGCTGGAATCCGAGATTTACGAGATGGCAGGGGAGAATTTTAACATCAATTCTCCGAAACAGCTGGGTGTGATCTTGTTTGAGAAGCTGCAGATGCCTCATGCCAAGAAAACAAAAACAGGATATTCGACTGCGGCGGATGTACTGGAAAAGCTGGCTCCGGAATTTCCAATCGTGGATAAGATTCTGGAATACCGTCAGCTTACAAAGTTAAAATCTACGTATGCAGACGGACTGGCAAATTATATCGGACCAGATGGACGGATTCACGGAACGTTTAACCAGACGATTACCGCGACCGGGCGATCAGCAGTACAGAACCGAATCTGCAGAATATTCCGGTAAGAATGGAACTGGGAAGGCTGATCCGGAAAGTATTTGTGCCTCAGGAAGGCTATGTATTTATTGATGCGGATTATTCGCAGATTGAGCTGCGTATACTGGCGCATTGTTCCGGAGATGCACATCTGATCCAGGCATACCGGGAGGCACAGGATATTCACCGAATGACAGCGTCTCAGGTGTTTAAGACTCCGTTTGACGAGGTGACAGATCTGCAGAGACGAAATGCCAAGCAGTCAACTTTGGAATTGTTTACGGGATCAGTTCGTTTGGATTGAGTCAGGACTTGAGTATCACGAGAAAAGAAGCGTCTCAGTATATTGAAAGTTATTTTGAGACGTATCCGGGAATCAAAAAGTTTCTTGACGATTCCGTGACGCATGCAAAAGAAGAAGGATATGCCGTTACATTGTTTGGAAGAAGACGTCCGATACCGGAGTTAAAATCCAGCAATTTTATGCAGAGGAATTTCGGAGAACGTGTGGCAATGAATGCGCCGATCCAGGGAACTGCGGCAGATATTATGAAGATTGCCATGATCGGAGTCAACCGGGAACTGAAAGAAAAACAGATGAAATCCCGTATGATCCTGCAGGTTCATGATGAACTTCTGATCGAGACACATCCGGATGAGATCGAGACAGTGAAAGAGATCCTCAAACGGCAGATGGAAACAGCGGCTTCCTTAGATGTGCCGTTGATCGCGGATATGCAGGTCGGAAAAAACTGGTACGAGGCAAAATAGTGATGAAGGTAATTGGAATTACAGGTGGAGTGGGTTCCGGGAAAGTGCAGTTTTAAAGCTGCTGGAGGAAGAATATCATGCAGTTGTAGTACAGCTTGATGAAGTTGCAAAAGCGCTGCAGAGAAAGGGCACTCCCTGCTGGAAAGCGATCGTAGAAGCATTTGGAAGAGAGATTTTAGATGAAAACGAAGAGCTGGACCGAAAAAAACTGGCCCAAATTGTGTTTCAGAGCAGTGAAAAGCTGGAACAGCTCAATGGGATCGTCCATCCTGCGGTAAAACAGCAGGTGCTTCTGGATATCGAAGAAAAAAGAAAAGAGAAGACAGAGCTGTACGTACTGGAGGCTGCTCTTCTTCTGGAAGCAGGATATGCCAAAATCTGCGAAGAAACATGGTTTATCTATACAGAGGAATCGGTAAGAAGAGAGCGGCTGAAAGCATCCCGGGGATATAGTGATGAAAGAATTACAGATATGATACGCAGCCAGAGTCCGGAAGCGTATTTTCGGAAAAACTGTACCCGGGTGATCGACAACAGCAGAGAGATCGAAGAAACAAGACGACAAATAGGAGAGATACTATGAGATTATGCAGCATTGCCAGTGGCAGCAGTGGAAACTGCATCTATGTAGGCAGTGACAATACACATTTACTGATCGATACCGGAATCAGTAAAAAAAGAATTGATGCCGGTTTAAAGGAGCTGGAGATTAAAGGGGAGGAGCTGGACGGGATTCTGATCACCCATGAGCACTCAGATCACATTCAGGGACTTGGAGTGTTCAGCAGAAAATATGAGATCCCGATCTATGCAACTCCGGGAACGATTGCGGGGATTCAGGCGTATTCCAGACTGGGAGCATGCCGGAAGGATTGTATCATGTGATACACAGTGATGAATCCTTTATGCTGGGGGATATCAGGGTAAATCCGTTTGCAATTTCCCATGATGCCAACGAACCGACCGGATACCGTCTGGAGTGCAGAGACAAATCTGTGGCAGTGGCGACAGATCTGGGAATCTATGATGCATATACGGTGTCCCATCTCCAGAATCTGGATGCAGTTCTTCTGGAGGCAAACCATGATCTGCATATGTTGGAAGTGGGACCATATCCATATCCGCTGAAGCAAGAGTAATGGGAGACAAAGGACATTTGTCGAATGAATTGTCAGGACGTCTCCTTTGTGATATACTACATGATAATTTGAAACATATTGTTCTGGGGCATTTGAGCAAAGAAAATAATTATGAAAGTCTGGCATATGAGACTGTCAAACTGGAAGTGACATTAGGGGATAATGCATATAAAGGGGAAGACTTGAATATGGCAGTGGCAAAAAGGGACAGTATTTCAGAGATTATCACCGTTTAACTTGAGGAGGAAAAACCATGAAAAAATGTATCGTAACCGTAGTAGGAAAAGACACTGTGGGAATTATCGCGAAAGTGTGTACATACCTTGCAGAAAGTAAGATCAATATTTTAGATATTTCCCAGACGATCGTACAGGGATATTTCAATATGATGATGGTTGTAGATATTTCAGAAATCGAAAAAGATTTTAAAGTGATCTGTGATGAGATGGAGCAGATGGGCGAAGAGATCGGGGTAAAGATCCAGTGCCAGAAAGAAGAGATTTTTGAAAAGATGCACAGATTATAAGAATAAGCAGAGACGAGGATAAAGACCATGATTAATATGTATGAAGTTTCCGAAACCAATAAGATGATCGAGCAGGAAAATCTGGATGTTCGTACCATCACACTGGGAATCAGCCTGATGGACTGTATTGATTCGGATTTGAATGAATTGAACAGAAAGATTTATGAAAAAATCACAGTAACTGCAAAAGACCTTGTGTCAACAGGAAAACATATTGAAAGAGAATTTGGAATTCCGATCGTAAACAAACGAATTTCTATTACACCGATCGCTCTGATCGGCGGTGCTGCATGTAAGTGTCCGGAAGATTTTGTGACCATCGCAGAAACACTGGATAAAGCGGCTAAGGAAGTTGGAGTTAATTTTATCGGAGGATACTCTGCGCTGGTTTCCAAGGGAATGACAAAAAGTGATGAGAATCTGATCCGTTCGATCCCGCAGGCACTGGCAAGAACGGAGAGAGTGTGCAGTTCTGTCAATGTAGGTTCCACCAGAACCGGAATCAACATGGATGCAGTACGTCTTTGTGGAGAAATGGTAAAAGAAACAGCAGAAGCGACAAAAGAGCGTGATTCTTTCGGATGTGCAAAACTTGTTATCTTTTGTAATGCGCCGGATGACAATCCGTTTATGGCGGGTGCATTCCTTGGAGTGACAGAAGCGGATGCGGTGATCAATGTCGGCGTCAGCGGTCCCGGAGTTGTGAAAAAAGCATTGGAAAAGGTGCGCGGCAAAGGATTTGAAGAGCTTTGCGAGACAATCAAAAAGACGGCATTTAAGGTGACACGAGTAGGACAGCTGGTAGCCGGAGAGGCATCCAGACGTCTGGGAATTCCGTTTGGAATCATTGACTTGTCACTGGCACCGACTCCGGCAATCGGAGACAGCGTGGCAGAGATCTTAGAAGAGATTGGTCTGGAGCGGGTAGGTGCGCCGGGAACGACGGCGGCACTGGCACTTCTCAACGATCAGGTGAAAAAAGGCGGTGTGATGGCATCCTCTTATGTAGGAGGACTCAGTGGTGCGTTTATTCCGGTCAGTGAAGATCAGGGAATGATCGATGCAGTGAATGCAGGTTCACTGACACTGGAAAAATTAGAAGCCATGACTTGTGTCTGCTCAGTTGGTCTTGATATGATCGCGGTTCCGGGAAAGACATCTGCAGCGACAATTTCCGGAATCATTGCAGATGAGATGGCGATCGGTATGGTCAACCAGAAGACGACAGCAGTCCGTCTCATTCCGGTGATCGGAAAAGATGTGGGAGAGATTGTCGAATTCGGCGGACTTCTGGGTTATGCGCCGATCATGCCGGTGAATGAGTTCGGCTGTGAGGCATTTGTAAATCGGGCAGGAAGAATTCCGGCACCGATTCATAGTTTTAAAAACTAGAAACAGGGGAGAAAAGATGAAAAAAATTGCAATCGTAACGGACAGCAACAGTGGTATTACGCAGGAAATGGGAAAACGATGGGAATTCATGTGATTCCCATGCCGTTCTTTATTGACGGGGAGTTGTTTCTGGAAGATATTACGCTGACGCAGGAGGAATTTTATAAGCGTCTGGGAGAAGATTCTGATATTTCCACGTCTCAGCCATCTCCGGGTGAAGTCATGGAATGCTGGGACGAGCTGCTGAAAGAGTACGATGAGATCGTGCACATTCCAATGTCCAGCGGACTGAGCAGCACTTGTCATGCGGCACAGTCTCTGTCTCAGGAATACGAGGGAAAGGTTTGTGTAGTGGATAACCAGAGAATTTCTGTGACACAGAAGCAATCGGTGGAAGATGCGATCGTGCTCCGGGATGCAGGAAAATCTGCATCTGAGATCAAGGAGATACTGGAGGCTGAAAAGCTGCAGGCAAGTATCTATATTACCGTGGATACGTTAAAATATCTGAAAAAGGGCGGACGTGTTACACCGGCTGCGCGGCGCTCGGAACGGTATTGAACCTGAAACCGGTGCTTCAGATTCAGGGAGAAAAACTGGATGCATTTTCAAAAGTAAGAGGATGGAAAGCCGCAAAGCGTACTATGCTCAAGGCGATAGAAAAAGATCTGAATGACCGCTTTGCAGATGTCCGGGAAGATATGGTGCTGGGAATGGCCTATACTTGCAGCAAAGAAGAGGCACAGGAATGGAAACAGGAGATCGCGGAGAAGTTTCCGGAATACGAAATTGTAGAAGGTCCGCTTTCTCTGAGCGTTGCCTGTCACATCGGACCAGGGGCTATGGCAGTGACCTGTATGAAAAAAGTCCGGTGATTGCCGCTGGTATTATGAAAAATGTCCGAATAACCTCATTTTATAGGTTATTCGGACATTTTTTAAATCAAATCTAAATCATTTTGTGTTAGAATTGCTTTAATCTATAAATTCTCAGGTGGTGCTTACATGAAAGAACGTATATTGATTATGGAAGATGAAACAGCAATACAGTCTGTTTTATATGAGTTGTTGACTGACGCGGGATATGAAGTTTCATTAGCAAGTGATGGATTGGAAGGAATTTCGCTTTTTCAGTCACAATCCTTTTCGCTCATTTTGTTAGATATTATGATGCCTAAAATAGACGGTTATGCGGTATGTGAATTTATTCGTAAAAAGTCCCGGATTCCGATTATCATGCTTACGGCTATGGACGAAGAAGAAGCACAAATAAGAGCTTTTGAATTGCAGGTTGATGATTATATCACAAAGCCCTTTTCGTTAAAACTTGTTTTAATGAGAATTGAAGCTGTACTTAGACGGATCAAGGAAAAATCAGAAAAACAAAAAATAACTACTCTGCGCAAGGAATTGAACTCAATAAAGACAGTCATGAGGTATATAAAAACGGTGCTCCTGTCAATTTAACACAACTCGAATTTGAACTTTTACTGACCTTTTTGAACCATAAAAATCAAGTCCTCACGAGGGATAATCTGATCCAACAAGTATGGGGCTATGATTTTGCCGGCGACGAAAAAACAGTAAATATACATATTATGAATTTGCGACGAAAATTAGATACAGGATGTATTCATACAATACGAGGGGTGAGATATAAATTTGAGAGCAAAAATTAATGACAGCCTGAGTGCAAAAGTTTTCTTATGGATCGCAGGTTCTTTAATTTTATGTAGTTTTCTTATTTATGGAAGTATTCTGTTTTTCCTGCCGAAAAGTTATGTGGCTGTATCATCAGAACATATCAACACGGAAATAAAAGAACTGACAGAAACACTTTCTAAAACAAAATTTGAAAATGCAAAAGATGTATTGGAAAAATTTTGTTCAGATCATCAGGCAACTATCATCGTTCAAGGTGGTGGAGAAGAACAGCAGTATGGAACGCCTGACGAAGTTTCTTCAGAGAAAGAAGAAATGTTATCCTTTGCTCAGGAGATTCAATTCTCTGACAGAGCAGAGACATATATGCTCAATATCATTGCCCAGATTTCCTCCAGTCATGAGTTAATAAGTGCGTTATTAAAATTATTGCCGTTTCTTTTGATAATTATTTTCCTGGTTTCATTTTCAGGGGCATGGATTTGCAGCCGTTTGATCGTAAAACCAGTGATAGAAATCAGTGAAGTTTCAAAACGAATGGAAAAGCTTGATATGACCTGGCAATGTAAGATAAACCGTACAGATGAAATTGGTATTCTTGCAAATAGTCTGAATTCCATGTCCCAAAATCTGTCAGATACCATGCTGAAACTGGAAACAGCAAACAGACAGTTAAAGCAGGATATGGAGCATATTGACGAACTGAATAAACAGCGTCAGTATTTTTTTGCGACAGCTTCCCATGAATTGAAAACCCCGATCACCATAATCAAAGGGCAGGTGGAAAGTATGATTATGGAAATTGGAAGATATAAGGACACGAGAACGATACTTCCGGAAACATTAAAAGAAATTGAAAATATGGAACAGCTTGTAAAGGAAATCCTGTCGATATCAAAGCTGGAAATGAATACAATGAGTCATACGGAGCTTCTTTCTCTTTCCAATATTCTGAAACGTGTATATAAACATCTTATCCCACTGGCCAATGAAAAACATATCCGTATTCAGAAGAATATTTCAGAAGATGTTATGATGATGGGAAATGAGCTGCTTTTGGAAAAAGCAGTCCATAATATCATCAGCAACGCAATACGGCACTCCCCTGTTGGTGCCGAACTGGGGTTAGAACTGTCTTTTGATTCTCTTCTTGTCAGAAACAGTGGTGTAAATATTCCGGATGAAGATTTGGATAAACTGTTTACTCCATTCTATTGTGTGGAAAAATCACATAATAAACTGACCGGCGGAAGCGGGTTGGGACTATATCTTGTAAAAATTATCTTGGAACAGCATGGTCTGTCATATACGATTGAGAACCGGCAAGACAGTGTCTGCTTCAAAATCACATTAAATTCACATAATCTAAATTAAAATTAAATGGAATCTAAATCGAAGTTAAACCGTCCTTTCTTATACTGCAGATATAAAGAAAGGACGGTGTTTTTATGAATGTAGGAAAGCGGGCATTTCTCTATCTGACCCGCAAAAAAGGAAAAAATTTATTGCTTGGAATAGTATTTCTATTGATTTCATTCTCCTTGCTGACAGGAAGTGTGGTCTATTTGGGGATCCGGCAGGTTTCTGAGGATTTGCGTTCCAATATTGGTGCTTCTTTCAATATCAGACCTTATGAACAGTTTGATATGAATAACGGACAGGTTTCCAGTAAGGGGACACCTGTCATTGATGAGCAGTCCATTCGGCGGGTTATTTCCATCGTTGGAAAAGATCTGAAATGCTACAATACAGAACACTCCGGCTATGTAAAGGGAGAAAACCTGTCATTTCTCGCAGGGACAGGACACAGTGAAGAAAGCAATATGGGAACTGTAAAAGCAGTGCGTGATTCCAGCTTGTGCCAAGCCTTTTTGGATGAGGAATACGAACTGGCAGAGGGGGAACATATCAGATCAGAGGACAACGGTAAAATTCTTATCAGTAAAGCCCTTGCCGAACAAAACAATCTTGCTGTTGGAGATAAGATAACCCTTACCCATGCAAAACTGGTTCAGACGATGGTGTATATACAGACCTGATGAAAGAAAAAAAGTGCATATGAAACAGTGGAAATCAAAGGAATCTACGATATAAAAAATGCTTCCGATAATGCGTTAAATCCGACAGTGAAAAAAGCCGAAAATCTTATTTTTTCAGATAGTCAACTGTTAATCAACTTGCAGGAGCAAGGTGTTTATGAGGGCGAGATTTCTTTTTTCATTGCCGACCCACTGCATCTTGACAAGATGGTATCAGAAATAAAAGGGATTGATTCGATTGCCTGGAACAACCATGTCATCAATACGAATGACTTCAAGTATTCTAAGATTGCAGAACAGCTTCAAAGTATGCAAAAGATCGTTGTCGCACTGATTGCGGTTGCTGCAGTATTAGGATTTCTGGTATTTATGCTGATACTGACATTCAGGATTCGTGGAAGAATGCAGGAAGCCGGCATTTTACTTGCCGTAGGAAAACCGAAACAGCGGATTATCGGGCAATTTCTGATAGAGGCAATGATTCTGCTGTGGATCGGCTTTCTAGTAGCAATCATTATCTTTCTTCCGCTTGCAGATACATTAAATTCATTCCTGTTTGATTCCATAACACAATCAACGATTCATAAGAATTACTTACAGCCAGATTTCCTGCATTTTGTCATATTGTTCATTTTAGAAAATCTGGGTGTTCTTCTGACAGTTCTTGTGTGCAGTGGAGCGATCCTGTCATTAAAACCGAAAGAGATTTTAACCAAAATGAGTTAGGAGGGTATTACAATGAATTTTTTGAAACGCGCTATAAAATACTGTGTCAGACAGAGATTACGTACGCTGTTGCTGTTTTTGACATTTACTCTGCTGTCTACAACCGTTTTGATTGCAGTTTCCAGCGAGGAAGCTGTTTTGCAAGGAACAAAGCAGATAGAGGAAACTGTAGGTGCTTCCGTTCGTATGGAAATTGACATGAACAATCAGAATAATTTTGGCCCGGCTGAGGATTTCGGAAATGGGGCTTCTGGATATACCTATAATGGCGACCGTATTACAGAAAAAATGATAAGTGCAATTTCAAAACTTCCCAATGTTGTGAGCTATAACGCTAAAATAGATGGTGGCTATTGGGGGATTCCGGAAAATTTCGAGCCGATTCCGGGCATGGTGAATGCACCAGGTTTGTCAATCCCTTATACTGCAGTATTGGATTCTTCTTTAGATATAAAATTTTTAAATGGAACATATAAACTGGAAGAAGGACGACATATTAATCCTGATGACTCTTGCACAGTTTTGATTTCAAAAGAATTGGCAGACAAAAACAATCTTTCTGTAGGAGATAAAATTACTTTTCAAGAGTTTGAAACAGGAAAAACGGAAAGTACCTTTACCATTGTAGGAATTTATAGTGGTACAGAGGGTACGACAAAACAAGCGATCACACCGGATGGGATTCCTGCAAACAGTGGTTATATTGATATGGATGGTCTGAAAAAGTTTTATGACGGAGTAAATGAAAAATTGGAGGGATATGACAATCTTGATATTTATACGCACTCTCCAGAGGAAGCCAAAGAGCTTATGGAAACCATCAAAAACCTTCCAGAAGTAAAAGGCAAAACATTTACTTTCGATGTCAACACAGAAGATTTTGACTTAGTATCCACCCCATTGTCTTCTTTTGGAAGTATGGTTGATACGGCTGTATTAACAATTACTGCAATTGGCATGCTTGTTATTGTATTGTTCCTTGTTTTGTGGACGAGAAACCGTAAGAAAGAAATTGCTGTTTTACTTGCAGTTGGTCGAGGCAAGGCAGAAATTGTCGGACAGTTCCTGACAGAAAATATATTGATTGCAATACTATCCATGTTTGCGTCAACGGCATTATCTTTTGAGCTTGCAAATCAAATCGATTCATTCATTATCAGCAGATCGGGAGAAAATATATCCAAATTGACCGTTCAGATTGCCACATCAGATATGCTTAAAGTATTTGGCATTGGTGTTATTTTGATTTGTCTTGCGGTTATTGTTGCTTCCTATACGGTCATTCGTTTACAACCGAAAGATATTTTAACTAAAATGGAATAGGAGAAATGTGATTATGAGTATATTATCGTTTTCAAATTTAAGTTATAGCTATGACAAGAAAAAGAACATATTTAGTAATATCAGCGCAGAAATGGAACTGGGAAAAATATATGCGATTTTAGGACCGTCTGGTTGTGGCAAAACAACATTACTTTCTTTGTTGGGTGGATTAGATAGTCCTACCAAAGGCAAGATATTATTTAATGGAGAAGATATTACTGAAAAAGGATTCGCAAATCATCGCCGGAACCATGTTTCCTTTATTTTTCAAGCATATAATCTCATTGATTATATGACACCATTAGAAAACGTAAAATTGACAAGTAAATTACCACCGGAACCGGTTTTAGAAAAAATGGGATTGACGAAAGAGGAAATGAAACGGAATGTGTTACAACTTTCCGGCGGTCAACAACAACGTGTAGCGATTGCAAGGGCATTGGCTTCAGAAGCACCCGTTATTTTGGCTGATGTAAACTGAACCCCATGTGCTTACTGTACATAGCGTGTACACAGTAGGATTATATGACAATATAGGTACATGATACACAAGTAATGAGAAAAAATGTGTATGCAGTAGGAAGAAAGTATTGATATCTGGTATGAGGAAAGACATCCTTGTAGCAGGTTTTTTATTGTCAATAATAGACAGGTTTACAAGTAAT
>ENA-OQAA01001578-OQAA01001578.1-human-gut-metagenome-genome-assembly--contig:-NODE-1578-length-10954-cov-1.783597_pt1 | contig 10954 bp, 9 predicted proteins | sample MGYA00242489_ERZ504515 | MGnify/ENA primary metagenome ERZ504515 (study PRJEB26092, sample SAMD00036237) | human gut metagenome | host: Homo sapiens | study: EMG produced TPA metagenomics assembly of...
CCAGAAATTGCAATTCAGAAAGAATGCAATGAAGTAGTACGGAAATAAACAACATCCATGATTCCTATATGTAAGGCATATTCCATGGTAGAACAACGCACAGACAATGCTGAAGATATTACCATTGCCAACCGCATTAACCCCGAAGCAAACACTGAACAGCATGGGTGAAAGACCATAATGTTGTTGCATAATAAAAGGAGCGGAAGCAATATTGGTGAACAGAACACCCATTGTAAAACCGTATTGCAAAATGTAACGCACATATTGGCGGTTACGTAATACAGCACCGAAACGGTGATACATATCTACACATCTTATATTTTGCCTTTGTCCAATTGGCAGAGACTCCTTAAAACGTACACTTCCGATAACCAGAAGAACGCCCAATGCAAACAAAAACCAGAAAATGCCATGCCAACCTCCAAAGTCAGCCAATGCCCCACCGCCTATCGGAGCAACTACCGTAGCTATTCCATTGACAGCGCCAATAGTAGCCAACATGCCAGCAAGCTCATGAGCAGAATATTTATCGGCAGCAATAGAACGGGATATCACAACTCCTCCCGCTCCGGCAACTCCCTGCACAAAACGCCACAACACAAACTGTGATATGTCCCGGGAGAAGATACAACCTACAGTAGAAATCAGAAACAGACCCATAGCTGCCAACAAGGGAGAACGGCGACCGTACTTATCACTTAACGGACCAAAAACCAATTGTCCTATCGCCAGCCCCACCATACTCGTAGTAAGCCCCAACTGCACTTTTGAAGATGTAGTCTGAAAGAAATCCGACATTGCCGGTAAAGTAGGAAGATACATGTCCATAACAAATGGACCAAAAGCACTCAACATCCCCAAAAACACCAATATGAAACCTTTTGAATTTTGTTTACCTGTCATTATCTTTCCCTCTTTTAAAATCGGTGGCAAAATTATCCCATATTTTCCAAACAGCCTATGGCTTATCTTGTACAAAACATTTCATTTTCGGAACAATATACAGTATTATCATTGAATATATCTATATTTGTTGCGTAAAACAGAACTTTATTCACATGTACGAACAAATATCTCCAGACACTTCCCATATCAGATATGAAGAAACCGACTTGTCGTATCTGAAACTACGTCCATACCGTTTTAAATGTGGCATATACTTAATCTGCATACAGGGTAAAAGCATTATTTCGACAGGAGTGCAACAATATGCTTTTGATGAACAAACCGAATTAATTTTCCTTACAGGCAGCCTCATCCAGATAATACAGGCCTCTGCCGATTTTAAAGTACGGATACTTCTATTTCCCAAAGACGTTTTCCTAAAAGCAATACTACCGATTGATACCCCTACTTCAATTACGTACATGAACACCCGCATTATCATCACACGGCAGATGAAAGGAGTCAGAATACGTGGCGGGAAATTATATTATGGATGGACGTTGCCCAAATGCTTTTCAAGAACAACAACACACTCCTGTTCAGAAAACAACAAGAACTTAATTTCCTTCAAAGCATATTAATGTGGCTTTTCAATACTATTCCGGAAAAACTGGCTGCCAATAAGCAATATAGCAGAAAACAGATGCTCTGCCACCAGTCATGCAACTGATACGCGAACACAGTACTTGCGAACATCAAGTTCCGTTTTATACGGAACAGCTCTGCATAACTCCTCGTTACCTATACGAAATCACCACTCAATACATGAATGGAAAAACGCCTAAACAACTGATAGATGAGCAACTGATAGCGGAGGCCAAAGTTCTTTTAAACGAACCGTGCTTATCTGTTACCGAAATTGCCGAACTGCTGAACTTTGCCGACCAATCTTATCTGAGCCGTTTTTTCAAAAAGAACACCGGCATGTCTCCTAAAGAATTCAGGTTACAAAAGCTATTATAACCAGTTTCGTCAAAATAATTTAAAATCGGTTGTTTTAACCGCCAATTTTATTAACTTTGTTAGCATAACCAAAACCAAAGCTGCCATGAAATACAAATTATTAGTTCTTGACGTAGACGGGACACTTCTCAACGATGCCAAGGAAATCAGTAAACGGACTCTTGCTTCCTTACTTAAAGTGCAGCAAATGGGCATACGTGTCGCATTGGCTTCCGGAAGACCTACATACGGCCTTATGCCATTAGCCAAGACTCTTGAATTAGGCAACTATGGGGGCTTCATCATCTCCTATAACGGTGGCCAGATAATCAATGCGCAAAATGGGGAAATTCTGTTTGAACGGCGAATCAATCCGGAAATGCTACCTTATTTGGAGAAAAAAGCACGCAAAAATAATTTTGCCATATTTACTTACCATGATGATACCATACTGACAGATAGTTCCGATAATGAACATGTCCATGCCGAAGCCAATCTGAATAATCTGAAAATCATTCAGGAAGAAGAATTTTCCACAGCAATAGATTTTGCACCATGCAAATGCATATTAGTCAGTAATGATGAAGAAGCATTGAAAGATTTGGAAGAGCATTGGAAAAAACGCTTGGACGGAACGCTGGATGTTTTTTGCTCGGAGCCTTACTTTCTGGAAGTCGTGCCCTGCGGAATTGATAAAGCAAACACCTTAGGCGTCCTATTGTCATATTTGAACATCGCCCGTGAGGAAGTAATCGCCATTGGAGACGGTGTATGCGATGTCAATATGCTCCAAGTTGCCGGTCTGGGCATAGCCATGGGGCATGCGCAAGACTCCGTAAAAGTTTGTGCCGACTATGTAACAGCTTCCAATGAAGAAGATGGTGTTGCCCAATCTGTAGAAAAATTGATTCTGGCTGAAGTGCATGCTGCTGAAATACCTCTTGACCTGCTAAACGAACGGGCACGCCATGCATTAATGGGCAACTTGGGTATCCAATACACCTATGCCTCGGAAGAACGCATAGAAGCAACCATGCCCGTAGACCACCGTACCCGCCAGCCCTTTGGCATTCTACACGGCGGTGCAACTCTTGCGCTTGCCGAAACCGTTGCCGGGCTCGGCTCTATGATAACCTGCCAGCCCGATGAAATTGTGGTAGGCATGCAAGTCAGCGGAAACCATATTTCGTCCGCACACGAAGGAGATACCGTACGTGCGGTAGCGACTATCGTGCATAAAGGACGTTCATCTCATGTGTGGAACGTAGATGTATTTACTTCTACCAATAAGCTGGTTTCTTCTGTCAGAGTTGTTAACAGTGTTTTGAAGAAAAGATAAGTTGAGATATGCCAATATGGAGTAGACTCATAAACATCAGATATGCCATAGTAGATGTCGAAGTCGGCTTGAAAAATCATAAAATCCATGATATCGGAGCACTCCGCCATGATGGTGCTACATACCACAAAGCTTCAAAAAAGGAGTTATTTGAATTTCTCAGCGGCACGGATTATATATGCGGACATAACATCATTCACCATGATGACAAATATCTATTCACAGACAAAACATGCCAATGGATTTTGGTCGACACGCTTTACATATCTCCTTTGCTGTTTCCGGAACGTCCTTACCATAAGCTTGTGAAAGATGACAAACTGATAAGTGATCAGATGAATAATCCGGTAAATGATTGCGAAAAAGCAAAAGCACTGCTATTGGACGAGATAGCACGCTGGCATTCGTTACCGGATGCAAAGCGCCGGTTATTTGCATCTTTATTAAAGGATAGGAAAGAGTTCGAAGGTTTTCTCAGCATGGTAGGTGCTGTGTATGCCAACAAAGGAATATCCGAACTGATTAGCAACCTCTATGTGAATAAAATATGCCAGCATGCAGAGCTTGACATGCTTATCAAACAATATCCGTGCGAACTGGCATACGCATTAGCCTGATTGACACAATCGACCATCATTCCATTACTCCGGGATGGGTACTTTACAATTATCCCAGAGTGGAATTTGTTATAAAACTTCTACGACACAACAGATGCAACGAAGGTTGTGTTTACTGCAACACCCAACTGGATGTACTACATAACTTAAAAATATTTTTGGATACGAACAATTCCGCACCTATGAGGGTGAGGCTCTTCAAGAACAAGCCGTTCAAGCAGCGGTAAAAGGCAAATCGTTACTGGCAATATTCCCTACCGGCGGTGGAAAATCGCTGACTTTTCAGCTACCGGCACTCATGTCCGGTCATTCGGTACATGGTCTTACGGTCGTTATCTCACCATTGCAGTCACTGATGAAAAACCAGGTAGATATCTTGCCGACCGGGGAATTACTGATGCTGTAACCATTAATGGCCTATTAGACCTATTACACGGGCACTATCAATACAAAGAGTACAAAATGGAGAAGCTTCCCTCTTATATATAGCCCCCGAAATGCTTCGTTCAAAAACCATTGAGAAAATTCTGATGGCGCGCATGTAGTAAGATTTGTGATAGATGAAGCACATTGTTTCTCTTCATGGGGACAGGATTTTAGAGTCGACTACCTTTATATTGGGAAATTCATCAGAAAATATCAACAGAAAAAAGGATGCAAAGAACCAATACCTGTGTCTTGTTTCACTGCCACGGCAAAACAGAAAGTTGTGCAAGACATTCGCGATTATTCAAACAGACATTAAATTTAAATCTGGAATTGTATGCATCAACAGCCTCAAGAACAAACCTTCGCTATTCTGTCATACACGCTGAAACTGATGATGATAAATATTTAAAATTAAGAAGACTTATAGCTGAGTCCGATAGTCCTACCATTGTTTACGTATCGCGCACTAAACGTACTAAAGAACTTGCTGTAAAACTGACTCGTGACGGTTATAAAGCATTACCTTTCAATGGTAAGATGGAATCAGAAGAAAAGATTGCCAACCAAGATGCATTTATGAATGACCAAGTACGCATCATTGTAGCAACATCAGCCTTCGGTATGGGAGTCGATAAAAAAGATGTCGGACTTGTAGTACATTATGACATATCCGATTCACTGGAAACTATGTTCAGGAAGCAGGAAGAGCCGGTCGCGATCCTAAACTCAGCGCACGTTGTTATGTACTTTACAGCGACAATGACTTGGACAAGCATTTTATACTGCTGAATCAAACCAAATTAAGTATCAGCGAAATACAACAAGTATGGAAGGCCATAAAGGACCTTACCAGACAACGTATGAGAGTCAATTGTTCTGCATTGGAAATAGCACGGCAGGCAGGTTGGGACGACTCCGTATCCGATATTGAAACCCGTGTTCGGACGGCATTGGCTACTTTGGAACAAAGCGGATACCTGATAAGAGGAAATAACGTACCCCATGTGTATGCTACGGGTATCACTGTAAAAAATATAGATGAAGCAAGAATGCGCATATCGGCATCATTGTTATTTGGCAGTGATGAAATAGAAAAGGCTGTTCGAATCATCAAATCACTGATTTCACAGAAATACATTACCAAAGCTCAAGACTCAGAGGCCGAATCACGAATTGATTATCTGGCAGATATATTAGGAATCAGTAAAAAAGAAATAATATCTGTTGTAGAACGCATGCGTCAAGAAGGCATATTGGCAGATAACAAAGATATATCCGCCTATTTACTGGATACCGGAGACTCGGAACGAAAATCGCAGACTCTCCTCGAACGCTTTGCAAAACTCGAACGATATATTCTTAACCACATTCCTGACGAATCTTTACAAACATCATATAAGCAACTAAATGATAATGCCACAAACTGCGGAATCAATACATCCAAAGAAAAGGATATTCGGACATTGCTCTATTTCCTCTGTGTCAAAGGATACGTCAAAAAAGAAGAAGACGCTTCCCATAATATAACAATCAGTCGCCAGACAGATTTCGATTCAACCATCAATCTGTTTGAAAAACGACTGGAAATAAGCCATTTCACCATAGAATGGCTATACAAGTTAGTTGCCGATACGGAAAAAGAATGCTCACAAAACAAAACGGTCCAATTTTCCGTAGTAGAACTTCTAAATCAAATAAAGTCAAATCCTCAATCTCTTTTCAGCGAACCCGACAAACTACAGTTGGAAGATGTAGAAGAAGCCCTTCTTTATCTATCAAAAATCGGAGCATTAAAGCTTGAAGGCGGTTTCCTTATTCTTTATAATGCTATGAATATTCAAAGAATAAAGGATAACAAATCAAGATATAAACAAGACGACTACCGGATGCTTAACGAATTCTACAAGCAAAAAATCCAGCAAGTACATATTGTAGGGGAATACGCCAATTTGATGGTAAAGGATTATAATGCAGCATTGCAGTATGTCCAAGACTACTTCCAGATGGACTACAAAAAGTTTGTCGCAAAATATTTTAAAGGAGAAAGAGTAAGTGAAATACAGCGCAACCTGACTCCTCAGAAATACAAGCAATTGTTCGGTCAACTATCCAAACGTCAAATGGAAATTATTTCCGACAAGGAATCGCGCTGCATCGTTGTTGCAGCAGGTCCCGGCAGTGGAAAAACACGCGTACTGGTCCATAAACTTGCATCACTCCTATTACTTGAAGATGTAAGCATGAACAGCTCCTAATGCTGACATTTTCAAGAGCGGCTGCCACGGAATTCAAACAGAGGCTTATGGAGCTGATAGGAAATGCTGCCCATTTTATTGAGATAAAAACATTTCATTCCTATTGTTTTGACCTTTTAGGAAGAATAGGAAACCTTGAGGATGCCAAAGACATCGTCTCGAAAGCTGCCAAAATGATTAATCAAGGGGAAGTGGAACCAACCAAGATCGGTAAGACAGTACTTGTCATAGACGAGGCTCAGGACATGGGAAAAGAAGAATACGACCTTGTGAATGCCTTGATAGCCAATAATGAAGAGATGCGTGTTATAGCAGTGGGCGACGATGACCAAAACATTTATGAATTCCGCGGTTCGAATTCCCGATATATGTACCAACTGATACAAAATCCTGAAAGTAAGTTCATTGAGATGACTGAAAATTATCGCAGTACACATTCATTTGGTAAATTTTGCCAATGAATTCGCTAAGAATATAGGCAAAAGAATGAAAAGTACCCCAATCATTTCAATGCGAAAAGAGAACGGATGGGTTGGAGTAACATATCATCAATCAAAGTATATGTATCAGCCACTGGTTGAAGAGCTGCTTCATCAACGAGGAAGCGGGACCTCATGTGTGCTTACCCAAACAAACGAAGAAGCAGTCATTTTAACGGCTCTTTTGCGAAAGCATGCCATAAACAGCAAATTGATACAATCCATGGATGGCTTCCTTTTCTGGAATATGGCCGAGATGAGATATTTTTTGAGATATATAGAGAAACGGATAAAAACACCTTTAATTCAGGAAGAGTTATGGGAAAAAGCAAAGCATGTAACCTACACCACTTATGAAAAAAGTAAAAGCTTGACATATGTAAAGCGTTGCATAGAACTATTTGAACAAACCAATAAAGTAAAATACCATAGTGACTTCAAAGAATTTGTATTTGAGTCATCAGTAGAAGATTTCTGTGACATTTCGGGGACAGATGTTGTAGTATCAACCATCCATAAAGCCAAAGGAAGAGAATTCGATAATGTGTATATGCTCATATCCGATAATTACTCAAAAGACGACCATCTTATGCGTCGATATTATGTAGGAATGACCCGTGCTAAAAATCAACTGTTTATACATACGAATGGCAACTGCTTCAATCATATAAGCGCTGACAGACATTGTATCGACCGAAAAGAATATGCGATGCCCGAAGAAATAGTTCTGCAACTCTCCCACAAAGATGTCTTTCTGAAATTTTTTAAAGGACGCAAACAAGAGATATTAGCATTAAGAAGTGGAGATTCTCTGATTTACAAAGACTCTGTTTTATATACAGCCTCAACCAATAAAGCGGTAGCAAAATTATCACAGAATATGCAAGCCACAATGTGTGAGTGGGAAAAAAAGGGTTATAAAGTGAGAGCTGCGTATGTCCGATTTATTGTAGCATGGAAATCTAAAGATTCCCCAAAAGATGAACCGGAAACAGCCGTCTTATTAGCAGATTTACTACTTTCATTATAACCTAAGATACATAATCCTCAATCCAAACAAATAAGGAAAACCATGCGGATAATAAGAAAAAGCGTGCAACTCATTGAGCTGCACGCTTTTGCTTATTGTTTGTTATCTGTTTACTTATCGGAATCATTTCACCTCCTCTAAATTAATTTCGTCTGATTGTCAGATGGTTACAAGTGCCATGGTACAAATATGGTAATTTTATAAAGTAAATATCCATATATACAAAATTGAGGAATATAGAACTGTAAATAATTGATTTTTAGGTGTTAAGTGGAGTATAAAGATTGTATTCTTTGTACTGATAATACAGTTTATAACGATCCTGCTGGTATCAGTTATCTCCATTGAGATATTTGATGTGTTGTGCATAAACCAGCTTGCCATCCCATTGATAATAAGAATTATTCTCACTACATTAGTGTCAAATTGAATGCTCATAGATGGATAAAAATAAACGACCCAGTTTTGAGCATCGTTGAGAGGCTTGGGGGGCTGATGTCGCAAAAGTACAACACCGTCAAACTGTTGTGGATGTTTCTGCAGCAAGGTTTATCGTCATCAAATTACGCAGGGGCCGGCTAATGCTCGCAACAATCTTATTTGGCAAATAATGGATTTACCATCATACGGAAAAATAATATTTTACTCTTATACATTACCGACCGGGCAAGTCTTTGTAGTAAAAAATAACTCCATGTGCGGTCCTATATATTAATCAGTTTAATTTAGTATCTATATATAAAGGAAATAAACCAAACTAAACTGTTTTTAAGTTGCTCGAAAAGTGAAAACAAGATCTTGTCTCATTTATTAGACATGCAGATATGCAAGCATATTATTAATGTATAAATGAAGAGATACAACATCGTTCTTATGGCTTTTTTGTTCTTATGTTTTTTTGCTAAAGGAAATATCAGGCAGTCCAAACTAATTTCCTATATAACGAAGGAAGATTGTTGATGATACTTTCATAGAACAAGATAAAATTCTTGCTTTTATACGTTCACGATGTTGTTACTGTTCAAAACTCATGAACTGATATTAATTATGAATGATACATTGTATTGTAAAAATACTCAATCCACTGCGTAAAATGTAGAGATACACAATAACTAAATGAACATTAAATAATTACATACAAAAATCAATAAGTTAAAAAGACTTATAAGATGCATATATGAAGCAATTAAGCAAGAGAATGAGTAATATTGATTAGAAACTATAGTACTGGAAATTGAGAAGAAATGGATACAGTCTATTCATAACTAGAGTTTGATTATGAACCAATTTGAGAACAGAATCCAGATATAAAAACAAACTTGCAGCTGAATCCTGTTTCAATTTACACAAAATTCCGGATAGTGCCTATCTAGAATAAAAATAGCAGGCCTTTGAAACGGCCTGCTACCTCCATGAAAAGCGATGCTTAATGCCTGGAGTCCTTGGGAGGACATGGGTCATTTCCATAGCTGTTGGGATTTTGAATCTTTACCATCTGCTCCATGAGGAATAAGTTCTAGTCCTTCCCTCTTTGCCAGATCGCGACTCCACTCCATTGCTTCTTTTTTCGTATCAAAAATGCTTTGAAGCCCTGTCTGCGTTAGGTCTTTTCGCATCCCAACCTCCTCTGTTTGGATTAGAAACAATGTGTATCTCTTTCCTCATAACAGTAAGGTTTAAATTGTGAAAAACAATGCGGTGGCCTTCCGATTCCGCTACGGAGCACTTGAGGCGTTGCATACCATGCAAGGTTTACAATCCGTTGGTACTCTAACCAGTTCGGTGTCAACCCAGAAGTTGTCTGTGCGATTGTTGCAGCCTTTGCACAGAGGGGTGATGTAGATTTCATTGCCCCCGAAAACCTTCTGGACGTGCCCGCCAACGAGTGTGCTTGTGGAATGGCAATCGGTAGCACCACAACGGGTAGCCTTTTTACCCGTATGTTTTTCCCAATACTCCAACCACGATGATTCACCCGTTGAGGGCTTGACCATCTGGAAGTACCACTTGCGTTTTTGACGTATGTCATAGAGCAATTATGGTTTATACCTGTAATCTGAACAGTACAGCAGAGCTTTACACCTTGGAGTGGTTTCGATGCTCAGGAACGAGTCCACATCCTGATTATAAGCAACAAGAATGCCAATTCTTAAAATTTGAGCAAAAACCTCATAAATTACAACCATTTTATCAAAAATAAGTGGATAAATCGTTGATATTACGCCAAATCCGCATAATCATGTCATACTGTCAGCCAAAACTGCTACTGTCAGGTTGGCGTGTTATTTTCTGACAATTTGTCTTCTTTTTGAAGAAAATGCAAATTTTTTTGTGCGTACAAACTAAAATGCATATATTTACAAGCCGAATTTGAGTAAAAACCACAAAATGAAGTTATGATAACAAACTTTATCGTAGAGAATTACCGTTCGATAGACGGAGAAATCAGATTGTCGTTCATGGCTGATACAGGCATTAAGGACATGGACAACAGGGATATACCACTGTTGCAAACACTCGCGTTCTTAACGCCAAGGCTTTCTATGGAGCCAATTCTTGCGGTAAATCAAATGTGTTCAAGGCTGTTGGAATGATGAGGGTATCATTATTCATTCAGTGAGGCTGAACGATAACGAAACGTTACCGTATGATGCTTTTCTCCTTTCGGATAAGGAGGCGAGACCAACACGGTTTGAAATGTCATTTGTGGATGGCACCGACAAGTTTACATACGGTTTCAGCTACACTGCGAAACGGATAGAAGAAGAATGGCTGGTAGCAAAATTCCCCAAGCGATCACTTAAGACACTATTAAGACGCACCCAAAATACAATTGAGATTGATGAGCAGAACTACTCGGAAGGTTTGTCAATAAAAGAAGGCACTATTCCACTGAACAAATAACAGGTTGTTCA
>ENA-OQAA01001580-OQAA01001580.1-human-gut-metagenome-genome-assembly--contig:-NODE-1580-length-10950-cov-3.153192_pt1 | contig 10950 bp, 14 predicted proteins | sample MGYA00242489_ERZ504515 | MGnify/ENA primary metagenome ERZ504515 (study PRJEB26092, sample SAMD00036237) | human gut metagenome | host: Homo sapiens | study: EMG produced TPA metagenomics assembly of...
CCATTCTTCTATATGTTCAGTTAGGCGTCCGTCTGGATGTCTGCTTTGCTATACCCTTTTTGAACCGCCTGCATTTTTTCACCACTTCTCCGCATTTCGGGCTTGACTTTTAATAGTTAGTCTATTCTTCACAGCAAAACGGCGATGCTTTATTTGTGCACCGCTGTGTGATGTGTTATAATCCGATTTCGGATTTATATTATAGTCCGGGTTCGGATTTTTGTCAAGCGTTTCGGCACAAAAAATACCGCACAGCGTTTGAACTGTGCGGTATGTGCGGGTTTTCAGGCGTTATCAAAACCCTTGCCGAACACTTCGGTGGTGCTCAGCATGGACATAAAGGCGTTCAGGTGTTCCTTGTGGATAAACTCCCGCAGCTGCATTGCTTCGTGCCGGGTCAGGGTGGTATAGATAATGTAGCGCGGCTGGTTGGTGTATGCACCGTTGCAGGGGGTGTATGTTGCGCCGCGGTTCAGTTCCTTATTCACAAAGTCGCAGATCGGCTCCTTGTCGTCGCAGACGATCAAGATAGCTTTGCACATCTTCATGCGCTCCAACACCACGTCGATCATCAGGGATTTAACGGTAAGGCCGACGAAAGAGTAAAGCGCGGTGTGCAGGTCAAACACAAAGCAGGCCGCCACCACCATGACCAGATCGGTCAAAAACAACGCCGCTGCAATGCTGTGCAGGTGGGTGTATTTTTCCACGATCAGGGCAATCACATCGGTGCCGCCGCTGGAAGCCCCCACGCTGAAGAGCAATGCCGAAGCAATGGCAGGCAGCGCAATGGCAAAAATCAGTTCCAGCATGGGCTGGTCCGACAAAGGCTCGTTGAGCGGGCAGGCCTTTTCCAACAGCATCAATTCCGCCGAAAGCACCACGGTGGCATAACCGGTGGTCAGCGCAAACTCTTTGCCCAAAAAAATCAGGCCCAGAAGCAGCATCAACATATTGACCACGGCGGAAAACTCACTGGCCGAAATCGGGGTCAGCTTGGCAGCCAGTGCCGCCGCGCCGGTCACACCGCCAAAGACAAAGTTGTTGGGAAATTTGAAGAAATACACCCCCACCGCCATCATGCTAATGCCGAGCGTGATGATCGTATACTGCCGTACTATTTTCATCCATTTGCCTTTCATGGTCGGTTCCTTTCCGCTGGCTTTCCAGCTTCTTACTCCACGGAAATTATAACACCAAATCCGCCGTTTGCCATCCCCTGCCCCGCCGGGTTTGAGGTTGGTTGTGCGTAATTTGCTTTTTTTGTCGGATACAGTTTCGGGGGAACGCGCACCTTGTTTGGCCGTTGACGCGCCAAATGCTGAGTTTTGGCGGAAATTTGTTCGCCAGCGGCAGGCAGGGCAACTGAGCAAATTTGGTGCGCCGGGTAAACAGTTTGCTATGATGCAACAAAAAGACATGTGCGGGATTCCGGCACATGCCTTTGGGTAAAATCGTTATCCTTTTAGGTTGGCGGGCGCAGAGTGCGCCCCTACGGGGTGAGAGGCACGGCAAATGTTGATTGCCCATTATAAAATACGCTGCAGGGAGACGGGTATCCCACAAATTCTTACGCCTTTTTCTGGCTGGTGGCCAGAATCTTGTTAAAGCGGATAAAGAATGCGCTGCAGGTTACGGTTGCCGCGATGATATCGCTGACCGGCTCGGCCAAAAAGACAGCAAAAACCTTGTCCTGCAAAATCAGGGGCAGGATAAAGATCAGGGGAATCAGCAAAATCAGCTTGCGCAGGCAGGCCATGAACAGACTGATCTTGGCTTGGCCCAGCGCCACAAAACTCTGCTGGCAGGAAACCTGGAACCCGGTGGAGAAAATACCCGCCATGTAAACGCGCATGGCCCAGGCCGTGTACCGCACCAGTTCCGGATCGGTGGAGAAGATGCTCGCAAACATCTGGGGCACCAGCATACAGGCGGCCCAGAACGCGGCTGCATATGCCACGCAGATGATGAACTGTAACCGAAACGCCTGTTTGACGCGGTCACCCTTGCCCGCGCCAAAGTTAAAGCTCATGATGGGCTGTGCGCCCTGGCAAAGCCCCTGCACCGGCATGCTGAGCAGCTGGGTGGCGCTGGTGATGATGGTCATGGCGCCGACGGCGATATCGCCGCCATAGCGTGCCAGGCTGGAGTTGAAGCTGATGGAAAGGATACTTTCGGTGGCAATCATCACAAAGGTGGAAACGCCCAGCCCAAGGCAGGGGCCGATGACTTTTCCCACCAGCGGCATGTTTTTCACGCTCAGGCGCAGCCTGGTGCGGCTGCCGGTCAAAAAGCGCAGCACCCACACCGTGCCCACCGCCTGGCTGATGACAGTCGCCGTGGCGGCACCGCGCACCCCCATATTGAGGGCAAAAATCAGGATGGGGTCCAGGATGATGTTGCACACAGCGCCGATCACGGTGGTCATCATGCTGAACGTGGCAAAGCCCTGGGTGGTGACAAAGGGGTTCATGCCCATAACGATGAGCACAAAAATGGTGCCGATGATATAGATGCGGGCGTAATCCAGCGCATAAGGCAGCGTTTTTCGCTGGCACCGAACAGCACCAGCAGGGACGGCGCAGCGAAATAAAACACAACGGTCAGCACAGCCGCCAGAATCAGCAGCAGCGTAAAGCAGTTGCCCATGATCTTTTCGGCGGCATCGTCATCGCCGCGGCCCATGGCAATGGCCGCGCGGGGCGCGCCGCCGGAGCCGCACAGCATGGCAAACGCGGTAATCAGCATCAAAATGGGGGGTAAACAGGCCAACGCCCGTCAGCGCGGATGCGCCGACCTCCGGCATATGGCCGATATAGATGCGGTCCACAATGTTATACAGCAGGTTTACCACCTGCGCCACCACCGCGGGCAGTGCCAGCTGAGCCAGCAGCTTGGGAATGCTGCCGCTCCCCATATCCCTGTTTTGCGTTGCAGCCATAATCAAAGTACCTCCTGCGTTTTTGTTGTAAAAAAAGTGGAGCAGTTCCCTGCTCCGCTTATTGTGTTGAAAGAATGGGTTCCGGATTGATGTTTTTATATTTTAGGTTGCCATTCCACGCATTTAACGATTTACTTTGCCCCCCGGCCGGCAAAGACGACCCATACGGTCTTGAAGAGGATTTTTATATCGCCCCACAGGTCCAGTTATCAATGTATTGAACGTCCAGTTTGACAACGTCTCAAAATCCTCAATATCGCTGCGGCCGCTGACCTGCCATAGGCCGGTGATGCCCGGTTTCATGGAAAGGCGGCGCTTGTGGTGGCTTTCGTACTGTTTATACTCGTCCAGCGTGGGCGGGCGGGTGCCGACAAGGCTCATATCTCCGCGCAGAACATCAAAGAACTGCGGCAGTTCGTCAATGCTTGTTTTGCGGATAAACTTACCCACCTTGGTAATGCGGGGGTCATCCTGCATTTTGAACATCAGGCCGTTCATCTCGTTCTGGGCCATCAGTTCCTTTTTGCGTTCCTCGGCATCCATATACATGCTGCGCAGCTTATGGATGTAGAAAACACGGCCATTGCGGCCCACTCGCTTCTGCTTAAAGAAGAGCGGGCCGGGGCTTTCCAGTTTCAGGGGGATGGCTGTAATGGCAATGATGGGGATGCTGATGATGCAGCCCACCAGGCTGCCCAAAATATCCATCAGGCGCTTCAGGAGCTGGTCCCGCAGCTTGGGTTCAATGGTAGCCATGGTAACCAGGTTGCCGCCAGCGCAGCGGCCCAGATCGCGGCACAGGCGGGCGGAGCTGGTTTCGTTGCAGCAGCTTTCCTCGATGCGGTCCAGCAGCGGCATGTGGAAATGCACGGTCAGGCCCATGCTTTCCATCTCTTCCAGGTACGGGATAAAGGATTCGCCGCTGTCCATCGGAACATCGATATACACTTCATCCAAAGCGGCGCGGCGCAGCCAGTTCATAAAGGTATCATAATTGGCTTTTATCTCAATATTCTCCACCTTGGTACCGATTGCATCCCTCGTGGCTTCCAGCAGGGCCACACCGCACACACGGCGGGACCAGTCGTTGCTGATCTCACGGATCATCTTGCCTGCATGGTCACCGGTGGTAACAATGCCAACCAGCGTTTCGTTCTGGAGACTGTCAGGGGCTTTTACCAGCAGCTTTTTGAGCAGGCCATGGGCCGCTGGGAGCAGGAAGAGGTTAAACGACACGACCCCCACCAGAAAATAGCGGGAATCCTGCAAAACCGCTTTGGACAGCGTCAGAAAAGCAGAATAGATCACCATCATCAGCAGGTTGGACTTGATGGAAAGTTTGGCTTCCTGCCCGCGGGTACGCTTGACAATGTTTTCCGTCTGGTCAAAACAGAAAAATGTAACGGTATAGGCCAGCACCAGCAAAACCAGCGCCTGAACCCAATCCAGGACACTGTAAGGCAGCAGCTGCCCCATAATGTCGCCAACGATCAGCCATGCCAGAATCACACTGGCGGCCAGAGCTGCAATGTCTGTTAAAAAGACATAGACATACTGCAGCTTTTCGCGCTTTGTAATCATACCCTGTTTCCCTTTTCTTCCAAGTTTTCTTCATATCCCAGGCCCGCCGGCCTGCATACCACTGCGCCCCGTTGATAAGGCAGCACCAGTATTTTGCGGCAAAGCTACCGCAATGCCGTTTTGCCTGCAAGCCCGCAAAGGCCTTTTCCCCACAGGGCAAAACCAGCTTTTTTCTTTTCTCTTTATGTCACATGAATATTTATATTTTATCATATTAAGATGCGGCTTTCAATCATTTTAGCTATAATTATCAAACAACAGCAGGATATATTGCATCTTGGGTCCGCGTCTTATTTTCATCGTTTTTTCGCGGGTTTGTTTTTCGTTTTTGAATCTTCCTGTCCGACTTGCCGGCACCAGGCAGCGTAGAGTCTTTGTGGAATCACACAGGGCAAATACAGCCTGCGGGAACACGGTAGAGGTACCGGCTCGGCCCACACCGTGGATCCGTAATTTATATCTTCCACCCGCCCCCATTCTTCCCCAACCTCCACATAAAAACAAAACAATAAAGCCCTCTTCCCAAGGAGCAGCTGGGAGAGGGCTATATTGTTTTGATGCAGGCAATGAAAAAGGTGCAGAGCAAACACCTGAAACGGAGAACTGCCTGACTTTGACAGGAGCAGGGAGCAAGCCTGTTCCTTTTCTGGGCCACGGCGATGGGAGGCATTCCATGCGCCGTCAGCAAAAGCGGCCCTGTCGGTTAGTCCTCGCTAACCATGCGTATACTATACCATGTTTCAAGTGGTTCGTCAAGCACTTTTTATCTGTTTTTGAAATAAATTTTCGCGTTCAGCGGCACAGCTTGCCTTAGGCAACACCGCACAATTCCCGCCTTGCGGCTCAAGCACCGCTCCGGCGGCTGCGGCACGGCATCTGCGTTGCCAAAATACTCGATAAGACATCCAGTATTATCTGCGCTTTTGGCTTAGCAGCTGCCGCACCTCGCTCGCCGTATCGGCACTTAGAATTATGCGGTATTGCCCTTACTTTTTGAAATCCGGATAATCCTTGATGCAAAGCAGCTCTTCAGCGCGCTGAACCGCTTCCTCGCTGGGCGGCTGAATGCCATCCAGGCTGTAGGTGATGCCAAGTTTTTCCCACTTGAACAGGCCAAGGGTATGGTAGGGCAGCACCTCCACGCGGCGCACGCTGCCAAGGGATTTGATAAAATCGCTCATCTCCCGCAGCTCGGCTTCATCGTCCGTCAGCCCGGGCACCAGAACGTGGCGGATCCACATGGATTTGCCATGTTCGCCCATCCAGCGCGCCATATCCAGAATGGGGGTGTTATCGCAGCCAGTCAGGGCTTTGTGGCGGTCCGGGTAAAAGGCTTTCAGGTCCAGCATCACCAGGTCGGTGTTCTGCATCAGGGTCTCAAACTTGGAATAGAACGGTTCCGCGGTGGTGTAGGGCTGGCCGGCGGTATCCAGGGTGGTATGCACGCCCTGCAGTTTGGCCAGGCGGAACAGCTCCGACACAAAGTCGATCTGTAACAGCGGTTCACCGCCGCTGACCGTCAGGCCACCATTGTTTTTCCAGTAAGTGCGATAGCGCAGGGCTTTTTGCAGGGCCTGGGCCGGGGTTTGCTGCTCCCCAATGGTGCAGGGCCAGGTTTCGGGGTTATGGCAATAGCGGCAGCGCATGGCACAGCCCTGCACAAACAGGACATACCGCACGCCGGGGCCATCGACAAGGCCGAACGTTTCGACCGAATGGATGCGGCCGGTGATGGGGGTGTTTTGCTCCATGGAATATTACCTCTTTTGCGGTTGGTGTTGGGTTTGGGATGTGGCAGGGGCGGGTGACCCCGCCTACTGGGGTATACGCATTTTTCAACGTGTGACTGGGCTGGAGTCCTGCGTTTCCTCCACTATTATACCACGCATTTGCCCAAAAAGCCCGCGGCCGCAAAACGCAGCCGCGGGCCTTGTATGCTAATCGGCAGTCACGCCGCAGCAATTACATCTTCTTGTGGCAGGTACGAGCAATAACGTCCATCTGCTGTTCGCGGGTCAGGTCAATGAACTTGACGGCATAGCCGGAAACACGGATGGTGAAGTTGGCGTACTCTTCCTTCTCCGGGTGCTCCATGGCGTCGATCAGCTTTTCAGTGCCAAAGACGTTGACGTTCAGGTGGTGGGCGCCCTGGTCAAAGTAGCGTCCATAACCTGGACCAGGTTCTCAACGCGCTCGCCCTCGCTGTGGCCCAGAGCGTCGGGTTGATGGTCTGGGTGTTGGAGATGCCGTCCAGTGCCCAGTGGTAGGGCAGCTTGGCAACGCTGTTCAGGCTGGCCAGCAGGCCGTTCTGCTCTGCGCCGTAAGCCGGGTTTGCACCGGGGGCAAACGGGGTAAAGGCTGCGCGGCCATCCGGCATTGCGCCGGTTGCCTTACCGTATACCACATTGGAGGTGATGGTCAGGATAGAGGTGGTAGCCTCGGAGTTGCGGTAGGTGTGGCGGCGTTGATCTTCTCCAGGAAGGTGCGCAGCAGCCAGACAGCGATATCATCGGCGCGGTCGTCATCGTTGCCGTAACGGGGGAATTCGCCCTCGATCTCGTAATCGGTGACCAGACCGGTCTCGTCACGCACGCACTTGACCTTGGCGTACTTGATTGCGCTCAGGGAGTCAACTACATGGCTGAAGCCGGCAATACCGGTGGCAAAGGTGCGGCGCACATCGGTATCGATCAGGCCATTTCAGCCGCCTCATAGTAGTACTTGTCGTGCATGTACTGGATCAGGTTCAGCACATTGACGTACAGGCCTGCCAGCCAATCCATCATAACGTCATATCTGGCAATAACTTCGTCATAATCCAGGTACTCTGCAGTGATGGGGGCATAGTGAGGGCCAATCTGCTCATGCAGCTTTTCGTCCATACCGCCGTTGATGGCATACAGCAGGCACTTGCCCAGGTTGGCACGTGCGCCGAAGAACTGCATCTCCTTGCCGGTCTGGGTTGCGGAAACGCAGCAGCAGATGGAGTAGTCGTCGCCCCAGACAGGCTTCATCACATCGTCGTTCTCGTACTGGACGGAGGAAGTCTTGATAGAGATCTTGGAGGCATAATCCTTAAAGGTCTTGGGCAGAGCAGAGGAGTACAGAACGGTCAGGTTCGGCTCCGGTGCGGGGCCCATGTTTTCCAGGGTATGCAGGAAGCGGAAGTCGGTCTTGGTGACCATGGAGCGGCCATCCATGCCGATGCCGCCAACTTCCAGGGTAGCCCACACGGGGTCGCCGCTGAACAGCTGGTTGTAGCTGGGGATACGGGCAAACTTGACCATGCGGAACTTCATAGTCAGGTGGTCGATCAGTTCCTGGGCCTCGGTCTCGGTCAGGATGCCCTTATCCAGGTCGCGCTGGATGTAGATATCCAGGAAGGTGGAGATACGGCCAACGCTCATGCAGCGCCGTTCTGGGTCTTGATGGCAGCCAGATAGCCAAAATACAGCCACTGCACAGCCTCCTTGGCGTTGGCAGCGGGCAGGGAGATATCATAGCCGTAAGCAGCGGCCATGGCCTTCATATCGTTCAGGGCGCGGATCTGCAGGGCGATCTCTTCACGCAGACGGATGACGTCATCGGTCATGGTGCCGTCACCGCAGTTGGCAAAGTCGTTCTGCTTTTCTTTGATCAGGTAGTCAATGCCGTACAGGGCAACGCGGCGGTAGTCGCCAACGATGCGGCCGCGGCCATAGGTATCGGGCAGGCCGGTCACAATGTGGCTGTGGCGTGCCTTTTTCATCTCCGGGGTGTAGGCATCAAACACAGCGGTGTTGTGGGTGCGGGCATACTTGGTAAAGATTTCGTGCAGCTTCGGGGACGGAGTATAGCCATAGGTGGTGCAGGCCTGTTCTGCCATCTTGATGCCGCCATAGGGCATGAAGGCGCGCTTGAGGGGCTTGTCGGTCTGCAGGCCGACGATTTTTTCCAGATCCTTCAGGTCCTCGCTGATATAGCCGGGGCCGTAAGCGGTCATGCCGGAAACCACTTCAGTCTCCATATCCAGAACGCCGCCCTTGGCGCGCTCTTCCTTCTGCAGAACCTGCAGAGCACCCCAAAGCTTATCGGTTGCTTCGGTGGGGCCGGCAAGGAAGCTTTCATCGCCGGAATAGGGGCGGTAGTTCTTCTGGATAAAATCGCGGGTGTTGACTTCTTCTTTCCAGATGCGGCCCTGGAAGCCTTCCCACTGTACAAAATCTGTCATCGGTTACCTCCTGTTGTAAACCAAATACGCTGCTCTATTAGTTAGGTTATTCTAACCAGCTATTGAAAATCTTGTCCTTTTCCAGCTGGCGGGCAGGCAGCTTTTCTGCGTTGCCCACGGTTCCAGCCCAAAAGGACGCCATTGACCAGCCCGTATCCGGGCCACAATCATTCTACCATATGTCCTTACAAAAAGCAACAACTACACCAAAAATTGTGTTGGAAACTTTTGCATTGCTTTTTGTGCATGGCATTTGCCGCACATGTCGGTGGCTTCCCATGGCGAACGGTGCAGGTATAATTTTGTCTTTTATGGTTAGGTTGTGCTAACATAGAAAGCACTTTCAAAAGTCGGGGTTTTCATACCGGCTCTGCCGGGTTGTTGGTTCAGCATACCCTGCAGAGTGCCTTTAGTATACCAACCCGCATCGGGGCCGTCTGTTGCCAAGGCAACAACCCAAAAATTTACAAAAAAAGCCCCCGCACCGGAAGCTGCTCCGGTGGGGGCGTTGGAGAGGGAGAGATCAGGTTTTGGGTTCCGCCGCTTTTTCTGCGTCTTCCGATTTTTCTGTTTCATCGGGTTCTGCAGCGGGTTCTTCCGGCAGGCGGCCATACAGCTCCATAGCGTCATGCAGCTTTTGGGCCAGCTCCGGGGTAAAGGCGCCGGGCAGGGCGCGCCAGCACCAGTTACCGCCCAAGGTGGCGGGGGTGTTCATCCTGCTTCATGCCCAAGGCCCAGCACATCCTGGGCCTGCACCACGGCCAGATCCGCCACGCTGGACCAGATGCCGCGCATCATGCCCCAGTTCATACCTTCCTCTTTGGTCAGATTCAGGTACTGGATGGCGCGCTCAATATCGTCCGGCAGAGCGGTTCCAAACCAGCCGTCCACCGGCTCATTATCATGGGTGCCAGTGTAAGCAATGCAGTTGGTGGGGTAGCTGTGGGGGCGGTAGTCACCGCCGTCACGGCTGTCAAAGGCAAATTCCAGCACTTTCATGCCGGGGTAGGCGCATTCTTTCAGCAGAGCGCGCACATCGTCGGTCAAAAAGCCCAAGTCCTCAGCAATAATGCGGGGGCTGCCCAGCTCTTTTTTGACGGCAGCAAAGAGGGCATAGCCCGGCCCAGTGCGCCAGCGGCCGTTTTCGGCGGTCTTATCACCATAGGGGATGGCATAATACCCCGCAAAGCCGCGGAAATGGTCAATGCGCAACACATCATAAATTCCGCACAGGTGGCGGATGCGGCGCACCCACCAGGCATAGCCGTTGGCAGCATAGCGTCCCAGTCAAACAGCGGGTTGCCCCATAGCTGACCGGTGGCGGAGAAGCCATCCGGCGGGCAGCCGCCACCTCGGTGGGGACCAGGTTTTCGTCCAGCTGGAACTCCTCCGGGCAGGACCAGACATCCACGCTGTCCTCCGCCACATAGATCGGCAGGTCGCCGATAATCTCAATGCCCTGCGCGTTGGCATAGGCTTTCAGGTCATGCCACTGGGTATAGAACAGATACTGCACAGCCTGCCAGAAGTCAATATCCGCCGCATATTTGGCGCGGGCCGCGGCCAAGGTCTCCGGTTCGCGGCGGCGCAGCGGTTCTTCCCACTGCTGCCAGCAGACCCCGTTATGGCATCTTTCAGGGCCATGAACAGGGCATAGTCCGGCAGCCAGAACGCGTTTTTCGCCAAAAAATCGGCGTAATCCGCCGGGGGCGCTGCCAACAGGCGGGCACAAGCTTTGTGCAGCACCGCATAACGCTTTTGGTACAACGCTCCGTAATTGACACAGCCAGGGGTGCTTTCCCAGTCGATAGATTCATATTCTTCCGGCTGGAGGAGGCCCGCTTTGGCCAGCAGGTCCAGGTCAATAAAATACGGATTGCCCGCAAAGGTAGAAAAAGACTGGTAAGGCTGTCGCCATAGCTGGTGGGGCAAACCGGAAGGATCTGCCAGTAAGCCTGACCGGCTTTGACTAGGAAATCCACAAAATCTTTTGCTGCCGCGCCCATGGTGCCGATGCCATGGGGGGAGGGCAGGCTGGAAATATGCAGCAGAATGCCGCTTGCTCTCATCAGGGAAACCTCTTTTCTTTATGGCAATACCGCATAATTCTAAGTGCCGATACGGCGAGCGAGGTGCGGCAGATGCTAAGCCAAAAGCGCAGATAATACTGGATGCTGCAAAGGTGAGCGCCGCCAGTGGCGGATGCAGCGAACCGAAG
>ENA-OQAA01001581-OQAA01001581.1-human-gut-metagenome-genome-assembly--contig:-NODE-1581-length-10948-cov-1.733481_pt1 | contig 10948 bp, 12 predicted proteins | sample MGYA00242489_ERZ504515 | MGnify/ENA primary metagenome ERZ504515 (study PRJEB26092, sample SAMD00036237) | human gut metagenome | host: Homo sapiens | study: EMG produced TPA metagenomics assembly of...
AAGCTGTTCGATGAGGTGGCTTACGTATGGCCGCGGGTTGGTTATCCCTGCCTGGTTACTCCCTTCAGCCAGTATGTGAAGAACCTGGCTATGATGAATGTCATCCAGATGGAAAAGGGTAAGGAACGCTGGGGGAATGATTGCCGATGATATCTGGGATATGATTCTGGGCAAGGCCGGTCAGCTGCCGGGCAAACTGGCTCCGGAAATCGTGGAAAAGGCAGAACGCGAAGGCGCAAGTTCTTTACCGGCAATCCTCAGGACAACTATCCTGACCAGTTGGAAAAGTATCGTCAGATGATGTGGGAGAAGAAATGGGAAACCGGACAGGACGACGAAGAACTCTTCGAATATGCCATGCATCCGGCACAGTATGAGGCTTACAAGAGTGGAAAGGCGAAGGCTGACTTCCTGGAAGATGTACAGAAGCGCCGTGCTGCCAAGGAAGAAGTCCATATGGCTAACGATACGACTAAGGTGCTTACGGTTGACGTGAACGGTCAGGCATACCGCGTGACGGTTGCATTCGGCGATGTCAATCCGGCTACCCTGGCAACAGCTCAGGGAGCAGCTCCGGCCCAGTCGGCTGCACCGGTAGCTTCAGGCGAAGGAAAAGAAGTGCTTTCTCCGCTGGAAGGCAAGTTCTTCCTGACCAAGGGGGCTCAGGAAACTCCGCTGAAGGTCGGCGACAAAGTCAACCAGGGCGATGTGCTCTGCTATGTGGAAGCCATGAAGACCTACAATGCCGTTCGGGCTGAGTTTAGCGGAACAGTGACCGCCATTTGTGTGAATTCCGGCGATGCCGTATCAGAAGATGACGTTTTAATGAAAATATTATAATGGAAGATATATTTGCAAGATTATATGATATGACTGCGTTCAGCAACATTGTTGCCGATCCGCGGTTCCTCATCATGTATGCCATTGCGTTTATTTTGCTGTATCTGGGAATCAAGAAGCAATACGAGCCTCTGTTGCTTGTACCGATTGCTTTCGGCGTATTGCTGGCCAACTTTCCCGGCGGTGACATGGGCGTGATACAGGCTGACGAGAACGGCATGGTGATGGTTAACGGTGTGATGAAGAACATCTGGGAAATGCCGTTGCATGAAATTGCCCACGAACTGGGACTGATGAACTTCATTTATTACATGCTGATCAAGACGGGATTCCTTCCGCCTATTATCTTTATGGGAGTCGGTGCACTGACAGATTTCGGTCCGATGCTCCGCAATCTCCGCCTTTCTATTTTCGGTGCGGCAGCCAGCTGGGTATTTTCGCCGTATTGCTCGTGGCCATTCTGATGGGATTCACTCCCAAGGAAGCAGCTTCACTGGTATTATCGGTGGTGCCGACGGCCCGACTGCGATCTTTACTACCATCAAGCTGGCTCCTCATCTGCTGGGCCCGATCGCCATTGCAGCTTATTCGTACATGGCTCTGGTGCCGGTTATCATTCCGCTGGTTGTCCGTCTCTGGTGTACCAAAAAGGAACTTTCCATCAATATGAAGGAGCAGGAAAAGAAATATCCTTCAACAACTGAGATCAAGAATCTGCGGGTGCTGAAGATTCTGTTCCCGATTGTCGTGACTACCATTGTCGCTCTGTTCGTGCCGAGTGCCGTGCCTTTGATCGGTATGCTGATGTTCGGTAATCTGGTGAAAGAAATCGGATCCAATACTTCCCGCCTGTTTGATGCGGCTTCCAACAGCATTATGAATGCAGCAACGATCTTCCTGGGTATCTCTGTCGGTGCAACCATGACGACTGATGCTTTCCTGAACTGGACAACCATCGGTATCGTGATCGGCGGTTTCCTGGCATTTGCACTGTCTATTTCCGGCGGTATCCTGTTTGTCAAGATATTCAATCTCTTTACAAAGAAGAAGATCAATCCGCTGATCGGTGCAACAGGCTTGAGCGCTGTGCCGATGGCCAGCCGCGTGGCTAATGAGATTGCCTTGAAATACGACCCGAAGAACCATGTGCTCCAGTATTGTATGGCAAGCAACATTTCGGGTGTCATCGGATCAGCCGTGGCTGCCGGTGTGCTGATCTCATTCCTGGGATAAAAAGGCCTCGGGCTTTTTAAAAAAGAATTCGGCGTTTGCATGAAAAGACTTCGACGTTTTCATGTACGCCGAAGTCTTTTTTTACTCTCTCATTTTGATGGAGTTCAAAATATTTCATGGAAGAAAAAGCCTGTGTTTAAGGATTTGTTTGTATCTTTGTGGCGAATATATAATTAAAATAAGTATGAGTTATAATTTGCTAAAAGGTAAAAGAGGTATTGTTTTTGGTGCATTGAACGAACAGTCAATTGCCTGGAAAGTGGCCGAAAAAGCTGTTGAAGAAGGTGCCATGATTACATTGTCCAATACCCCTGTGGCAGTACGTATGGGTGAGGTTTCTGCATTGGCAGAGAAGCTGAACTGCGAAGTGATTCCGGCTGATGCTACTTCTGTGGAAGATCTGGAAAATGTATTTAAGCGTTCAATGGAAGTGCTGGGAGGAAAGATTGACTTCGTTCTGCACTCAATCGGTATGTCTCCGAACGTTCGTAAGAAACGTACTTATGACAACCTGGATTATGACATGTTGAGCAAAACTTTGGATATTTCTGCTGTTTCATTCCATAAAATGATCCAGTCAGCCAAGAAGCTGGATGCAATCAATGAATACGGTTCTATCGTTGCTTTGAGCTATGTTGCTGCACAGCGTACATTCTATGGTTATAACGATATGGCTGATGCAAAGGCTTTGCTGGAATCTATTGCACGTAGCTTCGGATATATTTACGGACGTGAACATCATGTTCGTATCAATACGATTTCTCAGTCACCGACCATGACCACTGCCGGTTCAGGAGTGAAGGGTATGGACAAGCTGTTTGACTTTGCCAACCGTATGTCTCCGCTGGGTAATGCTTCTGCTGACGAATGTGCAGACTACTGTATCGTGATGTTCTCTGACCTGACCCGTAAGGTGACCATGCAGAACCTGTTCCACGACGGAGGTTTCTCCAGCGTTGGTATGAGCTTGCGTGCCATGGCAACTTATGAAAAGGGACTGGATGAATACAAAGACGAAAACGGTAACATCATCTACGGATAATCAGCGTATTCATGCGTAGATGGATATTCATATTGATAAGCATTCTGACACTTCTCCTGCCATTCCGGCGGGCAGAAAGACGATGCTTTGTCTGATGTGGATATCAAGGTGATCCGTTACGACCGCCTGCAGTATGAAGCTTTTGCCTTGAACAGTTTCTCGGCCTTGCAGAAAATGAGTACCGAATGTCCGCAGGCCACCAAGCTGCTGATTGAAAGAGTGCTTGACATCGGAAGAGCAAAGATACGGATATCAACGAGCGGTTGTGTGCATATTATTCTGATTCCATCCTGCAACGGATCATGGAAGATGCCACACTTGTGAAGTTCAAGGATATGAAGGATATCGAGAAAGGACTGACCGAAGGCTTTCGGAAGTTGAAGAAAGAACTGCCTGATCTCGTGATTCCTCAGGTCTATTCGCAAGTTTCGGCTTTAAATCAGTCGGTGGTGGTAGGCGACAGTCTGCTGGGCTTCAGCATCGACAAGTATATGGGAGCGGATTATCCCTTTACAAACGCTATTATTACAATTATCAGCTTCGGGCGATGAATCCTGATTGTATTGTGCCCGATTGTCTGATGTCCTATCTTTACAGCCAATATCCCTTTCCCTGGAAGAAGGTAATCGCACATTGTTTGATATCATGATTTACCATGGCAAAGTGGCCTGGGTGATGGATAAGATTCTGAATTATGATACGGAAAGCGGAAGTTGCTGAACTATACGGCAAAAGAAACGGAATGGTGTCAGAAGAATATTTCCAGTATCTGGGAATGGATGAAGGAACGGAATCACTTGTCTTCTACTGATCCCATGCTGATCCGTGCTTATACACACCCTGATCCGAGTGTGATTTTTGGCGGAAAGAAAGTTCCTCCGTTCCTGGGAACATGGATGGGAGTACAGCTGGTGGATGCTTATATGTCGCAGCATAAGGAGGTAACTGTGCAGCAGTTGCTTCAGCGGAAAGACTGCCACACTTTGTTGCAGGAAATGGATTTTAATCCCTGATTAAACATAGTCTAAAGAATTCTTTATGGAAACAGCCTTATATTTGTTGCCCGTGACACTGGGCGATACGGCCATTGACAAAGTCTTGCCGGCTTATAATGCCGGTATCATTCGTGAAATCAAGCATTTTATTGTGGAAGATGTCCGTTCGGCACGTCGTTTTCTGAAAAAGGTAGATCGGGAAATTGACATTGATACTCTTTCTTTTTATCCGCTGAACAAGCATACTTCACCGGAAGATATTTCGGGATATCTGAATCCTTTGGCGGAAGGTCATTCCATGGGCGTGATTTCAGAGGCTGGTTGTCCGGCCGTAGCTGACCCGGGAGCAGATGTTGTGGCTATTGCCCAGCGCAGGAATCTGAAGGTTGTTCCGCTGGTAGGGCCTTCTTCCATCATTCTTTCCGTAATGGCTTCGGGATTCAACGGACAGAGTTTTGCTTTTCACGGTTATCTGCCAATTGAACCGAATGAACGTTCCAAGCGGCTGAAAGAACTTGAAGGGCGGATTTTATTCGGAACATCAGACGCAGCTTTTCATTGAAACTCCTTACCGGAATCATAAGATGCTGGATGATATACTGAAGGCTTGCCGACCGCAGACCAAATTGTGTATCGCAGCCAATATAACTTGTGAAGGAGAGTATATCAAGACGCGTACGGTCAAGGAATGGAAGGGTATAGCTTTGCCTGATCTGAGCAAGATTCCTTGTATCTTTTTGTTATACAAATAAGGGAGAGCAGAAGTTTGTATTCCGGTAATGCAGAAAAAATGGTTTACCGGAATCGGATCAGCGTAGTTTTTTCTTTATCACCGGTGGAGTGCCCATTTCTTTCCAGACGTCGCTGACCATCCAGATTTGAAGCAGTTCTTTATAGAGGCGTTCTGCCTTGGGAAAACTTTTTTCCATTATTTTATCAATCGGAACATATTCTCCTCCGGGAACCGTGACGTCGGAAATATTCTCTACCGGCAGGATATACAGCTGTGTCTTTAATGGAAAACAGTCGGGATTGGGATGAGATGCCGTGTACGACTGGACCATCATCAGGGGGATTCTTTTTTTGTAATGCAGAAAGTCTTCCACTAATCGTTCTGCAAACGAATCAGCCTTTCTTAAAGCTCCGTTGTAAGTACGGATCACTGGCAGGTCCCATTTATTGTCTTCACGGCGTACCAAAAGCAGTTTGTCACAGCATAAAGGTGCGATGCGAATGACAATTTTCAGTATATCGTATTTGGCAGCCATCCGGATACCGGTAATATTTGCAATCAGGCAGAGAATATAAATAGATACAGGAATTACATTTCCCATAAAGAATCTCCAGTTCTCGCTGAGCGGTGCATGACGGGAGATCATGATTTGCAGAATAATCAGATGGATGGCAGACAACGCGAAAATGATTCTGGCTTCCAGTATGTATGAGAACCGGGAAGTCAGCCGTAGTTTCTTGAGCAAAAAAAAATAGATATCGGGGGCAATGACGTGAATGAAGGCAAAGATCAGTAGCATGAACTCCAATGCAGGGGTTATTCCATTCAGAGGAACATACTGATAGCCATAAAATACTCTTAAGAAGAAGCATAGGCCGATACCGATGGTTCCTTGAAGCAAAAAGAAATTCAATCCTTTTAGGTGAAAAATATCGTATAGAAGAGCTGTAATACTGATAACCAGTCCGACTCCCAGCATTTCTGTTGTAGGAAAAAAATGCAGACCGATCAGCGTTATGATGGTTGGCAACAGGCCAAAAGATACGATTTTGTCTTTTATGCTTCAATAAAAAAATCCATTCGTTTTTTCCTTTTATAAATGTAACAACAGGAAAAGCTTGTTTGTTTATGAAAAGTGATAAAAACAATTCGGATAATCTGGAAATTTTGCAGTTGGAAGACTGCTTCTCCGGATTATCCGAATCTGTTGTCAGAAGTGTCCGATTTTGCAGACACTATTTGTTGATCTTCAGGAAATGTTTCTCTGCATGATAGGAAGAACGGACCAGAGGACCGCTTTCCACAACTTCAAATCCTTTAGAGAGTCCTGTTTCTTTATAGGCCTGGAACTGTTCCGGAGTGACATATTCCGCCACCGGATAATGGTTTCGGCTGGGTTGCAGATATTGGCCGATAGTCAGGATCTTGCAACCGTTTGCCAGCAGATCATCCATGGTTTCTTCTACTTCCTCAACCGTTTCTCCAAGTCCGACCATAATTCCTGATTTGGCAGTGATGCCACTTTCGGCAATCTGTCGGATTACTTTCAGGCTTGTGTCATAGCGGGCTGCACTTCGTACCAGCGGGCTGATTCTTCGCACAGTTTCCATGTTGTGCGAAAGAATATTCGGCCGGGCATCTGTAACCAGTCTGATCAGTTCCGCTCTTCCCTGAAAGTCGGGGATCAGTGCTTCCAGTGTTGTGTCCGGATTGGTTTGTTTGATGGCGGCAATAGTACGTGCCCAATGGGAAGCACCCAGATCTTCCAGGTCATCCCGGTCTACGGAAGTAACTACGGCATGATTCAGTTTCATAAGCCGGATGGAGTCAGCCACTCTTTCTGGTTCCTGCGGATCCAGTGGCAGAGGTTTTCCAGTCCGGGTGTTACAGAACTTGCAGGACCGGGTGCAGATTTCTCCACCAATCATAAATGTGGCGGTTCCTTTTCCCCAGCATTCTCCAAGATTCGGGCAACGTCCGCTGCTGCAGATTGTATGCAGTTTATGGGTGTCTACAACTTCTTGGTTTCCGTATACCGTTCGTTGGTACCAATGCTGATCTTCAGCCATTCCGGTTTCTTAACGTGTTCCATGCCTTTCAGAATAAAGAGGTTTAAAGATTCTGGATGAAGAAGTTGGCTACCCGGTTCATCAGGTGTTCTCGGGTTTTTCCGCCGAAGATACCATGATTACGGTTCGTGTACACCTGCATGTCAAACTGGATACCTGCCTGTACCAGCGCCTCACTGTATTCAGCACAGTTCTGATAATGTACATTGTCATCGGCTGTACCATGGATCAGCAACAGGCTTCCTTTCAGTTGCGGAGCACGTTTGATGGCAGATCCGGCGTCGTAGCCTTCAGCATTTTCTTTCGGAGTGCGCATGAAACGTTCTGTATATACAGTATCGTAGAAGCGCCAGTCGCTGGGTGCTGCGATAGCTACTCCGGCCTTGAAGGCGCCGCTTCCGTCACTCATTGACATAAGTGTATTATATCCTCCGAAGCTCCATCCCCAGATTCCGATTCGTTTACCGTCAATGTAGGGCAGTGTACCCAGATAGCGTGCAGTTTCCACCTGATCTTCGGCTTCTTTGACACCCAGTTGCAGGTAAGTACATTTTTCGAAAGCAGCTCCTCTTCCTCCGGTTCCACGGCCGTCTACACAAACCATGATGTATCCTTTATCGCACATATAAGCTTCAAACAAGCCTCCGTCGCCGAAGCTTCCGATTCCCCAGCGGTCAATAACCTGCTGAGAACCCGGTCCGCTGTATTGATGCAGGATGACCGGATATTTTTTTGTTGGCATTAAAATTGGCAGGTTTCATCATCCATCCGTTCAATTCCACGCCACTGCTTGTACGGAAGGTAAAGAATTCCTTCTGCGGCATATTCAGCTGGGCTGTCTGTGCTTTCAGTTTGCTGTTATCCAGCAAAGTTGTCAGTTCTTTACCCCGATTGTCATTTAAGGTAATCAGTGTCGGTGTGCTGATATTGGAGAACGTATTGATGTAATACTTCTGGTTCGTGCTGAAGATTGCACTGTTGCTTCCGGTACGGGTAGACAATTTAGTCTTTTTACCTTTTCCGTCTATTTTATAGATTGCGGTACGGAGCGGGCTTCCTTCGTTGCTGGCATAATAAAAGACATTGGCTTTCTGATCCCATCCCAGGAAAGAGGTAATCTCAAATTGTCCTTTTGTGATCTGTTTTACAAGATTTCCGGCAATGGTGTACAGATAAAGATGGTTGTATCCGTCTTTCTCGCTCATCATGACGATGTGTTCCGGATAGAATTTAATGTTTGAATAAGCACTTTCTTTGATATACTGTTCTGCTTCATCACGGATCGCTACCTTGCAAAGGCCGCTGCGTGGGTTGGCCATGTACAGATCCAGACGGTTCTGATGGCGGTTCAAAGTCATGATTGCCAGTTTTTCCGGATCAGATGTAAACTTGATGCGGGGAATATAGCCGTCGCTGTCTATCTGCAAATCCATTTTGCGAGTAACGTGACTCTTGATATCATAAGTATGTACGCTGACTTTGGAGTTTACTTCGCCGGCTTTCGGATATTTATATTCGTATGCTCCCGGATAAGTGGCATAGGAAGTCTTTTCCGGTGCGAGTCCCTTATACCAGGGGAAAGAGAACATAGGAACGGCACTTTCATCAAAGCGTACGTAAGCAATCATTTTGCTGTCTGCGCTAAAGTCGAAAGCCCGGTTGAAGCTGAATTCTTCTTCGTACACCCAGTCTGGAATACCATTCAGTACATGATTGTATTCTCCGTCTTTGGTGACTTGTGATTCACTGTTGCCGAAAAGCAGTTTCACCAGATAGATGTTGTTGTTGCGTACAAAGGCAATCTGGTTACCGTCCGGAGAGAAAAGAGGAACTTGCTGAGGACCATTGTTGGAAAGCGGTTCCATCTTGTTATTCTTGACATTGTAGATATAATATACCGCAGTGAAGGAATGGCGGTAAATAGGTTTGGTTTCTGTCTGGATCAGAATCAGTTTTTCGTCGGGAGAAAGAATATAATCATCGAAGGACTTCAGGTCGCAGTCGCGTGCCGTGGTCACATCGAAAAGGGTTCCGACTTCTTCTCCGGTCTTGAACGAGTATTTGACAATTCGTTTGTGATCGCTGCTGATCTGGGTGTAATGCTCGCCGTCCAGCATGGGTTTCAGTCCGCTGATACCCTGTGCCCGGTAAGTTCCCTGAGCGATGTCCCGCAATGTTACTTTTTGTTGTGCCTGTATGCCTGTGACAAAGATGGCCAACAACAGCAAGGTGAAAAATCGTTTCATGGTTTTGTTTGGTTTTATCAGTTATACTCGGACAAAGATACGACAATAAAATGAGAGCAACGACATGTTATGTCTTTAAATGCGGTAAATTACATGTTGTTGCCTTATTCAAAGGAGTTTCCGGGATAACGGCAGGCCGGGAGGAATAAACAGGGGCTGAGGCTTTAACCATCCTAATTTGAACACGGGGCGTACCGGTTGAGGCTTGGCAGCCGTGTCCGGCCGTCTACGCGTGAAGACGGAGTTGCAACAACTTTCTCTTCCGGAACCTTGAACGATACAGGCAGAGAATAGCGGCATCTAACCGTAGTACCATGATCTTTGCCGGCAGTCCCACCGGGGCATTTCCTGAATTGCTTTCAGCGCCAGGGTATCCAGTGTTGCTTCCAGCGGACGGACTACGTGAGGAGTTGAGATACTTCCGTCTTTTTCCACGACAAACTGAATGATGACAATACCTTCCGTCTTGTTTTTCTTGAGAGCTTCCGGATAGGTTATTTTCCGGTCCAGATATTCCTGAAAAGCTTTCATGCCTCCGGGATATTCCGGCATTTCTTCTACGCTTGTGTAAATGCGGTTTGAGCCTTTAGGTTGCAGACGAATCGGATAAGGTTCGGAAGTATTCTGTAAGAAAGGCTGTATAGAAAGAGACAGGTTCTCCATACCGTCAGCACGTATCGTTATGGGATGGCTGAAATCCGCATCGAGACGGAACAGTCCGATTTCATCGGTCAGGGCTTTTCTTCCAGTACCTGAATGCTGACTACCGCACCTGTAATGGGTTTTCCCTGGTTGTCCAGTACATATCCTTCAATCGAATACAGTTGTCCGCTTTGTTTGAACAGTCTGCGGTCTTCCGGACTGTCCAGATAGATAATGGTATCTTGAGCTGCTTCGTTCAGCCGGAAGCTCAGTACCGGAGTCTTTTTATCATCGGTGAAAAAAAAAAGATTTGCCGTACGGAAGATATTGTTACTGCTTTCTTCCTGAAAAGAAATGATTCCCTGAGCATTTCCAGTATATTCCTGAGTGCGTCCCATGATTCTCAAAAGACTCCGAGCTGCGGATCACCGTTTGACTTTTTGACCGTAATGCGATAATCGGTCTCGCCGTTTTGGGCCAGGACCGGACCAGCAGCCTGAATACTGATACAGATCATGCTGATCATTACAGGCAAGATGAAACGACGGCTGAGGTTTCCGCTTCTTAACTTCTGGAGACGTTCCAGGGCATGCCGGCGGCTGAGCATGACTTGCCGGCGATAAACCAGACAGGTTGTCAGAAAATAAACTCCGGCTTGTATCCATAAGGCCCGATACTCCGGCAAGACTTCCTGCAAGGTCGCTCCCATATTGTTGATTTGTACGAATCCATTGATTCCGAAGGTTGAGGGAAACAGCCAGGAAAATACTTTCCAGAATGAAGGAACTGCTGCTCCCGGCCAGGAAATACCCGAAATAAACAGTAACGGGATAGACGTGAAAACATAGACCAGCATACAGCTTCCCGGTGATGGATGAAATCGAGCAGGTCATGGCAAAGAAAATGCAGGCCAGCAGATAAGGGAAGATGAAAGCCATCAAAGTCGAAGGCTGGGCAATTTGTACCAGACTGAACATTTGCGGCACAGCACATAAAACATATGCTGAGATCGCAATGTATATCAGTAAATAGCCATAGACTTGCCAAATACAATACGCAATGTTCCTTCATAATGGCGTCCGATCGGTACCAGATCTTTGAAGCGGTTGGTTTCCCGGGCCGTTCCGGCAGACATACCGATTCCCAGC
>ENA-OQAA01001582-OQAA01001582.1-human-gut-metagenome-genome-assembly--contig:-NODE-1582-length-10942-cov-3.011096_pt1 | contig 10942 bp, 14 predicted proteins | sample MGYA00242489_ERZ504515 | MGnify/ENA primary metagenome ERZ504515 (study PRJEB26092, sample SAMD00036237) | human gut metagenome | host: Homo sapiens | study: EMG produced TPA metagenomics assembly of...
GGATCCGGATGCTGAACTTCCGTTCAGCTGATGCGCTTGACGGGTCAATTCACAGTGTAAAAAATCAGATTTACATACAGAAATGACCCACTTGAAAATCAGGTGATTTCTGAATTCAGGTGGGTCAGAATTAAACGTAAAAGTGGGTCAATTTTACTTGACAATCAACACCATCCAAGGATAGCAAATAAATCATTTTTAGGATAGAATATCATTATTAGTGCGAGCTGCGAAATCAGCTATGCTGATTTCCCCTGGCGAGCGGAAGAAATTCTGTAAGCTTTGGTAAGCTGATAATCATACAATAGGAAAATCCTATCAGCTAAGGTCTGGCCAACCGCCTGTACCGAGTACTTGAAGCCGAAATGGTAACATTAGGTTTAAGCGTAGGACAGGGAGCAACAGAGCCGAAACGAAAGTGAAGTGATTGAACTGGGAAATTATTATGAGGTTGGAAATGGTCGATGTGCTTAATAACACAGCAGACAACACCACTATAACCGATAAGGCAAGGTTGTAATGGCATCCCCCAGTCTGAGAACTTGGTGAGGTTGATGAAAAGTATGTTATCGGAACAGCTGAGATCCTGTCATTTCCTAAATTGTGAACTTCCAGTAAATTTACGACTATAGCAATTCCAGAAAATAATGCAAAAAATTCAGCACTGCAGAACGTGAATTACTGCGTCACAGATTTTCGTCGTACCCCGGTACGCCTTCAAATCCGTTCCTTGCAATTCGCGCCCTGCCGCACTGCCTTTTTTGCGTTATTTTCTGGTCTTGCTATAAAATCGATTTACCCGCATAAATACTGGATTTTCTGTGGAAATATAGGTGAATCAGTAGTCGTAAATACGCATTAATAAAATTACACTATATTCCCCAAAAAGCTTGAAATTATGGGGTATTTATATTTAGCTGTACAAATCAGTGGAAGTTCACAATATACTGATCGGTAAGAGCATGTTATACAGTGATTATGAGTAGTCATTCCGGTCATACAGTGCAACCTTTCAGGTGCGGAAAACAACAGTGTTTGGACCATGAAAGGCTCTTTATATGAGTAAGATGCGATAGACTTTTCAGAATGTATTACCAACTGCGACATTGCAAAATTAGTGTATTAACTGGCATTCTGCTGCAAGTGCTACATACTTCTGCGATTTCAAGGTTGCTGAGGTGATTACGTAGTGAAGTTTCAATACTCTTTTGCAATCCATAATGGTTCTTCAATAATAAAAAAGATATCTACTTTTTCAAGAAGATATCTTTTTATAGCTGGAACATGTGTCTGTTTAATACGGCTTTTGTTGACCGTCTACGAAGTCTCAGGTTGCCTGCTAATTACAGTACAGGTGGTCGTTCAGCAATTTGAAGACGTCTGTACTATTCAAAAAGAACAAATATTCTGTGACTCTTTATTAATTGTTTAATGATTTTCTTTAGTTAATAACTTCATAGAATAATCGTAAAAATCGGTTAATTCTTTATATGTCTTTATCTTGTTTTTGCGTTTAAGATAATCAGCGTAAAAGGCAAAAAAACAAGCAAGAATCGCACCAGTAATTATCAATCCATATCCCCAGATTGGACTTCCATTATTTAGTAAAACAATAAGACCAATTACGGCAACAAGTAGTCCGATAATCATAACGAATCCGCTCTGAATAAGCTGTATTGCATCTTTGGGGGAGTTGTGCGGGTTTGTGTTCGACAGTTCTTTTTTCATTATTTCGATATCTCCTTTCATAAGGGTATTCAAAGAAACGGAATAAATGTCACATAGCATAATTAAATTATGAACGTCCGGATAGCTCCTTTCATTTTCCCAATTTGAAATTGTTTGTCTGGAAACATTAAGAATCTCGGCAAGTTTCTCTTGGCTAAAATTATTTTCAATTCTTAGTTCTTTTAGTCGTTTGCTTATATGCATCGTATATATTCCTTTCTTTTTTATAGCATTATAATAACACATTTCCGCAAAAATACTATCAAGTTTGTTTTACATCTATAGTCAAAATCATTTTACACAGACTTTAATTAAGAAAAAGTAGTAGAGGAGGATAGCTGTTACTATTCAATTAGCAATATTATATCTCAGGTATTTGAATCGTTCAAGTCTAGTATCTGAAATTTCATTTATTTCATTTATAAAATCTATGTACTCGCTATGGTGTGTTTATGTATGGGTGCTTTTGAATATTCCTGCTCGGAGTTATTCCTTACAAACTGTTATTTGAAAACCCTCTTTTCGGAAACATAACTAAGTATAGCACTTTCCAGAACAATCAAATTTTGCGAGAGTTCCTTTTAATTTCGCCCTGCTCCATGAGGCTTCCAATGTATTCGTTATAGCTTATTGAAATAAAAGTTACTTTAACATACGAAATAGTTACACGGAAAAATTTTTTGAGTAGATATTGTGATAATCTATATTCATGATGTCAGGGTCAAAAGGTCTGAAAGCACGTGTGCTTGCACACTGGTGGTAGAATGACCTTGAGACCCGCCCCGATATGAGCATAAAAGTGGGGCATAAGCACCATGATATGCGAATAGCGGGTAGATTGTGGGAGTGCGTAGCACGAAACAATCCGTTGGCATCATTGTTGGGGACTTTTGACCCCAACATCTATTCATACAGTTCTCAAACTGATGGATTGTGAACTTCCAGTAAATTTACGACTAAAATCGATTTACCAGCATAAATACTGGATTTTCTGTGGAAATATAGGTGAACCAGTAGTCGTAAATACGCATTAATAAAATTACACCATATTCCCCAAAAAGCTTGAAATTATGGGGTATTTATATATTTAGTTGTACAAATCAGTGGAAGTTCACAATGTTTGATAATAAAACCATAAAATAAAAACAATGTAATTGAATACCGCTATTATTTGTATCATAAGAAGCTCTTTAGGGTAGCATATATTTATAATATGCTTAAGAGGTAACCAATTATGGAGAGTCGTATCAAACAACTTCGTGAAAACAGAGGACTAATACAGGAAATTTTGGCTTCTGAATTAGGAATTACACAACAAATGCTTAGTAAATATGAAAGAGATGTGTTGTGTATTAAAGTGGATGTGTTAAAGAGGATAGCCGAATATTTTAATGTGACAACGGATTATTTACTGGGAGTTTCAGAAGTGAAGAGAGATTTGCAAGGACAGATGAAAGTGAACAAGACATTAGACACCTATTATGATCTTATCGAGATATATAAAGGTTTAGATGAGTATGATCAGGAAATGGTATGGTCAATTATGCAGACGGTTAAGAAAACGTGTGAAAAACGTAAAAGAGACAAGGAAAATACAGAAGAGAGTTGATGAAAGATGCTGAATATAGCAATTTGTGATGATGATATTCAGACAACCGGAAGAATGGATATGTTGCTACAGGAGATAGCAAAGCGGAATTTTATGGATGTTGAAATTGAAGTGTTTTGGAATGGAGAGAGTCTTGCGGATGCGGTTGCACAGGGCACTTATTTTGACATGATCTATTTGGATATAGAAATGGATAAAGAAGATGGGATTTCGGCAGCTAAAAGAATTAGAACTTATGATAAAAACGCACTTATTATTTATGTCACAAGTCATGAAAATCATATGCAGGAGTCTTTTGAAGTTAGACCGTTTCGATTTCTTGTGAAACCAGTAAGTGAAAAGTTGTTTGAAACTTGTTTTAAATCAGCATACGAAGAAGTGTATTGCGGAGATTCGTATTTTCGGTATAGCTATCAGAGGGTGAACCATAAAATACCAATGCGTGAGATTTTATATTTTGAAAGCAATAGGCGTAAAGTATCTATTGTGACGGAAAAAGATACATTTGTCGCATATGGAAAATTAAATAATATAGAGGAAAGCCTTAAACAGAGTAAAGTGCCATTTTTACGTGTTCACCAGTCATATCTTGTAAATTATAAGCATGTGGAAGGGCAGGCATATGATTTCGTAGTTATGGATAATGGCAAAAGAATTTCAATCAGTGAAGACAGAAGAAAATTAATCGGAGAGCAGTACTGCTCAATGGAGGACACATTTTATGTCAATGAGTAAGACATTGTCATATGGAACGGATATATTGTTTATCATATTTGCAGTATATCTGTTCTTTTATTATTTCGATATATTTTAAAAAGAAGAAAAAGAACAGTTTTGTCAATGATTGGATTGGTTATATTTATGGCATGGCAATTTGAAATGTCGAGCGTGAATTTGCTGCCAGCTTATGGAAATATTATTGTTACTATTATCACTACATTGTTTGCGGTCGCTCAAATTTATGAGGGGAAGTTTTGGAACAAATGCATTTTTACAATTGCCTTTAATGCAATCTGGATGTTGATAGAAACAATAAGCGGGAATATACTTTTGACGTACTGTTGTGAATTTACAGACCTTCAGGCATTAGGAACGTTAGGATCATTTACTTCAAAAATTGTATTTATGATTGCAATTACGGCATTGAAGAGAGTATTTACAAAAGATGAAATTAAAGAGCTTCCAGTGAGATATAGTTTTATGCTTGTATTGATTCCGATAGGTAGCATTTATATTATGAATAATATCTTTATGCTTGGGTATAAGCTCCATAGTAATCGTGCAAATATCCAATCTGCAGTTACTGCCGTTATCTTGTTAGGCGTGAATGTTCTTGTTTTCTATATTTATATAAAATTGGCGGATGATCTGCAGCTAAGAAGAATGACCTCTGTCTATGAACAACAATTAGATTTGTGTGAACGACATCAGCAGGAGAGAGAACTGTCAATACTTCGATTAAGAGATATGAGACATAATATGAAAAACAACCTTGTGTCAATTCTTGCATATGCAGAAAACGGAGATAATGAAAAAATTATTAGATTTGTCAATGAGATAATGGAAGAAGGTGGAATAAAGACATCTACAGTTACAAACAGTGGAAATATTGTTATAGATTCATTGATTGGGTATTGGTATGTTGAGGCAAAGAAAGTGGGAATAGACTTTTCCGTAAATTTAAATATTCCTATGGAAATGCCGTTTAGGGGTGCGGATATTTGCCTGATACTGGGCAATTTATTAGAAAATGCTGTAGAGGCAGCACAAAAAGCGGAGGGTAAAAAGTACATTAGGCTTCACATGAAATATGATAAAAATAACCTGCTGCTATTTGTGGAAAATAATTACAAAGGTGTGCTTATAAAGACGAAAGATAAAAGGTTAAAGTCTACAAAAACAGATGCGGAAAATCATGGTGTAGGTCTCTCATCCGTATATCGAATTGCTGCCAAATATCATGGAGTGGTTACGATTGATGATGATGTGGCAAATCGTTTTTTAATCAGAGTAGTGTTATATGGAAAGCAGGAATAATTACATCAACAGTCGATATTATTGCATTATATTTTGTATTATGGAAAAAAGATATAAAATAAAAAGATAATTTTGGGGAAATGGCGAATGATTTTTTTAGAATGGTATTGTGGTGGTGCGGTATGACGGAAGTGTTATTATTCAGTGATGATGAGAAAATCTTTAATTTGACAAATAGTGTAATAGACGGAAGATATAAATTAACATGGTGTACTTATAAGTCCTTGGAAAAAAGTTATATCCGTATACGGATATAGTTATTATGTACTTTGATAAAGAAATGGTTAAGAAAGGTACATTTAAAACAATTGTTCAGGTAAAGGGGAGGCTGGGACAAAGGATACCAATCCTTACGCTGATGGAAGAAGGAACACCGCAAAATATTTTTCAACGTTAATGGCGGGCGCCTATGACTACTTAGAAATAGCCAAGAGTTCAGAGGAGTATAGAAAGAAAATAGAAGATGTTGCCCGATGGAATTGGTATTTAGGAAAATACGGGTTAAAAGAGAAGTAGCAGTGATATAAATGTCGCCGCTACTTTTTATTTTTAAAGGGAAATAGAAAAAGTTACATCAACACTCGTTTTTTTTACAAGAAAGACAAATTCAGTTTTTTTTGTAGTAGTGTAGAGGAAACAAATGAAAGGAGATTCAGATTATGAATTCTAAAAATGTAAAAAAACAGTCAGCTAAAGCATTAGCAAACGTATCTTTGAAACTTGGAAAAATGTCAGCGGATAGTGCATGCTGCTATATCTTCCATCAGCCTAAAATGCCGGAAACACTGAGGAAAATGAAAAAGATGTAACATGAAATATTTTTCTGAAAAACTGACAAGTTATATTGTTAAATCCGGTGCTGTTCCAGAAGAATCATATGAAATATACCAATATGGGTTTCAAATAGGACTTGAAATGTTGAGCTGTCTTTTGGCCTGTTTTGGAATTGCGGTATATTTGCATATGATTCCGGAATTTGCAGTGGTTACAGGAATTTTTATGATGTTGCGCAGTTTTGTTGGTGGAGTGCATCTAAACAGCTTTGATGCCTGCTTTATGTGTTCTGTTACTGTGCAGACATTGGTACTGGTTGTTAATCGTTTGTATACACAACCTTTAAATCTTGCGTGGGGAATAATTGTGTTGAGCAGTGTTCTAATTTGGAATATGGCTCCGGTACAAAGCATTAACCGGGAACTTGATGCAGATGAAAAAAAACACTGCAGAAAGGTAGCTGTAAAAATTATTGTGGGCATATATGTGTTTGCGGGGATTTGTACACTTACTGGGATGAATGCAATAGTGTCTTTGGTTGCAGTGACAATGGCAGCAGTTTTGATTTCACAATATATTGGGGTAGTAAAGTATAAAATAGAAAAGAGATAATAAGCGGGAATAGTAGACGAAATCTATTATTTCCGCTTATTTTATTTGAGGATAAAAGAATCGTTTATTTTTTATAAGCAACACTGTTTCGGTAATGAAAAACGTCTGCTAGGCTTCGGCTCAGGAGGCGTTTCTTATTATAAAGATAAAAAAATTCTTCCAGACCCGAACATCGCGTACTTTCCATACGGGATATGGGTGAAAGGGAAAAGACCTTTGCTCATATCTTGCGATCGGGAAGGAGGTGAACTCTATGGAGCAATCTTCTTCCTATGACGAAACAACGGTCAGGCATCAGTTTGATCGAAAGTGCAAACTGGCGCTGGATGGCGAAGTGGTAGATTATGACAGGCATATGGATTATCGGAGAAAACATGAAATATTGTTTTCAGAACTATCTGAATGTCAGACAGGGAAACTGTCAGTAGTGGATGAATATAATGAAACATCCTACTTTTTTAAAACATGTGAGTATGATGTGAAAGTGAAAAGTTCTTTACTGGCAGAGGCATTGAATGCGTTGACGGATAGAAAAAGAGAAGTAATTCTGCTGTCATATTTTATGGAGATGAGTGATGCTGCGATTGCAAGGAAAATGAATCTTGTTAGAAGTACGGTGCATGAGCACCGGACACGTTCATTGGAATTGCTGAAGCAGATAATGGAGGAAAACAAAAGTGAGTGTAAAAAATAAAAATACAAGAAGAAAAATGGCTGCTTCCATTTTGCATTATTGAGGATGCTACAACAGGTAATGTTATGGCAATTAATACGGTAATGAAACATTATGAAGGCTACATAGCAAAGCTGGCAACCAGAAAAATGTATGATGAATATGGAAACGTTCATACTGCGTAGATAAAACTCTGCGTGACAGATTAGAAGCGAAACTGCTGAAAACGATTTTAGAATTTAAAATAGTACGTTAAGAATGACTGGAAACCAGTATCCCTTTCTGCTGGCTTCTGATAGGAGACATTTAACGTATAAAAGTTGATTTTAAGAAATAAATTGCACCTTGATAACAGAATATTTTATTCTGCGGGACAAATGAAACAGTATAGCCTGGCAGCGGATACGCCATGAATGTCATGATGGTAACTTTGCGACACCGTGTCGCAAGGTTGGAGTACGTGAATACGTGTTTATGAGAAATTGACATGAGCGATTCATATCTGGCTGTAGGCAGAGTGTGGGAACTTTGTGGCGAAGACACTGTTTCTGATAATGATACTTCCGGGATGGCTGCCCGGTCTGAAAGATGGTGTGATTCCAATGAGGCTGTTTCCCGACAGCCGCCTGCAGAATTTTTATATTAATATAGAGAGAAAAGGAATAAAAGAATATGCAAAGAGCAACAAAAAAAGTGGAAAAGAAAAGGTTAGTCAGATATAAAGAGGGTGCAGAAATGTACAGTATGGGAATGAATAAATTTCAGACATTAGCAAAGGATGCGGGAGCCATCTTGAAGATAGACAGAATGGTATTGGTTGACTTAGATATTTTTGATCAATATCTTGAAACATTCCGGGTGCAGTAAAAGAATTATTTTTGATAAGGAAAGATTTTCAGAGAAAAGGAAAATACACTTGACTTACGGTTAAACCAAAAGTATAATAAAGGAGAAATGGATGGAGGTGTACGATGTGGCTAAAATGGGAAGACCAAAGTCAGCGAATCCGAAAAATACGTTGATTGGATTGAAACTGACAGAGGAAGAAGCCACAAAACTTAGAGAATATGCGTCCAAACATGACATGACCGTAACAGAAGTGCTACAAAAAGGAATTGATTTGCAGTATGCAATGGAAGATTCCCAAAGAAGCTAAGTGTGAAAATTCTTTCCTTGAGAAAGGAGAAAAATGGCATATTCAAGGAAGGATAGAAAAGGGAGGGTATTAAGAAAAGGCGAAACACAACGTAAATGCGATGGAAAGTATGTGTATACATATATGGATACATTAGGCAGAAGACGCAGCATTTATTCAAAAGATATTAAGACATTAAGAGAACGTGAAGAACAGTTAGTTAAAGATCAGCTAGACGGTCTGGACACCTATGTTGCAGGCAGTGCAACAGTTAATTTTGTTTTTGATAGATATATTTCTACAAAATCAGAATTGAGAGAAACAACAAGAACGAATTATAAATATATGTATGATCGTTTCGTGAAAGATGGGTTTGGCAAAAAGAAGATTGCTGTGATTAAGTTTTCAGATGTCCTACAATTTTATCAATACTTATTGAAAGATAAGAAAATGCAAGTGAATACGCTAGAGACTATTCATACGGTGTTACATCCAACCTTTCAGTTAGCAGTAAGGGATAATATTATCAGAACTAATCCGAGTGATGGGGTAATGGCACAAGTAAAAAAGCTACCGGGGCGAAATCATGGTGTGAGACATGCACTAACCTTGGAGCAACAGAGAGCTTTCATAAGATACATAGAGAATAATGAAAGGTTTGAAAGCTGGGTGACATTATTCAAGTTTTTACTTGGCACTGGCTGCAGAATAGGTGAGGCGATTGGAATCCGGTGGGATGACATTGATTTTGAGAAGCGGATAATTAGTATCAATCATAGTTTGGTTTATTATAGCAGGGAATATAAGGGACATGGTATTTGTTCATTTGCCGTATCATTACCTAAAACAGAGGCGGGCATAAGAATGATTCCTATGCTTGATACAGTTTATGAAGCTCTTAAAAGAGAGTATGCATTTCAAGAAGAAAACGGGTTCAATGAAACAGAAATTGATGGAATGTCTGGATTTGTTTTTTCTAATCGTTTTGGAAATGTACATAATCCACAGGCTATCAATAGAGCAATTAAGCGTATATACGAAGCATATAATGTAGAAGAGGTGCTAAAAGCTGCCAAAGAAAAGAGAGAGCCGATTCTTATACCGCATTTTTCATGTCATCATTTGAGACATACTTTTTGTTCGAGGTTTTGTGAAAATGAGACAAATTTAAAGGTAATTCAGTCTATCATGGGACATGCAAATATTGAAACTACGATGGACATTTATGCAGAAGTTACAGAAACAAAAAAGCATGAGTCGATGCAGGAATTAGCAAAAAAATTAGATGTATTTTAGGAAAGAGTCTGATTTAGTTTTGCTGAGGAGGTACGACAAAATTTGTATAGTACGACAAGAGTACGACAAATTAAAGAGCCTTAATCAGTTCTAAAGGTTTAGAGAATAAATGATGAAAGGCTGTAAAGTGTTTTAATAAAGGGAATTAAATTGTATAAGATGTATGCAGTTAGAAATCCCGACAATGAAGACCCTCGGTGGTGTAAAATCCGAAAATGGTGTAAGTTCTAAAGAGGTTTCTACACCAAATTCAGAGCCGGAAAAAATTGATTTTTCTAAGGTAAAGGTTGAGCCTTTGTTTGAAGAAGATGTTGATTTTGATACATTCTCAAAGTCAGATTTCAGAGCAGTTAAGGTTAAAGAATGCGTTGCTGTACCGAAGTCAAAGAAACTCCTTCAGTTCACTCTTGATGACGGAACAGGCACAGATAGAACCATTTTAAGCGGTATTCACGCATATTACGAGCCGGAAGAACTTGTTGGTAAGACACTTATCGCAATCACAAATCTTCCTCCAAGAGCAATGATGGGCATTGACTCTTGTGGTATGCTTCTCAGTGCAGTACACGAAGAAGAAGGCGAAGAGAAGCTTCATCTCCTTATGGTAGATGACCATATTCCGGCAGGTGCAAAGCTCTATTAAGAAGTACCGTTTTACCTTACAAAACGGGATGTACTTCATTTGTGAAAAAGCTCTGAAAATACACAAATACACCAAATTTACACCAAATGGTGCTTGAAACGGTGCAGAGCCTTAAAAATCGCATATTTTAAAGATATATGGGCAGTTCCATTGCGGAATTGCCCATTTTCAGAAAGAAAAAGATAAATTGGTATTTATAAAGGAGAATATTGATGAAACTATTTTTATGTTCGCACTTTTCAAGTGTGGGAAGTCTGATAAAGGAAGAAATTGAAAATAAGAAAGTCGCATTTATTCCAACAGCTTCACTGCGTGAAGGCTACACCGGTTATGTCGGCTCGGCTCGAAAATTATTCAAAAAGTTGGGAGCAATCGTAACTGAAATTGATATTTCAACGGAGGCTTATTCAACGATACAGTCTGTTTTTGAAGATG
>ENA-OQAA01001583-OQAA01001583.1-human-gut-metagenome-genome-assembly--contig:-NODE-1583-length-10938-cov-1.609379_pt1 | contig 10938 bp, 18 predicted proteins | sample MGYA00242489_ERZ504515 | MGnify/ENA primary metagenome ERZ504515 (study PRJEB26092, sample SAMD00036237) | human gut metagenome | host: Homo sapiens | study: EMG produced TPA metagenomics assembly of...
CCACCGTGATCCGCACGCCCTGTGTTCGGAACCCGATCGCTTCCGCCGCCTCGCTGATACCCAGCATGGAGACTCCTTCCCGGGTGATGAAGGCTTTCTCCCGTAAGTTCTGGATCGAGTACACACGACCATAGAACTTGGCGATCATACGGAGGCAGCTAGGACCACAGTCCATAGAATCCAATTGCTGATAATGTGGAAACGATCTTAGCATAAATTAAAACATTAGGATATAGACATGATTTAGTTCTTATTTCTTATACTTGATCAGCATTATGACGGGATTGGAATCCTCATTCAATTTCGTCGCGATTTCGTTTAGCCTGCCTTTGAGCTCCCTTCTTTATAAGCCTCAATCAGTTCAGGCGCATCAAAGGGATACCAGTTCGCGATATCTTGATTAATAGATGAAATCCAATAGATCGGTCTTTGATATAAAAAATCAGTATTATATATTTGATATTTGAATATAGAATCTTCCTGTTTGTCGTATACCAACCTACTCACCGGTATTTTTCTCGTTTTAATATCGAGTTTTTTTTCTACGGTTCTCATAAAATAATAACGGCTTGTCACCTCCTCTACAAAAAGAAATATTTCTGTATCCATGGAATATATAGAGGGTGTCCTCACGATAAAAGGCTTAATATGACCGTTTGGCGAATAGGAATATAGGGTATCGGATGAGAGATTCATAAGTATCCAATTATCGGAAGTGGCGGTTGTAGCAAAAAAAGTAGGAATTACTTTTTGATCATTATCTCCGAATATAACCAGTGTTTTCTGTTCTTTAGAAGGAATTGTAATTTTCTGGATAATACTTCCGTCATACTTTGAGATAATCAAATGATAAGGCTGTTGGTCTGCCACCATTCCATAGCCTTTGTTATCATAAGTGATCAGATTATCCTTGTCATAATTAAAAACCTTAAGGTAGTCACTCTCGGGGTCTAGGAAATTAAAGCTTCTTTTAAAGTCCCCGTCTAAATCATATACTGATATTTTCCCTGTATGTGTAACAAATAGCTCATTGTTTTCCTCATCTAGTGTAATTCCTGCAATCCCCGGATATTCCTCGACACCTTGTCCTAAACGGTTTATTTTCCGTATAGCTTTTCCCGTTTTCCGGTCAAAAATGAATATGTTCCCGTCGTTTGTGTTGTTTTTTACTATTATAAATTTTTCGTCGACATCCATGACATTACCATGTGTGATAAATTCGTCAGTCGTTTCCAGCGCAATATATTCCACATCCATAATATCCTGAAGGATTAGCTCCTTTTCTGGGTAATCTTTGCTAACATTGATCGTGACAAGCTCGTCTGTCGATTGCTTATCTTTTCCACATCCCGCTAAGGCAAAGAGGAGGACTACTGAAATTAAATTTACTTTCATGCTAGTATTTATTTTTCTTATGTTTTATCAGCATAATCACCGGATTAGACTCTTCATCCAATGTAGTTGCGATCTCTTTCAGTTTGCCTTTCAATCGTCCTTTCCCGTAAGCCTCGGCAAGTTCGTGGGCTTGCAATGACTGTCCGATTACGAATTCCGGATCTAAAGGTCTCGACATCATATCCACTTCTCTTTTGCTGGTATAATCACCATTGTATATTTTAGGTATGAATAAAGAATTTCCAGTCTATCGTACATCAAACCGGAAATTGGAAACCCTCTCCCTGTTTCAAAATTAAATTCCGCTTTCAACAGGCTCATGAAATAATAACGGTCGGTAAAAACGGTTGGTATAAGAAATACTTCAGGAGGATCCATGGAGTGTATGGAGGGGGTTCTTACGATAAGGGGGATTGTCGTATTAGCATCCGGCAAATAGTGGTATATGGTATCGGATGATGTCTCCATAAGTACCCAATTAGTATGATCTGGAACTATTTGGTACACAGCGGTTGGAACTGGAACAGCCCAAGCTTCCCCATCTCTTGCGACCGGGCTTTTAACTTCATCAAAAGGAATTGATATTTTCCGGGTGATACTTCCATCCTGCTTGGAAAAGATTAAATAATATGGAGGTATGGCGTTTGACGGGTTTTCCAGACTATTATCCGGTACATAAGAGATCAAATTATCCCGGTCGTAATTAAATGTATTTATATGAGATTCCGTACCTACGGCTTTGAAACTCCTTTTAAAATTTCCGTCTAGATCATATACTGAGATTTTACTTCCGGTATAGGCTATGACAAATATTTCCTTGTTTGCTTCATCCAGAACAACCTCCGTAATACCTACATATTCCTCGCCACCTTGCCCTTTCCTGTTTATCTTCTTCAAGGCTTTGCCGGTTTTTCTGTCAAAAACAAACAAATTCCCGTCGTTGGCCCAGTTGGTTATTAATATAACTTCTGCACCAATGGCATTACTTTGCCTTGGGTAACAAACTCATCATTTGTTTCCAACGGGATGTATTCCACATCCATGAAATCCTGTAGTGTCAATTCCTTTTCAGGATAATTCTTTGTAACATCAACTGTGATGAGTTCATTTGTTGATTGTTTATCTTTTCCACATCCCGCTAACGCAAAGAGGAGGATCGCTGAAATTGTGATTATCCATTTCATTATTTTTACGATTTAAGGTTAAACACTTAGGGCGATACGTTCGCTCAATCATGCCTAGTTACAAAAATAGGTTATTTTTTCTCGATATCTCTTCTTTTTGCTCAAAACTTATAGCGGTGAATGGAATTCTATCCGTTATTTACATAATTTAGGCAAAGGCTTAGCAATGGATGTTGTTTCCTCTCGCTATCTTGCTATCTTGTGGGTCACTTATCAAAAGGTCGAATAGTTCGTTTATTTCTGGGTCGTTGATTCCCGAATCATCCTTTTCGGACTCCAGATGCCAGCTGACCCATGTTTGTCCTTCCAACTTATCCAGTCTTCGCTATCTAAAAAAGCGATATACTCACCTTGGGCAATCTCCAAACCTGGGTTACGGGCAGCGGACGCTCCCTCGTTCTCTTGATGAATCACCTTGATACGATCCTCTTTCTTAGCGTATTCGTCAGCGATCTTTCTGGATAAGTCGGTCGAGCCATCATCCACCAAGACAATCTCCAAGTGCAGATCGCCTTGGTACATCAAGGAATCTATGCATGTGGTCAAATATTTTTTGCTTCTTGGAAGGCCCTTGTATAATCACCGTTACCGGCTATCAGCAAACGACTATTAGGATGAGCTTCTAAGACCATATGGAACGCTTTGATCAAAGAACTCACACCCTTTATTTCGTCAATCCGACCGGCAAAAAAAATAATTGTTTCTCAATTTTTGTATTATAAGAGACAGCCTCCATTGGATTCATAACCATTAGGGATTGGTTTGTTTTTTGTGTTTTATTAACATGATTACCGGATTGGATTCTTCATCTAAACTTGCGGCAATTTCTTTTAATCGTCCCTTCAACTTCCCTTTTTCATAATCCTCAATGAGCTGGGAAGCCTCGATACTTTGCCAAGATGCGATTTTATCGTCTACAGGAAGTGATTTCATATTCACCGCTCTTTTCTCAGAATAATCGTTGTTATATACAATATATTCAAAAATAGCCTTTTCTTGTTTGTCATATAATAAGTCTGTAGTGGGAAATCCCTCATGTGTCTCGAAGTTATATTCTTTTTTTAACCGTTTCCATAAAATAATAGCGGTTAGTAAGAATCCCTAGGAAGAGGAATACTTCTGGATTCATGGATTGTACGGATGGGGTCCTTGCTATAATCGGTATCATTTTATGGTCTGATTGGTACTTATATACTGTATCGGATGATTGTTCTACAAGTACCCAACAATCAAAATAGGGAATTATAGGATTATAGTTATCAGGGATCACGTTGTAATATATATCCTTTGCTTTATCAGAATAGTTTACAGCCATTGATATTTTTTCTTTAAATGGAATCTGGATTTGTTTGGTTGTTCCATCCTGTTTAGATATAATAGTAAAAGCAGGCTTGTCTGTTACCCAATAATTATTAGTTATTAAACTTGTTTGGTTGAAATTGTATAAATGAAAGAAATAGAGTTCATCACCTCGTTTAAGGCTTCTTTTAAAATTCCCATCTAAATCATATACTGATATTTTCCTTGAAAAAATGATCGAGTACAAATATTTCATTTTGTTTTCATCAAGCACAATTCTTTGGATGAACGTATATTCTTCTCCACCTTGCCCTTCTCTATTTATTTTTTTTAATCCTTTTCCCGTTTTTCTGTCATAGATAAAGATATCTCCATCTCTGATTCGGTTTCTGGCAAGAATAATATCCTTTCCGATTGCTAGGACAAGACCTTGGCAAATAAAATCGTCCTTTGTTTCCAAAGGAATATATTCGACATCCATAAAATCTTGAAGAATTAGTTCTTTTTTAGGGTAACTTGCCGTAACATCAACAGTGATAAGCTCATTTGTCGATTGCTTATCTTTTCCACATCCCGCTAACGCAAAGAGGAGGATCGCTGGTATTGTGATTATCCATTTCATTATTCTTCCGATTTAAGGTTAAACACTTGGAGCGATACGTTCGCTCAATCATGCCTAGTTACAAAAATAGGTTATTTTTTCTCGTGATCTCTTCTTTTTGCTCAAAACTTATAGCGGTGAATGGAATTCTATCCATTATTTACATAATTTCGGCACAGTCTTAGCAATGGATGTTGTTCACCCTCGCTATCTTGTGGGTCACTTATCAAAAGGTCGAATAGTTCGCTTATTTCCGGGTCGTTGATTCCCGGATCATCCTTTTCGGACTCCAGATGCCAGCTGACCCATGTTTGTCCTTCCAGCTTATCCAGATCATTCTCTAGCTCATAATGCAATGTGGGAAGGTGGAAAACGACTATAGTCGCCTGTTGGAAATATTTCCTGTCGGTGGTTATCACCCAATCAACGGTACATCCTCTATTTTCAACTGTAGATCTTCCCCATTTATCGTGTTGAATACGAGCATCACTTTTTTACCAGCCTTTATTTGGCAATCTACGCCTGCTACCCAATCAGACACACGCCAATCCGTATATTCTTTCAGCCCGGCTTCTGCCTTGTAGTAATAATTCCTGCATCTTTGTATAGATTCCGGAATCATTTGCCCGCAATCCCTCCAAAATCGATCCAGATAATGTTTGTGTACTATGTATGAGGAATCTTTTATGTTGGGAAGTAGTGTGAATGCCTTAGAATAAAGCCTGAGGATGTTTACATACCACCAGCTTCTCAAGTCAACGCTCGTCTTAGAGGAAACAAATTGATCAGAGAATTTAATCAATCCCTCAGTAACTTGAAATAATGATTTCAGCCTTCGGGCTAGGCTTGTCGTATGCATGACCGATTCTTCGTTCTGGCGGTAATAATAAAACTCAATGTTGGTGATAACCATCCTCTCCGCTTGGCAAAGGACGATGGGACACCATAACTCATCCTCATGCATGATGCCTTCCTCAAAACGAGCCTGTATTTTATGCAGATATTTCCTATTGTATATGTATTTGAAGGGCATGGGCAAATAGAAACAAGTTTTGACTAATTCTATGAAACTTTCTTTACCGGAAAGCAATTCTTTTATAGATCCGTTGGAAATACATTTAAAAGGTTTATCCATACTTCCGTCTTGATGACATAGCCACATATTTCCCATCACGACATCGGCATGATGTTTCACCGCCTCATCATATAAAAGAGATAATGATTCATCTTTAATCCAGTCATCACTATCTAAAAAGCGATGTACTCTTCCGTGGCAATATCCAAACCAACGTTGCGGGCTGCGGATGCTCCCCCGTTCTCTTGATGAATCACTTTGATACGCTCCTCTTTTTTAGCGTATTCATCAGCAATTTCCCCTGACAAATCAGTCGAGCCATCATTAACCAATATAATCTCCATACGAAGGCCACCTTGGTTCTTCAACGAGTCGATACAAACCGTCAAATATTTCTCCACGTTATATATCGGGATAATGATCGATATGTCGATTTGATTGAGCGTATCCATATAGTATCAGGTTCGTTGATTATTATTTACATTCTTGGAATAAGGATTTATAAAATGCGATCATGTTTTTCCCGAATACTTCCGAGGAATATTTCTCCAAATACCGTTTGCGACCGTTCTTCCCGAGTCGTTTCGCTTCTTTCGGGTTCTGTATAGGTAGACGATCTTCTGCGCTAACAGGGAGGTGTCGATCTCTACACTATCAGGAGATACTATTAATGGTACTTTCAATCCGCAAGATTCGTCTACGACCTCGTTCAACCCGGATGTGGCGGTTGCGACGATGGGTAATTCATGCATCATCATTCGACAGGTACATAACCAAAAGGCTCGAATAGGGAAGGTACGACACCGACATCAGCTAAACGGTATAACTCAAAAAGCGAGGTTTGATCAACGAAACCAGTGAAAGTTATTTTGGAGAAGATAGGATTGGCTTCGGAGAAAGAATTTTGATAATCGCCATCACCAACTATCCATAAACGGCAATTGGGGCTTTCTTGTAAAATTAATTGAAAGGCTCGAATCAAGAAATGAGTTCCCTTGATCTCTTCTAACCGTCCGACAAAAATAATCATTTGTTCTTCTGGGTACAAGTGCCATTTTTTTCGTAATCTCTTCTGGTCAACTTCTTCTTTTATCTTGTCGCTCATTCCGTTTGGAATAATTATTATACGATTTATATCTACTCCATAATCGTGATACAATAATTCTTGCATATAGTTTGACAGGCTGATCACTTGATCCATTCTTTCATAACATGTCCTTTCCTCCTCGAATGATTTTTGGATTAAATCTTCCAATTCATTTGTTTTCTTTTTACGTAAGATAATTTCGAAGTTTTCTAAGTTATATGAATAACTGAACATCCATTCAGAAAATGAGTGACAGTAATCACTTTGCAATCAAATGCAATTTTTAGTTCTAATGCAAGTGATTTATCTCTGTATGAATTTAAATGAAAAACTTAGATTTTTTTGGTCTTGAATATAATTTCTGAGTAGATAGACAATATTCCGAGAGTAACTTTTCGTTGTTCTTGATCTAGAAGATTCCATTCTTTTGAGATCGGCTCTGGGAAATACCAGTATGAAACATCTTTCACTTCTTTTTTTTCGATTTGAAGTTGGTCACATAATATGTGAACTACATGGATGTGGATACTATTACTTTTACTTCGCAAGGCGGTAATCAATTCACGAATATAGGTACCTACTCCGTATAAGCCACCTCGACTTTTGTTCGAGAAAATATATAGATTAATCATTTTTATGGTATGTTGATAGAATATACTTACAACTTATATTATAAAAGCTGTTGCCACGAAGTCTCAATTGCTCCAAGGGCAGTCAATCTATACATGCCCTCACCTGCATAACCACCAGATAACCCCATATTCTCCAATGTTAAACTAGGTTTAAGCTTCGGAAATATTCTGTTCGACTCTAATTCTCTAGTGTGTGCACGCAAAAAAAGATATATGTCTTGTTGTTCATTTGCTGATAGATCATTTCTATTATTTTTGATACTCTCTGTGATAAAAGATAAACATTCGTTGCTCATTTGGCTTTTGGCACGATGAAGCCAATACCATCCATATCCAATCAATCCTTCATCACGACTGTAATTAGGGAAAGGGTCGTGAATGACGGCTCGGTACATCCGCTTATCGAAATCCTCAAATAAATCATTCCTCAATCTCAATAAGATTATTGTAGGATAAATAGTTGATCCCTACCCCAATACCAGCTATGCCTTTCTCATAATCTGGACGATAATTTACATGGAGCTGTTCTTGGATTGCCATGATCAAATCCCATGCATATTCTTCGAATAATGTTTTTCCTGTATAACGAGCATAATGGAAGAAGAAAATAGCTATTCCTAACTTGCCATGTAGTAATCCTGGGCATTTTGTTAATGTCCCATTTAAAAGAAGCCAATCTGCAATTTTTGTTAGTTCCATAATAATTACTTCTAGGCAGTTACTTCTTTTGTTTATATTTTGCAATCATAAGAACTGGATTGGATTCCTCATCTAAGCTGGCTGCAATCTCTTTTTAAATTTGCCTTTTAAATTCCCATTTTTATAGGCATCAACTAGATCAGGTGCTTCTAATGTTTTAACAAAGGCTATTTCTTTATTTATAAAGGCTATTCCTCCATAACCCAAACTTACAAATTCTTTATGCACATAATCAGCATTATAAAGAGAGTATTCATAGATAATATTTTCTTTCATATCATACATTAAATCTGTTCTTGGAAGTCCTACCCGACTTGAAAAATCATATACTTTCTTTACTGTCTGCATAAAATAGTAGCGATCAGTAAGAACTGATGGATATAGAAATATCTCGGTTTCCATTGATTGTATGGAAGGAGTTCTTGCTATAAAAGGGACAACTCTTTTATCAGTAAAAACCCGATATATCGTATCTGATGAGTGATCCATTAAAATCCATGAATCATGAAATGGAACAAATTCTTCATTTCGAGGTCTTGCAGATTTAGTCTGTTCCTTATTAATAATTAAACTGGTTTTTTTCTTGTCATATGGAATATGAATTTCTTTGATAAGTCTTCCGTCCTGTTTTGAGATAATATAAAATATGTTTTTGATTTCATCGGTAAATAAATTGTCTCCATCATTACAGATTAAATAGTCACTTCCTAAATTGAAAACCCGATCATAGGATGCCCCTTCTATATTTTTAAAACTTCGTTTAAAATTACCTTGTAGATCATATATATATACTTTTTTAGATCGATTATCAACTACAAATAATTCTTCATGTTCTTCATCTAGGGTAACTCGCAAAAGAAAGCTATATTCTTCGGAACCAGAACCTTGCCTATTTATTTTTCTAATACCTTTCCCTTTTCGGTCAAAAATGAATATATCACCATCTGAAGATAATTTCAGATTTCTGACAATAATCATATCCTTACTGATATCTTGCATATACCCATAGTCGTAAACGTACGACTGGTGTCTAGCGGGATATAATCTATATCAAATATATCTTGGAGAGCAAATTCTTTTTGAGGGTAATCTTTTGTGACATCTATTGTGAGCAAATCTTTACTTTGTTGCATATTTACACAGCCTCCACTCAAAATAGAAAGGAGGACAGATAATGCTATAATTTTATTTTTCATTACTTTTTATATTTTAGAATTAAAGATTCTCACAATTTGGATTATGAATATTTACATGACAAAGGTTAGTTTGCCCAATCATTATTTCATAATCAGAAGGAGACGGACATAGCCATTGATAAATACATGCATTGCAAGGCTCTTGATTGCGTACTCGCAGCCAAGATTTTCCTTCTTCTATTTCTTTCTGTATTAACTCAAAAATACTATGAGTACATATGTTGCCTAATGCTGGATAATTTATATTCGAATGCACATCTCCATTTGGCATTATGTTGATTTCCCAAAGTCATTATTATTTATCATTTGTTTGATAAAAAAGTCTTTAATGGACATTGATGTAGATAATATATCGCTCTTTTTTAGAAAAACATTTTCTTTGAAAAAATCGATATTATACCCTGTGTATATTGGATTAAATTGATATTTGTCAATTTGATATTCTTCGATAATTTCCCAAGCTTTTAGATAATCATCTAAAGATGCTATATCAAAAATAAGTTCAAATAGATTATTCTGATCTTTTAACGATTGTGTAGTTATGATTAATTGTTTCCTATCTATAGGAAAATGAATATGTATTTTGTATAAAAAATATTTTTGCATACTGATGCTGGAATTGCAAAATTAATATAATTGCATATTATTTTTTTGACGAATTATAATTGATTCAAAAATCAACAAGCTTGTCAAATTTAAGCAATGTGTTTTAAATTCCCACTGATGCTATATGTTATATTATCTGGCATTGACTGCAAATAATCAATTAGCTTATCTTGATCTAAGATATGATCAAGATGAATGATTATTTCGTTTAAAAAATGCAATAAGTTGGCATTTTTATAAAATTATACTTTTCGTTACGTTTATTGCAGAAATTAGTATGTGGTAATATTTGTATAGGTTTCCCTTTAGATAAAGATATATCTATAATATCTCCCATGTATTTTTCTCTTAAATTTGTAATAAAAGAATGTATATCATTTTGTCTATATTGCTCATTTTTCAATATGGTAACACCGCAATTTTCATCTTGAAGTAATTCTTCTAATAGATTAATTACTTTTTCATTATTAGAGATTATGGTTTCTTTGTCTAATGTGTTATACAATAACATATAGCCATTTGCAATGTTTATATGCATATAAGGCTCAATCATAAACCAATAGTCACTTGTTCTTTCCATTACTCTGTTATTAAATGATTAATTATTTGAAAGAATTCACTAGGACATTTTTCCCAAATATGAAAAAATGCGATTTAGTTTATCTTCAAATGTTTTTTGATTCTGAAAGTCTGGACAAACAAATTCCTCTACACCTAGTTGATCCAGATTATCCAAACTTAATAAGCAAGTGGAGCAAGCTCTTCCTCCGTAGCAATATTGACAAACTTTTTTGCAGTGTACATAATAAGAATTGTACCTTTGTACAATTTCAGGAATGTTAATAAATACATGATCATTTACTTTGCCTAAAAAGTTTTTGTAGCTAACTTTTTCACAAGGTAACAAGTTATTGTGCGTGTTTAAGAACATTCTTGTTTGAAAGGGCAAACAAGTTCCCGTTGGGAAGGAATCTATCAAATCATACAATAAGTAGAGTGTGTTTGAAAGATACAAATTGAGAGAATAATGTTTCAAAAACTTTTTTTGATTCATTAAATGGGATCAATCGATTACTTACTATGGGTAATACGTCAGATCCTTCCTTTTGGAATTCCTTCTCGCTTATTTTTCTGGAATGAAAAATATCATCAAAATATTTTTTT
>ENA-OQAA01001584-OQAA01001584.1-human-gut-metagenome-genome-assembly--contig:-NODE-1584-length-10932-cov-2.832022_pt1 | contig 10932 bp, 14 predicted proteins | sample MGYA00242489_ERZ504515 | MGnify/ENA primary metagenome ERZ504515 (study PRJEB26092, sample SAMD00036237) | human gut metagenome | host: Homo sapiens | study: EMG produced TPA metagenomics assembly of...
AAGTCACCGAGCTGGAAGAAGTCGAGGAGCTGCCCGAGGAGACTCCTGCCGAGGCTCCCGCAGCCGAAGCTCCCAAGGCAGAGGAGACCCCTGCTGCTGAGCCTGTGAAGGCCGAGGAAAGACCGACGCCCCCGCAGAGGCAGCACCCGTGCCGAAGAAGCCGCCCCCGCTGCCGAAGCCGCACCTGCCGAAGAGGCAAAGGCTTAATCCCCACACCGATGCACCCGCGCCCGCGGTTGCCTTATACATTGTAATCAGCCCGCCTCGCGGCGCGGCAAAGTAAAAAGGAGATCATTATTATGCGTATTGGTACTAACGAGCTGCTTATCATCCTGGTCGTCGTCCTGCTCATCTTTGGACCCAAGAACCTGCCGAAGCTGGGCAAGATGTTCGGCAAGACCATGAACAACTTCAAGAAGGGCATGGAGGAGTCCGAAGAGGAGGACGCGACCACTGCCAAGGCCGAGACCAAGACTGAGAAGAAGGACGACGAGGAGTAATCTGTGGCTACGAACGTAAAGCGCAAAAAGAAAGCCGAAGTCATGCCTGACGACGGCAACATGACGCTGACGGGCCACCTGAAAGAGCTGCGCAACCGGCTGATCGTCTGCGCCGTGGTGTTCGTGGCGGCGGTCGTGGTCACGCTGCTTACGCCGACCGCCTCATCGACCTGCTGACCGCCATGGGCCAGGGTTTCTACACCTTCGTGTCCATCGCCCCGCAGGAAAAGCTGATGCAGTATTTCCGCGTCTCCCTGCTGGCGGCTGTGGTGGTCACAGTGCCTGTGGCGCTGTATCAGGTGTACGCCTTTGCAAAGCCCGGCCTGAAAAAGAGCGAGACGTTTTTCCTCAAGCTGGTCATCCTGCTGGGTCTGGCCCTCTTTGTGGTGGGCGTGATGTTCGCCTACAAGCTCATGATGCCCTTCATGCTCCGGTTCCTCAGCACCGGCATCGAGGGTGCCGACTACATCCAGACCACTACCAGTATCGAGAGCTATGTCAGCCTCTGCCTGACCATGTTCATCATCTTTGGCTGTGTGTTTGAGATGCCTCTGGTCACCATCATCCTCTCCAAGATGGGCATCGCCAACCCCCAGATCTTGAAAAAGGGCCGGGGCGTTGCCATCGTGCTCATCTTCTTCATCGCAGCTGTCGTCACCCCGCCGGACATCGTGTCCCAGTGCATGGTGGCTATCCCCATGGTGCTGCTCTACTTTGTCAGCATCTTCCTGAGCGGCATCTTCTACAAGCCCCGCTCTGAGAGCGATGACGAAGAGGACGCGGAAGAGGAAGACGAGGACTAAGGCTTTTTCATCCGTCGCGAAGCGCACTCTGCTGCTTGCAGGGTGCGCTTTTTTGCAGCCTGTTTTATGCCATTCTGCCAAAAAGACGGCGTTATTTCCGTCTGATTGCATAAAAACCGGCCCGCCCCCTGCTCTTTTGGTCCGGAGTATGTTATACTGATGTCAAATGATAACCGGCGGGCGACCGCCGCAGAAAAAGGGGTAAATGAGTCATGAAAGAATACGCATTCGGCATCGACCTCGGCGGCACCACGGCCAAGGTCGGCCTGTTCACCACCTCGGGCGCTCTGCTGGAAAAGTGGGAAGTCCCCACCGACACCTCCAACGCCGGTGAGCACATCCTCGAGAATCTGGCCGACGCCATCCACGCCAAGATGGCCGAGAAGGAGATCACCTCCGAGCAGGTGGAGGCGTCGGCATCGGCGTCCCCGGCCCCGTGCTGGACAGCCGCGTCGTCCCCATCATCTGCGCCAACCTTGGCGGCTGGGGCGAACGGAACGTCTCGGCCCAGCTGTCCGGCCTGCTGGACGGCATGAAGGTGCTGGTGGGCAACGACGCCAACGTGGCTGCTCTGGGTGAGATCTGGATGGGTACCGCCAAGGGCTGCCGCAGCGCAGTCATGGTCACGCTGTACCGGCGTCGGCGGCGGCGTCATCGTCAACGGCAAAGTCATCGACGGCGCACACGGTGCCGGCGGTGAGATCGGCCACATCACCGTCAACCGTCACGAGACGGTCGCCTGCGGCTGCGGCAAGCACGGCTGCCTCGAGCAGTATTCCAGCGCTACCGGCGTCGTCCGCTGCATGAAGAAGCTGCTGGACGAGAACCCCGACGCAGACTGCGTCCTGCGCGGCAAGGATTTTGAGGCCAAGGACGTCTTTGATGCCGCCCGCAGCGGCGACGCCCTCGCTGCCCGCGAGGTGGACAAGATGACCGACACCCTCGGCATGGCTCTGGCCTCCATTGCCAGCACCACCGACCCCGAGATGTTCCTCATCGGCGGCGGCGTGGCCCGTGCAGGCGACGTCCTCTTCGACCGCTGGTGGAGCACTTCAAGACCTACGCCTTCAAGTCCTGCCGCGAGACGCCCATCAAGGCCGCAAGCCTCGGCAACGACGCCGGTATTTACGGCGCCGTGCGGCTCATTGTCGGAGAATAAGAAAGAGTATAACAAAAGAGGCACTGCCGCTGGCAGTGCCTCTTTTGTTATACTCTTTCTTTTTACAACGTATCTTCCCCGGGCAGCTGATTCCACAGGCGGTAGTAGACGCCCTTTTTCGCCAGCAGCTCGTCGTGGGTGCCAGACTCCTCGATCCCCTCTGCGCCCAGCACAAGGATACGGTCGTAGTCCTTGATGGTGGTCAGTCGATGGGCGATGGTCAGAGTCGTACGGCCATGGGCCAGCTTTTCGAGGCTCTGGCCCACCAGAATTTCGCTCTCATTGTCGAGGGCGCTGGTGGCTTCGTCCAGAATGAGGATGGGCGGGTTCTTCAGGAAGACCCGCGCGATCGCAATGCGCTGCTTCTGACCGCCCGAGAGCTTGACGCCCCGCTCACCCACATAGGTATCAAAACCGTCCTTCAAGGCGCTGATAAAGCGCTCTGCGCCGGCCAGACGGGCCGCTTCAATGATCTCCTCCCGGGTCGCGCCAGGCTTGCCGTAGGCGATGTTATCCGCCACCGAACCGCTGAACAGGTAGACGTCCTGCTGAACGATGCCGATGTCCTCCCGCAGGCTCTTGAGGGTAACGTGCTGGATGTCCTGCCCGTCGATGAAGATACGGCCTCCCGTCACCTCGTAGAAGCGGGGGATGAGGTTGCAGAGCGTCGTCTTGCCGCCGCCGGACGGGCCGACCAGCGCCAGACGCTCACCGGCCTTGATGTCAAGGCTGACGTGGTGGAGCACCTTGTTATGGTCGTCGGGGTACTCGAAGCTGACGTCCTCGAAGCGGATGGCACCCGGACCGGGCTGCAGGGGCTTTGCGTCCTCGGCATCCTGGATGGTCACGGGGGTGTCCATGATCTCCGCAAAGCGCTCGATGCCGGTCATGCCGCGCTGGAACTGCTCGGCGAACTCGACGATGCGGCGGATGGTGGCGATGAGAGTGGTGACGTAGAGCATATAAGCCACCAGGTCACCAGCGGTTATCTTGCCGTACACCAGCGACAGACGCCCGCAAGGATGACCACCAGATACATCAGGCCGTCGAAGAGGCGGGTGGAGGTGTTGAACGCAGCCATGGCGTAGTAGCCCAGCGTCTTGATGTGCTCGAAATCCTTGTTGCCCTTAGCGAATTTCTCGCGCTCTTCATCCTCGGCGGCGAAGGCCTTCACCACGCCCTGACCCAGCAGGCTGTCCTCGATGGTGGCATTCAGCTCACCGATCTGGACGCGCTGCTGGCGGAACCGGGCGCGCAGGCGCTGGTTCAGCTTGACGGACACGACGCCCATCAGCGGCACGCAGGCGAACACCGCCAGCGTCAGCGGCACACTGGCCTGACACAGGATGAGGAAGGACGCCAGGATCTTGATGCCCGCGATGAAAAATTCCTCGGGGCAGTGGTGGGCGAACTCGGTCACGTCGAACAGGTCATTGGTGATGCGGCCCATGATGGTGCCGACCTTGGTGTTGTTGTAGTAGGTGTGGTCGAGCTTGAGCAGGTGGTCGAAGGCGTCCCGGCGCATGTCCGTCTCGATGTGGACGCCCATGATGTGGCCGATGCCGGACATGAAATACTGCGCAGCACCGTCGATGATGCGGAGCACGAAGTACACTGCCGCCAGCTTGAGCACGATGCCCGCCGTGAGGGTGATGCCCACGCCCATGGCGGAGTTGGTGATGGTGCTCATGATCTTGGGCAGGATGATGTCGCACAGGGTGGTCATCGCCGCACAGAACAGGTCGATGAACAGGATCTTTTTGTATTTTGCCAGATAGGGCAGAAAGCGCCGGATGAGGCGCCGCTGCCGGTGTGCCGCACTGCGGGGTCGTTGACTTTTTGCATGATTCCTCCATTTTTAAATTTCCGGGTTCAAACCTCTCCGTCACGCCTGCGGCGTGCCACTGCCCGGGTTGCGGCTCCCAGCATCTGCTTCGGCCTTGGTGCGGGTCTCGCATCCTGCTGGCCGCGGCCCCAACAGCGACTCCCTGTTTCCGCCGCTGGCGGCGGTCGTCGTTGTTGCTCCTAACGAGGGGAGGCTTTGGCATTCCGTAAAGCTTCACCTTTTCGCCAGAGGCTCCCTCGATAGGGGAGCTGTCGAGCGAAGCGAGACTGAGAGGTTACTTCTTCGAATAATCCCGTTCTCCGTAGATGGCCGTGCCAATGCGCACGAGGGTGGCCCCCTCACGGATGGCGTTCTCGAAGTCGCCGCTCATGCCCATGGAGAGGGTCTCCATCTTCACGTTCTGGTACCCCCGCTCCCCGGCCTGCACGAACAGCTTGTACACCTGGGCCAGATACCGGCGGTTCTGGGCGTCGTCGTCGTTGACGGGCGGAATGGCCATCAGACCCTTGACCCGGATGTGCTCTTCTGCGGCGGCAGCGTCCAGCAGGGGCCAGAGCTGTTCCGGCGAGACGCCCGACTTCGACTCCTCGCCGCCGATGTTCACTTCCAGCAGGACGTCCTGCACGATGCCGGCCTTGGCGGCTTCCTTTTCGATGGCGGCCAGCAGATGCTCGCTGTCCACGCTCTGGATGAGGCTTGCGCGGCCCAGCACCTTCTTGATTTTGTTGGTCTGCAAATGGCCGATGAAGTGGCTGGGCTTGCCGCAGTAAGCACCGGCGTCGTAGTTGGCGCAAAGCTCCTGCACATGGTTCTCGCCGAACACATCGATGGCAAGGGCCGCGCTGGCAGCGACGGTGTCTGCGGTGCGGGTCTTGCAGGCGGCGCAGAGCTGCACTTCGGCGGGGTCACGGCCTGCTTCCCGGGCCGCTGCGGCCATCTTTTCGCGGATGGCCTCCACAGCCTCCCGCATCTCTTCCAGATTCTTTTCCGCCATAAGGCTCAGTCCTCCTCGGTATATTTTGCGCGCTCGCCGCCGATGAGCTTCGGGCGGGTGCGGGCGCAGAGAATGTTGGCCTCGCCGATCTTTGAAAGACTCAGCCGCACCGGCACGGCCACCCGGCGCAGATGCATTCCGATGAGGGTTCCTCCGATGTCGATGCCTGCGTGGGCGCGGATCTCCTCCACCGCGATGGGATCTTTGAACTGCTTCCAGCAGGTGGTGGCCCAGCTGCCGCCCGCATGGGGACGCGGCACGACGCAGACTTCCTCCCAGCCGTATTTCTCAGCGGCTTCCCGCTCAATAATGATGGCCCGGTTGAGGTGCTCACAGCACTGTGCGGCCAGCCAGATGCCGTTTTCGGCCAGCACCGGTGCGACGCCGGCGTAGACAGCCTGTGCAGCTTCAAGCTCGAGTCCTTGCCGATGTGGCCGCCGACGATCTCGCTGGACGAGCAGCCCACCACGAAGACGTCGCCCTTTTTCAGCTTTGCCTGGCCAGCAGCTCCGTCACAGCCTGCCGCGCTTCGGTCTCGATTTGCTTTTTGAACTCTTCCGTCATAAAAACACCTCGTTTTATACTCTTGCAGACAGCAGGCTGGCAGAGTCTGCTGCGCCGAAATACACTTTGTTTCCCGCCGGGCACACCGCCGTGCAGCCGTCCAGCTCTCTGCCCGAGAATGTCTGCTTCCAGCTTCCGTCGGTGGTGTCCACAGCCTCGGCGCAGGGGGCGTCCGCAGGCAGCTTGAACAGCTTCTTCTGGATGTTCTCACCGGCCCGCAGGGCGATGCCCCGCAGAAGGGTGCTGTCCGCGTGCTTTTCCAGCCAGCCGCTGCGGGTCCAGCGGTAGCTGATATAGAGAGTGCCGTCCTCGTCCAGCGCCAATGCGCCGGGGTATCCCGCAGGCCGGACACAAAGCTCCCGCAGTTTTTGCCGCCGGCGGTCAGCTCCCGGGCGTCGGCGTCCACACTCCAGATGCAGCGATTCCCGAGGTCAGAAACGTACAGCGTTCGGCCATCCTCCGAGAGGGCCAGACCAGCCGCACCGGCCACGCCGCCCAGCACCTGTTCCACCGTCCGGGCCGACGGGTCATACACATAGACACAGCCCGTGCCGGTGTGGGCGATGAGCTCGGTGCGGAGAGCGCTTTCCAGCCCGTTTTTCGCAGCGGCTTCGGTGGACACGGCGAAATAGACCTTCCCGTCCGGGCCGGTCTCCACCGCCGACAGCACACCCAGCGGTGCGCCGTCGATTTGGGTCACCACCTGTTCCACTGAGGTTCCCCAGCTGTCATGCCGGGCGCGGCAGAGCGCCCGCCGGAGGACGTCACCACCGTCAGCCACAAGTCGCCGTCGGCGTCGAAGGCAAAGCTGGTCAACTCGCCCTCCACCGACAGAATGGCCGCGTAGTGTCCGCCGTCGGTGCGGACAAGGTCGCTCTGACGCTTTTTCATGGCCGCACCGTTGTAGGCAGCACGCGTAGACAAGGCCGTCCTGGCACGGACGCAGTCCACACCCAGATAGCCGCCCAGCTTCCAGCTGTCCTTGCTGTCGGCGGAGAGGGCCGTCTGCGCGGCACCGGTGTCCTGCCGCACATCCGGGGCGGTGTAGGCTTTCGGCGGCGTGTCGATGGGCCGCAGCAGCAGGCCGTACGCCAGCGCCGCCAGCATCAGCAGGGCAAAGATGTTGCTGGCCACCCGGAAGCGGGTCATCAGGCTTCCCGCTCGATGGCGGCCTGTGCTTCCAGCTGGGCTTTCCGGCGGGCAGCGGCGGCAGACGTGCGCTGGGCGCGGCGGAGCCACCGGTCCGCAAAGAGGGCCACGTTCGGCCCCACCGTGATGGATGCAATGAAGAGGAGCAGTACCAGCTCTACGAATCCAATGCGCATGAACAATTTTTCCTTTGTATTTGTCAGATTTCGGGGAAGTCTTTTATCATTGTAGTATAGCACACTTCGGCTTTTCTGCGCAAGATGAGGCCAAGCTTGACAGCCCCCGAAGCGGCCCTTTATAATCAGGGCAGACACGAAACGCACCCACTGGGATGTTTTCCCAAAAAATCTACTCAAACTTCACAAAAATTCCTAATTGATAGGGTATGATAGACTTAAACGCAGTATACAGTTCCGCCGGGCTGGCTCTGAGCAGCCTCCGGCGCTTGGGAGATAGAAGCTTTTAGGAGGAATGCCTTATGGCAAAAATTCTTATCGTTGACGACGAGCCCCGCATCCGGGAGCTCATCCGGGAGAATTTACAGTATTCGGGCTACACCTGCGAGGAGGCAGGGGACGGCTCTGCCGCCCTGTCGCTGCTCACCGGCGGCGGCTACGATCTGGTCATCCTCGATCTGATGATGCCCTTCATGGACGGCATGACCTGCCTGCGGGAGATGCGCACCCGCCGCATCAACACCCCCGTCATCATCCTGACGCCCGCGGCGAGGAGTACGACAAGCTGGCCGGCCTCGAGGGCGGCGCTGACGACTATGTGGTCAAGCCCTTCTCCCCCCGGGAGCTGGTGGCCCGCGTCAAGGCCGTGCTCAACCGCACCATGCCCCGCACCGAGGCTTCCGACAGCACCATGACCTTCGGAGAGCTGTCCATCGACACGGCCAGCCACACCGTCAAGGTCTCGGGCGAGGAAGTGAGCCTCACGCCCAAGGAGTTCGACCTGCTGGTCTTTCTGGCCTCCAACAAGGGAATCGCCCTCAGCCGCGAGAAGATCCTGCAGAAGGTGTGGAACTACGACTACTTCGGCGAGGACCGCACCGTGGACACCCACGTCAAGATGCTGCGCGGCCATCTGGCAAGTGCCGCGGCTACATCGCCACTGTCTGGGGCATCGGCTACAAGTTCGACCCCGACGCGGCGCGTTAAGCGGAGGCTCTGCTCTTCATGCGGCAAACGAGCAAAACACGGCGCACCATCGGCATCCGGGGCCAGCTCATGGGCTTTCTGTGCTTCATCTGCCTTTTGCTGGTGGGGCTGTTCTGGTTTCTGAGCACCCAGCTGCTGGAACCCCTCTACACCACCCATATCCAGAAGCAGCTCACCGAGCAGGCTGATGCCATCGTGGCCCGGATGGACGAGGCCATCGGGAAGGGCGAGACCCTCTCCTACTGGGCCTTCGGCAGCCGGCTGTACGTCAACAACACCTTCTTCAACGCGCTGCGGGACGACATCTTCGAGCTGGGCGGGATGAGCAGCTTCTGCATCGACATCTCCGACACCACCCTGCGGCAGATCTTCAAGGTGGATAACCTGTCCTACTGCAACCTTCACCGCACCCGCCCCACCGACACTGCCGATGAACAGACCGCCTACACCACGGCCCGCGCCATGCGGCAGCTCTGCCGGGAGAGCGGCGGCACAGTGGTGCGGAAGATCAACCCGCCCACGCCCTCCGGCTCGGTCCAGCTGATGGTGGGCCGGATGACCTCCGACGGAAATTACACTGTGCTGGTGACTACCAGCCTGATGCACGTGGCCGAGGCCGGCAAGGTGCTCAGCACCGTCCTGCCGCTGGCTGCGGCCCTCATTTTCGCCTTCTCGATGTCGGCGGCATGGCTGTTCAGCGAGTGGTTCACAAAGCCTCTGCGGGCTCTCTCCGGGGCTGCGCGGCAGGTGGCACAGGGCAACTACGCCGTCCATGTGGACTCGGTGCGGAACGACGAGCTGGGCGACCTGGCCCAGGAGTTCAACCACATGGCAAAAGAGGTTCAGCACGCCTCCCAGATGCAGCGCGACCTGCTGGCCAACGTCTCCCACGACCTGCGCACCCCGCTCACCCTCATCAAGGGCTATGCCGAGACGGTGCGCGATCTGACCGGCGACGACAAGAAGCACCGCGACGAGCAGATGAACATCATCGTGGACGAGACCGACCGCCTGACGGCCCTTGTTTCCAGCGTCATGGAACTGAGCAAGGTCACGAGCGGCGCACTCAAGTGCGAGAAGGTCCACTTCGACATGGGCCAGCTCTGCGATGAAGTCAGCGAGCGTTACGACGCCGTCTGCGCCCAGAACGGCTGGCAGCTCAAGCTGGAGATCCCCGACGAAGAACTTCCCGTCTGTGCCGACCCCGACATGATGCAGCGCGCTCTGCATAACCTTTTGGGCAACGCCATGCACCACATCGGCGAAGACGGCATCTTCGTGCTGCGGGCGCTCCGCTGCCCCGAGGGCGTCCGGGTGGAGGTAGAAGACCACGGCCCCGGCATCTCCGCCGAGGACCTGCCTATATCTTCGACCGCTACTACCGCTCCCGCTCCGACGCGGGCAAGCAGGGGACCGGCCTCGGCCTCTCCATCACCAAAGCCATCTTCCAGCAGCACGGTTTCCGCTTCGGCGTCCACAGCACTGTGGGCAAAGGCACCGTGTTCTGGTTCATCATGACCGATACCGAAGAAGTTTCCTCATAAAAAGGCGGGTCACTGTCCCAACGGACTGTGACCCGCCTTTTTGCTATTTTTTCCGGCAGTACACCACTACCCTCGCTTTTCCGCCGGGGGTGCAGGTATAGAGCACGAGAGGGCAGCCGCCCTCCCGCAGGGCTTCGGGTTCTTCGGGCGAGACCTGCGCAGTCCGCTCCACAGTGTACACTGCCTCAGCGCCGTCCTGTGAAGTGAAACGCACCTCGTCGCCTTCCGAAAGGCTGCTCAGCCGCCCGAATGGGACTTGTAGTTGTGAGCCGCGATGACAAGGTCTCCGCCCGCCGTACTGCCGCATTGACGGCAGGGCGAGACCTTGAGGTTCGCTTTGCTCCACTCGGTCTGCACCGGCAGCTCCAAGCCCAGAGCGGGGATGGTCAGCACCCCCAGATACTCCCGCTCGATGCTTGACGCCGGGGTTTCCGAAACCGGTCCCGGCTCGGACTCTGCATCTTCCGTGGGCAGGCTTTCCGCACTGTCTGCGGGCCGTTCTGCCTCCGACACTGCCGCGATGCTCTGGCTCTGGCGCAGCTGGCTCACCGCCGAAGCGGCCTGAGCGCCTGCCCTTGCATCCTCGAGCCGGTCGTAGACGTAGAGGCAGACCGCTGCCAGCACCAAGGCACTGCCCAGCATCAGGCAGAGCCGCTCCGTCACCATCCTACGCATCGTGTCTGCGCTTCCGGCTCAGCCAGACGCCCACCGCCACGAGGGCGATGCCCCCGCCTGCCAGCACCGGCACGGGCCAGAGCAGCTGGCCGGTCTGGATGAGGGTCCCCACCGGTTCCGGCTCCGCAGCCGGGATGACTTCATCCGGCATCTCTGCCGAGGGTGTCGGCGGGCGGATGACCGTTATCTCGCCCGGCTGCTCCACCGGCTTCGGGGTCGGCGTCGGCTTATCCGGCACATAGGGCGGCGTCACCGGCGGGGAAGGGGTCGGTGCTGCGGTAGCTGTTCTTGAAGAGCAGTTCCGCCTTTGCCCCGTCATCCCCATCCCGCCGGACAGACACGTGTCCTTTCAACTCACCGTCGGTGTCCCACGCCACCATGACTTCAGGTAAAAGACGGTGTCGTCGTAGTCGGCCCGTTTCCGTCCGCCCGCATCCTGAGTGACCTATACTCGTATATGCCGGGCGCGGTGTAGACGATGGTCATCAAAAGTCTTCGTCAGGGTCTTGTCGTCGGCCGGCGCGCAGTCCTGGGC
>ENA-OQAA01001585-OQAA01001585.1-human-gut-metagenome-genome-assembly--contig:-NODE-1585-length-10928-cov-2.313119_pt1 | contig 10928 bp, 19 predicted proteins | sample MGYA00242489_ERZ504515 | MGnify/ENA primary metagenome ERZ504515 (study PRJEB26092, sample SAMD00036237) | human gut metagenome | host: Homo sapiens | study: EMG produced TPA metagenomics assembly of...
CTTCGGTTCGCTGTTTCCGCCACTGGCGGCGCTCACCTTTGCAGCATCCAGTATTATCTGCGCTTTTGGCTTGGCATCTGCCGCACCTCGCTCGCCGTATCGGCACTTAGAATTATGCGATATTGCCATAAAATAATGGAGGAATCCCCCTTGCAGAACTACAAAGCCAGACAAACCGCCCTGCTTGGCATGCCTGTTTGCCCTTTCCATGGCGCTCTCTTTTTTGGAATCCATGCTTACCCCGTTTTTTGGCCTGATGCCCGCCATGAAGCTGGGGCTTTCCAATATTGTTGTCATGTACGCCGTTTTGTTTTTGAACCGCCGTTCGGCGCTTTATCTTGTGCTGCTCAAGGCGTTGTTTGCGTTGCTTACCCGCGGCGTTACAGCCGGGTTTCTTTCGCTGTGCGGGGGCGCGCTTTCTCTGGCTGTGTTCTGCCTGCTTCTGGCATTGCCATTCACCATCACAGGCTACATTTTTTCGGTCAGCGGGGCACTGGCGCACAACTGCGGCCAGCTGCTGGGGGCTGCAGCGCTGCTTTCAGACAAAATGGCAATCACCTATGCGCCGATGCTGCTGATAGCAGGTCTTATCGTTGGTTCCTGCACCTATATGGTATCGCGCCTGATCTTTCCCGCTGTCAAGAGAATTATTCCGCCGAAGAGCAAAGCGGAAAGCAAAATTACATTTTAAGATAGTGTCTTAAAAATTTTTAAAAAAGTGTTGACATTTCACATTTCTGCGGCTATAATATAACCATAGCACAGGGAACGAGTTCAAAAAAGTGAACGCCTTGTGCGGCTCATAAAACTAAAAACCAAGAACAAACCATTATTTTGATTCGGAGGTATTTCTTATGAAAAAGTATGTTTGCACTGTCTGCGGCTACATTGCTGAGGGCTCCATCCCCGATTTCTGCCCCGTCTGCAAGGCTCCCGCTTCCAAGTTCATCGAAAAGACCGATAATTCCTATGTGACCGAGCATGTTGTCGGTATCGCCAAGGACGCTCCGGAAGATATCATCCAGGGCCTGCGCGAGAACTTTAACGGCGAGTGCAGCGAAGTTGGCATGTACCTGGCCATGAGCCGCGTTGCCGACCGTGAAGGCTACCCGGAAATCGCCGAAGCTTGGAAGCGTTACGCTTTTGAGGAAGCTGAGCATGCTTCCAAGTTCGCAGAACTGCTGGGCGAAGTCCTGACCGACAGCACCAAAAAGAACCTGCAGATGCGTGTGGATGCCGAGTCTGGTGCTGCGCAGGCAAGATGGAGCTGGCCAAGAAGGCAAAGGCTCTGAATCTGGATGCCATCCATGACACCGTGCATGAAATGGCAAAGGACGAAGCCCGCCATGGCCGCGGCATGCAGGGTCTGCTGGACCGTTACTTCAAATAATTGAATTCCTAAACCGCAAGGGGGTCGGGTAACACCGGCCCCTTTTTGCTGTCATTTTTTCTGTATTTATTCTCCGCGGCAGGCAAAAAAGTTGTCCTGATTATCACAGGCAGCATAAAACGTTTCGCTCAACTGGCCGATGCCCGCGCGGGAAAGCTGGGTGTTCAACCAGGTGCGGTCCTTTCCGCTGGTGTGCAAGTTTTCTTCAATCAGCTTGCCATCCAACACCAGGTCATACCACTTGCTGGCCGGATCTGTCTGGATGGCAAGGTCCTGCGGGGTGACCGGGCGGTTGAAACTTTTGGGTAAAAAGCTGATCTGGCCGCTGGTTTCCAGCATGGCACACTGCACTTCATTCAAATCAAAATATCCGGCTACTCTTGCTTGTGCTAAAAATTCATTCAGGTCTATTTTGGCTCGGCCCAGCTCTGCTTTATAAATCGTTCCGTTCTCCATCAGTGGAATGGCCTGTCCGCTCAACCAAAGGCGGACGTTCCGGTTTTTGCAGGTGCCGTAATGCACCGCAAAAGCTGCGATACCATACACGATCATGGCGGTAAGCGGGCGGTACCATTGTTCCAGGTTGGTGGCCATCTCTGCCGCAATGGAACCAATGGTAATGCTGTTGACATAATCAAACAAGTTCATCTGGGCAATCTGCCGTTTTGCCGCCCAGCCGCGTTAAAATAAACAGTACCGCCAGCGAAACCACACTGGCAACAAATACATTGATCATTTCCTGCACTGCCTGCATCTTTCCCATCCGCTCCCTTATCATTTGCCATCAACCCGCATGGTAACCTTATTGTGGCCCCACCAGCGGTGCATTATACGCACAATGTACCAACGGGGCTTGCACAGGAAGGGGAAAATGTTATAATAAAGTTGTTTCTGTATACTTCGACTTCCGGCGGCTTTGGGCCCGCTGCACCGGAGCCGGGCAGGGATTGGCAGCAACTGCCAGCTTGATAAAAAATTGATATCAGGATGTGAAATCATGCAGATTTACCTTTTGCGGCATGGGCAGACAGAATATAACGCCCAACACCGGTACCAGGGTCAACAGGATATCCCGCTTTCCGCCGCGGGCCGCGCCCAGCTGCGCCCGGCCGGGTTTATGCCGGATGTTGTCTATGTCAGCCCGCTCATCCGCGCACGGCAGACGGCGGAAATCTTTTTCCCCGGCTGCCCGCAGATCATTGTACAGGACTTGCGGGAAATGTGCTTTGGCAGTTTTGAGGGGCGGCATTATATCCACATTGAGCACGACCCCGACTACCTTGCCTGGCTGGAAGCCAACAAGACTGCTGCCCGCCCGGATGGGGAGCGCATTCAGGATTTTTGTAACCGCAGCTGTGCCGCCTTTGCCAAACTGGTGGAAGAAAGCCTTGCGCAGCACAAACAGCAGCTGGTGATTGTAGCGCACGGTGCATCCAGATGGCGGTTATGTCCCGTTACGGTCTGCCGCGGCGGGATTATCACGACTGGTGCGGTCCCAACGCGGGCGGCTACCGCCTGGATGCCGCCAACTGGCAAACAGACCACACCTTGCAGCTGTTGGAAACCGTGCAGTATACCAAAGCCACACAAAGCGAGGCCGCCTTATGAGCAATGGTTTGATTCATTTATACCACGGTGACGGCAAGGGCAAAACCACAGCTGCCATGGGCTGGCTGTGCGGGCACTGGGCTGCGGGCGGCGCGTGGTGATCGTGCAATTTTTGAAAGGCGGTGCAACCGGGGAACTGGAACCGCTGCAAACCCTTGGCGCTACCTTCTACCGCGGCAAAGCCGGGCAGAAGTTTGTATTCCAGATGAATGAGGAAGAAAAGGCCGCCACCCGTGCCCTGCAAACTGAAAACCTGCGCCGGGCGCTTGCCGAACCGGCGGACCTTTTGATTCTGGACGAAGCCTGCGCCGCCTGGAATCTGAACATGGTGGACCGAGAGTTGCTGCAAAACGCCGTACTGCACAAACCTGCCGAGCAGGAACTGGCAATGACCGGCCGCGACCCGGCCCTCTGGATGCTGGATGCCGCAGATTACATTACTGAAATGTGCTGCCGCCGCCACCCATACGAAAAAGGCATTCCGGCAAGAAAAGGCGTTGAATTTTAAGTTTGCCGCAGCGCAGTTCCACACAGGGAAGCGCACCAGGCAATAAGAAATTAAAAGTATATAAGGTTATTTAGGACAACCAGAAAAAGAGAAAAACAGCCTGCCAAACAGCAGGCGGGGAGGGGTATCATCATGCTACACATAGCCGCCAAATGTCCGAAGCATTCCGTACGACAGTATTTCTAACCCTGTCCGGCGGATTTCAGGACGCTTACACCTACATGGGCCGCGGCAAGGTTTTTGCCAACGCTCAAACCGGCAATATCGTGCTGATGGCCACCAATTTTTGCGAGGGTGATTTTGCCAAAGCGCTGCGGTATCTTTTGCCGCTGCTGGCCTTTGCCGCTGGTGTCTATTTTGCCGAGGGCATCCGCAACCGCTACCACCTGATGGAGAGATTCCACTGGCGCCAGCTGATTTTGCTGATTGAGATTGCACTGTTGTTTGTTGTTGGCTTTATCCCCAACAATCTGGACTGCTGGCCAATATGCTGGTCAGCTTTGTCTGCGCCATGCAGGTACAATCTTTCCGCAAGGTGCACGGCAATGCATATGCCAGCACCATGTGCATTGGCAACATGCGCAGCGGTATGCAGTACCTGTACACCGGCCTGCACACAAAAGACCGTGCTGTATTGCGCCGCGCCATGCAGTATTTTGCTGTAATTGCACTGTTTGCTGTGGGGCCGCTGCCGGCAGTCTGCTGACCATCCATTTTGGCAACCGTGTGATCTGGTTCTGCTGTGCTTTGTTGCTGGTCAGCCTTAGCTTCATGTTTATCCGTGAAGACATTGAAGAGAACCCTGAACTGCAGCGGGAAGCCGCCGCTTTGCACCAGGATGTAAAAGCCATGGAGCACACCATCGGCAAAACCTTGCAGGAGCAGCAGGAAGAACTGCACCCCTTAAATCACAAGTGATATGGACAATATATAAAATTTGAACAAAACTTTCGCAATCTCGCTTGTTGTTTTCCGGCACAAATGCTACAATACAGTCAAATGTTAAATATGTGCGCGAAAGCGAGGGATTTCCGTGAAAATCATCACCGTTACACTTGCTCCTAACCAGGCTGTTCTGACCTGCTATCTGCAGGACCAAAGCCCCAAAATGCCAAATGCCGCCATCCGCCCGGCTATGCTGGTCGTGCCCGGCGGCGGCTACCAGTATTGCTCTGACCGTGAGGGCGAACCGGTTGCCCTGGCTTATATGGCACAGGGGTTCAATGCGTTTGTTCTGCGCTATACGGCAGATGCAACCACCCCGATTGACAAAGCATTACAGGATGGTGCCGCTGCAATGGATTACCTGCGCGCCAACGCCGCGGAGCTGGAAATTGACCCGCAGCAGATCGCCGCCGTTGGCTTTTCTGCCGGTGGGCATTTGGTTGCTTCGCTGGGCACACTGCTGCCCAAGGCGCAGCGCCCCAACGCCCTTGTGTTGGGCTATGCCGCAACGCTGGGCGCAATGTGGACCGTCGCTGGCCGCCAGGAGCCCGACCTGCACGCGCTGGTTGATGATGACACCCCGCCCACATTCCTGTTTGCTACCCAGGGGGACGCGCTGGTTCCTGTTAAGAACAGCCTTGTTTTTGCAGATGCTTTGGCTGACCACAGCATCCCGTTTGCGCTGCACCTCTTCCCGACCGGGGCACACGGCATTTCCCTTGCCACTGCCTGTACCTCCGGGCCGGAAGCTTCCCGTGTCAACCCGGCAACCGCCCAATGGCTGCCGATGAGCGTTGACTTTTTGCAAAAGCTGTGGGGCTGCCTGGGCGTTACCGCACCGGATACCGAGCTTGCCGCCCAGCTTGCCGCCGGGCCGCTCAGCCTGAATATGCCGGTGCGCAGGTTGATGAAGAACCGCAGGCCAGCGCTCTGCTGCAGGCTGTGCTGGGGGATATGTGGCAGGCCATTGTGTCTAACCCACTTTCCCAGGGAATCAGCCTGCGCGAAATTTCCGGCTTCCTGCAGGCGGCATTGCCAGAAAGCGCATTGAATCAGCTGGATGCCCAGCTAGCCAAAATCCCGGTTGAATAACCCAAAGGAGCTTATCATGCTGTTTATTGAATATCCCAAATGCTCTACCTGCCAAAAGGCCAAATGCTGGCTGGATGAAAACGGCGTTGCTTACACCGACCGCCATATTCTGGAGCAGCCCCCCACCTATGAAGAGCTGAAAGAATGGCACGCTCGCAGCGGGCTGCCCCTGCGCCGCTTTTTTAATACAAGCGGCCTGAAATATAAATCGCTTGCCCTGAAAAACAAACTGCCCACCATGACCGAGGATGAGCAGCTGCACCTGCTTGCCACAGATGGCATGCTTGTCAAGCGGCCTTTGGTGGTCGGGGATGATTTTGTCCTTGTCGGATTCAAGCCTGACGAGTGGGCCAGCACCCTGAAATAATCCACCTTCTAAATAGCAAAGCAAAAACAGCACCGCAGTTTGTTGCACACACAGTCAAGTAAGACGATGTGCACGGCAAAGATTGCGGTGCTGTTTTGTTTTTATTCTTCCCAAAACCGCCAGAGTTCCCGTTCCAGCTTTTCTGTATCATAAATCATTTTCAGGTGGCTCCAATGCGGGGGCATCAGACGGCGGTAGTCCGGCATGGCAAAGCGGTTATCGATCAGCAGCACTACGCCTTTGTCCTGCGGGGTGCGGATCACACGCCCGGCGGCTTGCAGCACCTTGTTCATGCCGGGGTAACGGTAGGCGTAGTCAAAGCCGGAACCGCGTGTCTGCTCAAAATAGTCCCGCAGCTGCTCCTGCCGGGGTCCAACCTGCGGCAGCCCTGGGCCCACGATGCCTACACCAATCAGCCGGTCGCCGGTCAGGTCAACGCCCTCCCCAAATACGCCGCCCCATCACGGCAAAGCCAAGCAGGGTTTGGCTGGGGCCCGGCACAAACTGGGCCAAAAAGGCCGCTTTCTGCTGTTCATCCATCGCGTTTTCCTGCTTGATGCAGTTGATTTCCGGGCAGTGCTCCTTGAACTGTGCATAAGCCTGCTCCATATACGCATAACTGGGGAAAAACGCCAGATAATTCCCGCAGCGCGCCCGCACCATCGTCGCCAGGCTTTCCTCCACAATGGCAAGGCTTGCATCCCTGTCCTTATACCGGGTGCTGACATTGCCGATGCAGAACAGTCCCTGATTGCCCGCGGGGAAGGGGCTGCGCAGGGCAACGGCCCGTGCTTCCGGCACGCCGCACAGTCCGTTATAATAACTGGCCGGGGCCAGCGTTGCACTGAACAGCACCGCGGCGCGCCCCAGGGCAAACTAGTCCGCCAAAAAGGCGCTGGGTCAGCGAGAGCTGCGCTGCACGCACCTCGCTGCCGGATGCCGTGATTTGCAGCACAAATGATCGTCAAAGGTATCCGCTACGCGCAGCCAGGCCCGCACATCAAAATACAACTGCAGCAGTGCCGTGTGGGTTTCATCCGGTTCTCGGTGGTCGTCCAGCCATGCTTCCAACGGTTCACACAGGCGGTTCAGCAGGTGATCAAACTCCTCGCTGCGCTCTTTTAGAAAGAATGTTTTGCCAAACCGTCCATCTCTGGCGGCAGTTTCTTCCTCGGCACGGTGGCGCCATTCAATAAATACATCATTTACTTTGGTCAGAGCGTTTTTCAGGCTGCTTTTGCCTTTGCCCAACAGCTTCTTCGCTTCATAAAAGCTGGTTTTGGTCAGGGCAGCACTGTGCATTTTCCGCGCACGCCCCGGCAGGTTGTGCGCTTCGTCCACCAGGAAGATATAATCCCCGGCAGATTCAAAAAATCGCACCAGATGTACAACCGGATCAAACAGATAATTGTAATCCCCAATAATCACATCGCTCCACAGGCTGCTGTCCAGCCCCAGCTCAAAGGGGCATACCGTGTGGCGTTCTGCATATTCCTGCAAGGTTTCCGCCGTCAGGCAGGGGACATCCAGCACATCCCAGAGAGCGCCTTTGATGCGGGCATAATACCCGTTGGCATAGGGGCAGGCTTCCGGGGTACACTCCCGCGTCTCACACAGGCAGATCTTGTCTTTCGCTGTCAGCGTTACACTGCGCAGGTGCAGTTCCGGCTCGGTATCGCGCAGGATAGCCAGTGCGTTTTCCGCTGCCGTACGGGTTGTGCCGCGGGCCGTTAAATAAAAAATCGGTCCCACACTCTCATTGCCCATAGATTTCAGGGCAGGGAACAGCACGCTCATGGATTTACCAATCCCGGTTGGTGCCTGGCACAAAAGCTGGCCGCCGTCCCGGCACACTTTGTATACCTCGCCCGCCATCGCGCGCTGCCCGGGGCGATACGCAGGGAAAGGGAACTGCATGGCCTGCAAATCCGAGTTCCGGGCCTTTTTCCACTCAACCGCCCGCCGCGCCCAGGGGGCATATTCCGCCAGCAAGGCTTCCACTTCCTCCTGCAGCTGCTGCGCGGTGTAATGCCGCTCAAACCGCAGAATCAGCTCTTCATCTACCTGGAAATAGGTCAGCTGAACCCGCATCTCTTCCAACTCATGCTGTGCCGCATAAATTGCTGCATACACCATAGCCTGTGCCAGTGCTCCGGTGCAAAATCCGGGGTAATATCTGCCGCCGGGCATGCGGTGGTCTTGATCTCATCCACCACGGTAACACCGTCCGCTGCGGTAAAAATGCCATCGGCGCGGCCTTCCAGCGTAAATTCAATTTCTTCATACGCAAAAATACCGCGAAGAAATACCTCCGCGGCGTAATCGGCATGTTCTTTTACAGCGGCGCGCTGCAATTTGCGGTGGATGCGTGCGCCCTCATTGGCGCGGTCAAAGCCGGTAAAGCGGTTGTCAATGCTGCCAACCCGGCGCAAGAATTCCACCAGCTGGCGCACCGGCAGCGTGATTTGTATTGGGGATACAGGTTCCTGCAAGGGCTCGTCCTCCTGTCAGGGGCAGTCAGCTGCGGTTATAGGTATGGTCACACACCTGCTCAATTTTCTCGCGCAGGGCTACAAAATCTTCAAACGCGGATATTTTGCTTTTTGGGTTGCGCAGCAGCGCTGCCGGGTGCAGAGTTGCCATAAACAATGTGCTCTGCTTATCAAAAAACTTACCGTGGTCCCGCGTGACGGAAAAGTCTTTTCCAATCATCTGCTGGGCGGAAATGCGGCCCAAGCACACCACAATTTTTGGGCGCAGCAGCCGGAACTGCATGCGCAGCCACGGGAGGCAGGCGGCGGATTCTTCCGGGGCAGGGTCGCGGTTTTCTGGCGGGCGGCACTTAACAATATTGGCAATATAAATATTTTTGCTGCGGTCAAGGTCAATCGCTTCCAGGTAATGGTCCAGCAGCTGCCGCTGCGGCCCACAAACGGCAGGCCTTGTGCGTCCTCGTTGGCGCCGGGGCCTTCGCCTACAAAAAGAACCTCGGCGTCTGGCACACCCTGCCAAACACCACATGGGTGCGGGTCTCACACAATCCGCAGCGCTGGCACGCCAGGCATTGCTGTTTCAGCTCATCAAAATTCATGAATATCCCTCGTATTGCCCCCTTGCACAGGGGACTATAATATAATAAAAGACAACCGCTGCCCAAACAGTGGTAAAAAGGAGCTATCATTTATGCATCCAGACGCCTTGGCGCCCGGCTGGCCTGTATCCTGCTGGGTTATCTGTTCGGCAGTTTTCTTACGGCAGAAGTTGTCGCCCGCGTTATTTCCGGCAAAAGCGCGCGGCAGCTTGGCACCGGCAACCCCGGCATGGCTAATATCATGGCCCAACTGGGCAAGGGGGCCGGGCTGCTAACCCTGGCAGGTGATACGTTAAAAACGGTTGCTGCCTGCGGTGCGGCGTATTATGCTACGGCACCACTGATCGGGCAGGCGTCGATTTTATATGCCGGGCTTGGCGCAGTGCTGGGCCATAACTATCCCGCATGGGCAAGGTTCCGCGGCGGCAAGGGGGTTGCGGTAACCTGCGTTTGGCTCGTTTTGTATCTTCCGTTTTGGGGCACGCTTTGCTGCATCGCTGGCGGGGCACTGGTCCTGTGGCTCGGCTACCTGCCGTTGGGGGCTGTGGTGATCCCAGCGCTGGCCATCCTGCCCGCGTGGCTTTCCTATGGCCCAGAAAGCGGCATTCTAACTTTGGCCTTGGCCATCATTATGTTCAGCCGCCACTATCACGGCCTGCTGCGGATTCGGCGAGGGACAGGAGCCCGATTTTCCAACGCCGCAATCCAAAATGAACAAACTTTATCATAGCATATTTTCACCAGCCTGAAAAGCTGTAAACACATGAAAAAACGATATGATCTTAGAACCATCCAGTCATGCCGTTGCCGTCCGATTTTGAGGTGAAATCTCAGAATCTGAACTATTTATACCGTAATTGCCCATAAAAACAGCAGAACAACAGAAACCCCAACAATCCCAAGGTAATAAGTTTGTGTAACTTGGTGCCTTGCGTTATCGACATATCAGAATTACAATATAATTATTATGGAATTGTAAAATGGAGGCAAACTGAAAATGAAGTATTACTTGGCTTACGGTCCCAACCTCAACCTGGTGCAGATGCGCCAGCGTTGCCCCAATGCCCGTGTAGTCGGGTATACATATTTATTCGGTGTGCGTCTGGTCTTCCGTGGTTCCAAGAACGGCTGCTTTTTGACCACGGATTTTCAGCAGCCCTGGTGCCCGTCTATGGTGGGCTGCGGGGTTTATGAGATTTCTGATAAAGACGAGCAGGCTCTGGATGTCTATGCGGGGGTTCCTTATTTCTACCAGAAGCAGACAATGCAGGTACAGTGTGTCTGGGACGTCACTACGCGACGGGAAGTTCTGCATAATATTGAAGCAATCCTTTACACCCTGCCCGCCAGCCACCCCTTGGGTGTTCCTTCCCGCCGCTATCTGCAGGAGTGCAAGAGCGGGTATGATGACTTTCATTTCAGCTTCCTTCCGCTGCGTCAAGCTCTGATTGACAGCAGCCCGGAGCCGCACACGAAGTAAAGGAAACACTTTTGTGTGAAAGAAAAGGCAAAAGCAAAAGATAGGCAAGCGGGAAGCGACGTTCTACCGTTTTGTTTCTTGCTTTGCGAAACAAATTTGAAAAAATTAAAAAAAATATGAAAATATCTGTTGACAAAAGTGGTACTGCTGGTTATAATAATATTCGTCGCCGGTGAGGCGGCCAAACAAAATAAGCGGATGTGGCGGAACTGGCAGACGCGCTAGATTCAGGTTCTAGTTCCCTTAAAAGAGTGTGGGTTCAAATCCCTTCATCCGCACCATGACAATGTTCTTACAGCATTTAGCTGTCAGAGAACATTCGTCATTTTTTATTTGCTAATAGCGACATCACAGGGGGCGTTAGTTCACAACTACGCCTTTTCTTGTATTCACCACACATCGGGTGTTCGGCCAAAGGAAGTTGCGGCTTGGAATCGTCGAATTGGA
>ENA-OQAA01001587-OQAA01001587.1-human-gut-metagenome-genome-assembly--contig:-NODE-1587-length-10922-cov-1.501806_pt1 | contig 10922 bp, 20 predicted proteins | sample MGYA00242489_ERZ504515 | MGnify/ENA primary metagenome ERZ504515 (study PRJEB26092, sample SAMD00036237) | human gut metagenome | host: Homo sapiens | study: EMG produced TPA metagenomics assembly of...
CACTTTCCCTTCGATATTGTAGAGAAGCTCCTCAGGATAGAGGGATGTAAAATAAGTTTCCTGCACAATCGTACACTGATGCTGATAAAGTGCTTCTGCATCTTCTTTTTTCACTCCTCGATATATTACCTGATCTCCGGATTTACAAGAAATCACACACTCGCATACATTCATATTTCTACCTCCTAAAGTTCTTTTCTCGTAAAATTGCCAACATCGTTTTGTTTCTATATAAACTGATTCTGTCCGGCATCGTATAGATAATCGATTGCCTTTAAGGTTTCTGTCAATTTTTCCTTCTCCACAGAAAGATCTTCACAGAGTGCATCTAGATTCTTGTATTCATCTCGTAATTTTGTATTGACCACACTCAATAATAATATCGGGTCTTTGGGAAGTCCTGTAAGCATACCTCCACCTCTTTTCTATCTTTGATAAATCTCTCTTTCTGTGACCAGTACCTCCGGACACAGATCATGACTTTCAAATGGTAACTCTCCTAAGATACACTGACATTCATATGCAACTGCCATTGTATGAATGGTGCGTCACCGGCAAGATACCGGTCATAAAACCCACCGCCATATCCAATCCGGTGCAGCCTGCGGTCAAATACTATTCCCGGAATGATCATCAAAGCCTTTTCGCTGTGCTCCTTTCGCACGGGATTTTTAGGCAATGGCTCCTCAATCCCATAGGCACCTTCCTCCAGACGATCCGGCTCTCTTACTTCATAAAATGTCATCTCTCTTCCTTCCACACGCGGAAGCGCAAGCCGTTTTCCATCTGCAAGAATCTGATCCATCAGTTCTCTTGTCCGGACTTCTCCGTCATGACTTGCATAGCAGAAAACAGTATCTGCCTCTATGTACCATGGATGTGCAGTTACTTTCTGAAAGATTTCTCTGCTCTTTTCTTTTGCCTCCTCCACAGGGAGTGTCCGCCTCACTGCAAGGATCTGTCTTCTAATGTCCTTTTTTGTTCGCGGCTTTTTTTCCATATTTCTCTCCAAGATTCGTAATGCTTCCATCTGGTTCTTTGATGGAAATGTTATCAAGCTGTCCCCGTAAGTTTCGCTTGAAAGCCTCAATATATTCTGCGCGAAGAATCTTCTGCTCTTTTAGTTCAGCTTCTGTCAATCCTTCTGCCTTAGATTTTCGATATAATTCATTGATTCTCTGAATCTTCTCTTCTAACATCTCTTTACCTCACTGTTCTTTCTCATTTGCCTGAAACGCATGCCACAAAACTGAGAGGTTCGCCAAGATTTTGCCGCATGCCATTCTATATCATACACCATATCTGATACAAAGTCCAGCCGGAAGGGGCTGTTTTTGCTGTTTTCCTACTGTTTTTCTACTGTAATCTAACTAGAATAATTTTCCAAAAAACCATAAAGTTCTTTTGTAGTTTCGATATATTTCCCCTGTCGGATTTCCTCTAGGAGTTTTTCGGGAAGACTCTCTGTTCGGATCCCAGTACTCTCATAGAATGTCTCTCCGTCCGCGAGATAAACTACAAGGTATCCATTCTTTTCTCTCAGGAAATATCCATTCTCTTTTTTTGCCGTTCCATCTGCACTGATGCTTTTTTCTTTCTGTCTCTGCGCTTCTGCCAACTGTGCCTCCAGCCGTTCCACTTCCTCATAAGCCTTTCGGTAACGAATTTGATAGACGGCAGTCAGCAAAAGGAGCGCACAACAGGCAAAACAAAAAAAGCCGATACTGTATCTCTTCTTCATTTCCATGCCACTCCTTTTTTATACAGTATCCGCTCTTTCTTCTATTTTATACAAGCATGTACAGATTCTTCTCGATCATCAGCCCTTCTCTTTTCTTCATATTCCATTTTCAGGCTCTCCTCCATGCAGGCATAGACGAAGCGGTGTGCTTCGATCATACTCTCTTAAGAGAACAGCCTTTTAAAATACTGGCGATCAGAACTCCATCAAATGCATCCCCGGTTCCGTGAAATCTGCCGAAAGCTGTGTGGTCTCCAACATTGTCATCATTCCTTGCTCAAAAAGGAGGATGGACTTCTCACTTCTGCCATCCGGGACACTGGTGATGATTAGTTGCTTCGCCCCCAGATCGTGCAGTGTTTCACAGATTTTTTTCAAATCCTTTCGGGACAGTTCTTTCGCATATGGATATCCCGCAAGCAGACAACTCTCTGTCAGATTAGGAAGCAACAGGTCTGCACAGGGATTAACTTCTTTAATGCTTCCCCATAGCTGGTATCAAAATTGCTGTAATATTTTCCATGATCTCCCATGATCGGATCAAAAACGACCATCGCCTCCGGAAAACAAGAAACGAAATATAATACCGACTCTGCCAGTTCCTCATTTCCGAGATAACCGATGAAGATCATATCGAACTTCACATTCTGTTCGCAGTAATGATCAGCGCAACCTTTGATATATTCCGGAGAGATGCGGGCAACCGCAGGTTTTCCATATCCTCCTGTGTGGTGGATAATAACATCGTCGGAATCGGACATGCCTCAATTCCCATCACACTTAATACTGGAAGCATATTTGTCATCGCAGCTTTTCCTACTCCGCACAGATCATGGAGCAGTGCAACTTTTTTTACTGGTTTCACTCTTCTCTACCCTTTCATCAAATGTAATTTTTGAAAAATCTTGACAAGCATATCTCCTTTTGGCATCGCATACAATTCTTCTTCTGTAAGTCCTCCGATCAGAATGAGTGCCACTGCGTAAATCCCGACTGCCGCCACAAGCGCAAACAGGATTGGGAAAACTCTTCCACCGATCAAAACATCAAACAATTTGAATACCAGATAAGATACCACTCCCATCAAAAATGCTGCCATTGTAGGAAGCAGAAATGTTCGCTTCACTTCTTGATGGTATCCGACTGCCGTCTGGATCGAATGTGCATTCAAAATACACATGCAGAGTGAAAAAACAATATTTCCGACAACAATCGAATAGATATTCCATTTCAACATCACAAGCATCACAAAGACTGCCACTAGATGGATTCCAAGAGAAATCAGAGCGTTTCGAATCGGCACTGTCATCTTATCAAGGCCCTGCAAGATGGAATTCTGTACCGTGGACAGACAGTAAAGCACAACGGTAATTGATCCGAGGCTTAACATCGCCGTAGGAGTTTTTCTCTGATCTCCATAGAGCAGATTCATAAGCGGCGATGACAACATCAGAAATCCGACAAAGCTTGGAATTGCGATCAACATTGTGAAGCGGATGGAATGATGGATCTTCCATAAATCTGTTTTCGATCGCCGACTGCGATCGCGCCAGCGAGACTTGGGATTGCAGACACACCGAGTGCACTTGCCATAGCAAGCGGAACATTGATCAGCGTATTATATTTTCCGGTATAAATTTCCGAGAAGTGCCATGTAATCTTTCACAGCATTGTCCCTGCGCCGCCCATAATCTTACTAAACCATTACCTGATCTAAAATCTGGTTGATGTTATAAACCGATGTACTGATAATAACCGGAGCAATCGTAAATAATAGTACCTTATAGATATTTCCATAGCTTTCCACAGAGGTACCGTGATCTCTTTTTAACTGCCGTTTCATCACTCCCTTGTAAGCATACAACACAAACAGAACAAATAGGAGGCTTACAAATGCCCCGGCGACTGCACCGAGCGTTCCTCCTGCCGCACCATAGGAAGGTTCTAACAGTGGACTGTTCTTGCTTTTTGCTGCTTCTGCCCTACCTTCAGCAGATAGCTTGCTCCTAAAATACTCACGATCGCATTTGACGATCTGCTCGATCACCTGAGAAATCGCTGTCGGAATTCATAGAACCGAGTCCCTGGAAATATCCTCGTACGACTCCCATAACTGCCACGATAAAAAGTCCTGGCGCCAATACTCTAAGTGCATAGGCACTTGGCGCTGATGCCATTACCTTATCTGCAAAGAAATCTGCTCCAAAAAAAACGACCAGTGCAGCAAAGGAGCCCTACACCGATTGCAAATAGAATAGATCCTTTAAAAATCGCCATCGCATTTTTATATTCCTTTTTTGCCACACGTGCAGACACAAGCTTTGAGACTGCAAGCGGCAGACTGAAGGAAGAAAGGATCAGCGCAATTGCATAGACCTCAAACGCATAGCCATAAAACCCCATTCCTTCATCCCCAAGAATATTTGTCAGAGGAATCTTGTAGGCTGCTCCAATGATCTTTGCAATGACGGCTGCTGCTGCAAGGATCGCACCCTGCAGTAGAAAACCGCTGTTTTTATTAATTTGTTTCGTCATATTATCCCTCTTTTGTTATCTTAATATATTGAGCCGCTCAAGGATCTCCCTCTGCTTTTGCTCCATCACAGCACGTTCATCCTCTTCCATGTGGTCATAACCAAACAGATGCAGCATACTGTGTGCCACAAGAAAGGCAAATTCCCTCTCTTCCGTATGTCCATACTCTTCAGCCTGTGCAGTTACCTTCTCCTTAGAAATCACAATATCCCCAAGCATCAGTTCTCCTGATTCTGGATGAAAATAAGAGTCATCTTCCTCAAGGAACTCAAAATCTCCTGGAGTTCCATAGTCAACCATCGGGAAGGATAACACATCCGTCGCACGGTCGATTTCCCGAAATTGCCGATTCATTTCACGAATTTCTTCATTCATTGTCAGAAGCAAGTTCACTTCTGTTTCATAGGGACACTGCTCGTAGTCCACTGCCTCGGCGATAACTTTTTCAGCCAGCTTTCTGCAGTCAAACGGGAGCTGATACGCTCCCTCTTCCTCAAAATAAACGGTCATTTATTTCTTTCTCCTTCGTTCTTTTCCTATATTTTTCGCGCTGCTTTTCTTCTCATATTCTTCGTATGCCTTGACGATTTTTTGAACAAGCGGGTGTCTGACAACATCTTTGCTCGTCAACCTGCAGATACTGATATCCTCCAGATTTTTTACAACATTGACTGCCACGTCAAGCCCGGAGGTTGTTCCCGCCGGGAGATCCTTCTGTGTAGAATCTCCGGTGATCACTACTTTTGATCCAAACCCAATCCTTGTCAGAAACATCTTCATCTGCGCTGGCGTTGTATTCTGCGCCTCATCAAGAATAATAAATGCATTATCCAATGTACGTCCTCGCATGTAGCGAGCGGAGCCACTTCAATCAACCCTTTTTCCGAATTTTTCAAAAAGCTCTCCGCCCCCATGATCTGATACAGTGCATCGTAGAGCGGTCTTAAATAGGGATCGATCTTGCTCTGCAGATCTCCCGGCAAAAATCCAAGTTTTTCTCCTGCCTCGATGGCAGGTCTCGTCAAGATGATCCTGCCCACCTCATTGTTCTTAAATGCAGTGATCGCCATTGCCATCGCAAGGTATGTCTTTCCAGTTCCTGCAGGTCCAAGTCCGAATACGATCATCTGATCACGAATTGCATCTACATATTTTTTCTGTCCGAGTGTCTTTCGGTTTGATTGGTTTTCCCTGAAGTGTATGACAGATGATATCCTTATCAATCTCCACAATCCCCGCTTCCTGATCTTCCAATACGAGCGACAGCGCATAATCTACATTCTGCTCTGTGATTGTATTCCCTCTCTCTGAGAGAGCTGTCAGCTGCGTCAATGTCCTCTTTGCCTGACTTACACGCGCTGCATCTCCAAGAATCTTTACCTTTCCATCTCTTGCGATCAATGTCACATGAAGTGTCCGCTCGATCTTCTTTGCAAATGCATCAAACTGTCCGAAGACATTCTGCTCATGTTCCACTGGTATTTCTATGATTCTTCCAGAATACTCATTTACTGTTCCCCTTCTGTTTTTTGTTCTACTTCTATAATTTCGGTTTCTCTCTGTTCCCCCGCCGGTTCGATCAGAGTCAATGTTCCCTTTGCGGTGGCGCGATTTTGACCTATGTGTATTTTAACATTATTTTCAAGAATTTGAACCCCCTTTTTCTCTAATTCCCCACAGAATCTGTGAAAATTTTCACTGAGCATCGTCTGGACCTCTTCTTTTCCATATAGTTTCTTCTGCAGGCGATACTCTCGTTCCCTCTCCATTCCATGAGAAACCGGAAGTACAAAATGTTCTCCTAATGTCCACCGATACTCCTTTGTCAGCCGCTCTGCGTGTTGATACTGATTTTTTGTTCGTCCCAACAGAAACCTTTATATCGTTCCATTTGAGATAGTATTTCCGTCGCTCCTTCTCTGTATAGATCTTTTTCTCGTAAGCGCGCTCCATCGTCTCTTCATATGAACAGACCGTCTGTACAAAAATATCCGCATCTGCGGTCTGATATTGATAACCGATTACCTCTTTACTGTCATTTAATACTTCCACTCTCCCCGAAACAAGAAGATCTCCCTTTTTCACCTCATCTCCGGCATGGACAAGCGGTACTCCTTTGCGCGTGATAATCTCAGTTACAACCCCGTCTTTGTCCGCAACAATATCAGAAGGCTTCTCCATCTCTGTGGCAGGCATTGTAATCGTATCACTGTTTTCCTTCACCTGAATCATCAGTCTTGTTCCTTTCACGTACGCAGATACCCAGATAATGTCATCAAACTGCTGCCGGATATCCTTTACGATCTGCTCACAGTCCACATCTTTTCGAAGCATCCCGTGTACCGTATGTTTTTCTTCCAGAAAAGCAAGAATCGTCTCATCTGTTCTCGTCTGATTGCCATCTATATGGATATTCCAGATAAAAAGAGAAAGAAGATAAACAATCATCAAACACCCGACCGCCCCGCAGAAAAACATTTTTCGTTTTCGATATTTATGGAAAAAGAACGGTAGTCCAAACCGTTCCTCAATGGTAACTTTTGTCTTTGTCTTTTTTAAAACTGGCTTTAACTTCCGAAATCCACGAATGCTGATATACATTTCATAATCTCTCCCGTGCGGGGACAGCCCCCACAGAAGAATCCCCCGGTTTCGGCATAAGTTTAAAAACCGTTCAGGGGAAGTGCTGGTTACACAAATCCGAAGGTAACCTTTCAAATAACGCATGAGTAAAACAAACATAGGATCCTCCTGGAACTATTTTCCGATTGCTTCAGAAACCAATGTGAAACATCCCGATCACACGTATTCCATAGCCGTAATTCTCCCGGTGATCTTCATCTCATCGTTCATATAATATTCAATTTGCAGATGTTTCCCGGTAAAGCGGATCTGCCCACACTTTGTCTGCACGCGCACAAGCGAATCGGTATATTCTAAAATCCCTCTGTAATTTTCCACGCATGCTTCGGATCTCCCAGTTACATGCACAACCGGAAGTCCCAGTGCGAGATCTTTCGGAAGATTTGCCGCTTCCGCCATTTTATGTTTAAATGTCCCTTTTTCATACTCTCGACTCATAGGAAATGCCATACACATACTTTTTATCTTAAGTATATGTATGGCACAGCAAATTATTCGTTATTCATAGATTGGATAACGGCTGCAGATCTCATTGACAGCCGCACGGATCTCATCCGCCTTCGTATCAAAATCTGTCACTGCCAGTTTGATCAGATGGCTAATGGTCTTCATATCCTCTTCCTTAAGTCCCCTTGTGGTAACTGCAGGTGTACCAATTCGGATACCGCTTGTCACAAATGGACTGGCCGGATCATTTGGAACTGCATTTTTATTGACAGTAATATATACATTGTCCAGTCGATTCTGAAGTTCTTTTCCTGTAATGTTCATATTTTGCAGATCTACAAGCATCAGATGATTGTCTGTACCGTTGCTCACAAGATGGAATCCCTCTTCCATCAATGCAGTGGACAATGCTTTTGCATTTTTTACCACCTGTTCCTGATATGTCCGAAACTCCGGCTTTAATGCCTCCCCGAAGCAGACAGCCTTCGCTGCGATCACATGCATCAGAGGACCTCCCTGTGTTCCCGGGAAAATTGCTTTATCAATCTGTTTTGCATACTCCTTTTTACAGAGGATCATACCGCCACGCGGTCCTCGCAATGTTTTATGCGTCGTCGTCGATACCACATCCGCGTAGAGTACCGGATTCTGATGAAGTCCTGCCGCAACAAGCCCTGCGATATGTGCCATATCCACGAAAAGATAAGCTCCGACTTCCTTTGCAATCTCTGCAAACAGATCAAACCGGATTTCCCTCGGATATGCTGAAGCGCCTGCGACGATCATCTTCGGTTGATGTTCCAGGGCAAGGCGCCTGATTTCTTCGTAATTCAGCACTCCATCGGCATTGACATTATACGGAATAAAATGATACAGACGTCCCGAAATGTTGACCGGAGATCCATGGGTCAGGTGCCCACCGTGTGCAAGGTTCATTCCCATTACCGTATCTCCCGGCTCCAAAAACGCCTGATATACAGCAAGATTTGCGCTTGCACCGGAATGTGGCTGCACACATGCATGTTCTGCACCAAACAGCTTCTTTGCCCGCTCAATTGCCAGATCTTCCAATACGTCAACTTCCTCGCAGCCACCATAATATCGTTTCTCCGGATACCTTCTGCATACTTGTTTGTCGGAACCGTTCCCATTGCCAGCATCACTGCCGGGGATACAATATTTTCAGACGCGATCAGTTCCAGATTCCGCTGCTGCCTGTGATACTCTGCATACAAAGCTTTTCCCACTGCTTCATCACAAGATGAAATGTAATCCATGATTTCACGAACCATATGTTTTCCTCCTTTTCTACACATACTTCCCATCTAAAGGAATATTGTAGATTTTTGTCAGAAAAAATAACAGTTTTTTTCGATTATTTTTTCTGCAATGATCATCTGCCTTCATTGTATAAAATCATGTCTGAAAAATCAATATCCAATACAGGTTTTCTTATTCGCGATCCATCCGCCCGCTTTTTGCGATCACTCGGTCAATAAATCTGGATGCCTCACTTCTTGTCATAGCTTCCATATCCTCCGGAACCGCAATCCGATGCCAGCCGCACAACTTTTCCAAATACCGTTTTTGCTTCTCTGTCGCCGGCTGTTCTTTTCTCGGTTGATAGAAAAGTGGTTCCGGCACAAATAAATTTGGTTCCTTTTCCTCAAAATAATGCCCCAGGCAGTGATATAGTTTTGCTGTTGCAAGGGCGTCGTGATATGCGTGTGCCGCGTCATTTTTGATCTGATAGTGTGCACACAATGCCTCGAGACTCCTTGATTCCAGATCCTTATGTACTTTTCTGGCAATCTTTAACGTATCTATCCCTCTTCGCTCAAAAGAATGCTGATACTTACAAGCATATCGTTTCATAAACTTATAATCAAACAGAATATTGTGTCCGAGCAGCACTTCTTCCCCACAAAAACCCATAAAATCATCAATGACTTCTTTTGTATTTCTCGCATGTGCCACCATTTCATTTGTGATCCCGGTAATTTGTGTGATCATCGGAGAAATCTCTTCTGCCGGCTTCAAAAACTCCATGAAACGATCCGTCACTTTTCCATCTGTCACTTTCACAGCGCCAATCTCGATAATACTGTCTCTCTCTTCGCTGAGTCCGGTCGTCTCAAGGTCAAACGCTACATAGGTTTTAATCAATCGCTTCACCTCTTTCTAGGAGCATATCATACCAGATAGCTCCCCCGTGGACAGATTGTGACTTTCCAAGATTTCGGTATCCAAACCGTTCGTAATACGGAATCAGCCGTTCCTTACAAGTAAGGATCATTCCTTTCTTTCCCCGCTTCCATGCATCTGCAATCAGATGTTCCATAAGATCTGCTGCAATCCCTCTTCGCTGGTACTGTGGGAGTACATCCAGTCCAAACACAGACTGATACGCCCCTTCTGGACTGTGATATGTCACATCTGCAAACATTTCATCACAGATGGTAGTCCGGTCTGTCACACAACCATTGATGAAACCAATCACCTCCCCATGCGGCATCTCTGCCACAAAGAAACAGTCTCCAAATGTCTCCAGGCGCTTCTGGATCGCCTCTTTGGAAGCTGCCTCACTCACCGGAAAACAGCATGCCTCCACGTCGGCAAGTGCAGCAAGATCTGACTGCTTTGCCTTTCTGATCTGATATTTCATTTCCTTCGTATCTCCTTCCTATCATCGTTCCGTAAAGTTCTCTGTCAAAAAAACTGCTATCGGAAAACCTTCTTTGCTCTTGCAAGCCTTTCTGCAAACTGCTCATAAAAATGTACGCTCTTTCTCATACGGTGTCAGAAAAAATTCCTGCAAAAGGTAGAGATTGCTCTCACGGCTTGTCTTTTCATCTCCCAGTTTTAAAAGTCTGTCCTGCATTTCCAATATAAAATCATGCCATGCGTTGATAAACTGTTCATTCTTTTCAATTCCGGGGTATCAATCCACTTCTTTACTTTCACTTTCGTCTTTGGTTCCTTCGGACATTCGTGTATTTGCAGAAAATACTGAAAACGATGGTTCTCATAATATCTTCCAAGCGGGAACAGACGACAAATACCCGGACGATGCGGATGAATGGAACATCTCCCCTCTGCATTGAGAAAAGCGCATGCTTCCTCCGCTCCGGTCATTTTTAAGTTTGGCAAGATTACACCATCTACTACATTGAGCTCTGCATACTTTTGCAGTAATTGCTCAAAAGTCATATCTAACTGCGTTGTCAGCCGAAAAATATCAAGCGGATCCAGCACAATCGATGTTCCCATCCCCCGGCAGCAGGCAGAACAGCCCTGGCAATCCCCGCATCCTGCTTTCACCAAGTCATTTTCTGTATAAAGCCTGCCGTCCGATATTTCTTTCAGATCTATTTCTCTTCTCATGTTTCTCTCCCGTTCTTCTTACAGATTGTTCGCTATAGGAAGCCCACTTCCCGACATCTGTCTTATTTTTCTTCCAAAGTAATACAGATAAAGTTCATGCAGCGCCCTTGTCGCACAGATATAGTCCGCCTGCCGTTCAAAAGCACTTTCTGTCTTGTTCACGCAATACAAA